>Ga0247760_1000964_pt1 | contig 29130 bp, 25 predicted proteins | sample UWRJL171409R4_FD_179936 | JGI IMG/M metagenome (GOLD analysis project Ga0247760, IMG submission 179936) | Plant litter microbial communities from Arlington Agricultural Research Station in Wisconsin, United States - UWRJ-L171-409R-4 | ecosystem: Environmental > Terrestrial > Plant litter >... | reverse complement strand
AACGAGGGGCTCAGGAGCAGCGGAAGTGCAGTTGCAAAGTGACTTGATTTGGTAGAAAAGGGGAGTGCGAAGCACTCCCCAGTTATATACAAATGGAAGCTCCCTGTGTGCGGGGAGAGCATATGATCTAAGGCCTCTGCGCTCCAGGTAAGCCTGGAGCGGTAAGGCGCCTGTGCGCCTGAGTGCCAAGAACTGCCGCTGCAGTTCGACATACCCCCTAGGTGCTTAGAACGCAGTTCTGAGCGCCTGAACGTTCGAAAAGAAGTTCGCTGTAGATAGAAAATAATGAGGTCTGGAGGTTAGTCGAGCCTGTAACTTCCTAAACTGTGCCGCTTGAGTTGGTGCGTGGTTGCGTTTTTGGCGCGCGTTAAACTTAAAGCGGTGAGCTTATGTGGTGGTCTGAGCTTCTTAACTTTATGCTAAGAGCTTGCGATCTTTCCCCGTTTGTTTACTTTCTTTAGGCGAATATAAAAAAAATTAAGAATATTAAAATTCTCTCCCCCCGTGCCCGGCTACCATGGCTAAAACCAAGACTGTGGGCTTGCGCCTACTTAAGACGTAAGTATTACCTGCTCCTTTTGCTTGAAAAATTATTGTTTTCACTTGCTGACCTGCTCTTGCGCCTTCCAGATCTTGTTAAAAGCGTAATTGGTCTTGTCTGTGAGTGTTTCCACTGCTTTTTCTTCTGCTCTGGTTCTGACTAACTACAGTTAAAAGCTTTACAATAAGTAGAGAGCGTTTATGGTGTAAGTTTTGCTTATTTTTGTCGTTTAAGAGTAGTGGCTAACTTTAATTTAAGTGTTAAGAAGCTTATACCCTGCGCCTACACCTTAACTCCGTTGCCTAAGCCGTTTAACTTGATCTTACCTGCTTGTTTACCCTCCTATTAGGAGGAGGATAAGGATGAGGATAAGGAGGAGGAGCCTCCTGTGACTCCTTGTCGCTCTGCTTGTGGTGTAGCTGGTTTATAAACCCTTATGTAAGCCGCTCTTTTCTTCTTAATAAATGCTTAACTTACTAACTTTAAGATTAGTAAATTAGTTTAATTACCCGCTTACTGTGCCCCTAAGTCCTTACGCCCTGCCCTTACTAATAAGCGTGGTAAGGCTTGCTTTAGGTGCTTTAAGAGCGTTATCGCTAGTAATAGTGATAGTTGTTATTTCGACTATGCAGGCATTTCGGCTTGCTATGCTCGCTGTGCAAGCGGACACTCCTGCGTGGAGGTGTACGTTCTCTATAGACTTATTTACATACTTTATTAACTTGCTGTTTAATCCTTTCTTAATAAAGCTTTTTACTGGGAAGTTCCTTACTGCCGTGGCAGCTGGTGTGCTGGCTTCTGTAAGTACAGTGTATTTTATAAGCTGTTTTATTTTAACTGTTTATGTTAGGAGCTTAAGAAATAAAGGGTGGTGTTATACGCGTTTTTTGTAGAGCCTTTAGCTCTGTAGAGTAGAGAGGAGTTGGTTAAGGGTGTTATTGTTAGTGGTATAGGGAGTTCTGGCTCTTTTAAGGAGCGGGTTATAGCCTTAATTAGTAAGCTTATCGATCTAGTAAGCTGTGTTTAGGTATACTGTTTAGCTACCTGTCGTTTTTGTTTTATTGTTTATTATGCCTTTAGGTGTGGATGTGTTATCGTGTATGGAGATTGCGGGAGTAGTGCTCCTTTAATCTTTCGGCTCCCTTATAACAGTTTTTTTACTCTTATAACTAATATAATTAATGTCTTTTAACTTTATAAATGTTATAAAGTATTTGAAACGTTACTGAGAGAGCAGTTTAGTAAGTTTATCGGCTGGTATTTATTATGTGGGTAGATATGTAACTTTAAATAAGCCTTTTACATGCTCTTAGTAAGCCTATATATTATGGATATTAATGTGCTAGAGCTTAGTATTTACTTTTTTATTCTCTTTAACTATTAGCTGTATTATTTGCTAGTTATTATAAAAGATCCTCTATATTAGGCTAAGCTTATAAGTGATGTTTATTATAAGCCTTTTAAATGTTATTATTTCCTTAACTATATATGTAAATATAAGTAGTTTAGCTTTAATTAACGATATTATAACTGTATATTAATAAATAGCTTTTTAATTAATTACATTATTAAAAAGCATTATAATATACCTTTATAATAAGTAATATGTCTTTATATTATCTATAAAAGAAATATTATTAATAATTATAAGAACCTTTTACCCTACTCCTTTATATTTAATCCCTATATACTGTAAGCTGTATAGGTACTTAATTATCTGCTTTATTACAGCTAGGTACTTTAAGCTTAAGTTAATAAGAAATTATAAGAGGATAAAGGCTGAAAAGGCTACGTCTAGTTAAATTATAATTACTGTGTATAAGATAGATCTTATAAGCTCTTAATACTCTTTAACTTCTACTTTTAACGCGCTCCCTGTATTCTTAAGGAGTTCCACGCTAAGGAGGGGGATACTTAGGAATACACTTTTTAAAAGGTTATACTGTTTAATGATCTTCTTAATATATTAGTTATAAACTAGCTAAAGCTTTCGTTCGCCCTAATTCCTAATTACTTAGATATTAATAAAGCTAGAGATCTCTCCCTTTTTATAGACTTTATACTATATGTAAAGCTCTTATATAATTACTTCTACAGCTTTACAGTGCTCTTTTATAAATACTATAAGGTAGTTATTTACGTAAAAGAGTATAAATATGGTTTTACTCTTATTAAACGTAAGGTATAACTCTTTATTTAATAAGGTAAGGTTAAGCTCTTTTAATATTAATGTGAACTTCTTATATTATAATAATAGTAAGTTTTATAAGCTGTATAACGTTTATTTAAACTTATAATAGAAGCCTTTTTCTTTAAAACCATTTAGAAGCTTATATATTACTAGGGAGTTATCGTCTTATATGGTGTATAAGAAGGCTTAAATTATATTAAACTGCTAGACTTCTAAGTCTCGTTAAGTGGCGAACGCTATTATTATTTTAAATAAGTAAACAGCTAAAGTTACTATATAGGTGTTTTAAAGCGTATTAACCTCCTAAAGGTCGCCTTTTATACAGATTTTAACTTTACACTTTTCAAGTGTGTTATCTTTATAGAACTTATAAGTAAACACTTATTTAAGTGGGAGTGGCTGTAAAAATGCTGTAATATACTTTATCTTACGTTACGTTCCTTTATAAAGGAGGTGTTATATCTTAACTTAATATACCTCTTTAAACTTAAAGTTAAGTGTGTGGTTTTTAAGATCCCTTTAGTGTTTTAAAAGCTGTAATTTAAAGAGGTTATCTTTGTAAAGGTAAAGTAAGTTTAAAACTATATTAAGCCTTACTTTTACTTAAAGCATTACTGTTTAAAACATAATATGTAACGTCTTGTAAGCTCTGCTCCCTTCTTTAACTGTTATTTATTAATTAAGTAAAAACGTTATAAAGAAGCTTATAAAGCTCTTATTAAAAACTGGGTAATTAATCCTTACTTTATTATAAATTTAAATAGTAAATATATAAATTATTAATTTAAGTGATCTAAAAGGAGCTAACTGCCTTTAAAATCTCTTACTTTATCTTAAAGCAGGAGGGTAGTTAATTTATAAATGTATATTTTATATTTCTAGCTTTGTTACTGTAATAGTATCTTTAACTAAATCTTTTAATAAGGTATCTTTATACTCTTTTAAAACTTTATGCTTAAAGGTTATAAACGTCTTATCGTAACTGTTTTCTTACAGGTGGCTGTTTTCCTTAAGATTTATACGTGGTTTTATATTATTAATAAAAGCCCTGTTTAACTGTTTTAAAGTTTCTCATTATTTAAACTTTTACTTAAAAAGCTCTTTAATCTCTTTAAGCTTATTATAATCTGTAAAAGGTGATTTAATATACTTACTAATTAGGTGAGGGTATAAGCCCTAAGTTTAAGGTTAAGTTTTAACCTTTAATGTTAACTCTAGGGTTAAAAGTCCTAATTTAGTGTTTATAAAGCTTTCCTTAAGCTTTATAAGCTTATCTTTAATCTAAAGAAACGCTGTTCTGTCTTTAGGTGCGTTTATCCTTAAGTTTTAACCCTTAGGAGCATCTTTATTATTAGATTTAGATGTTAGAGTTTTATTATTAGTAGGTGTAGGTGTAGTGTTTAGGTTTAGAATATTAGTGAGAAGCTTAAGTATAGATAAAGTGTCCTGTATCTGCAGCTTAATTTTAATAAAGTTAAGTAACTGTTAAGTAACTTACACTAGTAATATCTTTACTTCTTTACTCTCTTTCTTATAAAAGAGCTTCTTATTAAACACTACATTACGTGTTATAAGTACCGTTTTTAATTACAGGTATTAAATATAGTAAATGTTAAAGGTTACGTATTTAACTAAGTATTTAATGTGCTTTTAAGGTTTAATCTTAAAATTAAGCTTATCTTACTTTACCTTTTACCTTTTATTAAAAACGTAAACTTAGCATCTATAGGTGTAAACCCTGTTTTAGTCTAGGTAGTGATCGTCTGTTAGGCTTTTACTGAGCTTACCTAATAGTGTGTATTACTAGAAGTATTATTTGAATTATTTGTAAAGCTTCTTATTAGGTGATATCTAGTCGTTTTGTTAGTTAGGGCTCATCCTATATAAGTAAGCAGCTGTTTATACGTATTTAAGTTAGATTAATTTAAGAAGGTTTACTCCCTCCTTTATTTTAATAGATTTTACAATCAGCTTCTGGCCTGCACGCTTACTCCTACTGTTTAGTTTATATGTATATAATAGAGTGGTTTTGATTTCGATTCCTTTTTCGATTACTTAAAGCTAATACGGTGTGTATCTCCTAATTACAATTATTAAAGTCTCTTAATCTTAATATATAATACATATAGTAAGTCTAAACTGCTATTTTACCTAGTTTACGAAGCTTTTAATAGTTTTAAACACTTCTAGCCTTTTCTTATCTTCTAATAGATAATAGAAAAGTTTCCTACTGTACTTATCCTTAACTATAAGTAAGTAAATTAATCTATCTTATACTTTTTTAAAGTAAAAAAGGTCTTAGCTAATTTATAAAAACGGGTAATGGGAGAAACCTTTAGAACGGTATCTTAAAACGATTTGTTATAAGTGTGTAAGTATATAATGTTTACAGTTAATAATCTTTATACCTATAATTATAACGTTATGTGCTTATTTAATAAGTTTCTTAAGAGTTTCTAACCTTAAGTGCCCTGCTTAAGTGTGTTAGAGGTGCTTTATATCCTTTTAAGGGTAAAGCTATTACTGTAAGTGCCTTACTCCTCGTTTTATTATAATTATTAATATAGTACTTACGGCGCTTACGGTAAAAGGTATTAGGAAGCTTAGATAAGTGAAAATAGGAATATATTATAAGAATATTAAATTATATTATCGTTTAAACTTCTTTAATATTACGTTCTTTTCTATATTACCGTAGTAAAGTGTGTAGTTAAACTTATAATACTAAGCTCTAACTTTAGTAATTAGAGCTTTTAAGACGATATTAACGTAGAAACCCTTTATAACAGTTACGTTATTAAGTATTAGATCTTTGCTATCGGTTCCCTTAAAGCTTATAAGTACCTTTAAGATCACTTACTTACTGTATTTAAAGATTAGGAATAAGCTAATCCCTGTTTAGATGTGATCTCTAGCTTTAATACGCTAAAAGCTCCCTTTAATTAGGAGCGATTTACAATTAATAAGGTATATTACTTTATAATTATTAATTAGGGTATTATTAAAGAGTAGGTGCCTAGTGAAACCTGTAGTGGAGAATTACCTTATTACCTTAATAATTACTTCTATTATGTAAGTGTTAATTATTACAATGTTAATAGATCCTGGGAACTTTAAAGCACTTAAGTGGTCTTAACTTTAAGCGGCTAAAGTGGCTTCTTATTTCTCTTAACAGGATTAGTGAACTTTTAACTATTTAAAGCTTATAAATTACGTTTTAATCTTCTCCTTTATCTTAAATCCCGGTATCTTAATGCGTTTAGTGTAAGTAGGAGCGTTTAAAAGTGATTTAGTGATTATTAAGTGTAAGATTTAGTAGTTTATAAGCTCTTACAGGTGTTTTTTTCTATAGGGATAGTCTTTTTTAAAGCCTTAACTAGTCCTATTAAGTGCTTTAGAGTGGTTGCTAGTAAAGAAGACTCCACTTTACTTGTTATTACTAATAGCGTATTTTACTTTATGGATCTGTGTAGAGAAGATATAAGTGTAGTCTGTGATTCTAAGTGTTAAGTGTTTTATAGTTTCCTGCTCCATTAATTTAAAAAGCTTCTAATTCGCTTATTAGGGTGTTATACGTACTATAATAGTTCTTAACTAATCCTTAATAGTTAGGGGCTTTTAAATCTCTGTAATTTTAAACGCTTCTACCTTATAATAAGCTATTTCTTAATTTTTAATTTACTATTCTTTTAATATGTTAGTGTTTTTAACCTGTTTTATTATTATACGATATTCTTAGCGGATCTAAAAGGTAAGGTTTATCTTATTAGGTTTAAGTTACTATTAAAGGAAGCTTATAAACGCTTAAACTATATATCCGCTGTTTTAAATTATCTTTTATATAGCCAGTTCCTTAAGGCTTTTATTAACTGTACGATCGACTTAATTCTAGATATATCGGTATAAGCTGGTAGTTTTAATAATAGTTATAATAAAAGTGGTAACTTTATTTACTAAGCGTTTATATTCCTCCTTAATATTTTATTATATAATCGTGATAAGTTTTAACTTATTTTTAACTGTCCTTAAAGATAAAGCTGTTAACTTTTAGTATTTATAGGTAAAGATATATAATTTAGTTACCTTCTTTTAACGTTTGCTGATAAGTTTGTGGATTGTTAGAATAATCGGCTTAATGTACGGATTAGCCGTGTTAAAAGCAGTAAGATTAATAAGATATTAGATTCCTTAGTTTATCATATGGTATTTAAGAGTCTTAAATTAAGAGAGCTACTTTTACGTGCTCTTAAGCTTCTAACTGTTAGCTGGAATGCTCTGGTAAAGGGCACTTTCTTTTACTATAATAGGCGATTCGGAAGATTAGTAAAAGGGTTTTACAGAGGGCGTTACTTGTAAGCGTCTTAATTAATTAGTTTTACATTTTGCTTAGTTAGATAAAGCTGGGCTTATAACTGTGGAACGTTTTAGCTGAGGAACGAGGGGTTTAGGAGTAGTGGAAGTGCAGTTGTAAAGTGACTTGATTTGGTAGAAAAGGGGAGTGCGAAGCACTCCCCAGTTATATATAAATGGAAGCTCCCTGTGTGCGGGGAGAGCATATGATCCAAGGCCCCTGCGCTCCAGGCAAGCCTGGAGCGGTAAGGCGCCTGTGCGCCTGAGCGCCAAGAACTGCCGCTGCAGTTCGACATTAGTTCAAGTTGTATTGTCTTTTTGGTGTGACTGGGACTTACACGTCTGTGGTCGATTCGCGGTAGCTAATGACGGCTTTAGGTTGTTAGGGTTCATGACTGACAGGACGCGGCTCGGAAACTCACTTGGAGCGTAAAGCCTGACGATCTCCCTGACGAAGTTGTTCAAGTATTGCAGCCGGTCGATGTCTTCCCAAGAAAGATTACCGCCGCCATTCCGTGTGATGCCGGGGAGAATCTCGGATCGCAGTTCATTCTGGATGCGTTGATCCTTCGCTAAGATATAGCTCGACCATACCAAATTTCTAACGCTCGTCTCATGGCCTGCAACGACAAAGGCGAGGATCTTGGAAGTTGCTTGTCAGCTCTGTTCGGTATCATCCAGGGGCGAGTGGAAATTACATGATCGACCACCTCTTCCACTGCCAGCTCGTCCTCTGACCCTTTGAGTCGTCTTCTCTCTTCAACAACCAGCGTCAACAAGTCTCTGCCGCCATTGCCAAGGCCAATCGAGTCGAATTTCTCGCCTTTGTCCATCGCTGTATCGACGTCCTGCATGCGTTGGCGGGCACACTCTGTTACCATCGCTCGAGCCTGTTTGACCGCTTGGATGTGGGCTAGGTTTGCCTCGATGGGCAGGAATCTCCGAATTGGGGTGAACGTGTTGATCACAGTGACAAACCCTGCCATTTTCGTTGGTTTAAAGATGTGACGGTAACACTTTTCGAAGCTTCGTCTTGTTAGCACACCCCCACAAATACGGGTAGATCAATCCCAGCATACTTCCATTTCCGATCCGAACCAGTGAGATGATCCATCTCCACCCCCAGAACCGTCAGGCCGGTGATTTCGAGACCGACTTTCAGGTAAGCCTCAGTGACTGAACCCCGATGTTAGCAAGAAACAGCCGAAACCATACTGAAATACCGAGTCTGGATCATCAGCTCACCATCCACGACCCTCCTCCCATCCTCACCCATACCCTCATCAAGCCAGCGGGTGAAGCCCTCAGCCTCCTCTCTAAACACCGGGAAAATCTTCTTGAGGTTGGGCACCGAGAACAGCCCCATGAGAATCCGTTTCTGCCGCTTATGCTCCGCGCCCTCGGAGAACAGCAACCCCATTCCAAGAATATCGGTGTTGATCATCAGCGTCTCCTCGTTGCCAAAGGCTAAGGTATCGTACGAATGGCTCCTAGGGCCATTTTGCTGACCATGTGAGGAAGGGCTCATTTGGAGACGGGGCGGTTAGGATGCGTGGGAATTGCCCCAGGAGTGGGTAGCCGTCTTTCGGTCCTGGGAGATGCCGTAAGGGAGAGACGAAGTTGGGGTAAATGATGAGACGGTAGGCTTTGAGGGCGCTGTACCGCAAGGCAAAATACAACAAAACCTGGGTGATGATTGACCAATATGATGTCTGGAGCGAGGCTTCAGACAGTCGTGCCCAAATTACTGTCTCGCTGAGTGACAGGGTTGCGGCGAGCTGGAGGTCCATGGCGAGATTTTCTGGGCGAAAACCTAAGGTAGGTATTGGCGAACACAAACTTGCCCTCGACAGTTCTGAAAAGATGAAGTGGCATCTCGCCCAATTTATGCCCCGAGCCCGCGAGCTAGCGCATCACGGTGCATCATATGCATATTGCCTTCGGGCTATACCTCTCCGGAAGTGCCAAGCCGCATCACGCCGGTGAAAAAAGGTTACCGAAAGCTAATTCAGCTCAACAGGGTCCGAACATGGGTGAGAGGTGCGGCAGGCGAGGCTTGGGATGAGAGACGCCTATCCTTTCGTTTCTTCTTTCGAGACTTTGGGGTCGAGAGTGGAGGGGCGGAGGGGGAGGTGGGCTTGGTGCGTCCTCGAAAAACACCAACAAATATTCGGCCATCTCATGCTGACGGTCTGGTAGACGCGGATCGAGGGGGTAGTAGTTGTTCGAACTAACATCTCCTGGTCTCCGGAAAAACACGTGGATCAGCCGCTGCGTCTTCCAGTTGGTGACGGTGATCCGACAAATTGCCTCGATACCCCGCCAGTTGGTGCTATGTGAAAGGCTTTGATCAAATGGGGGAATAACTACAAGAATGTATTTCAACGCCCCAGTATTTGACTTCCACTCCGACAAGCAAGTCAGGTAAGTACCTACTTTAAGATCTGCCCCCATCGTTTGCCATCAGGGCAACCTTCTAGGATGTATCAAGCCACCTCATATCCCACCACGTACCTAGGCCTTCATTAACAATTCCAATAATGAGCAGTTACCCCATCAACCGTCATACTGTCTGGCAGTTCCCACCCTTCGTTACGTATCCTCTGTTCGAGGACATGTAGTTTATACGTCCCACGTTCCCTCCGCTCCAGCGTCGCCGCTTGCTTATCATCATACTGCCGACCGCGCCCCAACCATCCCCACTCAGCTGCCTTCTCATCGCTCACCCACTGTGAGCTTGGCTGTCTCGTCAACTCATTTCCATTCTCGTCCGTTTTGATCTTCGCAATGGCAGTAGGATCTGGCCGAATGCCAAAGACGGCGGCCTCGCGAGCTTCTAGGGCCATGACGAAGTCCACCGCAGTCTCGAGGGTAGTCAGGACGGCATTCTCAGTAGCCGGGGCGATCGATTTGAACGAGATGGGAGCATGGAGGCCGTCTTCGATACCTGTGCGAAACAGAACGACTGGGAAACGGCCAACTGTTGTCGAGTCCTCGTTTTTGTACTCGTCGCTGGGTACGATAATAAGCAGCGCTTGGAATATCGGGTTGAGGAACCTGGATTTCGATGATGGAATGTCGTTGCTGGTGGCTAAGTTCGCGTCGAAGGATGTGGACTCACGCTCCGTGCACTTCTGGGTGCAGGCCGAGACGTGCTCGCAGAGGATGCTGTTGAATTTGACAAGTGCCATGACCACGTCCATTGATGCCGGTCCACTGCCAGGCGGAAGGCCTTTTGGCATGATGAATCTGCAGGCAAATTGATCGGCGTCAATCTCGCTTCGATAGGGTCGGAACCAGCGGCGATAAATGTAGTTCTCCATTATCGTGGCCACGAGCTTGCGTGGACCACCTTCCAGGAAGTACACGGGCACAGTCTTGTTGCAGCTGTCACCGTACCAGTGCGGGCCGTTGATGTCGCACAGCTGCTTGTCGACTGAGATTAAAGATTGGAAGGGGTAAAACAGTTGACTATAGTGTAAGCGGAGCCGATAATGTTCCTCCTCGTTGGTTCGGTATAGCCATAATAACTCTTCTCTGGTGAACTCGGACAGCGGTTTTGGGGGGCCAGTAGGTGGCTGCCGAAGCACTGGCGGACTCCTTGAAGTCGTTGAGAACCGGCTGGATTGACGGGCATTTTGGTGTTCTGCCGTGAAAGTGTGCGTCGAGGAGAAGGAAGGTGGACTGAAGATTTGCATAGCTGAAAATCTAGGAGGGTGTATGGAAGGTAGAATTTATAAATGCCTGGTCACCTCAGTCAGACTACAGTTTGTGGGCGCCGAAAAGTGCCCGATCCCTGGCGTTCTTTCTCCCGCGCGCGGTATAAGCAGGTAGGAACAAGTTGCCATTTCCGATCTGGGGTCAGATATTTTTGGTAGAGTGACACTCCTAGCTCATTGAGTGGAGAGTAGGATCCCATGTGATGTATACCTGCTGTTGATATCCCGATGCTTAGCTTCTTGGTTCCTTTTGGGGCCGGTGGCCTGGAGGAATGCCGTTGGCCCTAAGACTCGCAGACACACTGGCACCCGATGCAGTGCATGCTGGACTCAGAGCGAGCTGAGAATGCTGGGACAACAACCTGGAGGGAAGTCGCATACGTCAATACTAGTCCCATACGACACCATTCGTTCCTCTCACGACGTGCGGCGTACATGTTTGAGGGCGAAGCAGTAAATAGATCAACGGGCGTGCTCTGCTGGTAGGAAACCGGTAAGCTCTCGAATGCTAGCTGAGATGTTAGTGTGTCCGAAGAGACGATGCCAGATGTTCAACTCTTCTCCGGAGCCGAGTGCCTGAGCCGTTCCGACCCCTTCTGACTTGGCCAGGCTCACGTTGACTTGGCGAGCTGTTTTCCCATTTGTCGTTGAGATACCGCGCTGTTTTCCCCGTTCCGCCCTGTCTCGCCCGCGCCGCCGCCATGATCGATGGAAAACCCCAGAAAGAATACCAGGGTAAATGGTGCAACCATCCAAGCCCTGGCAGCCAAAAGCCTATAAACTCAAGAGGCAGGCATTTGTTACATGCAGTTGGGGTTATGTGTGGGATCATAATATAAGTGAATCGGAAAACCCCTCAATCTCTTCACCGGTCATCAGGTTGACAGGTGCTCGAAATTACGCTATCATCAGTGCATAATTGTGCGTCGATTGATCTCGATTAATTCTTCTGTACGAATGATCCGGGCTGTTAGGAAGAGTAAATAAAAATCATTGGACGGGAAAAATGAAAAATGGTTCCCTCACTTAAGAGTTTTGAATAATAACGTTCGTTACTACTGGACGTCCTTTTTAATCTGATCGAACTATTTCCCCATAACAGTCTTAACATTCGCGATGCCGGCTTTGACGTTCGCGATGTTGGTTTTAATGTTCACGACGTCGTCTTTAAGGGTCTTGACCTGAGTGAGTATCGACTTGCAGATGTAAGTGAATCGGAAGCCATAGTGCAAGGATACGTTAACTAAATGTAAAATAGAAGGAACTTCACTTCTTACACCAATTGTGTCATACTAATATCGCTGGAAGTGCCATAAAAACGCCAAGCATCGCAAAGAAAGCTGTCCCAGACACTGGATCCCTCTCCCATACCCAATCGCGCCAGCCCCTGCCATCCCCTTGATGGACTAATTTATACAGCCCAATCTCGATCGCCAAAAACCAGAGCAAGGCAAGCGCGCCAACGGCGAAATGTTTGCGCTTTCTTGTGTTGCGTCCGTGGGTTTCGACGAGTTGCCGATTCATTCGAGAGACCACATGTTTGGCGGACCGCCAGATGACAACCATCATAAGCGGCATTTCCAGGAGTTGCGCATATCTTTCGCCAAGCCATGGCTCGAGGAGCGGGACGCGGATGATGCCGCATACGAAGCCACCGCCGAAAACGAGGAGGGTGTAGATGAGGCTTGTGGTGAGGATGGTGAAGAACATTTTGATTGTGTTTTGTAAAGTTTGATGGTTGGAGGGTGAAGGGTTGAAAGGTGAAGGGTTGGGGGTTGTTGGTGGTGTTAAAAGAGCGGGTGGCATGAGGGTCAGGTGATGACTTGTCGATGTCACGTGGTCATCAATCACGCAAAATCCGGGTTTTCTCTGCTCAATTGGCCAATTTTTTTTCTCATGCAAGTCGATTACTATTTCAAGAGTTTGTGACATTGTTCAGTTGACAATTGACTTGGAAGCCAAGGTCAACACCGAGCTCGTTGGTGCCTCCCCTTTCTAGATGTTATTGGCAAGCGCGGAACCGGTGGACTGTGGTTGGCACCTTTTGATTGACTGCGTCTTGTCCTAGCCCTATTTGCTCCCTCTTACATGTAGGGCTTAGCGGCTTGGTCCCTATCAAATCAAAGGCTGGAGCAAATGCCAGATGGTTGGTGAAGCCAGGGGTGGGCATGCGTGATGCGATGGGTACAGGGATGCTCGCGGCCGCGATTGGTGTGCGCAACCCGAAACGAGGCGGTAAGGATGCAGACCAACATCTCAGCCCCCAGGCACTGCATCAGGCCTCTCAATCAAAAGGTGCTTGTGGGCCGCCAGTCTATTGATCCTCCCGTCTTCCTTTCTCATCCCCTTTCCCAAGTCCCAGGCCCGACATTGGATCGTCGCTGTGATGATGGCAGCGATGCGATTTCTCGCCGCCGTTTCGGCCCTAGGGCTTTGTAGGATCGCCGAGTCCGCAAACTGCTACAAGATGGACGGGAAGCTGCAAGACTCCAAATATGGTTGGAAGGTGTGCAACCCCAGCGTCGCGGCCAGCCCATGTTGCAGCGGCATCGATTACTGCCTCGATAACGGCCTTTGTCTCAACGCAGGCGTGGTCAACAATTACATCACCGTGCAGGGTTGCACTGATCCGAGTTGGGGGGGATCTTGTCGAAAATACTGCGCGGCATCCATGGGTCGGTTCTTCCAATTCAACTATCAAGAAAAATTATTGCTAATCCCTTAGCAGATATCAACGGCTACACCGGCATTACAATATGCGATGGCGTCAACAACGCCTGCTGTGGTGACAAGGGGACGTGCTGCTCGGAGGAAACATTTCAGTTGCCTTTCTTCACCAACCTCAGCCACCCCCCTCTCGAAGTCACAGGCCCGAGCTCGACGAGCGCGACATCAACGCCCTCAGTTTCCCCTCCAACTTTGTCTGGCACAAGTACAGGATCGGCTGGCCAAACCTCTAAAGCCTCCTCAGCAGATACGACAGCCGTGGCCAACTCGGACATGGCGCTCAAAATTGGGCTGGCAGTGGGCCTCCCGCTAGGCCTGCTCCTTCTTGCCACTATCGCTTACCTCGTCTGGGAACTGCGGAAGCAAAAGGCTGTGGCCGAGGAGTTGAAGACGATGGTATATCAAGATGCCCCTGGCCGCCCGGTTTCGGCGCAGCAGATGGCAACCCCGAAGTACATGTATCAGGGGCGTCCGCAGCAGCACTTCTCGGAGCTTCCGCACCATGAGGTGGCTCAGCTCCCGACCGGGCCCGATAGGGAGGAGCTGGATGCATCTCCAAGGTTATGAGGCGGAAGCCCTCAGAGGGGCTGGGCACTAGATATCTTGGGATTGTGTAATGGAGATGTGTATACTCTACCTACGATAAGTATTATGTATTTAGCCATGACTTTTAAGAATGAAATAAGGCATTTTGAAAGAGAATGTCTCCGTGTACAGTAATCCAAAATTTTCACGTAGATAACCTTTTGAAAATGCAGGACGTTCGATTGTATGAAAATGGATAGCCCTACTTTATTGTAGCAAACCTTAATTGCTTTCGAAAACGCTTTTAGAGATTGTACAATGGTCTCAAAGACCAAGCAAGACCAATGGGCCACCTGAGCGGCACGAGGGTATCTTCCATATACAAACAGACGTTCCCTCCCAAAATAGGATTCGTACAATAACGAACACGTGAAATACACTCTTTAGAGAAGGAAATCGGGGCCGAATACAGGAAAACATTGATGTAGCATTAGTAGCTTGGAGTGAACCACAACAAGACAAATGTCCAACAGCAAGAATACAGAAATTGGTACACATAAACCCTCCCAGTGCCTATTGTCAATGCGTGCAAAATAAAGGATAGTAACATGGAGTGTAGGTATCGCTTACCCGAACCCGCATTCTCATACCACTAGCGTGCCCACAGCTCCTGGGTAGACCTCTTTGACTCAAACCCCATCCCTAGACTGAAGAGAATCCATGCTATCGGAGCTTCCGCCTGTACTGTGTGGTGCCCAGCCAGAAGATCCCGACGACCCCGACGATGCAGAACCAGATGAGCCAGACGAAGCCTCGGAGGAATCTGAATATTTCCGAATCTTCTGTGCCCGGTCCCCATTGCTGGTGCTTCTTACAAAGAATTTGGGAATTTCAGGGGGGGTATCGACACCATTCCACAGGTACGAGGGATCTTCTCGGGCTTTGTTGACAATTTCTTTCAGTTTGTCGTGTAACTCGGGAGCCTTGGCGCGCTTCTTGGGGTCGATTAGGAGAAGTCGTTTCTCGATCAGGTTGAGCAGTTCGGCTAGTGCGGTGCCCTCCTTGCATCGGGGGTCACTCCGAAGCCGTTTGATGGCCCTTTTAACCATGGAATGTATTTTGACCTGTCCTCCTTCCTGCTTGAAGAAGTTCCCCGGGGCCGTTGTCGGGTCGTCCTTGCTGGAGATCCTTCGGCTTCGGAATATCTCCACGGCTCCAAAACCGTAAAGCAGCCATACGATGAACTCCAGGAGCATGCAGCCCGTTGACCACATATCATAGCGGCGGGATCTCGGTTGGCCATTTATCCGGTCGTATTCAGCCTCCGGCGCTTCGTAAAGTATGGTGACTTCCTCCGTGTTTGTTGCCGCGTGCCTCAATCCTGTGGTTTTATCGCCGTGGGACTTGGAGACTCCCACGTCCGCTAGCACGAGAGTTCCACGTCCGCTGGGCTTCTCGCCGAGTGGCTGGTCCGTGAAGTGCAGGATGTTCTGCGGCTTGACGTCGCCGTGGCGAATATTCTTCTCGTGAAGGACCCGAATGGCGTCGATGAGGCCAAAGACTTGCCCGAGCAACCATAGGATGAAGTCGCTGGTTCTTGGGGACGAGTCCATTTTCTTCCAAAACTGCCAGAGATTACCCCCCTCTGCCCAGGGGAAGATGAAACAACGTAGTGAACCCTTTTCGTAACTGGCCAACAGCTTGATCAAGTGTGGGTGTCCAAGATCCCTGATGTGTTCCAAGTTTTCCATTTCACGGGCGAAGAATTTCTCGTTGCGGATTTCTTTGATTGCGACTGATGGCCCTGTATTTACCTTCGTTATGTCAGACCTAGTCTAACTGGAGTGGTAACGTCGGGGAAGGGGGAAGGGGGTGAATAGGAGGAGCGGCACTTACTTCCATGTCACCTGACCTGAGCCGGCACTCGGGATGAAACCAGGCCTGATGAACAAACACATCCCGGGCTTGAACCTTCACGATGCTCCTCTCAATTGGTAAGGGGCAGCTGGGATCGAGCTCGAGGTGTTCACCAGCAACGTCCAGAATTGAGCCCGCCAGAACAAGCCATTGCTTTTCGAGAAAGTCCCGTACTCTCCGCTCATCCCAGGACGTGAACGAGGTGAACTCCTTGGAAATATCACCCTTGGGAGTCTTAGGTATCCTGGAAACAAGGGCTGCCGCACGGGGACCGCCGGGGAAAAGGGGAAGGTCTTCGTCAGTGATGTTATGGTTGTAGATCAAACCACTAATCATTTGCTCTTGACCGATGAGTGCGAGAATGGCAAACACCTTTCGTGCCTGGGTGTGGATTCTGTCGGCGAGGGAGTTCGCAAGCGACCAGGGTGACCATTGGGAGAGAATCTTTTCGTAGAATGGCACATGCAGATTGGCTACGATGTTGTCCTTGGTGACTTTCTCGTACACAACGCTCTCGGGAAGGAACCTAGACGACTGGTCGACAAGCCCGCACTGGACCGCACCGGCCTCCAGCTGCTTGAATAGCGTCGCCATGGTTGGGCGTGGAGCTAATTATGTCGTTCGCCCTGGAATTTGATGGAGAAGTTGCAAGTTGGAGAAAAAAAATGCACAAGGCGACGAATCAGTTCCTTAATAAACCACATTTTGACCCACCCATGTCGAGGGAGCCTGACCGAAAAATGAAGGCACCCGAGGCGGCCAATTTGCGAACCACCACCACCACCACGGTGTCTCGGTAAGCCTATGACACAGTGGTGAAAATAATGCGGGCCTGTGCCGTGTTGGAGGTGATGATACCGCTGATTGGCACTCGAACACGTGAGGGGTGTGCGCATGCATTGGGGTGTGTGGCTGGTTCGGCATAGCCTGAATCTGCTCTCCAGTTGAGCGATCGGCCCCCACTTGGTGCCACCTAGCACGCAAGAGCGGAGAAAAGGGACCGGGTGCGGCCTCGCGATGAGCGCGGGTATATCAGAGGTCGCAGTGACAGATGCAAAGCACATCGGCCTGAGGCGAGCGTGAGCGTGCCGGTACAATTCAAGTCGGCGTGCCTTGAACCTGGAGGTTTACCAATTGACACTCAACGGCACAACCAAGCTAATCGTCGCAATTGCGCGGCATCTATTTGCGTACTGTCTTGGAGTTGGAATAGTGGAATATGGATGACTCGACTGGAGACTGTCTTGGTCCTAGCCGTGGATGCAGCGATTGTGTCCAATCTTGTTCGGCGTAAAGCGCCATGATGTATGCGGTCATCGAGGAGGTGCATAAGGTAGCATGCACAGACATTCTCAGGTGGGCAACACTTGTGGGCTTGCCCACGACTCCCGGCAAGGCTCTGAGACCCGTCGCCGCAGTTGTGGAAGACTCGGACACGACACGCGGGCAGGCGGGGTCGTGCAGCTCCATAGGCCAACGGGAGGCCGAACCAGTGCACCAATTCGATCCCCCCACACAAGAGCTGCTTCCAAGGACGGAAAAAGACGGCAGGCGCGTCATCTGGCATCTGGTTCCCGACAGAAAGAGCCCAGGGTCCAGGGCGATGCTGCGGGTCGGCCAGCACTGCCACTTTCGGGCTTCCGATGCAACCATTTCAACACACTTTAGCCCAATGAACATGAAAAAGAGGCTGAAAACTGCCAAAGACTGGGGGTTTAACTTTTAACAATTTAGTACGCGCTTTTGCTTGTGTCCCACAGATGTGCCCAACTTCCAGCGCACGCAGCCTCCGGGTCGTGGCTGCCCAACTCAAACCGCAGTGAAATATTTGCTCAAGACCAGGCAGGTGCCTGCCCAAAGCCCAGCACCCGCATATTGTCAAGCACTCGAACAACTACTTCCAATACCATGGAATCTCTCAAGTCTTGGTTCAACCTCTGGTCGGGCAATGGGGAAGCAGAACTAAAAAGATTCCGCAAAGAAGTACAGAAATCGATCAGACTCAACATCATCGACCACAAACCATTCTTCCCGGCCGGAGAGATCAACAGACTCGTCACCATCGAACGCATCAGCACTGTCCTTTCACGCCATGCCTCGGATGATCTGGTCGTATTCGTTTCCCAGCATGCACGGAAAATGTTCTTGGCGTTGGTGTTTGGGGAGGCCAACTCGGCCAATGACCTGGCGTGTATCCTCAAATCTTGTCAGGATCATGGCATGTCGGACGATAAGCTACCCGTGCAAGGAATGGCTTGCACAGGACGGGGTGTTGATTCGCGCCAATGCTCATTTGGGCACGATTCATGGCTGAACGTCTTGCATGACAGCAGATGGGAGACGATCATGTACCGGTTCCGGACCGACCAGTGTACCATTAACGCGCCAGTGTTCACCAACAAGCAGTTTGTGTATAAACTGCCGGCCGAGTGCGTCCTACCATTTGTTTCCAAGGGTCCGAGTGAGCGGGATGGCCATTTCAGCACTGTCTCTGAGTTCATCCTTCACCAGGACCACTACATTACCTGCGAGGAGGGAGGGACGGAGTTCGTCGCAAGTCGGGAGCCGATCCGCGTTGCGTTAAAGAAGATGAAGCTCTTGGATAACGAGCCAGGATACAATGTTGCGAGCGCTTGGGCGCATGAGGTCTCGGCACTTGAAGAGATCCGCGGTATCAACCATGATCATCTCATCCGTCCTCTAGCTGCGATCAAGCATGGTTTTGAGCATTACATCATGTTTGAGTGGGCTGACGGTGGTAGCCTTCGCGATGTTTGGAGCCTAAAGGACGATGACGACAAATTTCTCAGTGCCGAGCATGTGATGTGTGTCCTGGAGGAGCTTCTCGGCCTCGCGAGCGCACTCGCACTTCTCCACAAAACCAACACGAACACAAAGACCGGACTAGCGACCCGTGCTCGCAGCCTGCAGACCCTAGCTGCTCCATCTTCTGATACAAGACAAGACGAAGCGCCGCGATCTATGATGCTCCAGGTTCCAGTCCCACGAATTCGCATCCAGGGAGACAGCTCCGACGACGACTCCCATGTCGGCTCCGACATCGATCGGTCCTACGTCAGCGAAGACACCGACATGGACGGAGAGGTGCACTGGCGGCACGGGGATTTGAAGCCAGACAACATCCTCCGTTTCAGAGACAGTTCGGATCATCGGCGGTTAGGGAGGCTGAAAATTGCCGACCTTGGACTCGCGAAGCAGCACTTTCTCCAGACATCACGCAGACATGATCAGACGCAGCAAAGATACACCACGTCACAATACGAGGCCCCAGAGGCCATGGCAAACCTGCGCTTGCCCAGGTCTCGCAGGTACGACATCTGGTCAATGGGCTGTATCATCCTAGAGTTTGTCATTGTTCTTCTGTACGGGCCGGATGGTCTCGATGCATTCTACAGAGAGCGAAATCCCAGCAAAGCCTCCACCGATACCCTTTACTTCACTCTGGACGTGAGCAAGGACACTGCCCATGTCAGTGGCATTGTGAAGCACTGGATAAGTGGAATTTTGAAGGACCCAGAGTGTAGTCGCAAAGAGGGAAGCGCGATTGCAGATCTCATTGAGTTGGTGAGGGACAGGCTTTTGGTTGTCAGCTTGCCAGACGAAGACATGGCAGAGAGTAAGAAAAAGAAATGTCGAGCAGATGCTGCGGAGCTAAAGGAGCGACTGGGAGCGATACGAAGGTTGGGTATGGATGCCCAAGAAAGAGGGGACACATACCTACTCGCGGAGCCAACTCGGGCTTACAGCCCAACACCACCCCCACTCGGTGCGCGGCTTGAACTGCCGCGACGAGAACTCGTATGACTGCTCATGCTTCCAGCCGTCAACAACACGGAAGCCAACAGCTAATGCCGAGATAGGAGGTGCGTATGCCAGGGACCTTGATACCCTGCCCAGTTCGTGGCTAATACAGCAGGGATACTTTCCGTCAATATTCAGACCGTCAGTTCTAGCCTTCTCACGGGATTTCTCGTGCGGCCTCCTTCGGATGGCTAACAGTGTGTGCAGTATGTGAGTATCGAGACTCCTCCATGCTACGAAATGATTTCTAGACTAATACCTTACTCTCTTTCGAAATCAAGACGGTAAGTTCTCTTTCACCAACTTGCGACGCATTCCCCGAAGCTAACAGGGTATCTGTTCCCTCAGCATGTTGTGAGTCAGACATCTTTCAGCACCTACTAAGGCGTCCAGAACTACAACCATAGCTAACAAAGTCTGATGCTCCAAGCCCTTGGATAAGGCCTGGGAGTTTCCGGTTGACAACAATTTTGCCATGGAGTTCCTTCGTGATCGCCTTTACAAAAGCATTGTCTTTCCGCAAGCAAGTCTCAGGGTGGAATTATGCAAGCATTGTGCCCAAGTGAGCACCTGGACATCAACATCGATTGTGCGGTTTGAGAGGGCGACTCGGGACTGCTTCTTACACGAGCTCCTCATTCGCGCCTGTGGCGTCAGGTCTCTCGAGACTCAAGATTACATCGAGATGCGGAGGGGAGGGTCGAACCTCTTCCTCAACGGGTACTCGTCTCCCGTCCTGTCGCTTTGCCGATCCCCACGTAGGTCTCACCCCGTCTCCATAAATTGTCTTACTTCTCACAATAGCATGTGTACAGCAGCAGCACCGGACCCAATGCCTGCAACCCACGACACTCAAACACCACAGCCAGTACTTAACGAGATCCAAATAGGGTTCCCTAACCCCCAGCAGGTCTCACGCCCCATGTATCTTGATCTCATATCTCATTGGCTCCAGGACTGCAACGACAACCACCCCCAATGCAGCCGCGGCAATAATGTGTCGAGGTCCTCGAGTCAACGTGTGCTCCCGACAAGACTGATTCACGTTGGTCAACAATTCACAGGAAGCGAGAAAGAAGACGACAGGGTCCGACTACTCTCAACAGCAGCGATACCCGAAAACGAACTACAAACCGACGCTCGCTACATCGCATTATCTCACCCCTGGGGAAGCAAACTACATAACGACCACTTCTGCACAACGCGTGAAAACATCGCCTCTCGGATCCAGCACGGCATCGCAGTTCCAAACCTCCCTGCCACGCTCCGTGATGCCATCATCGTCACCCGCGCTCTCGGAATCCGCTACCTCTGGATCGACACAATCTGCATCATCCAAGGTCCTGCCGGCGACTTCAACACCGAAGCCCGCCTCATGGAAACCGTCTTCAGCCTCGCCTACTGCGTAATTGCCGCGAGTCGCGCTTCCGGAACATCCAGCGGATTCCTCTCTCCACGGCGCAGCCGGGACTTCGTCGCCCTCAACCTGCCCAGTACTAACAACACCCTCTACATCACTACTCCCCTCGACAACTTCCAATCCGACGTAATCTCCGGCCCCCTCAACAAACGCGGCTGGGTCCTCCAGGAACGCGCCCTCGCCCGCCGCACAATCTACTTCACCTCTTCCCAAACCTACTTCGAGTGCGGCGCCGGCGTGCGCTGCGAGACCCTGACGAAAATGACTAACAACCAAGCCTCCTTCCTCGGAGACCCGGCATTCCCTACCGTTGCCCTGAAATCTAGCAAAGGGGCGAAGATTCGGCTTTACGAGATTCTCTACAAGATGTATTCAGCCCTAGAGTTCACCAAGATGTGGGACCGCCCGATCGCCATCGCAGGGCTCGAACAAAGACTTGTGTGGGCGTTCGGAACGCACGGCGGGTATGGGGTGTTTGGGGGGCAGTTCTTTGGGAGGAGTCTGCTCTGGAAGAGGGATGGGAACGCCGAGGGGAATGAGGCGATGAAAACCATTGAGTTCCCGGTGGGAGATAGGAGATATTACCATGTGCCGACTTGGTCGTGGATGGCGTATGAGGGGGTCATTGGGTTTTTAGAGATTCCGTTCGATGGGGTCGAGTGGCGGCATGGCGAGGAAGAGGGGGTGGTTTCGCCTTGGGTGGAGAGGAAGGGGGTGGCGGGAAGGGATGGAGAGGTGGAGGCGGATGCGGTGTGGCATACGGGGAAGGCGGATGAGCAGATTGTGCTGAGTGCGAGGGGAAGGGAGTTGGCGGTGTCAATGGAGGAGGCGCGGAGGAAGATTGTGTATGACGCGGGGGTGCCGCCGGGGAATGGGGTGAGTGAGGTAAGGGTTGTGATTGTGGGAAGGCAGAAGACGGGTAACAGGCAGGCGGTGAATGTGGGCGTGCTTCAACATTATGTGCTGGTTGTGGGACAGAGGCAGGAATCGGGCGTGGGCACGGCGCGGTATGAGAGGCTCGGGGTTGCAGCGCTGCCGGGGAGCTGGATTGACCTGAAGGGGCTGGGGAAGAAGATATCAATCGTTTAGGTGGATAGCTCATGCGAAGAGAATGTCTATTGGCACCGTAGTCTCCGTCTATTTGTGCCGTGTTGCTAAAGGGTATCTGTGTTGGAGAAACAGTCGGACACCATGCTTTGAAACGAAAAGTCCTGAGTTGCTGCATCAAAGTCCTCGGTTGTATTAGAATAGGCCGTTTAAATATGCAGGAAGGCCTTCTTCAGATGTATCACGGCCTGCCATAAATGGAGAAACGCATTTCGAAATTAGGTACGGTATCAAATAGACGAAGGCCGGGGTGAAAATAGATACTCTACGTGTGACACCTGGCCGGACTTTGCAGCAGCCGCCTCTTTCCGCTTGTCCTGTCGTTTGAGCCGCCGGGTTTCAGTCCGCCTCGCTTTGCGTGCCTTGCCTCTCGCCTCTTTACGAAGGTTAGCGGATGACTGTGTACAAAAAGGGTAAGGGGGTTGGGTAGAAGATACCTTGCTTCGCGTCTCTCTCATTCTCCTTCTGAATCTCCCCAACGAGCTCCGTGACTGCGCCCTTGATAGCCTCCAGCAGCATCACCAACTGCGGATCTCGGGCATCTTGGGCAAGAGATGTCTCAAGGCGAAGAAGCTTGCTCAGGCCAACTGGAGTCTTGTTTCGGAGAGCTGCGAGAGCACTTGTCATGCTAAGGCCCGAGAGACACGAGGTGTTCGGCGTTGGTGTTGGCGTTGGCGTCGCCCCTTGTCCTGTTCCACTAGCCAAGGCTCCGGGGGTCACTTGCACAGGAGGAGAAATCGGGATTGTGGCAGGGGGTGCTGGGTTCGATCCGCGGATAATCATGGCCGGATACCCAGTAAAGTAATAGGGGTGGTCTTGCGGTCTGTTCCAGTGGCCTGGAGTTGGAGGTAGGGTATGTGTGGTGTTAGTCTTGCCTGGCGCATGTGATATTCCTGGGTCCCGAGGGCCTTTCGACTGCGGATCCTGAGGCACCCGATTGGCCGGGAGCGGTGGCCTATGGTATGAAGGTGTCGAATGTCCTGCCAGTGGGTTGTGGTAATATCCCGTGTCCGGAATTTGCCGTTTCGTGTCCCAATTTTTCTCCTGACTCAATCCATGATACCGCCGCAAATTCTCCATAATCAAGCCGAGTTCGCGCCCAAACGCTGGTTCCCTTTCAAGTTGAGATGGCAACTTTTGACGAGTGTGTCTCACGTCGGGGTGCCGCAGAGACGGGCTTTTCACGCCCGTGCTTTGGCCTAGGTCCTCCCTGACCCCCGGTTTCTCCGGGGCGTTTGATTCCGGGCGAGAGTTCGATGTAGGTTTCTTTACAGCCGAGGTTGAGATTGAAGGTCTTAAGGATGGCGAAGTTAAAACTCCATCCTCGCCTGATTCGTGCTTTGGTACTTGAGTCGCTGACTCCTTAACAGACAGCAGACTTGAGGTATCTGGGGATGGCGTTCGGGATTGCGGGTGTTGGGGATCTGCGGGTCGGTTCGGTGGCGCTCTGGAAGGGATTTGAATCCAAACCGGATCCAACCGTTTTTTCTTCCCAGCGGTTCGATGTTTCGCCATCTTTACTAGCTGTAAGACTTTAAAGACGAGAATGTGATATCAGTGTGTTGTAAATGTCACTCAAAAGTTTGCTTCAACCCTCAGGTCGTTGACAGTTGAAAACCCTTCGGGATGCCAGGGGAGGGGTATCCCAGGGCTAAGGACACCCGGCTGCCTCCAGCCTGGCTTCGGACAATGTGTGGCAGGTGAAGAGGGATTGGCCTCACTGTGGGTCCAGAGCACGGGCAGATTGGCCTCACGGATCGGTGAGCGGGCAGAAGTGTGGTTACACAACCGTGACGCGGGGCCCAAACAGGGTTGGCCTCATGTGCCTGGCCAGTTATTCAAGACTATTTTTATGATCCCAGTGGCTTGTGCCGAAGGCGTGCAGCTTAGTGCAGAAATAGGCAGGGGTTTGGCCTCATCTTCGGCAGAGCCTTCCAGGTTCTTGGCTCCCTCCAGGGGCCACACTGGGGATAAAGAGCGGCTCTCCCACACCGCGAAGGCACAATTTCATCTCGGCAGGAGATAGAGGAGGGGGGATTTTTGCATGGTATTGCTTTTAGGATTCGGTGGATCATATCTCAGGTCAGTGGTTCAATGACTTCCGCCATGCATTTGTTTGACTGTTGCTGACCCTTTCCCAGAAAACGCGAACTCTCGCCGCGGCGGGGCATCTGTCCCCGCCTGGGTTAGATAAGCACAGAATGGCACAGTGATCAGCAATGTAGCTCATCAGTCCGAGAGCCCGTCACGGTAAATCCGAAGGATATTTGTTTGCTTCCCTTTGATCCAACTTGGTGTTACAACAACCCAACCTACCATCTCCCTCCTTCCGTCCCCATCCCCACTCCCGGCTTTGAGCCCATGCAAGCGGACAGTAGGAGCACGACAAACTCCACCAGCTCCGCATCTCCTCCGCACTCGCCTCCGAGCCTGCCAACGACGCCCCAGTCAGCAGCAACAACACCTCAGTCGGCGACACGCCAGGATGGACCCCCGTGGAGATGCTCGGAGCCCGAGTGCGGTAAAAGCTATGCTTCCAAGAAGGGCCTCAGGTAATTTCCGCAACCCCACGGTGGAAACCTTCATACTTACACCAAGTGCAGGGCCCATGCCAAGAGCCACGCAAAGCCCTTCAAGTGCCGGATCGAGGGCTGCGAGTACAATGTCGTCGGCTTTGGCGACAAGAAAGGGCTCGATCGGCACGAGGATGCAGTTCACGAGCTCTTCGGGCCTGAAAAGCTCCATTGTCCTGTCCCCAGCTGCCCTAGCATCTTCCCGAAGCTTCGCATGGACAATCTCAACCGCCACATCTCTAGAGTTCACCCCAAGCAACATGATGCACTCTCCGACTTCATCCGAGACAACAACTCGGCAATTCTTAGCTGAGTTTACTGAAACTTCGGGCTTTCCACAACCCTAACAATACATCTCTCCCACCCTTGGATCAACTCAAACCAACACAGCAGCAACACATCCTTCGGTACCCCGGTACGAGCACGCCTATCCAGTCTGTCCGTTTCTTTTGTTTGGAGTTGGGCGGAGACTTTTTGTCGACGGGCACATACTCCTAGTTGGCTGGCAACGAGCTAGCAACGGTGGAAGAAAGCCAACCGATAGCACTTTTCAAACGGAAGCCATGACGGCAGGCGCCTCCCACAGGCGCTAACCAGGCTACCAACCAACGTCACAACACACAACTACCACCGCAGACACGCCTTGAGTCCGACCGACCATATAGGCCCAACTCCTCCATTTGGTTCCCGACCCTCTGGGTGGCGGTCAGCCGTTCTATTAAGACACGTTCGTTTCCCCCCTATTTACACCACATCACAATTTCCTACACCGCTTCCGGACATTCGACAAACCCATAGGCCGACGACTGATGATCAACTCGCCGCATGCGAGTCACTGTCCCCCGGCTCCGGCTGGGGGGTATAAAAACAAAACAAAAAAATTAAAAACAAAAAAATACGACAACCTCCGACACGGCGGGCGCCTTTTCGTGGCGTTGGGGATCAGTACTCGTTGGCGGCACGACTCCGGAGGGAAGGGTGGAGGTGAGATCGTGCGACGAGGAAGCTAAGTCTGCTGTAAATAGATGTTTTCCTTTGTCTGTCGATGTGATGGCTGATGAAAGCCAGGGGAGGGGGCTTTGAGATAATGTTTCGCGATAGGAGGAAGGCCTTTTCGCAACGTCGTTAGTCCCTTTCGGGATGGGTGATGACCTGTTACAGCCAAATCCATAGGCGGTCTTGACAGTAAGAAGGCATCTTTCACACTAGCTGAGGGTACCCTTCACCCTTCTTTTGACTCAAGCCTTCGTATGAATTTCGTTCACCAGCCTGGTCTCTAAGCCTTACCCGCCAAGACCTGTCCAGCGTCCCAAAGCGCCAAGCGTCCGGGATGCAATGGTTGCATCCCGCAATGTTTCAGATCTGGGAGCTAACGGTGACATTGCATCTCTCGGCCCATAGAGAACTGAGATCTTTCATCTCCCATCTTTCCAGCGTCAGCGTTATTCCGGTATTAGTGATTAGCTCAGCCAACCCTAACCCCGCTAGGTTTTGTAAGGGTTGAAGGGTTGGGGTTCGGGTCAGCTGTCTGGGCACGGGGCAAGACTAAAACCGAATTTAATGGAGTAATACGTCCGTTAAGGTATAGAACCAAGTTGACGGCCGAGTTTCTTTCCCATATCACCTAACTCAGAACATCACCCGGGCTTTTTCTTTTCTTTTCACTATTATCTGAGGATGGTGCCATATTCAGTTTTCCTAAAGCAAGCTTTGGCCAGGAGTCAGCTTTTTGGAAATCACCAGCATGATCCAATGAGAGCTCCGGGAGGAAATTCAGCTGCGCTCTCTGAGAGGCCCATTTCTTCATCAATCATGCCATTTAAGTAATGTTCCTGATTGTTTGCTGATCATTTCCTGATCCGCTCCCCATTCGTTTCTGACAAGCTGATCATATCATATGATTTCTCGGCGAATCATTCAGCTTGTTTGGAGGGACCGGCAGGGTCATCAGAAGACGAGATACGTTCATGTTAAATTGACATAGATTCCTAGCCCAGATGCAGTTTTGGTCTGCCGCACCGTCCCGCAATCACATCGCGATCTACAGCAGCAAACCTCCAGCTCTTAGAACATCTTTAAATTTGCTAACACGATGGGCTCAATATCAGCCATTTCCAGGGCAACCGACTACTTGGACATCTTCACCGTGGGCCTCGACGGTCACATCTATACCGCCTACTGGAACCCGCACTCGGGGGGCTGGCAAGGATTTAACAGAGTCGGCGATCTCAAGGTGCCGCGCAAGGCAACCGTCACGGCCATCCCCCACGCCTATGGCGCCATGTACATCTTTGCCGTCGACGAGAATGGCCGCGTGTGCGGCAACCAATGGAATCAGCACGACCCCAACAGCTTCGACAACGGCAGCTGGGACGGCTGGCAGCAGATTGAAGGCATGACGGCACCCCCGGGGGCCTACGTCGGCGCGGGGTCTTCTAGCCCCTTCTCTATCGATCTGTTCGTATGCTGCGCCGACGAGAAGGTCTGGCATATCTACTACCACCCACGGCGGGGCGGTCACAACTGGCGCGGCCCCTGGGCGCAGCTCCTGCCGGCGGGCATCAGCGTCGTGCCCAGCAGTCCGGTCAACGCCGTGTCGCGGTCCGACGGGTGGCTGGACATCTTCCTCACCGACAAGGACGGCCGCGTCATGAGCGCGTCGTATTACTACCAAGGCAAGAAGTGGAACGGGTGGTGGAACCTCCTCGGCGGCAGGGCCCGCCCGGGTGCGGCTGTCACGGCGTGCGTGCGCGCCCCCGACCAGCTGGACATCTTCGTCGTCAACGTCAACGGCAATGTGTGCACGGCGGCGTGGAACCCCGGCCAGACGGACGGCTGGCACGGCTGGTGGGAGGTCGGCAGCGAGACCAAGTTCCCCAGCGGCGGGTGGATCACGGCCGTGTCGCGCTCGCGAGACATGCTCGACATCTTCGGCGTCGACGAGAGCGGCCGGACGGTCACGGCGTGGTGGAGCCCCGGGGCGAACGCGTGGAGCAGCTTCCGCCAGATCAACAACGGGGGTGCGCACGCGGGCCTGCCCCTGACGTCCGTCAGCAGGCGGCAGGACTACCTCGACATCTTCGTCGTGGGCACCGGCGGCGACAAGGTGCACAGCGCCGGATGGGCGCCTGAGAACACGGACTGGTGGCACGGCTGGTGGGGCATTGGGGGTGACTTCAGTGCGGCCGTGACGTGGGGCAAGTACCGGCTGTACCTCCACACCCTCGCCATCCACGAGATTCGCTCCCGCTACAACGACACGCTGCACATCAGCACGGCGGCGGCGGTGGGTGGTCGCACGCCCATCAAGACGTATCGCTACATCGGCGACCAGAAGCCAGGCACGCTCGAGCTGGGCGACGGCGAGGTGATGGACGTGGAGGACGACGACGTCGTGGTGTTCTCGTACGCCATTGTCAACAACGGCCACGAGTCCCGCCCCGTGATCGAGCGCCGGCTGAAGCAGGCGCTGGAGGTGGTTGTTTCCAAGGGATCCAACGCGGCCGTCGGCATCGCCAAGGAAGCCATCGCTTCGGCGATTGGTGCCGCCGTGGGAGGCGCCATCGCAGGCGGCGTGATTGTTCCGATTATCGGGTCGGCGCTGGGTGCCCTCGCGGGCTGGCTTTCTTCCGAAGGCGTGGGCATTCTCTTCAAGGACTGTGATGGCCCCGTCGCCTCGGGTGTCCATGCGTTCAAGGGCTCGGAGCTGAGAGCGAAATTGGCAAACAGCAAGACTGGGACCGAGGTTCTTGGAAAGGACAGGGCGCCGACAAGTGATGTGGCTGGCGATTTTGGTTGCGGGGCGCCGTCAGATTACGAGGTCTTTTATGCTGTTCAGCGGGCGTGATTCTCGCACTAGGATTGGAAGCTTCGACGAGGAGTGTCGCTGCCGAAATTGAGTAAGGACCTATTAGTACAGACTGAAAGAAATCAAGTAAAATTTCTCCAACTGAATACAAGCAGACAACTTGCAAGGCATTGAAAAGGGGCGATGCCGCAACGTACTCAGACCCCGAGGTTATATCGTGTCTTGTGCTTGATCAATCCCCATTTTGACCTGGTACGCCACCCCATCAACCCTCCCCAAAGAACTCCCTGATAGCCTCAACCGCCGCCTCCGGCTTCCCCCCTCTCTCCCGCTGAACCAACGCGTTATGTCCCACCCCCTGAATCACCACTTTCCTGCTCCCCTCAACCAACCCCCCCAGGACATCCATCCCCTCCTTCAAATACCCCTG
>Ga0247760_1000963_pt1 | contig 29153 bp, 26 predicted proteins | sample UWRJL171409R4_FD_179936 | JGI IMG/M metagenome (GOLD analysis project Ga0247760, IMG submission 179936) | Plant litter microbial communities from Arlington Agricultural Research Station in Wisconsin, United States - UWRJ-L171-409R-4 | ecosystem: Environmental > Terrestrial > Plant litter >... | reverse complement strand
CACCGAGACATGCCTGGCCATGACCATCTTCCGTGAAGAGGTCGGCGCCTTCTTCCTTGTCATGTTCACGGCATTAGTCACTGGCAAGGTCTGGGGGTGGATCGGGGAAGGTCGTGTCGAGGTCCTCGAGCAACAGCCTCCTGCAAACCCGCGCCTTTTCCACACGCGACTAAGCATTTCGTTGCTGGTGAGCATCGTATACGACGCCTGGCTCCTCATGTATGCCGTCAACACCGTCGTCCGGCAAGCCCGGCCAACCATGATGGTTATGTTTCTCTTTGAGTTCGCGGTCCTCACCGTCTGTTCATTCCAGACTGGTTCGCGATATCTGATATCCCTGGTTGAGCAGCGCGTGGTCAAGTTACAGACGCAGCAGAGACTAGAAGAGCGCCGGCGCCAAATCAGAGACGAGAGAGCAGCCATCCTGCGCCGTCGAGAGACGGAGGGCGTCATTGACGATGGAGAAGAGCTTCCCGATGAGAACGATGTTGACGAGATGGATATCGAAGTTCCTGGATGGGAGTCAAAGGGCCAGTGGGTGCTGACCCTGGACCTGCTTGCTGGTAAGCATCCAAGACGGAACACTCACCCCTTGGTTCTCAACTGAAACCCCTCACCAGACTTTGTGAAGCTGGCCATCTATACAGCATTTTTCTGCGTGCTTTTCGCTTTCTACGGGCTTCCCATCCACATCATCCGCGATTGGTTCATGACGACACGGTCATTTCTCAAGAGATTGAATGCCCTCATCCGCTACCGCCAAGCATTGAAGGATATGAACCAATATTCCGATGCTACGTCTGAGGAGCTTGATCGAGAGAACACCTGCATTATATGCAGAGAAGAGATGCGGCCTTGGGATCCCGCCGACACTGCCCAGGTCGAACGCACCCGTGCGAAGAAACTGCCTTGTGGTCACATCCTTCACTTTGGATGCCTGAAGAGCTGGCTGGAGCGGCAGCAAGTGTGCCCAACATGTCGGCGCCCGGTTGCCAGGGAAGGAGATCAGCTGGCAAGGAATGGCGAGGCCATGGTTTTCAGGCTGGGACTAAACCTTGCTGGCGCTCAGAATCGCCAACCTCTGCCTCAAGCCAATGGACAAGCCCCCGCTGGGCAGGCTGCCCCTGCGCCAGTCAACGGCGAAGAAAATAACCAGAACCAGAACAGGGGCGTCAGAATGTTCAACCTTGGCCCGCTTCGATTAGGAATCGCCCAAGGAGGTGTCAACGACATTCAGGAGATGGCTCAGCGCCTGGGCATGCCTGTGAACGCAGGTGATGAGGTAGTCGCTGCGCCAGCACCCAATCCCCAGTCCCGGAACAACGACCCGACTCTGAGCCTCGAGCAGATCCGGGCACAGCTCCTGGACGTTGGGCAACGAGTTCAGCAAGAAATGCAAGCCTTGCAAGCCGCGGCGCACGAGCTCCAGACGCTGAATTATGTAGTGAATGAGCTGAGTGGAATCCGTCAAATTCAGCAACAGCATAGGCAGCCCCAGCCAACCGCCCAGCAGCCCGTCCAGGGGACTGTAGCGGCAACGGCATCTCCCATATCTTCAGCCGGTCCGGCGGCACCCGCAGCTCCCATCGCTCCCGCTGCCCAACATCTGCCGGCGATGCCCGCGGGACAGGGACCCTTTTCCGCTGTCCACCACCCCTGGGCTCACTATCCTGTCGGAGTACACTCGGCGACGACTCCAGTGCAGTCTACAGCACACCATATTCACCACTCCGTTGGTCGCCGGCCTTCCGCCGCTTATACCACACAGGGAAATCTCGGCTACGGAACCGCTATCCCATCTGGCAGTCCCGACCTACCGGAAGGAGTAGTGATCCCACCCGGCTGGTCGTTACTACCACTTCAACGAGTCGACGGGTGGCCGCAGTCAGTCGAAACAGGAAGCCAGCAAACTCTTGTCACAGCACCCCGACGCTATCGGCCTGGGAATCCTCCACCATCGCGCTTCGACAGGGCAACCCCAGAAGAGGCCGACCGAGTACTTGATGGGACAATACAAGCACTCACTACCATCATGAACCCGAACATGACCGCTGACACGTCCAGAGATACGACCACGGGTGGGATCACACACACGGCCGCCGATACCGTCGCTGATACGGCTGCGGTCACTACCACAGGCGAAATTGGCCTGGACATGGGCATGATCACCGATACGACTACAGTACCTGCTGGAGTGGCAAACGCGAACCCTGCCGTTCCTAACTGGAGCGGGTCTGCCCAATATTTCAGCGCGAACCATAGCAACGATCCCGACAACAGCTCCACAGTTGCTCAAGATGAGCCTGGAGAGAGCAGTAACCAGTCATTGGCTCCAGAGACTTCCAATGTAACGGACGGTGAGCAAAGCAAAGGCGAGGAGAAAGGGAAGGCCAAAGCTGCAACCGTCGAGGAAGCTGACGATGAGGATACGATGTAAAAAAGAAACTTTTCCGCTATGAAAAGTTCGCCGAGCTGGCGAGCTACAGCCTTGGGTTCGCATGTGGGCGGCGTTCGGGGTCTGGGAGGGGGCATTTATGTTAGATGTACAAACCAAGCCAGTTGGTAAAGCTATTTCTAGTCGGGGTGTGTGTTGTTTGTGCCGGTTTTAGATTTTGAACATAACAATGACGGCAATGTTTAGCATTTGGGGAGGCACCTAATGGGCGCTCTTGCCTGGGTTTCCGAGAACCGCCCCTGCTCGGCTGTGCCCATGGAAGGCCGCGATCGATCGAATAATGTGATCTTCTGGAAGGGAAGGCATCTGACATGCTCTTTCCTCTCAGCTAGGTGGCGACCTCCTGTTTTCAGCACTTGATTTTTATGTTTCACCCTTGCAAGCACCTTGTCTGTCAACAGCACATCTACCAACCCACAAGACCAACTCATCAGGCAGATCACCTACCAACACCGGTTACCTTCATCACAGTTAGACAGACATGGCTACCTTGACCGTCTCAAAGATCATAACGAACTTCGAAACGCCACCCGTTGACTTGACTTTACGCGCCAACAGTCTCACCGAGAGCCCAGATGCCCTTCCCCTCAACCCCAACATCAACTGTGATGCTGTGTCAATCAACAGTGTCGCTACGCGCAACGAACCCACCCGCATCCACAACGCCCGGGAAGCAGCAGACAGTATTGCCATCGGCTGCGGTGGACTCGGCCGCAAACAGGGGTACCCAAAACAGCCGCACTGCTCCAGACACAGCCAGGCGACACCTAACCTCAGCTCTAGTCTCGGCCGAGGCGTGGGTCGGTGGATTTCGGAGACGGGTATTGTCATGGACAAGGTCACGGAAGTCATCAAGATGACAGATAAATCTTTCACAATGGCTATGAAATCTAGAGCAAACCCAGCGGGGTCCATACGGAAGAAGGCGAAGAAGTTGTTGGGGTTGAAGCGTCTCTGGGGACCGGCGGGGAGTGAGTTCCCGGCTAGGTGTAACGCGGAGAAGGAAGATATAGGTGTGAGGGTGGAGACTTTGGGCGGGAGAAAATGGACTGAGAAGATGGAGGGTGTGGAGGCGGCTGATGTTACAGATGTGGGCGCCTGGGTGCCGACGGGGAATGGCAGTGGAAATCGGAGTGTGGACAGGGGAAAGACAACCATTGACGAAGATGACGACGAGACGAAGGGCACTTACGATGGCACTTTGAGTTTGAGAGCTACACTGTCTGAAGTATGGCCTATGATGGCAGAAGGCGGCCTGGAAAGGATGTCTTCTAAGCAACATCGACATCGGTTCGGATTCATCAAGCGCTCGGTCAAAGAGAACATGACAGACCAGCTCGCAGGTGTGCATGGCTCGTTGCAGAAGCGAGGCCCTTCTATCATTCTGCCAAGCAGGCTCCGGAAGAGGCTCATGTCCTCTGGGAAGCTGAGAGGCGGGTTTGGCCATATGAGTCCGCCTATTACAGAGCTCCCCGGAGGTCAAACCGTTGATAGTGTTCCAAGACCCGGCCTGTGATATGGCGGTACCGGCATTAGTGTTATCCATGAGAAAATTTGTGTGTGATACCGCTAACTGCAACAGTTAGTGACGTGGAAAAGGGGTGAGTACTTGACATCCTATTAATCCGCTCTGTGCTCAGGGGATTGAAAGGAAAGTAAACCAATAATTTAGGGGTGAGGGTGGGAAATCGGGACTTTGTTGTCATTGATAGTTTCCTCAAATACAGCTGCTCGTCGCTTACAGCCTAATTGGTAACATTGTGAGTGACATACTATTCGGGGTGATAAAAACCAACACAAGGCCAACAACGGGGCCTGTCGAGAGGGATATCTCGTAACCTACCAGGGCGGAGGCAGGCGGCAAGCGGCTCTCCCACAGAACCAGGCCTGGGGATCGTTAAAAACTGCGTTTGCCCGAGTTTGCAGTAGAAGCCTCAGCGCGACTCACCTCCTGCCACTCACTGAGGGTGCCGCCCAACAAACCTACAATAGGCTGAGTAGCGCCTTACCTTGTCTTGCCCGAGCTGAAGTATTGTGTTGTTAGTAGTTAGTCAAAGGTAAACCACCTTACGGCTCACAATGGAAACCTGGCTTCCCATCGGTAAAATATCTCAGTGTGTCGGTGTCGGGACCGAATGGCAATCGATCGGCGAAGCATATATGCATGCGTGGATGTATCGCCTCACATCTGACAATTCTCCATGACGATGGAGATTCTCATTGTTTGGGAAAGATACTAGGCATGAGACGCGCTGTGTAGTGTTCCTTGCACCCGATAACGAGTATCATCAATCCAGCCAGGATTGGTTTGATCTGCCTTTTCGGTTTCCCGTAATTACATCTCAAGCAGAGTAAACAACCCCTCGCTTTGCACAGCAACGCTTTCCATTCCCGTATTTCCGTCAAGTCCAAAAACAAACCAATAAGCGTCTGGGTATCCTGCTAAATACTATTTCCCAAATTCCCAAATTCCATATCCCGCTGGATGCAATTTTCAGATCCTCCCAAGGGAATAACAAAACCGGCAGGTAAGATAGAAATACGGTCCATACCTAGCCAAAAAAGAGCAACATAGGATAATTTAGTTATAAGCTCATAACGGAGCGTGATCTGTTCTTCCTCGGCCGGGCGTTTCCTTCCTCACTCCTTGCCCTGGCCGGCGACTCAAGAACCGAGCTCACACCAGGCCGTACGCTGACGTCGTCAACCCCAAGGCCATTTCGTGACGTAAGAGGGCCTCGAAAATCATCAGGAGAACGAATGGCTGCTACATCTTTGCGCCAAAAGTACAGCACATCCTCTTGCCACCGGCGAGGATTGACAATCCTGAAGGTCCTTTCGGAGATCGAGTACATGAGTTCGGCCTCCATGGGTGATGTGCGCAGCCGGTGAATGAGCCACTGGTTGATGTAGTCCGGCTTGCTTTCCACCGACTTCATCAAATTATCAATCCCAAGCTCCTTCATACACTCTGCTCGCAGTTGCGCAACGTTCGGATAGTCTTTGGGGAGCTTCATCACCCTATCGGCGGCGGACCGAGGTGAAAGCAGTTCCAGGACGTGCGAGGGGTTGGACAAGAGGATTGGGAAGCGAGGGGACGCTAAGCTCGTGCTCGATGGTGTGGGATCCTCGAGGCTAATATCGCCTTCTTGCTGTGACATGTCCGGCCAATTAATCGCAACTTCCTCCTGATATCGCGGATTTTTTGGCATCAAACCCTTTTCTATACATAAGGCTCTCAGTCGATCCACGTTCTGTGTCGCCTCTTCTAGCCCCTTTCTCACCTCCTTCTCCTCGCGCTCATAACCCTGGAGAAACTCCAATTCTTCTGGGTCAATGGAAACTCCGAATTTAGCCCTAAATTGCGCAGGACCGGCAGGTATGTGATCGAGCGATAGCTTTAGCGATTTCAACTCGGCTTCACTGAGGACATACCCTGGGTTCTCCTTCACCCGTTCCCGATGCAACCCTCTCTCGAGATCGTAGAGCGTTCTTTCGCGATGTGTCACTATCTCCTCGTGATGCTCTCTAGCCAGTTCGCGATCTCCAACGGCTTCCAGAAGCTCCTTATATAAGGGATGGACATCGTTCTCGAGCTCCCCAGAGATCCCTTGCAGGGTGTACCGCGAGCTTTCGTTATCGCTCCCACTGCTATCGCCGTTTGAGGCACTGCTGTAATACTCAGGGTCCGAGGACGCAGAAGATGACCTGCTCGTCTCACTGTCCTCGAAGTTACATAAAACTGTCTCGAAGAGCTCTAGCTCTGATTCTTCTCTGTCCAAATCGATTTCGATGCGCTCGTAGTCGGACTCGACCGAGTAGTAGTCATCGCGAATGCGCTGCATAGCATCCAACCGCTTCTTCAAGAAGTCTGTCGGGACAACGGCTACCGCTTGCCCGGATGCTGTCTTGGTGCTTGGAGTTAAATAGGGACGCAACGCTTGCATCCAAGTGTTGTCGATCTCGTCTTTCTTGTGCCGCAGAGCACGCACTTCCCTCCTTTTCTCTTTCAGATCTGCTCGCAGTTGACGGACCTTCTGACGCTGGTCATGGACCCTATCCCGAAGAAGGTGACGCTCTGCCTCGGCCGAGATGCCCGCCGCATCCTCCAAATATTCTGTGTCAGGCTTTCGGCCAGGGGAGTGCTGCAGCTGGCGCCAGGATCGATGCAACTGCGAATGGAAGCTTCCGAAAGACGGGCTGGCCCGCCACTGGGAAGGGTGGACGGCTGCCGCTAGAGGGAAGGGCACAGGAGGCAAGCGTGGAACAGAAGTCGTGCCATGTGGTGATCGGGGAAATCCATCTTCAGAGCTCAGGGCCGACTCGTCTCCCCCGTCACTGGGTGACTCCGAGTCATCTGTCGTCACAGACACTGAGCTTGATGTGCCATGGTAGTCCCCCGAGCCATTTGTCCTGAATCTTGGTTGCGACAGCCCAGCGGGTACGGGGCGCATGAACGAGGGCCGCATAGGGCTGGGGCTCGTGATGTTTGGTCGCCGAGACCTAACCTGGACGGAGAGGTTGCTCGTAGGTGGAGCCGGCGGCTTTTTAGCTTCTTGGATCGCGGCCGAGCTGTGATTGCCAGGGTTTGGAATCTGGTTGTTGGCGGACCCGTTTGCGAGCGTGAAGTCGCGTCGGGACGGGCCTGGAGGCTTGTGGTTCGTTGCGGGCGACATGTGGCTCAATTGCATCGCGTCCTCGGCCCGGCGACATTCTCGATGGCTACAGCCATCAAGTTGAGTGCTGTTGCCTGCGTGACTGAAAACTGTCGTCGTGGGACTTGAAAGGGGTGTAGGTATGGTAGAGGATGCTTGTAAATAGAAATGCGATTGCACTTGTCGTCAGGCTGGAGGGAAACCCGGTGAGGTTGTTTGCACACCTTGAAAAATTTCTGTAAAGGGGTACAGTGAAAATGGTCAGAGTTGTTGCAGGTTGGTGTGTGCCGCCGCGTTGTGAGTGCAGCGGCAGCGGCTCTGCGGCGGCTCACTGCCTAACTAACATTTCTCTGCCTCGTTAGATAGAGAGTTGAATAGTTTAGTGCACTTTAGGTTCGTCAGCGCGCACCCCCCTGTTGCTAGTTGTAGCACCGTCAACTGCAATGTGCACGCAGTTCGTTAGTTACATGTTGCCTCCGCAAGGTTAGGTCGGCTGGCCAGAGAACCTGGAAGACGTGATATGTGTAGACAAAAGTCGGCACCCGCAGCGGCCCAGAATGGAACATCCCAGTCGAGTTCTGCCGCTTGCATGTGAGGGGAAGGAAGCTGCCCACGGCAGCTTGCCAAATCCCACCCCGCCAAGTCCTAGCCCAAAACGTAATGGAACGCATCCATGTGGAGTAAATTCGGAGGCCTGACAGTAAGCAGCAGCCAGTCATCTCCACCACAGCAACTCTCGTTGGTAGAAACTGGATGCTTGAGGTTGCGGACGAGAGACTTGTATCGCATGCTCTGCCGCTGCAGGTTGCTAGGGAGGAGGTGAAAGTTGCGGCTTTCCGCCAGCGGCACACAAGGGCGGGGGCCAGCCAACTAACCCATGTCGGGATCCACCAGTCCACCAACCCCACACTCTGGCCAGTGAAGATCTGGGCCACGTCCAGCGGCAAAGCCCAAGCCTTTTCGTCCACAGCATCACACACCTACTGCAGAGACCGGGAACCCGCCGCCATGCAGCCGTCTGGATCCGGGAATTGGTATTTCAACTCGAGCCGCCCTCGGCCTTCCTAATTCGCCAGTATCTTTGGCTGTCGCACCTCGCCCTCGGTTGCCATTCCAATCCCACTCCTTATCCTGTGTCGCTGCCTAATGAAAACCGGTAGGAAAAGTTCGCCGCGATTCAGGCTCCCCTCTACCCGTGTCGTTCCCCTTGAGAGGGAAGAGGGCTGGGTGCGTTGGGGCGTGTGCTGGCGCTGCCGGACCCCGGTAGCTTGGAGCTGCGGGTCGTGCTGCACGAAAAGACCCTTCTTCCCTCCGGGCTGAGATGGGTCACACTCGCAGCGACCATGACCGCTTGAAGCGCAACTCTTGCTGAGTCTGGGGACAACCAGCGGCTGGTGGTTCCGCAGGGGAGGGTGGATTGCAATGGATTAATATTGGAGGGCAAGATAAGAACAGTAGCCGCAACCACCTCCACTCTCCAGCAAGCCCGTCTTGCGTTTCTGCTGCCGAACGGCCTGATTCGACCGCTGTTCGTTTCGCTCGCTACCCTCGCGGCCCATCCCACGACCCTGTCATCGACCGGCAGCTACTGCATCTTCATTCGTCTCCGTACACCCTCCCAAGCCTCTCCTCGTCATCCGCCGACGCCATTCAGCCGACGGCGACGTACGGTTGGTGCCGCGAATGGGGTTCGGGCCCAAGTGTCACGAGCAGGCCGCCCACCAATAACAGACGCAGTCGTTAATATACCCCAGGAGGACCGTTCGTCAACCCTCGAGATCCCGCTCCCCAGTGCTTCACTCGCCGCTGTTTTGCGGTTGCGGCTCTGCGCTCCTGTAGCCCGGGTCTTTTCCCCTTAAGAAGCACCCGGTGACGATCGTCTCCCGTGACTTCTCTCCTCCACGAACACTCGGGAAGCTCATATCACACGGCACTTATGGTTGGCTTTCGCTTTCGTAATCACCCCCGCAACCTCCCGCTTTCCCCCGTGATATCAAGCATCGCCTAGGCGTCGCGCATACATACAACTGCTCCCGCCTGCTGCCGCAAAATGAGCTGTCGCCATGAGTAATTATTCTTCTGGTTGGAGCGATTGGGTATGGTCCGACGAGCATCATCGGGCCTACAGGGCCAGGTTAAATGAGAATGGTAGGAGCCCGCGCTTACTGAACAGTATACCCGCGTTCACGTCTAATGACCCTGCTCTTTAGGCGATTACGAATACCAATATTCCGGAGATCAAGATCCCACGGCCCCGCGAGCAAACGTCCCCGACCTTGTGAACGCTTTCAGCAACTTCAATGTTGATGATTCACCATATGCCTCCTACGGCGGATACGGGCCTGGTGTGACAACATCAGCGGGTCCTCATCAGCAAGAACATGACTATTACAGCACGTCTGCCGCACAGCCCTCAAGCTCGAGCAAATCCAAGGGCAAGAGCGTTGATACAGGAGGCAAGAGTTCGAAAAAGAGCTCACAGAGCAGCAAGCAGACGTCATCTTCATCGTCCAAAACAAAATCTCGCCACAGGACGAAGGGTTCGGGCCGCCACGATTCGCACAGCGAGAGTCTATACGAGAAAGAGAATGATCCCTTCAACAGTGATCCCTTTTATCGTCCATCTCATGCGGTAGACACAACAGTGCCGGAGGAATCAGACCCTCAACAGGAAGCCCAAGCAGAGCTGTCTCCTGAAGATACCGCGGCTGAACATGAGCCTTATGATCAACCTGGCCATGCTGGCCCACTAGACGATTACCAAGGCGAGTAGTTTACTCCCCTCTCATAACGAGTGAGATCTGACGCCTTTGGTAGAGGCTGCCCAGGGATATGAGGCGGGCTATAGCCGGAGCGAGGAGCGCTATGCACAACCAGATGCTTATTCCTCTTCAAAGCATACGAAACATTCAAGATCTTCAGGGAAACGTAAAGCAGGTCACCGCCAGAAAGACCGTCCAGCTACAGATTATGGTATGTGCGGAGCGAATATTTGCCCAGCGAACCCTTCTTCGTTATACTCACACGTGAGTGGTCACAGCCGAACCTTATCCCGCGGAGCCTGATGAATCGTTACAAGACATGATGAATGAGGCACATGGCTATGGCACTGGAGATCCTACAATGTTTGCCCCGCCGTCTGCTGCAGGACCAACTTCTGCAGCAGCATACACCGAAGACGACTATGACGAAGATCAACAACCCACTCCGACGCGTGCAAGAAGCCCAGCGGGAGCCGAGGAAGAGTACACGGGCGAGCACTACGAACAGCCAGGTGCCGAGTACGCCAGCTATCCAAGCGACGGCGGCTATGAAACTGGGCAACCAAGTGCGTACCCAGGCTTCAGCGGGGCATATGCACTTCCTCACGACAGTGGCTACGGCGCAACCGAAGATAGCGGATACCACTCAACTCAGAGTGGTGGTTATGATTCCGTCTATGGAGAGAGAAATACATACCGCACCAGTGGGTCTACTGTTATCCCTGTCAATCCTTCTGGTTTCGAGGAAGTCTTGGACAGTCGTAAGGTGCAGCCCGGCCGTGAGTGGCATTTCCAGTGTTAACCACAGAGGTAGGATATACGATACAGCACTCGAGCAGATTCGCGCCAGGCGAGGTGAGCCTCTAGATAAGTCAGGGGTTTCCCCCTTTTCGATATGATATTGACAAACCCCGTTAGGTCTTCAAAGCTTTATGGCCAGAGCCGCTGGGTGGTGCTCGGCGAGACGCGGATGCACCAACAGAGGTCGAAGAACATAACAATCACCTGGGTCAAAAGATCTACGTTGGGTTTCGCCGCTTCATCGTTGTCGCCAACGATGAGGGTCACTGCACATGCGTGTAAGCTCACCCTTTCCCGACTTGTCTTTAGGTTGCTGACATTTAGCTAGGCCTATCCTGACGTATGAGAGACGGGCATGCACCAAAAAGGGCCTCAAACCACAAAAACACGGAATTGTATATGCTCAAGGGTCGCAACCAATCAAGCTCAAGAACGAGCCAGAGCTGGGATATGATCCAATCTGCCTCGTGCCGTATTACCAGACCGAGAAGTTAGCCAAGGAATCCCGGGTGAACTACTCCAAACTCGTGACTGTGGAACACAACATCAGGGTTTTCTTCATCGGGCGCATTGCCAGTGAAGACTTTGATATTGTCACGCATGCAGTCAATGAATGCTGGCGCGTCAAGCTTCACAGGCCGGGGGAAACCACGTCTCGCAAATCCCGCAAATAAAAGGCTTTTTGCCTCGAATCTTGGGGCGACATACGGGTGAATGAGTGTCACCTCTGAACGTTTTCACTGACCCCAACATTGCGTCCATTGGGCGCGGGGCAGTTGCCGAAAGGCGGTATCGCGAACAGGACCGACAATCCTGACAGAATTATACGTTGAAGCTGGGCTCTTGTCAGCTATGGGGACGAGTAAACCCCAGCATCAAACCATCCGGCGTCGCTGGTATTCCACTCTTGGTTAAGACGGCCACTCGCAGGCTGCCACAGTTTTTTATTTTTTATTTTTTCGTATTGTTCTTCCACACCTTCTCGGCGGTTTGAACTCGATCTGCAATTTCGGTCGCATTTATCAATGTATTGGATATCACAGCGCAAAAATGAGGAAGCTGGTCCCTGCCCATCATCGGCGATGTTATAGTTCGCCTTCAGTTTTATCTGCATTTTGAGTGGAGGGGGATCAACGGCTTTGAAGCCCCAACAGGCCCATCTCCCTGCTTGTTTTCTTACAGAACTAAAAGACATCATCTTCAACCATTCTTTTTTCTTGATGCCTTCTCAGCAAGCTGGCGTTGGCAGTTGACGGGACATGACCGGCTTTCATCATGCTTGACGACTGATGACAACATTTCCTTTTAGGAGGCGCCAGAGGTGACTGGGTCGCGGGAGCCAACGAAAGGCACTGAACTGCGGTCTGGTGGGCAGGTAGGAGACTGGCGCAGGAGCTGGACGAGGCCAGGGAGCAGCGTAAATGACAGATTTAGATCGGAAATCTCATATTAGCTACCTCGTATCTCAGTGATGGCCCCATCGGTTGGCGTCATCGGAACAAGTGTCGACTGGCTAGTCCAGTCTCGAGGACGGATCATGAACATCAGCCCCATCATAAAGACATGCTCTTGCCTTATTGGTGGTAAACCATCTCTATAAGCCGGAACGGGCGCTAGACTTGACGATCATGGGGCTAAGCCGTTAGCCTGCTGGGTCGCCAGTCTTGTTGGTTATCAACGGCAAACCTGAAGTCATTGAAGGAAGGATGGGGAAGAACTGCACGTTTCGCATACGCTTTCCATCGGCTAGGCTGAAGATGGCTACCAAAAATGGCACATGCCACTACTAGCCGAGGGGATTAGGCAATGGGAAGACGGAAGCCTCACTCCACCATTTCTAGATAGATCTGGCATGCGTTTCTACCGTACAGCACCGAAATGATGCTCTACACGGCTGGGCCTGTTAGAGCAGGGTAAACCCCCTCATAAATGGAGGCCGAGCACGCACGTGCAATTGCCAACTATCGCAGATAAAGTCCTAGACTAGAGCAATCCCACCTAAGAGAATTGGCGAATCTGGGAATACGGAAGAGAGGGGACGGAGACAAAGGGATCTTTCGATTTGGTATGGCGGCTGCTTAATATCGAACTCGTTCGGGGTTGGGATCAGTTGGTTAGAGTATCACGGGTGATGACCTTCTTTCCAGAACTAATACTTGCTCTGTCTCTTTCCCCTTTCCATCAACAAGATTGGATGGGAGACTGGCGGCGGAGATGACGGTAATAGCTTCCATTCATCATGTCACACCGGCTGGTCTTCCCCAAGCACAGGAATGGGCATTCTTTGGGACCTGTCCGGTCTGGTCAGAGTCGGAGTCGCTTGGGTTATCTGATCCGCTGATGATGATCTAATCTCATCAAAGAACAGAAACGTGTTGGGATAGGTGTGGGGCTGATTGATTAGATATCTTGGCGTGCTTAGGAGGATGCGGGCAGCGAGATAAATCCTCGGGGAAGCTCAACATGGACTTGGAGTCAACAAATGTAAATGTTCGGGAGGCTGATAACCGAAAGAGATGAATACTCGAAAGGCTTGGTGCGTAGAAAGCTTTTAACCCAGGTTTTTAGAGTATCAATAACGGAGCCCATCGTCATATGTCATCAAAGGCCCGAGAACTCGCCGGAGAAGCAAGCTGTGCGCTTAAAACGTTCTGGGCACAGTGCGAGCTGGGCAGCATGATGTGAAGCCGAGTTCGGAGCCATTGTGGGCTTCCTGAATGCTCAAATGCCCCAATGCGTGCATGGCCGCAAACATGGGAGCTTCCCGCATGGATTCAGTGGCTATTTTGTTGAGATGAAGACTTATTCCAATGTGGTTGTTGGACTTTGTTCAAACATCCTGCCCCGCCATCCTGCAATGACCACAGGCCTGCGTAAAGGTTGTCAAAAGTGGGTTGGGATGACACTATGAGAAACTGGCCTGACGTGGCTTCAGCTTGAACCCCCAATATTTCCTCGCGCACGGGATAAATAGGGGAAAGGAGTGGAATAGGGGCCTTCATTGTCAACGCCAACACCGTCAGGCCCGCGGGGACGAGGAATATCCCAGAGACAAGAATCATGGGGTCGAAGCGATTGCTTGGAGGTCCCGTCGTGGATCATTGTTCTGGGCTCTCTGCATCTGCCGCGGAAACACTTTTCCCCACGCCCAGCAACAGTGATGCAATATATGCTGCCAGAATTCAAGAGACCACAGCGAGATCGGGAGGAAACGGCAACCTCAATCCGTCTTGCCATCCCAAGCGAGGAAGAATAAAAAAGCCGCGCACTGTGCTTCCCCGCTTGCTCCATCGCTTTCCCACCGCGCGTTTTCTGGCTGCGCAAGTTAGCCCAGCCTTGTCCCGCCCCAAGCCCATGCTTACCATCAATTGCTGCTGCCAATTAGTTAAAGATCACCAATTTCCCGATCTCGCCATTCTCTGGCTTTTGGACCTCCCTATTCTTCCGAAACCTCTCGCGATATCAGGGCGACCGATTACCTTCCCCAGGGCCGTGCTCACCGAGCTGCTAGGACCCCCCCTGAATATTGGAACCATCGAACGAAAAGGCACCCAGTTTGTGCTTTACCTCGGCCCAGCGTGTGTCGGTCGACATTCTGGCCATGCATTCACCCTACCTTTAACAGCCGCCGACCACCTGATTCACCTCTATTGTGCAGCGTCTCTTTGACGCCACTGTATTTGATTCTCGTCTCCCCTTCCTCCTCTCGATAATTCTGATTCGGCCAACATACCGCTTTTTTTTTGTGCCACCCAGGTCTTCTGGCAAAATGTCGCAAATCGATCTCCTCCTGGCCGAGCACGCGGCTGGCAGCATACCCGAAGAGCCTCAGCCTGCATCGGTCGCGCCGTCGCTTACATACTCAGATTCCTCTGATGAACAAGAGATTGAAGAGCCCCGCCACGCAGAGCCACGGCGCCGACGCGCCTCAACACGCCTGATTGCCCAAAGCCCCGCTGATGTGCAACGCATCACTGGTGAATCCACGACGCAATTGATCAAGCGTTGCTGTGGTGGTGGCTGTTGCCTTGATGTCAAGCTGAAGCAGACAACCGTTGACTACGAACCTGTCGCGTTCCCCAACAATGACGCATTTAAATCTTTATGCCTGAAGATCGACGCAATCCCTACGACGCTAAACAACGTTTCCGATTTGCCCGAACAGACGGCTTTCTTGCAGCCCCTACGCCAACCGTCCAACCTACCGGCCCTTTCTGCCCCTCCCCAGTCATCTGACTCGGGCATCAACAAGGCTGTGCCTACGGTCACAATCCAGGATGTCACAACAAGACTCGAGACGCTCGAGTTGGAGAATTTGGACACGAGGATCCAACCTCCTAGCTTTGTCCAACCCCATCCCCCGCACCATGTCTTCGCAGCCAAGATTCACAACACCCGCGAGCTGACCAGCCAGGGAGCTGAGAAGAGGACATTCCACTTCGACCTGGATGTCACCGATTACCCAGAAGGCGAGGATGTCGACTTCAAGGTCGGCGGTGCCATTGGCGTGTCAGCACCCAATGAGCAGGAAATGGTTGACGAGGTTTTCGACCTCCTCCTTATCCCTCGCTTTCTCCGTGACAAGCCAGTTCTTTTGCGGACGACCCAAGGGCGTTGGCCTACTGTGTGGGGTGATAACAAGGCCCGCGAACTTGTCACGACACGCCGGGCTTTGTTGACTTGGTGCTCAGACATACAGTCGTACCCGCCAACCAAGCAGCTGCTCCGTGTCTTCGCCGAGCACGCCACGGACGAAAACCAACGCAGGATCCTCCTATTTTTGTGTTCTGCCGAGGGTCAGGGAGTGTTCTGTGACTTCCGCACAGGTCCGCATGTCTCACTCGTTCAGCTGCTGCATGCGTTTCCCAGTTCTAAGCCGCCACTCGACCTTCTGTTCTCGGTTCTCCAGCCCCTTATGCCGCGCTTTTACTCACTCTCCAATGACCCCCACGAGTCTTTTGAGACACACGACGGCAAACAGCACCGCCTAATCGAGATAGCAGTCACCGTTCATGAGACGGCAGACTGGCGAATAGGCAGTCGTGCCGGAGTTGGGTCTGGATTCTTCCAACGACAAGCGCTCGGTCTGTTGAAGGCACGGGAAAATGGACAAGAGGCACCAGAGTTCTACATTCCCATGTTCAAGGGGCTCATGGCTAACCCTCTCGCTACGCAATTCATATCTGATGGTCCAATGCTACTTATTGGTGCTGGTGTCGGAATCGCGCCTTTCCGCGGCTTTGTCCAACGCCGGCTGAAGACAGCCAGCTGCGCAAACAAGGTTTGGGTACTCCAAGGCATTCGGGACTCGCTCGTCGATGAGATTTACAGTGGCGAGTGGGGGGTTCACGAAGATGAGGTCAAGAGGGTGGTACAGAGCCGCCGCGGAGAAGGTCGATACGTCCAAGAGGAAGTCAAGCACCAGGCGGAACTCGTCTGGTACATCATAAACTCGGTTGATGGACGTGTGTTCGTGTGCGGCAGCAGCAGGGGAATGGGTGAAGGTGTGGAGAATGCCCTCATTGAGGTGGCTATGCAGAAAGGCAACCTTAAGCGTGATGAGGCCAAAAATTTCTGGGATCTGAAGAAAGAGGCAGGCCAGTACATTGCCGAGACATGGTAATGATACTGGCGATGGCAGGGTGATTGGTATATGGTTTCTTTGGCTGTTATTAAACCCAGGTTTCCCACCATGGCACACCGCCAACATGGGAGACTGGATACGTAGAATGGGTGCATGGCGTAACTTGCGAGCATTGATGGCGTTGGGTCTGGGTTGGGGGGCGTTTGGGCTCGGTTTTCTTGAGTTGCAACACTGGGCTCGGGCCGGTCTAGATAAATGCCAGTAGACACGATACCTTGGTACTTTGTGGCTTTCATTGCTTTAGGCCTTTCGAAAGGTACTTATGGGGCCTAAAATTCCTAGTTTCTGTTGTTGGACGTTTCCATACATAGAAAATTGCTGGTGTTTTTGTTGTGCATAAGGCGGAATTGCTACATAATTTATTCACTGCTCAGCGTAGATATGGAGACTCAAGGTGAACCAAACAGCATGTAAGGAACGAGGTGAGCGAATGTCCATATTATTACACAGCAGTTTGACCAAGAAATTTGCTCCGTGAACCGGCCCACACTCTCGCCTGGAAAGGTTGAAGTTCCAATACAAGACAAGGCACTTCAGATACCACCGTTAGGCTTAGGGCTTCTAGGCCAGTAAACACAGTCAATCACGCAGCCAGTTTAATCAGTCAGACCCGATTGATCGGCACAGGTGCACCTGTATCGGGAGTCTTAAAGCGTTGGGATGGTCAACGCTGGTTTGGTGGAGAGGTGGACGTAAGGATATCTGAAGATTCTCCCTTTTTCAGGACTGGACCTTGGTATTTGGATGGAGGGGGTTGTTGGAGAGTTGGGTTAGTCTACGAAGAAACCCGTAACTGCAGTCTTAGTGGCTTGAGGAACTCGATGTGGATTGTTTGAAATAGACAAGCATAGTAGGCTCCGGACTCGGAATCCCGAAATTGAACTTCTAGAATGTGTATGTCGGACCTGCAAGACGAGCCCTTCGAGGCGCATCTGTATTTGCTTGCTGTATTGGCGTCAATCTCAAGCGGGAGATTGCGCCATCGACAATCTATCTGCTTTCAATATGCCGCTGGAGTGTCTCTGCATGGTCCTTAAACAACTCAGCCGCGCGCGGCGATTACCATCGTCGATGCCCCTTCCCCCCTGCCGAGCCGCGCGCTGAGTTTAGGGTAGTTAGGTTTCTGTGGGTCCCGTGGGTTTGTCATCACTGATTAAATAGCACCAACTGGATTGGCTGGCCCGTGTTCTGGACTTCGCTGACAAAGTCTTCAGCCAGCGAACCGATGGAATGTTGCGCCAACTCTACCCATCCCACCGAAGAAAATGATGCCATTTCTCAAGAAGAGTGGGGGCGTGAATCACGTAGAAGGTGAGAGAGGCGTGCGATCAACCGCGACCGCGGTCACCAACTCTCCGCGCGGTAAGGTAACCGCCCGTGGGCCGGAGACCGTGAGGTGGAACCTAACTGCTGTCGCATAGAATAGAGCAGAGGAGCTTATGGATACCATCTGCGAAAAGTTTATTCGGTGGGGAGTATATATAATGGGAGCCGATCCTCTCCATCAGCGTCGGTTCCCCTTTTCATCATCACCACCAGTTTTCTCTCTACAAGGGACACATGCAACGAATCGCCAAATCAGTAACTAGAGCTTTTTCTTCGACCGGCCGCTTTCCAGTCCTGAGACACCTTCACACACCAGCCAAACCTCTGCTTCTCCCCTCTAAAAACATCACTACCCGCAACTTCTCCTCCACCACCACCAACAACAACGACGACAACATCAACAATAACAAAATGGCCGCCACTGCTTTCCTCGACCTCGTCAAGGCCCGGAGGACCATTTACACGATCAACAAGGACCTCCCAATCTCCAAGGAGCGAGTCCAAGAAATCGTCACCGAAGCCCTGCAGCACGTGCCTAGCAGCTTCAACTCGCAGAGCAACCGCGTGGTGGTTCTCTTTGGCGACGATCACGACAAGTTTTGGGACATTACCTCCGACACTCTCAAGGCGATTGTACCCGCCGAGAACTGGGACACGACAGCGACGCGGATTTCCGGGTTTAAGGGCGGTGCCGGCTCTGTAGGTTTTGTTCTCTGTCCGTCTCCCATGTAGAAAGCAATGGCTAACACAGTGACAAAAAAAAAGATTCTGTTCTACGAAGACCAAACTGTTGTTGAGGGAATGCAATCCCGTTTCCCCCTCTACGCGGATCGCTTCCCTTTTTGGTCCTCGCAGAGCAGCGGCATGCTCCAGCACACACTGTGGATTGCGCTCGAGGCCGAGGGCTTGGGCGCCAACCTGCAGCACTACAACCCGCTTGTTGATGAGAAGGTGGCCGAGACGTGGAAGCTACCTGCCACGTGGAAGCTCAATGCTCAGCTTGTTTTTGGCGGGAAGACGGCGGAGGCCGGTGAGAAGACGTTTGGCCCAGTGGAGGAGAAGCTGAAGGTCTTTGGCGCTTAAGGGGGCAAGCAAAAAGAAATTGGGTTTGCACCATGACAGGGAGCAAAAGCAACCGCAGCATTTCAGCATGGTCGGAGTTTATGAGAGATGGGAACTGGGTGACTTTTATTCTTTTTTTCGCACCGATGCTTAGAGATCTCCTGGCCATAGATGGTTATCGAGAGACCGGCGAATCAAAAGGGGATAGCTACACTAGATAGTCGACTCCTCGAGTGTTTGCCTTGTGAATTATATGTGCAGGCGATCTTAATCTCGCAGTCTAAAATAGCGCTCGTGGCCACTCTCATGTTGAAATGGTTTAGATATGTGGCGGCCGTTCCGTTGCAGGGGAGGATGATACAAGGCAATCAGGAAGCACGCTTACACTTTAGACGCCGGTAACCAAGCCAGTAATGTTACAAACGGTTCACATTATAGTACAGCCCTATTCTTCCAGCACACGTCCCAGGGCCTGGCCCATCTTGAGCTTTTGCCCCTTTTCCACGTTCCACGTCCAACCCTTGCGTACCCGACCCGTGCCATCATGCTCGGCCATAGGAGCTTCGAATACGAGCACGACAGTGCTACCGAGCTGGAACCCACCCATCTCTTCGCCTCGCCGTAAAGCGTGTCCACCGAGCACGACGCTGGCTGACTGGTATGTAGCCTCGGCATAGCCCAGATAGGGCTCGCCCCTCTTTGCTGCCTCTTCAGCAGCCTTGTCCGCAGCTGTGTCGGTGGTCAGGCTGTTTGTCCGTAGCTCGCGATCAAAGTTGATCTTGATAGAACCAACGTTGGTGGCGCCAACGGGGACATAACTAAAGAAGCCCCACCGCCACCGTCCCAGAAGGACAACACGCTCGTTCAGAGTGAACAAACCGGGAAGAGTTCGCTGCAAATAAGGAGATACGCTGAAGAGCTCTCCAGCAAAATGCCGCCGACGCTCTACCACCCAGTTGGCGGGCGAGTGGAAGCGGTGGTAGTCTCCGGGAGCCAAGTAAATAACGGCGTAATACAGCGAATGGGGTTTACCGGGGGGGAGAATGCCATACCAAGCTTGCTCGCCGAGGGCAAGCTCGCGGCGGACTTCGGTTTCCGAGACTGGCGACGGTATGACGGATTCATCCTTTAGTTTGGAAGGTTTCCTCTTCTTGCTGCCACCAGACAGGAGGTCAGGAAGTGTATATGATATACCATTGACACGGGCAAACTCTTCATCCCTCTTGACCAATTCCTCGTCGCCTTCCAGTCCCCTCTCGGCATTCCCGTTGCCCGTTTCTTGGTCCTGGTTTAAAATGCTTGGAGTGGGCGAGTGCTGACCGAGCAAGGCATCGACGGTGTAGGTCATACCTTTCACTTGCTCGATAGACCCGCCAGATATTTGCCCAAACTGCAGGATTCTGCCATCCGAAGGGGAGAGCAGCGCATTGTGATCGGGGTCCAGAGGGCGAACATCTGGCTTGAGCGTCCGATAAAAGAAGGAGGCCAAGTTGGGGAAATTGTGGAGGTCTGTCTCCTCGATCTCGTCCAGGCTATCATAATATGAGCTTCGGGAACGAGCTGGCGAGATCTTGAGGCTTACTTGACACCAAATATGAACGAATACAGCCGAAAACCTGGAGGTCTAAGATAATAGGGGATATCCAATTCATTGAATCTACCCCAAAGCCGTGACATGGCTTTAAGAGGGAGCGTAGACATTATCTGCACCTGCCTGGAGAGCCGATCAGCCAAGTTCGGTGGTACAACATTTTAGGTGTGCATACCAGGGTCCATCAGGTCTGACACGCGGCCGCTTCTTGGGTTTCGGCTCAGATTCTCCCCCTTCATAGTCTTTATCCTGCTCGCGAGTATAAACCTTATAGAACTGAATAAGACCGAGCAGCCCAATCCCAAGGCCGATGGGGATGGGGTGCCATTCGAGTTTGGTCGCGGGTTTAGGGCGCTTGGGTGTTTGCTGGGAGAAGCAACGTCGACCGCCGGCACGATGTAATGTCAGTTGCGCCGCCCATTGGCATGTAAAATAAGTACGTCGACACGGCCGCGCCGAGGGTCTTCCGAACCTTGACTGCGCGAGCCCGGCACGCGCCCACGGGGGACGGAGCGTGGCCGACATGTTCGATGTTCGGCTCGGCTGCGACTTTTGGGCTTCGGCAATAGTGTCCTAGCTATTCACATGCGCAGCATTAGTCACCGTGGGGACTCCAGAGCGCGCAGTTCTTCGAGGTGGGAATGGTGAAATTGGGGCAGGCACAGCACGGATTTTGCAAGCTGCAATGTTGGGAAATTCAATGGTTCAGTGGATCGGCAGCAGTGACGCAGCAGCCAAGCCCTACGATTTCCCACCGGTAGTCCCACTGTCGCCGAGAGTTTGGTGCGTGGGGCGCGCGGAGAAGTTACGGGGACTTTGTCTTTCGTCACCGCGCACCGTGAAGACTGGACGCCTTCGACTCGGATTCTTACCATTACTCAGAAAGGTGGTCAGTAGGACCATCCAGGTGATCTCCTTGGTGTTACTTACGATATTTGCAATCTACACCGACCAAAGAGGCCCCTGGAAAGTGTACTCGGCCCTTTGTCAAGTGTTGCAAGACATAGGGGTGACCAGCCGTCTTGTACTGTGTACCTGCAGGATGCACCTCCTTATAACTTCGTTCCGCTGCTGAAGCCAGCGTGGAATTTTGGAGCTGACCCAAACCACCTTCAACTCACCTGTTGAAGCCGACGCGCTGACGGAGGTGCGTCTCACCGACCTTACCGATTCCGTGCCACCCACTTCAAACCATTTATACTTCGTTAAACGATCCATCGTTGTGTCGATCAATCCCTTCTCACGAGCCAGGCCAGTCCGACGAGGCTACCTCTTCACTCCCCTGGTCGGGCCCTGCATAGGCTAGCTGACCACTTAACTTGTTGACACTGTAGACACCATCGCCATCAATCCCGCCGACGCAGAAAGTCAATTTGGGTACCCTCCTGCTTCTAATCTCGACAGCTACGGGCGCGAACCCGCTACAATGACTGAGGCGGAAACAGGGGCTCTATTGCCCGACACTGCTTTCCCCGCGCTGGGAGCCCCCACTATTCAGATCGTCTCTCCGAACGTTGGCATCGGCCCTCTGCTCTTCAGCGATCTCACTCTTGACACTACGGTCGGCCAGTTGAAGGCGAAGATATGCGATGCGCTCCCAACACATCCCGCCGGTAGCCAACAGCGGTTGATACACAGGGGAAGGCTCCTGGGACGCGATAGCGACACTCTGCGGGATATCTTTCCAGAAGATGTTGTGAGTAAACGTGCCCCCTCGAGCGTCGGTGTGCTCAAGTACCCAGGGGCTAACATATACATCCGCAGCTCCGAACCAGTGACCAGCAGACCCTCCATCTTGTCCTCAGGGATCCCTCAGACCGCCCGCAGTCCCCCCGGTCATCACAGACAGCAGCATCTCAAGCCGCAAGCCAGGCACCCGGGAACGGTCAGGGGCCTCCCCTTAACCACCAAGCTGTTCACCAACACGCTGCCGGTGGTCATGTGGCGTCTAGGGGCTTGCCGGGCATTGCCGCTCTTACCCAATTGACAGCGGAACAACACAACGAATACATGTTGGATCAACACCAGCGGTCACAAAATGTGTCGAGCAGCCTGCGCCGCGACATGCTTGACCGCCAGGCTCTCAACATGATGGACCCTTTAAGGCCGCCTGCAGCTCAGAACACGACCCACACAGTCTTTCGTGAGGACGTGGATCCTAATGGACAGGTTTGGAGAATGACTGTGAACGGCCCGGGAAGTGGTAGCAACAATCTTGTTCTTCAGTCAACTTCGCCACGTCTGGGTAGCCGGCTTACACGCGCCGAGGCACGTAGGATCGTAAATAGTCTGAACCGCGATACCAACCAAGCGGCTCGGGCCTCGCAGTCAGGTACCGCAAATCTGGCTGGCCATCCGGGCTCGGCTCAACCTGTTCCACCTGGGGCGGCAAACCCGCCTCCCGAAGCTACCGACCATGCCGGCAGCACAACAAGCCCCGATAATACCAGCCGCACATCAACCTCGGACAATTGGAACACTACGGCAACCATTCAAGCAGATGCTTCGATGGAACTATCAGCCCGCACTGAAAACCCCGTTGACGCCACACAAACCCATACGGATGTACCCGTCTCCAATACAACATCAAATGCTGCGCAGGTAACAATGGCCACGGAGGTTTACATACTTTCGGGGCGTAACGGCCCCCAGGCTCTGCTCCTCAACGGTGCCTCTGAGATGTATGTTACCCCGCCAGCAGCTCGCCAGCCGCCCACAACACAGCAGTTTTACTACCTCCAATCTCATCCAAACTACCAAACGCAGCAGCAGGCCTATCTCAGCCAAGTAAATCAGCAACAGCAAGTATACCTCAGCCAACTACACCAACAGCAGGCGGCGCAGCAGCAAGCCTACCTTAACCAACTACATCACCATCACTTGGCCGCCCAACAGGCAGCGCAGCAGCAGCACGCCCTCCTGAGCCAAGCCTATCTGAACCAGGCTCGATTCAATCAAGCTTACCATCACCAGTTTGAACCCACCCAGCCTTCCTATGCCCACCTCCTTCACGCCAATCACCCTCCACGCCCCCAAATCACGCCAGGCCATCCAAGCTGGGCAACGCAGCCGCCAGTCGGCCAGCCTCAGGCGCAGCAGGGTGGACATGTGAATTTTCAGCGGCCCGAGCAGCTGCAGGCTCAGCAGGGAGGGCATATGCAATTTATCCGCGGCGGCCACGATGCGCAGATGCGATATCCTCAAACCCAGCAAGACCAGCCAGCACAAGTTGCACAACCAGCACAGCCCGCTCAAGCAGCCCAGCAACCCCAACAACCGCCCCAGCAACCCGAAGCTGAGCTGCCACCGCGTGTCCACGGTGCACGGCGGCAAGTGCCTGTACGTCCTTTCCAGGGGCACCCTAACAATCCCGGAGCCGTAGCTCTAGTAGCTGCGGCGTGGCCCCACATATGGCTGATCATCAGGTTGATAGTCTTTGTCTGGTGGTTCACCTCCAACGACCCCAGCTGGTCCCGATGGGCAACCATGGTAGCCATTGCCATCGCTGTTTTTGTGCTGAACACGGGCATTCTAAACGGTCTTGCCAATCAAGCATGGGATCCCCTCCGGCAACATCTAGAGGGTCTTATTCCTCTTGCAGACCCGAACCGTCCGTTGCGTGTCGGCCGGCCGGCCCCGTTGGCGCGTCCAGCTGCAGCCAACGCCAATACGCGTCATGATGATGTGACGGCGGTAGCTTCCCGGGGACCGACAGAGCCTGATCCAGCCCAAACTGCCGCAAGACTATTGGCGGAGAGGAGGAATGCAAACTGGCTAGTGGATCAGCTACGTCGCTTGGAGAGAGCTAGTATACTGTTTTTGGCGAGCATCGCACCAGGTGTCGCGGAGCGTCATATTGCGCACCTTGAGGAGCAGGAACGACTTGAGCGGCAGCGGAGGGAGGCAGAAGCGGCTTCTAATGAGCAGGAAAACGGAGGCGAAGAAGAGGCTCAGCAACAGGGAGAAGAGCGTGGGGATCCGGTTAACGAGCCTATTCCGGAGGAGGTCCCCTTGATTCAAGTTTAACTGACTTTGGATCTTATCTATTTCTTATAGCGGGCATTGTCTTGTATTTTAAGGACAGAAACAGTGTGTATCAGCTGTTGATGGCTCATGGTGGAATGGTTGGCAATTGCTGTGTTGTGGGTGGTGACAGCGCAGGAGGATCGCGAAGCGTGAAACCGAGAGCGGTGAATCAGGGTGGATCTAGGCAACAACAGCTCTTATTAATGGATTTCTCGCTTTGGGGACGAGCAATACTTGGTTTGCCGCTCAAATCTGAGTACGTAGCAATGAGCATTCAACGCTGACTGGCCTCGACTCGCCGTGTTATCAATGCTTCAGATCCCTGACTTCAACCCCACCTTGCGATCCTCGGTAAACTCCTCCAATCCTGGGGCTGGGGATCTGGGGAACCGACGCCATGGCTCCTGACTCGGGACCAGGCAGCTTACATCATGGCAAGCTAGAATACATAGCCGTGACCTAGAGCGAAATCTAAGATTCCGTGTTTGTTTATTCTTCTATTCCCAACTTTCTCACCGAGCCAATCAGCAAGTGAAGTCACCATGTCGGACGCCCAGCTGCACGATTTTCCCTCGCTGTTCTCGCTCAAGGGCAAAGTCGCCGTCGTGACCGGCGGGTCCCGCGGTCTCGGTCTTAGCGCCGCCTCCTCGTAAGCTTTCTCTCTTCTCTTCTCCTTGTTTTCTGGTGGGAATAGATTGAACGGAAGGGAACAGAATCAGCCAAACTGACCCGTTACCTCCCAAACCAGCCTTCTCCAAGCCGGCGCCTCTAAGGTCTTCATCTCCTCGCGCAAAGCCGACGCCTGCATCGCCGCCTGCAAGATCCTCAATGCCCTCCCCAACCGTGCCCTTGATGCCATTGCCATCCCCATCCCCGCGGACAGTGCTACCCTCGCCGGCGTGAAGCACCTTGTCGCCGAGGTGAAGAAGCATACTGGCCATATAGACATTTTGCTCGCCAATGCTGGCGCAACCTGGGGCGCCCCCTTTGATCGACATCCGGACGAGGCGTTTGCCAAGGTCATGGACCTGAATGTGCGGGGCGTGTTCAATCTGATTAGGGAGAGTGTGGGCCTGTTGACTGTGCGAGCGACGCTGGCGGATCCGAGCCGGGTGATTATCACGTCGAGCGTGGCGGGAATTGGTATTGGTACAATGGGTGAGAATGGCACGTATGGGTATAGCGCGAGCAAGGCGGCAGTACTGCATTTGGGGAAGAATTTGGCGGTGGAGCTGGGCCCAAGGCATATTACCGTCAATAGCATTTGTCCGGGCTTCTTCCCGAGCAAGATGAGCAATGGACTGTTGGAGAAGGCGGGTGGCGTGGAAGCGATTGCGCGGACGAACCCGATGCAGAGACTGGGTGTGCCCGAGGATATTGCGGGCGTGATTGTGTACCTGGCGAGTAGGGCTGGCTCGCATGTAAACGGGGCGGCAATCCCGATTGACGGTGGTGCGCTATTGGCGTCCGGGGCGCTGATGAGCCCTGGGCAAGCCAGGCTGTGAGATTTATATTGGGGAGTAGCATTTAGACGGAAGCATCTGCTCACGCGTTGCATGATATGGCTGACATTGCAGACTACCGAGGTAGCTTTGGAATTGAGCACAGGTTTGACCCTCCTGCTCTCTGAGTCGGTTGAGCTCAAACAGGTTTCTGCGCGACCCATACACTGGCTTTGTACATTGTCTGGAGCATTGACTGCGCGTCCTGAATATAGGGTGCTTCCAACCCCGTTTCCCGCGTCAGGACCTTGAAACCCAGCTTGCCAACCAGTGCCATGACTTCATCATCCGTCAACTCGAAACTGCCAGGATCTGCGATGCCTGTAGTGTCGCCGTCACCATCTCCATCACCCTCATATCCGTGGCTGCCTGGTGCGTGGTTCTCAAAGTGCCAGAGCAGTGGCCCGACGTTGACCAACAATCCTCCGGGCTTTAGACAGTGATAAATCGTCTCGAGGTAACGTATTAGGTTCGGGGCTGTGTCGAGGAAGAAAACACTTGCCACAGCGTCGTACATGTCGGCGTGGTCGCTGTCACCGTACAAGCAGAGGAAATCGGCAGCGACCATGGTCATTTGGCCAATAGGCCCACGTTGCTCCGCTTTGGCTAGCTCTGTTGCACAGTGTATGTCAGGCACCGCGTAGCCTCGCAGGTGGTTGACTCTTGATTTGTGGTTTGAAAAAGTGTGAATCCATGGAAATATCGTGTGCTGGCCGGCGCTCTCAACGCAGTTAAGTATATAGGAGGAGGCTAACAGCTGGTGGTATGATATCTCGTTGCCCTCGGCGTTATAGCCGTTCAGACAGAGGTCGAAGACAAGGCGGCCGAGCCCAGCTCCCGGGACGAGGATGCTGAGTGGCTCCCTGCTCAGGCCTCGCTCTTCCTTCAGCAACTCGAGGGCTTGCATCACTGGCCCATAGCAAGCTTCTCGCTCGACGCTGCCTTCAGCCGTCCAGTCGCGGTAAAACTGACGAATTGTACTGCGAGCCTTGTCGATATCTGGATGTTTGGCACAGCCAGACCACTGTGGTGGCATCTTGGGCTCCTGGCTTTCGGTCATCTGGTCGATACGGAGAAACGAGGGCAAGCCTGTCCTGACAATGGCCCTAGCAAGATCGGCATTGTATTCGATGGCTTCATCGACCTTGTCTAGTGTTTCGAGGTAGTTGAAGGGAGGTGCGGCAAGCATCTTCCATTGGCTCTGTGGGAGGGCATAGAATGACTGCCTTCGCAAGTGCGTGCAGTTAAAGTGTGCCACCCTGGCATATTGGCTATTTGGGCGTTAGAAGCTGCTGAGGGACCTAGAAAGACCAAGATTGCAAAATGAAGATTCCAGCGCCGGTCCGAATCTTGCCGAGCCAGCAACGGAACTCGGCAGAATAGCCTCACGGAGCCGCACCAGGACCGAAGCGACCAGGGCGACCCTGGGAATGCACACGGACTCCAAATCCCAGGAGTACATGGGCGAGTGGGGTGGGACAGATCTGCGATCACTTACAGGAAGGAATCGAGAGCACAAAAGATGACCTTCATCTCCTCTGGGTCCTCGATCGACTTCTCAACACCACTCCACGTGTCGTCGTCTGCTATCTGTTGGGCCATGACAATAACGACTGGAGAATCACCTGTTTAGAAAAGAGATGCCACTAGCTGTCGCATTACCCGTTCGGTCGACGTTCTCTCTGTTGCAAGGCGTGGACCGGGGTATTTCGTTCCTGAACCCAGGATTTGGCGGGGATCAAGCAGTTGGCGGGAACTAACTTGGCCAGCCTCCGCTCTCCACTGTGGTCCGTCACCAAACCGCGGTGTGCAATGAGGTACGGCACAGAGCAGCTGGGACAAATGCCGACCAGTGCATGGTTGTGTCATGTCGAAACTGGCGGCATCAGTGCTTTTCTACATGGGCTGCCCAACCCTTAATCTTTGAGCATCCCACAGGGCCTGGGATGGCGCCAGCTTCCTTGACGGACAAGATACCAGCGTTTAAGGTAGGTTCGTGACTTCCGTCTGCACTGGAAACCAATGGGCATCACAGCCCTATACCTATGTCCCTAACTAAAGTGGGCCCCGCAAGGACAAACACCGAGAGAGCTCTCAGCGAAGTCCAGCAACACTTGACTCCACACACCGCAAGCACTCAAAATGACTGAGTCGATTCAGCTCTCGGCACCCCTGCCACGGTCCCTAGATACTCGGGTATACATCCATCTGACAGTTCGAGAGAAATCTGTTGTCCTCTTTTTGACAACGGCGTCAGCAGAGGAAGCAGGCGCGCCAACTCCACTGGGTTCATTTGTCTACGCTCTTCCCGATGTGCGTCCACATTCTTACCGCTGCCCGTTCGTCATCAGGAAATGCTAAAGTTACCCTCGCAGCGGTACAACCCGGCGCAGCCATTATCGACGCCGCTCTGCACAGTCGAGCCGACGCTGGAATTCACGGCTCGAATGGCAAAGCTCGTGGCCAAGAAAACACATCTCCCCACTTATGTCGGCAACTCGATCAGTTTTGCTAGCACTGGGCTTGGCGGAACTATCGAAGAGGAGATGGAAGCCTTCAAACAAGTCGCAGGCCTTGTTCTCTCAAGGCTCCAGCACATGACCGAACCCCCTCAGACCCTCCCGGATGGGACTGGGCCCTGAATGAGAAAACTGAATCTTTCTGTAACCTGCCAGTCTTTGGGCGTCATCGGTGCAACTATCCGATTCCTTGCATCATCTGCCATCCTTGTGTCCAAGATGCTGATATGTCAAGTACTACACGATGTAAGAGTCTGAACGTTGTGCGTTTTGCCAAGTGTTGGCGATACAAGACGAAGAGACAACAGTCGGTTCGCTCGGCTTATTATTCCTGTCTAGTGGCTAATTGAGCGACATTACCACCCATCATCTGCTTTTCACCGTGGTTTTATGGTTTTTAAGTCTGGTTCCTAGGTCTATGTATTCTAGAGACTGGCAGACTTGACCCAAAGCTTGAGAACTGTTAGTGCAGCATCACCAGATCACCGACTTCCAGGAGAAATACTGGTCTAGGACAAGGTCTAGACGCCGAGGCATAGGGACACAGGCACTCGATCGTTTGACCCCAATAGGAAGGCAGAACTCGAGAACATGTGGGAGTTTTCTTCAGTTTCATGAGCTCTCCCGCACCAGCAATTCAGTAAGGACTATCGATGTTTGTCTGAGGCGCACAGCAGAGATACTGCTCCCAAAAGTCCCCGGCGCCAACAGCTTTCCAGCCTCATTTGTGCTTGTGGACGGCGGAACGTGTTAGGTACTCCAGGTCTAAGGCGACTCTAATTTGGGTCTGAGAGAGGAGTGACGACAAGC
>Ga0247760_1000961_pt1 | contig 29187 bp, 41 predicted proteins | sample UWRJL171409R4_FD_179936 | JGI IMG/M metagenome (GOLD analysis project Ga0247760, IMG submission 179936) | Plant litter microbial communities from Arlington Agricultural Research Station in Wisconsin, United States - UWRJ-L171-409R-4 | ecosystem: Environmental > Terrestrial > Plant litter >... | reverse complement strand
AGCCGTGAAGAGTGTTGTATTGGAGAGAAGCTCGCAGAGCAACCGTGAGCACGTAAAGCGCGGACCAGCCGCGCTACCGCTGCTTACCTAAACAGTCGGTTGAATTTGACACATCTGCCCCGAACTAACTGGAAAGATGTAATTCCATGGAAGCCAGCTGTTAATTCTTAAAACCACAAACCATCCTACATTCTTTGAGTTTTATCCTAAAGCGGCCTCTAATTAAGACACAAGGCACGGCGGCAAGTTCCATCTTGGAAAGCTACCTCGGTGTATTGCGACTTAGCAGTTGGGCCTACCAAGGAGGGTCACGACGCATTGATGCTGGGCCCTTTAGCGCGAAGCATGGCATGCACGTCATTCCTTATCACTCTACAAGCCACAACCAGGTTGCGTAGCTGCTCTTGGCCTTGTGCGCCAAGGAGTGCCAGAGAAACTAGTTACCTTAGAACTAGGCCCCTGTCACGGTGTTGAATAACCCCCTCCAAACTTTGTAAGGCAGATAGATACACGTCGTAACTAGGTAGGTAGCTTCAACTGAGGTTGAACATTGCTATTGTGTCCACGGTGGGATGTGCATCGAAAATGCTACTGTCGTCAGTTATGGGACATATTTTCCCCCTACGATTTCGCGCCATTTTAGTTGCAATTGTTGCATGCTTGGACCTTTTGTGCCTGGTTGGCGGGAATTTGATGCATTTCTGGCCAGTTGCGAAAATGAACACTCTCAAATAAGTTGGGAGGACTAAATTGCTGACTGCCAAGGTGCTGCTGGTTCTTTTCTTTAACGGCGATATCTTCGGGTTGAATCCCGCCGTAGGTGCGGCCATGTGCGGGTCGTCGTAGCCGTTACATGCCTTGAGCGGCCGATAGGATTCCTTGGTAGGGGATGAAGCACCTACCAAGGCGGGACCAGCAATTGAGGGTTGGACTAGGGTCGTGTTTGGAATCCTAAATCCACTACCAATTTGTCACGCGACCGACGTTGAAGGAGCCCCAAGCGATATAACCAAATTGGCACCCATTGCATCAGTTTGTGTAAGACCGGTCTCACATCAGGTCCAGCGAGCACGACGGGGTACGGTTGTATTCAACCTCACGTAGGGCAGAATGACATCAATGGAGCCATGCTGCATAGAGGCAAAGCGATGGCTTTGGTGCTCCTTCGTATCGTTGTTGTACTGTATAACTTGGAGGGGAAGGTGTTGAAGGGGATACATTTGCACGCCGTCAATTGTTACAGTTGTGGACAGCCACTTTTTGTCCCTCTGCATTCCTTCATTTTTTCTTGGCAAAAGCAGTTTCAGCTGAATACCTCCAATTTTTGATGATGGGCCTGAGGAATGCCCTCTTGGGCATCGCTCTGGGCTTCGCTTCTCTGACTTCGGCGAGCTCCCCGAATGAGCGGAGCTGTTGTCTCGCCCACTGCCGCCAGGTTGGACCAAATCCCAGCAAATGGCTCGCATACTACAGCCTCGACGAGCTCGCAGCATGCGACTTAAGTCTGTTGTTGGACTTCTCCATCTTCGACAAAGTCGACGAGCGGACCAAGGAGCATGGCATCCGAGCCTGCATCCTCTGGGGAGCGGATTGGGACAACGAAACCACCCCGAAACTTCACATCCGCGCCAACGAGACGCTCGAAGCTGGCACGCACAAGCTGAATGCGACATACCACATCGGCTGGTGAGATACGGCAGGTGGCAACGACACCGCCAGTCCCGAGCTGGCGGCAGTTTCCCATGTTCGTTCCTTGGCGCTGCAGGCGCGTGAGTACCTCTCGCATGGCCACGGGAGCCACGATGGTAAGAGCAGCCCGATTTTCCTTTTTGGACGCTCCAACGGTGTTTCCATGGGCCTCTACGTCGTAGCGCGGTTAAAGACCCAAGAAACGCTCAACCGGCTCTGGACTCGCTGATTGCGACAACTTTGACGGCGCAAAATGGCTTGAATCTCATATCGGGCGGTGTCGCGCTGCAGGTGTGCGAACCTACTTCCGGGTCGGGCCATGTCTTTGGATTTTTGGCAGTCGCGAACGGAAGCTTCAGCGCCGTGCAAGACGCCGTCCAGTCGTGGAACAGCGGGAAATGCCTCGAAGGATTTTCCAAGACTACTGCATTCCTAGCATTAGTTCTTTCCACGACGGGAGTGCAAAGCAACTCGACGATTGGTCCGGGCACCAATACGACCTTTTCTGGAGTCTCGAAAAGATATCTGGCCTCGAGAGCGGACTGCCCGACCATTGACGTGGTAAACGAAGACACTTGCGACATGCTCGCCGCGCGTTACGGAATCGCGCGCGAGGACTTTTACAAGCACAACCCCATCAAGAACCTATGCCCAGGACTCCAGGAATCCCAGCGCGTTTGCTGCGGCCCCCAAAAGCCAAACACCCCGAAGCAGAAGGCTGGGACTGACCTTTCGCAATTGAACCCCTGCCCGCTGAACACGTGCTGCTCTATTCATGGCTACTACGGAACGACAGCTGAGTTTTGCACCATTGCCAAGGAAGGAGAGAAAAAGGTCTGTCTCTCAAAAACTGCGGCATGGAGCTGAAACAAAGCAGCCCTCCCGCTGTGTTCCGGAAAGTCGTCTACTTCCAGGGCTACAATCTTGGCCGGGAGTGTCTCAATATGGACGCTACGCAGATCGACTCGTCCAAGTATACGCACATCCACTTTGCTTTTGGGCTCCTCACACCTAAGTTCGAGGTTAAACTCCCGGATGAATCAACCAAATTTCAGTTTCAACGGTTTAAGACCTTGAAGGTTGTCAAGAGAATCCCAGCGTTTGGTGGGTGGGATTTCTCTGCCAACCTTGCTACCTACGCCATTTTCCGCAACGCCTTCACGGGAACCAATCGCGCCACGACAGTGAAGAACATTGCTAAATTCATCAATGATCATGGCTTGGACGGCGTCGATATTGACTGGGAATACCCAGGGACTCTGGACATCCCCGACCTACCACCAGGTGGGGCCCTTGAAAGCCAAGACTATCTCCGAGACCTTTCCATGCTGAAGGACGAGTTGAAGGACAAGTCAGTCTCGATTGCTGCGCCGGTTTCCTTCCACTATCTGAAGCAGTACCCCATCCAAAATATGGCGAAATTCCTCGACTATATCGTCTTTATGACATACGATCTGCATGGACAGTGGGATTATGCCAATAAATGGACCTCGCCAGGTTGTGCCCAGGGCAATTGCTTGCGCAGCCAGGTCAATATGACAGACCATGGATGCTCTCGTAAGTCTAGGCTTCCCATATTGATGTCTAAGCTCGAAATTATTACCTTCAAGGTCATGCTAACTACTTCAAGGCAATGGTCACCAAAGCAGGAGTCCCGTCCAACAAAGTTGTTGTGGGTGTGACTAGTTATGCCCGAGTCTTCCAGATGGTGGATCCAAGCTGCTACGGCGATATGTGCCTCTTCACAGGCAAGCTATCCGGAGCTTCACCGGGCCGTTGCACAGGTGAACGCGGCTATATCTCCGATGCCGAACTCCAAGAGATTATTGTGGACAAGACGCGTGTCCAGCACAATTACATTGACAAGGGCAGTGAATCGAACGTTCTCGTCTGTAAGTGCAAATTCTTGCCAGCTTTCCTTGCCAAAATTTAAAGAGACAAGTTGCCACTACAGGTACTGACAGGGTATTCCAACTAGATGACAACGATCAGTGGGCGAGCTGGATGGACGGTAACGTGAAGGCGGCACGGACATCACGCTACACCGGTCTGAGTCTGGGAGGCACTTCAGACTGGGCCGTCGACCTGCAACAATACCATGCGAGACCGCCCGTCGCCTTGAAAAAGCGTGTCAGACGATGCAGCCTGGCTTAACTACAAAAGGGTGGCCAAGGCGACGGGCGATAAGAAGGCTGATTTCTATGGACCTCAGACGGGAAACTGGACAGAGCAGCCTTGCGATGCGCCTGGCATCGAATTTAACACTAAGCTGAATCCCCGCGACCGGTGGCGGATGCTCGACGGCGATCACGCCTGGGCCAATGCGATCAAGGAATGGGAAGAACTTAACAAAGGGGACATGACGTTTAGTACATCGATCTTCAACACATTCAATGGGCCGCCAATATCTGGTTGCGAAACGGTCTTGATTGCAGGTTGGGATACACCAGTGCAGTGTCATATTGGCAAGCAGTCTGGGGCTGTTGGCTTTGAGGTGCTCAACTCGCTCCATCTTCATACACCAGGTATGTCATCCTTCAGTTATCTTGTCCTCCGTCGGAGTGCCACAGAGGAAAATTGCTTACAGTCGCTGTCCAAATAGGCTTTCAAAAACTACCACAGCGCAATCCTTACGACCGGTGGTATTCTTACTGGTAGGCTTGGCGCTTTAGCGGACAACTTTGGCAAGGTAGCGCCTCCTGATGAGAGTGAGGCGCTATCTATCCTTATGGATCTGATCATTTTCGGTGCTGTGACTGGCAGTAGCGCGTGGTTCAATGGAGGTAAGTCTTTAAGTTCCTGCTTCTTCAAACTTGACGCTGGAAACTGACGCTTTCACTTCGAAACACATAGTCTTTAAGTCGACACCTTACACCTTAGCCAACCCAAAGAATGCCGACAACATCGAAGACGGGGCTTTGGCAGCCGTGTGGCAGGCTGGTTCAATTGCTAAGACCGTCTTGAGTAATCATGGGGGTGGCGAGTACGTGATAGCAGCCCCTGACGGACCCCTTTGCCTGCTAACCTAGTAATGTTACAGAGAAGCATGGTCGCCCGAGGCCAAAAACCAATTCTTCCAGTATCTCGGTCAAACCATCTTCGCGTGGAGCGCTTCAACCGAACTCGCCGTACACAAGCTCTTCGACGGATCCCCTGAAAGTATTGACGCCCTGACCAGAATGATTTCCGATGGAAAGCTCCTTGCCGGATCCGATGGAGGCAATGGCAACGGCGGTCCGCCCAAATTCCCGTCGTACACCGCTCTCCAGAACACTATCATCAAAACCTACCACGCCTTTGCCATCCCCGCCGTGTGGGCTGCCTCGCACATCAACGCCTTTATCATTGACACGGGAGTCTCATGCGACAACCGTGATCCGTTGTCGCCGAAATACCTATCGTACAATACCGCACAGAAGAGCGGGGTTTGCTACAACAATCGCATCTATTACCTCGCCCACCCCGAAGGCGAGGCCTTGGAATGCAACATGGAGATCTGTGATTCTGGCTGTATCCCAACCCACGCGTGCTACCAGAGAGCCTTCAGCATGGTTCCTAGTATGGACCTCTTGAATGGCAGGACGCCGTACCAAGTCAGCAGGGATGATGTTCTCATTGGGTAAGCCTTCCCCCCTTTGCAGTATTCACACCTCATACAATGGAACGGAGTCTAACAAGAGGAATAACAGCACCATCCGCACGTGGGAAGCCAACGGGAAGAAGAATGGAGCCGGCAGGGCTCGGATCGACAACGAGCCTTCGATGCATGAGCTTTTCGAGGACGACGTCTGGGCTCCTGGGTTTGTAACAATTCCTGTTTGCAGTGCCCAGGAGGCGATGAATAACTGGGATCTCCGGTTCCGGAAGCCGGATAGGCATGCTACGTTCCCTTGTAACAAGGTTTAGAGGTTCTGGGACCAGCAGTTGTATAAGACGAATGTAACACTACTGTAGGTAGTGAAACGAGACACACTACGCAGGATCCTGTGGAACAAAAACAAAACCGCCACAGACTGTTATGAACGGGTCTGGGTCCACGCGTGCATCATCAGCAGCCTGCATACGTTTTCCCTGCTGATGTTGGAAGGACGGATCGTCAACACGGAAGGTCTATCATCCCTGAACCAATGACTGCGCATTGTATTTCGGACGTGGGGGAACGTCTGCCGGCTTTCGCTTTCGCCTCCTTATTCCGCCTTAGCGTCTTGTGCAGCCAATCCCGCCCTCACCAGCCAGAATCACAGGCACCGCAACATCCCCCAATCCACAACAACACAACCCCCGCCAAACTCCAGCCCCCCTTCGTCCTCCACTACCCCTTGCCCTCCACCATAATAGCCTCATACAGCTACACCCTCAGCCTCAACACCTTCAAGGTCTTCCACCTCTCCAGCGGCGTCCTTTCGGATAGTAATAAACTACCCATCCTCTTCACCGTCTCCCGCTCCACAGGCCTCGTCCCCCACCTCCCACTCGGCACCCGTCCCGGCGTAATCCTAAAAAAGGCTCCAACAAGGAAGACGCCGTGCTTGCGGCGGCGGGCGCCGAGTCGCGACATGCATCGCGCTTTTTGGCGTTCAATCCGCGATCGGTGGTGATTCTCCCGCTGGTGGAGCACGGGCCGGATGTGACGGCGGGACAGATGACGACGACGGCGATGGCTGCGAGGAGGGTAGGGGGAGGGAAAGGGGTTGGGTTTTGAGTGTCAATGGTTGTTGCTGATTTGGAAGGAGGAGGGGGTGGTCATTTGCGCGAGGAGTTTGAATGGCGGAAGATGAGGAGTGGGAGCGGAGGGGGGAAGTGGCCGGCGGGTACGAATTGCTGAGGCTGGCGCCGCCGGGGACGGAAGATGAGGTTGTTGCTGTGTTGAGGTGGCCTGGGGGGTGGGAGAGGCTGACAAAGGATTTTATGCTGGAGCTGAAGGGAAGTGCGCTGACCGGGGGGCTAGGGGAGCGGGCGGTTCTGATGATTGTCATTACGGCCTCGCGCATCTTCTGGTTGCGGCAGGCTAGGCAGACAGGCAAAGGCTATGTGGCAATTGCGGACAAGACGCATGGGAAAGAGGCCTTAATTTTATCGATCAAAAAGGGCTGTTCGATTATATAAGAAGTTGAGGCTTCGACGATTCGGCCTATCACAAATGTGTGTAGCTGACCTTCGCAGTAGAAGACCTCACTTGCATGATGAGAAGCTTTCATTGGATTCATCACAGCGCGCCGGACAATGCCGGAAAGCCATTGGGCAATTCACAGGAGCCTCTGTGGAATATAATTCGAGCTGTCTTGAAACGAGAAGGCCCATTCAAGTTCCGCATGGGGTATATCTCACGATTTTCGGACGCAAGCAACCTAAGTGAAATGATATTATTGATTCTTTTCTAGTCAACGCTGGAACTATCAAAGTATCACTATCTATCGCTGTCGTAGTAGTATCCTGACCACCAACCGGTCCTCTTCGCATGTTTCCCGATGCACCAGTTATCCGATCGCTATGCTACCCCTTTTTCTTTTTCCACTGCGTCTTGCGTCCGAAATTGCCATGCTCAATTTCGGAACTATTGTGTCCTTACCGCCCCTTTTAATTCCCCTGAGCTCCCCCGCCTCCCGTGCCCAACGCGGAAGAGGACTCGGTGTTTGGCGGGCCGAGAATGCCTTTCAGCACCATGGACGCAATCCGATCCCAGGTACCCGGGCGACCGGCGGTATCCGTCATGACCACCACAGCAATCTGCTCACTGGGAACGAGCAGCAGAGTTGAGCGTGACTGACCAACCGTCTTGGTGAAGCCACAGACAACAACGTCCGCCTTGCCGGCTGGAGGGAGGATCATGGGCATGGGCGTGCTGCCTTCCTGCTGCGCATCACCAAAGTCCACGACGCCGGGTAGTGTATAGAATTTGAAGTGGGGCGAGCGGTGCTCCGCTTTATCCTCGGTTTTGACGTCAACGTCCCGGCAATGCATGTCGTGGAACTGGCCACGGACCAACTTAAAGTCGAATGGTGAGTCAGCAACCCGCTTGCGGTTGTACGCTTGCATCAGTCTGTTGGCGTAGCTGAGCATGTCGTTTGCGGTCGTGTGACAGCGGCTGGCTATATAAAGTGATTGATAGCCGGGGTCTCTTGGTGGGATTGACACGGTCGTACGGACCATGTTCAACGCTGGAAGAACGCGTTGTTGCAAATAGTCGTTGAAGGTTCCCCCATCCACACAAGCTACCGCTTCGACGAAACCTTTGCAAAAGCCGCGACAGAACTGCGAGGGGAAATTGTCTGAAACGCAAAACCTGGAATTCCATAGGACGTCAAGGACTCTGTCTGGCGAGAAACCCGGGGCACTGATCAGGGAAGGGGAAAGAGAATTAAACCGAGCGTGAAGCGTGGTCTGGTCTATCGTGGCGTTGCAGTTGGATTGTTGGCTATTGATGCTCGTATGTTGTGTTCTTCCGCTCGGTAAGTCGATGGCAGCAAAGATGCGGGCGAGTGTCTGCAGTGAGAAAGATGAGAGGTGGTTTTCCCGAGTCGCAGTCGGGGAAACCGATTGTGCTGAGAAATGATGCAAGGCCAAGCAGCAGTGGAGGATGGCGGAGTGCTCCGACCAGAGGATTTAGAGGAGGCAGGAAGAAGTGGTGTTTAACCTCAGGGAAGAGCGGCGTCATGTTTTGAGGGGACTGTTTACGCTTTCCCCAAAGGCCTCTGACTGAATGGGCCGACGATTTCTACCGCAAACCACCACCACAACTGCTCCAAAGATGGCCGTGGGCTCGAATACCGTCCGCCGTGACATGTTCTCAACAGGCCTGTCGCATTCTCCAACAGCCTGTTTCGGTCGTCTCCTAGGGTCCATGGCAATCATAAAAGGCCCGGCTTCATGTTGCTTCTGCTGCTCCTGCCCTGATGCCAGCGACGCCCGATTATACCTTCCTATGGGGATCGGGGTTGCCGCCCACGCCCCTGGCTCGATCCTAGTTGCACCTTGCAGGTCGAGGCGAGTAGAAGCGTGCTTGCTGATCGAGGGCGTCACGAGAAATGCGACACGGCCTCAACTTGAACCCGCCCAAGGGACGGATCCATGGATTTCGGCAAGCAAACGGGACGGCCCGGATCTGGGTGGCACGCGACAGGATTTTCCAGCCATTCGGGGGCGTGAACGTAAGAATTCAACGTTGGTGCGCAATAGGTCCACCAGTGGCTTGCTGGTTTTGGTGTGAAGATGGTGTCGAGATTGCCGGAGGCAGAAGGCACATCGGCCATTAGCCCGTCGCGAAATGACGCCGAGCAAATCTAGACGAGCGACATGCAGTGTGGTCCAGCGGCGCTCGTCAATGGTTGCTTTGCCCCAGCCACAGAGCGGGGTCGAGAAGGGAAAGCGAATGACAGTTGCCGTCGCAAAGCCTCGTTCTAGACTTGCATGACCTGTTGCATCACCTGCCGCCGGATGCGCCTGCTAATATTGCCCTCGGAGGTCCGTCCCACAATGCGGCTCTGGAGTTAGCGCCGTGGTTCGTTGAAGATGTCTCACTTGTGCAGCCATCTTGATGGGCGCTAGTTGGCGAAGGTGGCATGAATAACTACTAGTGGGTACTAGTACCCTTTCCTAGGGAGCTTTTGCATGTGCCGCTTGTCATCGAGACCTGGCACAAACTCTCCGCATTTGGGGTCCTTCGCCATGGCCGCAAACGCCAGCCCAACCGCTGGGAAAGCACCCACAGGGGACACGACTGCCGGTCAGGCTGTGATGTATAGTAAGGGCACTGCCGAATGGAAAATATTGAATAGAAGCCTTGGATACCCAGCTCCTAGGGCCCGAAGAGCCGACGCGCACCAACCGACGACGAGAGAGGTGTTCACTAAGGCCATCGAGTTCTACGGGAAGGTTGTCCCCGAGGTTGACCACGGTGTGCCGTTTCCGTACTCCAAGCTCGACAAGGAGGAAATCCGAATTCTCCGCCTGTACCCCAGCAAGCACCCGGACGATCCGCTCAAGGCTGATCTTTTCAAGCGGAAACTGGACGAAGTGAAAATCGAATACGAAGCGCTCTCATATTGCTGGGGAACAGATGGACCGACCCATGAGATTCAAATTCGAGATCTGAATGCAGCAAGCCCGAGTGTCAGAGACGCGAACCCAAGGAAAGCAGGGCAGCGAAGTGCAATAGCCAACACGTTGAAGGAGGCAGTTGGCGCCATCACCCACACCGAGTTCAAGATCCGAAAGAACCTCCATGACGCCCTGAAGAGGCTTCGAGGGAAGTACAGCGACGTGTATATCTGGGTAGACGCCATATGCATCAACCAAAGCCCGAGTGGCGCCAAGGAGAAGCAAGGCCAACTCGCCATGATGGCCCGTATCTACAACTGCGCCGCAACGGTGTCAATCTGGCTGGGCGAAGACCACGGAGAGGCAAAGAACGCATTCGAACTCGCGGCGGAAATCATGAATTACAAAAAGTTCGACAAGATGTTCCAGGATCCTCACAAGATGGCCGCATGGCGAGACCTCACGACGATCATGAGGGCCGACTGGTTCAGCCGTCGCTGGATCATTCAAGAAATTGCGCTATCACGCAACGCAACCATCCACTGCGGCGAGCACAGTCTCCATTGGGATGACTTTGCCGATGCGGTTTCTTTGCTGGTGGAGAACATTGAACTTATGAGGGTGGGGTACAGGGACGAGCTGTTTGACGACGTGGAGATCAGCAGCGCTTCCATCCTCATCCAGACCCTTGGAAACATCTGTCGCAAATCAGATGATGACGAAGATCGGGGCGAGATAACCAGTCGCCTTCTCGACGTCGAGACACTTGTCTCTACGCTTCTGAACTTTCAGGCTACGTACCCGCGGGATACGATCTACTCCATTCTTTCTCTCGCGAAGGACCCTCCCAGAATTAAGGAAGATTGGCAAGAGCTCCACCTCCCCCAGCTCCAAAAGGTCCAAGACGACAAACGCAAGCGGATGAAGAATGAACTAGATGAGCTGAATGAAAAGAAGGCTAGATGGGAAGGGGACCTCAAGGATGGGGAAAACGTCCGAAGGAGGGTCGAGGCTCGGCTTCATGACTTGGAGGAGAAGCGAAGGCAGATGATAGATGCCAGTGCCGAAGACCGTGAGGAGGAAGCAAGGCGGTTAGGTCAGGCGATTCAGCGAGTCCGCGAGGATGAGCTTCAGGCCATGGATCGCGACTTCAAAGACCTCGATACCGCCCTCGATCAATGCCGTGTCCGGATCAAACAATTGGTGCTGAAGTACAATCGCACGAAGTCCGAGGTGGACGACAACCCCATCAGTCTGCTGCCCAACTATACTTTCAGCCCGAGGGATCTCTTCATCGCATTTGTGACCCGTTCCATACAGCGGACTGGCTCTCTCGACATTATTTGCCGGCACTGGGCACCGGAGCTCAAAAGCGTGGAAGACGGAGCCGGTGAGATGCCATCTTGGATATCCAGTCGGTCAAAGGCGCCTTTTGGTCTCCCTGGAACGGCACGTGGCAGGCAAAACGGGGAGAACTTTGTCACCTACCTGCCACACGACCAGCGGAGAAGGTACGCAGCGTCAGGGTCAAAGGTAGCGAACATAGAGATGTTGCTTGACCCCCGTCTCAGCCACGACGAAACCTCGACTGAACATATCGCCGCAAGCTCCGCCACTGACGTTTCGATACCATCGAGTCGGCCAACGACGCGTGATTCAGGCGCTGCACCGCCGGTACAGACAGAGCCGTCCAGTACTGGGGAAGGAACTTCAGCGAACGGGGAGGCATCCGCAACCGCCGAGAGACCCACTGCCGCCACGGCCATCAATGGGGAGGGCAGCTCGAGCCACCCGGCGGGCGTGTCCGAGCGGGATTCGGTAAAGATAAAACTGGATGGTAGTTGGCTAAAACGACTGTCCGTACGGAGAGCTTTAGGACGGCTTGCTGCACTTTTGGGTGGAGAAGGGGAAGGCACACGGAGCCAGGATGACCTAGTGTCACCCGCCGTCGCGGAAGCCGAACCCCCAGTTCGAAAAGAAGCGGACACTTCAAACGACTGGCGCGAAGAAGGCCAGCGGAATGTAGACGGGGATATTATGGCCCAAGGTCAGCCGCAACCAGATGTAACAGCAGTCCCACCAGCTGCCCCGGCCGCCGAAAAAGGGACCAAAAAGCCGTCGGTGGGAGCGAACTTTCCGTCGGCATCATCTTGGACACCTGGGCCGCACCGATTGAGCGGCATTCTTGTCGTGAAGGGCTTTGTCCTCGGGGTTGTCAAGTCGCAGTCGGATGTGATGCGCGGCGGTATCATCCCTGGCGCATGGGTGTCGAAATTGGGATGGAAAAAGGGTCGTGAAAACCACGTTCCCGATACGCTATGGCGCTTGCTCGTCGCCGACCGTATGTCGCAAGGCGCCCGACCTCCCCTTTGGTATAAACGAGCATGTCTGCACGGTCTTGTGGACGGACGAGTCTCGGACAATGCAGGAAATATCCACCCCGTGACGCCCGCGGACAGGAAGATCTCGGAGCTGACCACCATGTACTTCAAGCGAGTCGAGTCGGTCGTGTGGAATCGGCGCGTTATTGAGCTGGCAGCTCAAGAGGATTCGGGCGAAGATGCACACGCATCGACAACTCAGCCAGAAAGGACCAACGCTGGCACGGCGTCCGGACAAGCGGTGGCGGCGGCGACGGAACCCGCCGCCAGATCATTCGTTTTGCACGGGCTAGGTCCCGAAGGAAGCGAGGTTGGTTATATCCTCTGCGTGCTGTACGGTTGCTCCGTTCCTGTTGTTTTGAGGAAGGCTGGGCAGCAAAGGGTGAAAGACAAGATTCTGCACGAGGTGGTTGGCGAGGCGTATGTCCATGGAATAATGGATGGTGAATTCATGATCAAGAAGTGGACGGACAGAGAGCAGGAGTTTTACTTGGCCTAGGAAATTGAAGAATATCTGTGGAGATTGGGAAGCCGCGGATGGGAGGTTCCGCCGAGGGAAGCAAGCAGGGTGGTTCTTCCTTCTTCAACCGTCAACAATGTCTTTCGCTCGCAACTCGGATCCACTCTGGCTCCTCTGGAAATTCTAGTTTCTTTCGTGTCCAACTGTGCTTGGAGTACGCATTTATGCCACAAATGATCATCGTGATCGATCACGTCCTTCGCCAGGTGGCATCAAGTGGAAGCCAAGTGTGACGACCGTCGATGGCCCGATTCGGCAATGCAGCATGCGTCGGCTGCCTGATCAAATCACGTGTTGATTCACCCTTCAGATCTTCCATGGGATTCGAGGCCTTTTGTGCTACCACACTTAATGTCGTCCCATCCACTCATCAGGCCCCCCGCCGCCGTTTTGCAGTGTCCTGATGTTTTACCCTCACAACCCAATCCCGCCACTGCCAGCGACGGATCAACCGATTACTCACGCGCTCAACATCCAGGCTTTTCGTCGGCCACACAGAATGGGCTCTTCCGACAATCGCGCAGCTGCGCAACCCGAGGATGCTAAACAAACTGCCCTGGACACTTTCCAGAAGGCTCGCGCCCAGTGCGAAGTTCTCTTCTACGCGAACTCGTCCAAATCCACCAGCAGGGCTATAGCGAAGTGGGAAGCAGCGTCTGTCAAAATCCTCCCCCACGTCGGCCACGCCATGTGGATGGACTTCCAAAGGGAGCTCATTGCTGCGCTAGAGAGCAAGAATCTCAGCGATGCGGCGAGCAAAGTCCGTAAACACATGTGGGACAACGCTCCAGATGATGAGGTGTTGGATGGAACGGCCTCGCCTTCAAGGATGTCGGACGACAGACCCCGTGACTCGATTGGCGCGGTGCCGAACTCACCACCACAGATCTATGAAGTGGAACTGGATCGGATGGTGAGGTGCAGCCGCGCTGAGACATTTGGTCCTCATGGCCCGCCCTCGCGACTTACTAGACCGTCTTTCGACGAGAGAGCCATTACCGCACCGCCCGACGTACAATCATCAAGTGTCGAGGGAAGCACAGCCGTCGGCCAGAACACCAGACCAACCGGTTATACGCAACGTGCAAGCACGGTTCCGCCTCCTCGAACAGTTTCGCCTCCAATCACGGTTCCAACTGGAAGTGACGTGCCACGCACCGATCAAGATCAGCAAAAATATTTTGGGTGGTCTGAAACGATCCACAACCTTTTCGGGAGGCACTGATGTGAGGATTCATGTTAGGGGACGGAACAGAGGGGTAGAATTGCATGTCAAGTCGTAATTTGGGCGTTCTAGGCCAGGGAGTGAAGAAATTGATACCCTGTGAGAGAAAGTGTCGATACCTCCTGCGGTTGAGCAGCAGGCAATCCTCGCCTGTAATTTCTTTCTCAAAGCATTTGGCAATGTTTTCCGAGGCGGCAACGAACCTAAACTTGGCAGTGCTGAGCCATAGGCTTTGCGTAGAGGGTTTGGGCTTCAAAGCGTTGGACCAGGTGCCCTGATGCCGCTACGGAGCGATTGCTCAGCATTACGGAACTCATTGAATCGCCGCGGTCGGCTGGAAACACTTTCCCCGTTGAAACGCTTCCTGTTCGCTGCAGCGAAAAGAAAATTGTGTTGGAATCTTGCATCTGATGGAAGAGCCGATGGAATCTAAGAAAATGCAGATAAAGTCATTCTCACCATTCATTGCAACCTAGCCCGCGATCTTCGACAGTGTGGGGTTTCGGTGCGTTCACGCCAATGTGGCAAATTAGTCCGTAGGTAGGTGGACAGCATTTCTGCATTTGGCCTCAGGCAGAGACCGGCACCTTTCTTCACTGAGGAAAGGCATCCGGGGCCCTGATTTGGATCCTGCATTGCGCAGCCTGAGCAGCCTTGGCTCCGCGAAGAACTTGAGCACCACTCTCAGCAATCCTCAATTGAAGGTTACACAGCATATGCCCGAACGCAATCCCGACCGAATCAGACACGACACGCGCACACATCGGGCACCAGACCCGCCGAGAGAGCTCTAGTGTCCGCCAATAGATTTCGCCTGGTTTGCAGCACGTCTTGTCACCACCGGATTTGCCAGGGCCTGTGTGGGCGCAGCGCAGAAGTCGACAGACGCCACAGGATCGCGTGGCAGCAATGACAGGTCGGTACTTGGCCAATCTTCTGAGTGCCAAACCGTCCTGGCAGGCGGGCTTCTAATGAACCGAGTCTCTTATCATGAGGGGTAGTATGCTTCCCTTCAAACATTGGAAGCTCCTTCCCAGCGAGTTTCACCCCCACATCCACGTTCCTGTAACACTTGGGATTTCCGCGACATCTTTGTGGAGCAAGGAATGCTGCGATGGGCGACCCGCAACCAGGCCAGAGCACGCCAACCGCAGAGTCGGACGAGAGATTGAACCCCGAGAGCGACCCGCAACCCCCCGCCTCGTCAGGAGCGAAAAGACCCGGGCTATTTCCAAGTTTCCCCACCGCCATCTTCGGCGATCGGTCGTCACACAGGAAGCCATCCTTGAGCGTTGCCCCTGAGAGTCCAGAACCTGCTGCGCAGCAGCGGCGGCAAACTACCGAGGCGAACGACGGCAAGGAGTCGAAGGCGCCATCGCTCCTGCCTGAGCCACTGCTCCGAGCCTCCGATTTCGGACTGCAAGTCTTTCACGCTGATGACTCGATTTCTCAGTCAATTTCTGTGGATATCATCGCCGTGCATGACCTGGGAGAGACATCCGCTGAAGCATGGACCGACGGGGTTGGGCTAGCGCCGGGGAGAATTAGGGAGATCGTGCTCGGTCTTGGTCGCGGCAGGGATGCATCACCAAGCAGCCAAGACCGATGGCCACCAGTGAAAAGGCGAACTGCAGAGTTCCCGGCAGAATCAAAGGGGAAGAACCCAGACCTAACTCAAACCACGCCAGACATGCGGGCACATGGCATCCGAAAAGAACCCAAAGACAGGCTACGGAGCGCCGAAGGGTCTGCTCGGTCATCTTCTGAGTTCGAGAGGCCTCATGCTGTCCACTGGCTGCGTGACCTGCTCAGTAATGACATACCACAATCGCGGATCTTGGCATTCTCCTATCCCGCACCTGATTTCGAGAAGAAAACAGAGAACTGGTTGGCCTACGTCGAGCGTGTGGCCGGCCAACTTGTCGAACTTGTCAGTGAATTTCGGACAGCAACCGGCCCGGAAGGGAGTCCAATCGTGTTCATCGGGTACGGCTTCGGTGGTGTCATCATCCAAAAGGCAATCGAACTTATCGTGTGCGGGACGAGCCCTCCAGAAGGACACGTTGAGGCAGAGAATACCCAAGGCAACACTGACAGTGACCCCCACGATGGGCAAGGACAAGATGTTGGAAGCAGAGACGAACAGGGCGGTATCAGCCCCGGCAATCAGCAACTGACAGGTTCAACTGACGCAACGACCCCTGACCGGAGTGGACTTCCGGCCCGAGCTATCTATCAGACTCTCTTTCTCGACACACCCTTTCCCGAGCCAGAGCACGAGAACGAGCATGAAGAAAGACTATTCCCAGCCAATACGAATGTCAGGATGTGCGATATTATCCGGCAGATAGAGGAGCATGAGAAAGACTCAGGCATTTTGGAGAAGGTTTGGGCCGGCTACCTTAGCGCTTATGATAAGACAGTGCAGGCCATCGACGTGACATGGCTGTACTCGCAAGCAAAAACGCGACAAACTGACTTACAGCCCTCAGAGCTGGTGACGGTAAGTGACTTCCGAAGAAACCCCCTCAGCCCACAGGTTTTCTGACAAAAGTGTCCCTATACAGGACAAGCTCACCGTAACCGGAAGAATTGTTATAACCATGACGCCCGTATCAACGTTCCGACACCGCCGCCTAGCAGTAATACCGGACGCTGACGACTACATCTACCATGCAATACGGTCCAGAATCCAGTCCACCCTGTTATTTCAGGGCATCTACCTCCGGAACGCTGATCTTGTTTTCACTATTCTTGGCTGCCCAAATCTAACAATCATCTGGGACCTCGAGGGACATCTTACTCCCCTCCACGCCGCCGTGCAGCTCAGGCCCCCGAATGAGCAAATCGTCACGCCGCTAATCAACCAACGACAAGATGACATAATGCAGCGAGATGACGAGGGCCGAGTCCCACTTCATCATGCGATAGAAGCTGCTTGGAAAACGAAACCACCGGAGGGCGAAGTTCGCTCTGAGTTTGCAAACGTTATCAGATATCTGATGAGGAATATGCAAAGAACCGACTTCGACATCAAAGATGACAGCGGAAGGTCGCCATGGTACCTTCTATGTGACCCTTCAAATTGCACTTGCGGCTATCCAGAATGTGCTGCTAGTTGGATTCGGGAGCTTCGAGACACCCTCGAGCCTATTCGTGGGCCAGCGCTAGACGAGAACTCGGAAGGCCCGTCCGAACCTGTGGCGCCGCCAGAGGATTCGGCGCAATACCGCGCGTGTGTGACCACGGATGGCACTGTGGGCGAATTCTATCATGCCTATGACGAAAGATCGAGGAGAGTGCAGGAACGTATCAACCTGAAGACCCCGAGCATCTACAGGATGATGTATGACCCACGATACGGCTGCGCCAAAATACTGCAGTTCTCTAGAAGGAGGGAAGGTTCTCAGGACTTCCGGTGCCGATGGATCCACATCCCTGCAAATAATGTACGTGCAACCAGCCGGCACGAGCCAACAGAAAGACTAACTGAGAGCAGGAACAATGGCTAGCCGTAAGCTTACACTCTCGATAGAGTTGCGAACTAATACTAATATCTGCAGGACTTGATTCTCTCACTCGGCGTTCGAGATGATTCAATGGATGACCAACGTCATGACGGTACGTCTGTATTGTGCACGAAAACAAACCGTTTATCCTCTTGCTGACTTCTTCCGCTTTCCTCGGGAATAGGGCTCTCGGTTTTCAACCGGTACATGAGCCCACATGCGAAAAAATACGAGTTTGAGAAGATTGTAGGAATTATTCCAATCATCCAATTGGCTAATAGTATCGACCCTTCTGACAATGCTGGCAGACTATTCCGACTCCCGAACTACCATCAGCCAGTACCAGCTTGCGATTGAGCACGGTGCCTGAAGAGCCAGCTCAAAACACAAACGCTGGACGCAGAGGAACCCAGCCAACACCGACCGGCACAAGAGTAAACAGCCAAGGCTCGGCCACCACCCGGGCATCGTGGGCATCATTGTGTCCGATTCAAGACTTGTCTGGAAACAAAACGGTGGCAATGTTTGTAAGTGATGCCTCAGATACAGCTTTGCTTCAAACAGGTTTGCTGACACATCATAGATGCCGGTTTTGGCGTACGAGAGTTACGAAGAATGGCAAAATATCTTCGAAATCATCAACCGAGAGTCGAAAGAAAAGGCTTTAATTGTGCAGTCAGTGGATCGGGGCAGGTATTACAGGCCCAGCACTCCTCAGAGCGACAAGGATTCCGCTCTTATCGAAGGCTACATCTCTCCGCCAGAAGACACGAGACCGTTGCACTGCCGCCGAACCTTGGATCAATATTCTTACTATATGCTCGAAACCACCGAACGTCGTGACAGGGACCAGGTCACATATCGGTGGGCAAAACGGCAGAAAGACACAGTATCCCAAGGTCCGACGCCGATCCTCATGGTTGACCAGCTTTGGCTTTGGGTTCTGCCGGACGGTATTTCACCCCTGTCCAAAGCCAACCGCTCCGCCAACTAACGATCACAGGGACGGTAATTACAAGTTTGCCCAATACACACAGACCATCAGAGAAGTACAACATCAGGAAACTTCTCAGTCAAGAGATTGAGAGTAACAAGGCACGGAATGTCATCCGAGGCCCTGAAGATCTCGTCAGTCTTGTGTTGGAGATCTGCCTGACTATCATGACGAGGGAAGGTCCGGGCGGCGTCAAGCTGCAAGAGTGTTTCCAGTCATCCATCAACGCAATTGTAAGTGGCTCACCGTCGCAACCCATGGGTAGCTCTGCGCCATATTAACAACCTTGATAGGCTGAGGATGAAGCCATGGCCATGGATAGGTTCCTCGCTACGGTCGACAGACTTGCCGACGCGTCTGATCCGTTTCTCTTGACAGCTGATATCGACAGCTTCTCCAAAATCTCGACAGAGTCCAGGCAGCTTATCGAAATCATCGACATACGAGACGAGTTGGATATCGTAAAGTCTGTTTTGGCTGCGCAGAAAAAGGTTCTCAAGCAGCTCAGGGAGATTATTCGCTCGCAAGGTAGAAATTTGACGTCGGGTAGTCACGGCGTGAAGAACCCTTCAAGCGTAAATGTTGATGTCGACTCTGGTAGGGCATCTGGAGATACTGCCTTCAAGAGCGTCGGGGTGGTGGATGATGCAATCCGGATTGTGGAGGATAACCTCAATCGTGTTGAGGAGATGGATAATTCGGCGACGAGGGTCCATACTGAGGTGAGTATCATCGAAATGGGGCTATTGAGGAAGCAGGATGAGATGGAGGTTCTAACACACATGCCAGCTCAAACAACTTCTAGAGTTTAAGCAACAACAGGCAAGTGGGTGGGAGTCTCGGTATGCGAAGAAGCTATCGGAACAGGGGCAGAGGCAGAATACGGTCCGTTACCCCCAACACAAGGAGCTACAAGCTCCCAAGCTCTGACTAGTACTGACAAGCTGCACGATTCAACAGATCATGCTCGTCTTTACGATTGTCACGATTATCTTTGTAAGTGCCCCTCAACCGGCCAAAACGAAGTGAAACTTACAACTCAAACCAACTTACAGTTACCCATGTCATTCATCGCGAGTTTCTTTGCTATCAATATCCACCAGTTTCCCAAGGACCAGGAGTCTGGCGAACCAGACTGGCCGCTTAGCACAGTCGCCACCTACATCTGTATGCTCTATCGTTCAACGCTGCTTTATTGTCCGATGCAAACTATCATCCGCGTACTTGTCTAACATCCAACGTCTAGTCGGCATATCCATCGCCTTCTCCGGCGCCATCCTCATCGGCGTCGGCATCTGCTTCCTCCGCATGGCGCACAAGAAACGTCGGCGCAAGCAACGTCAAAACCATCTCCATCCGCACCCGCCGCACCCCCGGACAGCCACACACACTAGATCAACATACCCCCACCATAACCGAGCCCACCCTCCCTTCGAACCCGACTACCCTGATGACCATCCAGACCATTCAGACTCCTACTCCGACAGCGAAGCCACCGTCGACGACGACAGGGAATACGCCCTCCTCTTCCGTCGCTGGAACTGGCACACGCGCATCCCTTATATCCGAAGACTGTGGGAATGGAAGTTGTATACGGTCCGCCGCCAACGACACCGCATGCGCCGCAGCCAGGAGGGCGTAGAGTGGGATTACCCGCTGAGTCGCTGGCGGTATGGCGTGATATGGCGGCTGCGCAGGGCTTGGAGACGTCAGAGAAAGGTGAAAGGGGGTAGGAAGAAAAATGGCATTGGCGAGAATGCTAGGGCGAGGGAAGAGGATGAGTGTGTTAGTGATGATGAGAAGGCGAGGAATTATGAGTTGGGGCTGGAGCATAGGGGGAGGATGAATCTGAGGAGGGAGATGGTTGCTGATGCGGCGAGGGCGGTTGGGGCGTGGTTTGGGTATATGGGTGGGGACAGGAGGAGGAAGGGTGAAGACGGCGAGGAGGAGGGAGGAGAGGAAGTAGAGCAGTTGGGCGTGGATACTCAGCAAGGGGTGCTGCCGTCGCTGAGAAGTGTTTTTCGGAGGCGGCAGAGGGTGGTCGATGAAGAGATGGGGATTGGGCGGGCGGCTGAGAGTGGTGGCTGATGATATTGAGCCGTTACGTCTCCTTGACTTTCAGTACTTTCAGTTACCGGCATCCCAACGCCCATCGGTGATTTTTCGCTGCTTGATTTGACCATGAGCTAAATGCCATCATGATTCCCTTATGTGGCACTCTTGTACACCTTACGGCAGGACAAATTATGGAAGAAGTTGAGGAGGCGGTGGCCGTGTGCGGCTAGGGGTTGATAGTGGCGGCAGCGCAGGGGTTGACTCTCCGAAAAGTGACAGTCTTGTGGCTTGAACTAGACTTGCTCGGACTGGGTTCTGCATGATATTGACCCGGCTCCACGATATTATTGGTGACTGGATGGTCCGTGTTCAGGTTGCCTGCTTAGCGGTTTTGCCAGCAGTTCCGGTTTAAGGCACGGGAGTTCCCTGCTCGCAGAAAAGCACGGGCGACACCTCACTTGATCGGTTTCAACAAAAGAAACTGTCAGCAGCTCATTTCCCATTCTTTGGCCACCCGGCACTCGAAACTCACGTCACCCCGGCCGGCGAATACAACGATGGGCAAACCTGAAGACCCATCAGGGGTGATAGTGAGTAAACCCCCAACAATTTTCTCATGGTCTGACGTTCCCAACAACCTCATTGGCTGGCATCCACTTTACCTGCGAAGAAATCACCGCGGCGTTTCGGCTGGACGGAAAGGTGCGCCATCTGACCCTCCGTCCCGTCCCGTGCAATCGCTCTCCCAACTCATATCCGATGCCACGTAGAAGCAAGATCCGACCCCTATATATTGGGATCGAAAACGAAGCCAAACAACCTATCCAGCGTAAGGTTTCCCAGCTGCTGGTACCGCAGTGGGCTTCCTGAAGGCTTCAGGCTCAACCTAACACTTTGTGCACAGTTAGATTAACTATACCCTCGGAGACAATGAAAGCGATTGGATATTTCCCTGGCATCTAACTGAACCTAAAAAGGCTAAGTTCAGCGCGGTTCTTTTTGAAGGGAAGACCGAGCTGTGGGCGTGCCTGGGGGCCGTCCATGGGCTTAGAACTATTGGGGGCAGAACTAGGGTGGATGTTTCACTTCTTGAGAATCTAAGTTGCCATCTGCAGTTCTTCTTGAGGGGGTTGTGGATGCTGATTGAAAACCAGATCCAAGATGCGTTTGGAGATGGTAAGGGATTCCTGCATTATGTCGTCCGACTTTTCCTACCACGATGCTAAGGACGGAGCAGCGGTTCTGACAAGACCCTTATCAATCCGCATCGGAGTTGCAGACTGCGGGTTATCAAGGCCGATGGAGGATACACTGCTTGACATCTTCAGGACTGTGACGGACAAATTCCGAACTGTGATGGTAAAGCTAGACAACAGACACTCGAGTCTTCGTTGGGCCCTCTACAGACAACCAAAGGCGCCGAGCCTACCTCTCGGGACCAGTATTAAATGACACCCGACGCTAACCCCTGAGTACTTCAGATCTCTCGCCGGCGCGTTTGGGCTCACGATTTACGCTACACCGACGATGCCAACTATGGTATTCCACACTCCAGAGGCCACATCAACCAACCCGGTGACCAACGCAAAGGGCGATATGCGCCATTTTGCTACAGGGTCCCTCGCCGTGTCTGCCATCATGAACGAACTCCTGGACGACGCAGGGGGCTACGATGCAGCGATAGAGCTGCCCAGAAACAACTTCAGGCCACTGATGAGGACGGTACTTCTGCACGCACTGATGCAGGGCGGAGGGTGGTTCGTGGGCTACCGTATGATGAACAGATTAGAAGATGTCAAGATGGTTTTAGACCGTGACATGCAGCGGCTCCAAAGGCTGGGCTTTTACCGCTTTCACCGCTTTCACCGCTATTACGATCAAGTCGAAGATCTCGCACACAGTTTCGCGTCTGCGTACTTCTGCGGCAAGCTAAGCGGCATGTCTTTACATTACCAACTACGGTCTCTGTCCCCGCCCGTTCCGATCTCGCTGAACGACAAATCCTCCTGGCTCGCCAGCCACGAGTCATCAGAGATGCGGCACATGGGCGCCCTGCGTTACATTGCCGTGTCCGGTGACCCGATTGCCCTAAAGATTGGCCTCCGACATGGCTACTCAACCATTTGGCCCGAATGGGAATGCGCCCAACCCGAGGGCCTCATCTCCGTCGCCATTGCCATCGCCTCGTGGAGCACTCTGGAAGCGATCGAGCATGCAGGGGCAGAGTGGGTTGACTGTCTACACTGGGCGATGCACTGGAGAAACCCCGGCTTCGTCGACCAAATTGCGACGGAAATCTCCCGCACCTGCTGACCCCTTGGTTCTCAAGGGGGCCCTCTATCCAAGGGGCCAAGCTGGAATAGAGATACAAAACCCTTGAGCAAAGCAATCGTTGCAGGAGCCGAATTTGTTCAGGTGCTCCTCAGACACGGCGCTCGACCTCGACTTTCTGACATTACCTTTGCCATCGAGGCCAACGCCGAGGATGGTGTTGTCAGCCAGCTCATACAGGCCGGGCCGGGTCCCGAATCTGAAGTCGAGTACTACCAGGGGCTTAAGCTCACCAGCAGAGATAAGTTCTTGGGAGTATGGGCGGACCTCCTCCTCACAGTTCACAGAACAGGGCGGTATCAGCGGGCCTTGCAGCATGCGCTCCGGTTTCGCCCCCGCTTGTCGCGGGTGTCCTACGGCTCGAGTGGAGTTAGCTTTACATTCAATTTCGCCTTGGAGTTGCTAGTCTGGGCCGAAGCCAAGCAGCGAACAGATATCTCCCAACTGGTGCGGCAAAATTTAGGCCTGTCGACCCTTACCAATGGTACCGAAAGAAAGCCAAGAGAAACCCCCCTGCAAAACTCCCCCAATAGCATAATGGGTGGGGCAATGGGTAGCCAAGGAAAAGAGACGTTATCTATCCCTTACCTAGACATGAGGTGAGTTCCTCCTTGCACCACACACAAGTTGCTACCAGAGAGAGGTATTTGAACAAATGATGTCCTCTGACCCATATCAGCAGGTTCGAACTCGAAGGCTAGCCGCAGGTCCCATTCCATCGCGAGTCCCCTACTGGCCAACACGGCCTGCAGATGTAGGGAATTGGCGCCATGTCAAGACGATGATAGAGCTCTGACTAATACAAAAACATCATCGTTAACAAAACGTAACTCCTCAATCCAAGTGAACGTTGCATTCCTGCCCACTGCATCGGGGTAGCGGCGGCTGAAATGACCTTTTGCGCCGAGCCGAGGGATGAGGGACCCATTGCACTACGGAAACCTACGTACCTAGTTATGAAGTATTCTTGACTTTTAGTTATCAGTAGGTATCCCAACTTCCGTCGGTTATTTTCCGCCCCTTGACTCGACCTTGTCTCGAACCACGACACTTGACTCTAACGCCCCCTGTTGTCACCACCCGACGTTTAACTAAGAAAAGGACCATTTCCCCCCGTATCTTGGCAAGCCCGATCATTCCCACGGAATGATGTTCCACGCACCTCGCGATGATGGGTTTCGGTGGCAATCGGTGCTGTTGAGTAACGTGGAGGAGGCAATACAAAATTTGTGGAAAGTTTGTGTTTTGAACGGTACCTACCAGAGGCTGCGGCATGCAGATTGGACCACGGCTGCCTGGATTTTGAAGGCAGGGGTCAGGAGTTCGCAACTGCTTGCTGGACGAAGCGGGCTTTCCTGCCTTCGAGCAAGCCTGACAACACGTGCCCTATGTAAGGCACCGAGAGGAGCGGGGTATTTCTCCAACAATTTCTGCCTCCGCACCTTTAGGTCTTGCACCACCACCGAGCCCGGGCGTGTCATTCTTCCCTTAGAGACTTGGACGATCGCGACAGGACGGTCGGAAAAGGCACAACCTAGAGAGCGGGGGAAGTGAGCGAAACTCGACGATAATTCACGACGGAAGGCGCGATGACAGCAATCCAGGATCTCACTGGCACTGCCATGGCTGCCAGACCGAGAGATTACGAGTCCCGGTACCAGTATTCGCCTTTGTCTGATGGTTGCATCCGCTTGCTACGGCTGCTGCCGAACCGTGACGAGCGTGCCCCGGTTCAATGTCGTCTTTTCGACTACCCGCTTCTGGACTCTTGCTGGGAAGGGCGCAAAGGCACACACATGTACGAGGCTTTGTCCTATGTCTGGGGCTCCGCGGAAAAGCCCCAACATGTGGCGACGGACGATGGGCACATACCCGTTACAACAAACTTGCACATGGCGCTCAGGCGCTTGAGGGATCGCGTGCTGGACCGAATCATTTGGATCGACGCCATCTGTATTGATCAGGGGAACACACAAGAGAGGGGCGGCCAGGATCTACTCCTGTGCCAGCACTGTCGTCGTCTGGCTTGAGGAAGCGGGGGTGGTGGACGGCAGCCAGGAACACGGAGATGCTATCACTGATGGCGGCCCTGCACTCGACATTTTGCAAATCGCTGCAAACGGGACCCAGCAACCGGAATATCAACGCCAATCGGATGATCGCTGGCCCACAAAGCATGGCCGGGCCAGCAAGGACGAGGTCGATCCAGCAATCATTACGCTGCTTCAAAGGTCATGGTTCCAAAGGATTTGGGTAAGGCGACCTACACACGGATGATAGTGGCTACAACCTATTTACTGATGAACTCGTCCCAACAGGTTCTTCAGGAGGTCGCCGCGGCGCGACGCATTTTAGTCATGTGCCAGTCCGCAGAAATTGATGGAGCCGTGTTCTGCCAAGGTCTACGCACACTAGATCTCACCTCTTTGGATTCTGAAGTCCAAGGCCGCGTACATTCAGCCGCCGACCTTATGGATGGGGCGACCCTGCGGAAAAAGCACGCCGCTAGTAGCCCGGACAGACTTTCTCTCGACATACAACCATTGCTGGCACTGATATACACATTCCAGGACCGCAAGGCTACTGACCGCCGGGATAGGGTATATGCCTTGCTTGGAATGAGCACAGATTCCCACATCCGGGCCAATCTGATGCCCGACTACCAGGTTTCATGGCAAGACATCTTTCATCGTCTTTGCAAGTCTGTTGTCGGAGAGCAGGCATCTGTGGAGATTCTGGATGGAGGGGAAACTGCAGTGATCCGAACCCACGCTAGTATTCTCGGCCGGGTGGTGAGCACGAACCGCAGTGAGAGGGGCAGCACACAGAGTGTATCCCTCGAGTTGAACGGTTGGGACAACTTATTGAACTTAATAATGAAGAACCGGAAATTGACCCGAATACGGAGATGTGGTTTGCCTTTTAGTACAAGCATCTACACCTATGATAGTCAGGCCTTGTATGGATTACTGGGCTATTATCGTACCTTCTATTCCCCTTTCGGGCTACGAAGAAGGAGGAGCGTTGTGGTCAAAGGAGGCAGAGTTCGGTTACGATTTCATTGCTACCTGGGACTGGCAAAGGTCGTGGGAAAACCGAACAGTCAACGAGCACTACGAAGAGCTCGTCATGGGTACACATCTGCAGCTTACAGTTGAAGGGGCCGAAAAACATATGGATCGACTGGCCAGGGTCGGGCACATGGTTTTGACTTTAGGGCGCGAAGGGCTACGTTGGGAAGCGTGCAACCGAGTTTGGGACATGCTGGACATCAGCAAGATGCTATGAGGAGAAAATGGGGGAAGGGATCTCGCACACGCTAACAGTTATCGAAAGCCTGACACAGTGTACTGCGCAATGTCGATGTGGTGGTGTCGTCTTCAACGCTGCAAATCTAACATCACAGCTGCAGCTCATGGCTGAAATTGTTGGGCGAAGCGGAGAATTTGCCGAAATCACCGAAAAGGATACGATTTGGATTGTGAGTGCAGATGTTGGGTTCTTCAAGGACTCCAACACGCGGATGATGGAACTCTTGCTGGACTGGAGAGGGGACGAGGTTCAGGTTGCTGAGGCAGTGGTGATCGCTGCTTTTGAGGGAATCGGACTCGGCGGCCCCAGCCCGGGAATGATAGAACTTCTCCTCGATCGTCGTGGTGGGGAGGTTGTGATTACCGAAGGAATACTTAGCGCGGCGGCGCGGAGTTTTACAGCTGGCGTAGATGTGATGGAGCTTCTCCTCCGTCACTGCGGTGGCAAGGTCCGGATTACAGATGCGATGATCAAAGCGGTGAGATATAAGGGTTTTGGTATAGGCGGAGCAGTGGCGGAACTAATTCTTGATTGGCAGAGACGCGTGGAAGAATGCGCCCCTTGAGCTACTGGTCCTTCTAATTCATTTTTCTGTATGCTCGTTGAATGAGCTTGACCAAGGGGCCAGCATCACAGCTCCAGTCACTGCGAAATATCGCGTGGCTTTGGCTCTGGGCGATAAACTAATAATATTTTAATCATTAACGGAACGTAACAGTGAAGGTTACATGCCCTCTGGCATTAGGTAGCAACGGCTGAAATGAATTTGTGCGCTGAGAGAACCACTGGGTGCACCACAAGCAAGCCACGAACAATATAGACGCGCAACCCCCAATCTCGGCTCCCCACTCCTTAGGGCACCGTAACAGTAAGCGAGCCACGAATGATAAAAACTCACCATCACCTCTCCCTCCTCTCATCACTCTTCACCTTCATCTTCACAAACCATCACAATGTATCTTCCCCACTTCATCGCCACTTTCTCAACCCTTCTCACAGCAGCCCTGTCCCAGACCTCCCCACCAACCAACTACGGCCACTGGCGACTAACCCTGTACGAAACATGGGCCCCATCAGGGGTATATAGCAAAACAAGCACCCGCTCTGAGTACTGGACGCCACAAGGCACCCTAGGCAACATCGTCTATTGCGCCGACGAGCGCATACCGGACAGTCGCGGACATGTCGTCACGCCTTGCAATGACACGTCGTTTTCGTGCACGTTGGTGAGGCAGAATTACCCGCCCGAGAGTGAGTTTTGCTTCTGGAACTGAGTGCTCTCAAGGGACTGGGGCTGTGCTGATGGTGATTCTGTGCGAAGCGTATCTCTATGAGGTCAGGCAGACTGTTGACCTGGGAGGGGAGAGGGTCGAGCTGGTGGGATGGAAGAATATGACGAAAATAAGGAGTGGGGCGGGGACGACTTTGCAGGCCGATGATGTGGTTGATGCGATGAGGTTGGAGGCGGGGGTTGTGCCGGTTTAGGAACATTGAAGGATAAGGTACACGACCAGAAGAGATATCTAGGTAGCTAAGGTACCTTAGGTATGAACTGCTAAGATGCTAACATAGTATCATGCCCCATCCTCCAGTATCCCGCGACATTATTGGTTGCATAGCTACCGAGTCCACGAAAGTGTGGTTGTAAATTCCAAGCTATCGTCCCAGCAGGTTGTACTAGGTTGAATCGGCGTGTTTGTACTGGACGGAGAGTTTGTCGTTGAAGACGCATTCACTGCAGGAAATCCTGTGCTAGGGGAGCTAGAAGGTGGCACGATTGGGGCGAATGAACTCTGTGATACGGAGCTGCGTGTTGCAGTAGTAGAACTTGAAGGAGTGAGGGGCGTTGAAATCGTCGAGTTGCCAAGCGGGCTCGGGTGCAGGTTTGGGCATATGTTCCTGATGGAGTCGAGGACTGTCGTGTTGAGGCCAATCTCGGTGCACCGGGCGATTGTGCAGTTCGCTATCGTTTCCTCGAGCTTTGAACAGCTGCAGAAACCTGGGGGAGCGCATCCATCATGTTAGCTGGGGGTCAGATTGGGCAGCACGCTCGACCTACAGCTAAATTTTCCGAGCTGACATTCGCAGGACTGAAATGCAAAGGTTGCGCATGTTTGCTGCCAATGTGTTAAATCTGGCTGGGCTGTGCTTGATCGGCGCCTTTGTACTCACTGCGCAGAGAGGAAACTCGCCAATGTACACCGCTGCGCTGGTTGGTGATTCCGACGACGCAGATTGTGCATGCGCACTAATCGCAAAGAATAAGAGCAGAGAGAGCTTTAACAGCGATTGGCGAGTGCCAGGTCTGGTTGTCTCCATCCTTTAGGTGAACGATGGTGCAGGAACAGATCGGAGTTATGCTGATGATGTGAAGCAGACTCAGAGGGATCACCGTCAAGGGATGGACGGCCCAATAAGACCGCCACACGAGATCAAATGCCGTTGTAGGGTCTTGCCATGCCATGATATGTGGCAACACCCTTGAGAAAAAGGGGAAAGATGGGTGTGAGAAGGGAAAGCTGTGAGTGGCGGAAAGACGCCACAATCCTCTTTCGTCGACAATATCTGCACGCTGTTTCAGCTGACCACCGCATTGTTGGATCATGAGAATGGAATTTCAGCCGCGATGCCCCATTTGGGAACCAGGTATCCGCTACTGATGAACGATACCCAATGTCAGACCACAACGCGAAATGTATCTTCTTCAAGCGTAGAACCCCCACCAGACCTGAGCCGGGTGTACCGACCACAGCTCAGCTCAGAGGTACTGCTGGTATTGCCCAAGACGGGGAGACGGCCCATTCTCTGCAACTCTGCCCAGGTAGGCACGCTACCGCAGGACTCCCCGACTCTGGTGCTCAAAAGGGGAGTCAAGATTCCACCCCTTTAATGTTTCCAGACCCGCAACGACTCAAACTGCTCCTCCAAGCACGGCACCGATACCTTTTACCCACCAGCGTCAAACCTACCTTACCCAAGTCAACGATCAACAAAGCTGGAATCCACAATGTCATTCCTCCTCCTTCTCCTTGCCGTCCTACCCACTTCCCTCTCCGAACAAACCCCCTGCGGCTCGCTAATCACCTACCGCCAACTCGACGACCTCCTCGCCTCCGCCCCTAAATGCCTTCAGT
>Ga0247760_1000958_pt1 | contig 29260 bp, 27 predicted proteins | sample UWRJL171409R4_FD_179936 | JGI IMG/M metagenome (GOLD analysis project Ga0247760, IMG submission 179936) | Plant litter microbial communities from Arlington Agricultural Research Station in Wisconsin, United States - UWRJ-L171-409R-4 | ecosystem: Environmental > Terrestrial > Plant litter >... | reverse complement strand
TTAGGGGAGGAGGCCTATATTCAGGGGATGCAATCGGTGGGGCATTAGCGCAAGGTTTTGCCTATCCTGGGTTTTCAGTGGCTGAAGCTCAGCAGCAAATTCATCTGGCTAAAAAGACTAATTACAGCCCCAATAAAGTATAGCGCCTTATTTGGCCTGGTCAAAACTTTTGAAGTGGACGTCCGTATGAGGTGGAGCCGTGGATGAGCCGATAAAGGAGTCCTGGTCCTGGAGAGGGGGAAGTTAAAGGTTGCGGCATTCACGGGTTCTTGTTGGTGAGTTAACGAAATGGGCGGAATGTCATGTACTTTACATCGGAATGACTGCACCAACGCAAGTGTTGAATTCAACGCAGTCAACCAGAAACGCAGTAATTCGAAGTCGTCAAGTGTGTTCGATTTAAGAAGGCATCTGATAGGGGGGCACCCCCTAAATTTTAGGGGGGCACCCAAGCACAGGCCATTTTACTGGGGGGGCACCCCCCACAAATTGCGTGGCTTCCACCATTACTGCAATAGTAGAAGATCTTTTTTTACAGTAACTCACACCAATTATTAATACCAAACTGTGATCCGAATGATTCTCAGCATTTCCGCAAGGCCGTGAGGCCCAAAAACTATTCTAGTATTACTATTACAACCCCAGCCAGACTCCGCGTTTTTCCACTACATTACGCACTTCACTGCACACTACTATTACACTGCGCCCATTACTTTCTCCGTAGCTTTGACCGTGCGGCCACTCCTAGTCTTCTTCACAGGCCTTACAGGGACCAAACTCAATTCTCCCACCTGTTCGTTAATGGGGACGCCCGTTACAGCCCGCTTCCTTGACTGAGTAGTAGTAACTGGCTCCTTAGCTATAAGTAAAGAAGGCCGTGGGCGTGTGTAGCTACGTAAGGCTGTTCTACGCAGCTGAGGCTCCGGCTCCAGCTCCGACTCAGGGCCCACCTCAATCACAGGCTCCACAACAGACTAAAACAGCCATCCAGTTAGGGATAAAACTGCCAGCCCCTTCCACACGCAACCGCATTTACATGAGGTTAGTTAACGTAATCTAGCGGATTTACTTAATCTGGGCTGGCCAAACCTATCACACAGTAGGTTATATCGTGTATAGGCTCTATTCTTCTTTCCTTAACTATTCTTCCTCATAACGGCAAATCCCTTATCCTTCACCCAGGCGTTAACAGCAGCCTGTAAATCTTCAATCAAAGCTGCTGTGATTATCGGAAAAGGGTTAGGAATAACCTCATCCTTAAAGGTAAGGTAGTTATCGTTAGTATTAAACCCACTCCATTTAGAGTGGGATACCGGATTAGAATCGCAAACGGGGTCGCGTTCGGAGTCGCGTTCAGAATCGCGACCAGAGCCTTACTCAGATTCGGAACCGTTACTAAAATCGCTATCAGATTCACCAAATAAAGGCAGTTCAAAGGCTATATTAACCCCATTAAGCGGTATAACGCTTATAGCGTTTAAGGCACTACGTAAACACTAAACCAAGCCCTCACGTAAAAAAGGCTCCGAAAAAGGCTCTAAAGAAGGCTCTGAAAGCTTATGAACCTCCCTTGTCAATATCGCTGTAATAATAAGGCTTACTATCGACATCACTGTAATAATACAGCTCGCTATCGCTATCGCTGTCAGGGATCACGGTCCGCCCTGCACTAGTCGACATTACTGTAACTGCGGAACTCCGCAATTACGCGACAACAAATGGGAATCTAGTGCTTCCAATTGCTTCAGGGCATAGTCTAGCCATTTTATTAACTATAGGAACCATATTAGAGCGATGCGACAAACCGTTGTTGGTGTTATGGTGCCTAAGTGAAGTCGAAGTTTTGTTAAAGATGGCAAAATTATCACAAGGTCGAATGTTGCAAACGGCCAATGATGCAAACGGACTTAGATCAATTTTCTACCCATACAAAACCCTAACCCCATATGTGGGGGGGTGCCCCCCTAGTAAAATGGCCAGTGCGTGGGTGCCCCCCTAAGAATTGGGGGGTGCCCCCCTATCAGATGCCTTTAAGAAGCGGTCCGTGCGACCGCGAGCCCCTAAATTGTGGCCCAACCGGTCGCAGCGCGGCTGACTAAGGAATGGTTACGTAATTTGACAGCAAGGTAAAGTCACGTAGGGAAGTAAATGTATTTGCTAAGCGCTGCAGCTTCTATCAGATTGTATTGCGACAGAATACACACTTGTAGTTGATTAAAAACAATGGCGATTATCGTTCTCTCCGTCAGTGTTGAGAAAAAGGGTCTCTGACTGCATTCCACAATCCTCTGTGTCCGGGCCTATCTCGGCTTAGCTTAAACCGACGGTCTGGATGGGTCGCCTGTCTAAGGGGCTGTGTTCAACCCAGCATTCTTCTATATAGCGCAGAACACCCATGGATCCCATACTCCACCATACGGGAAGGTTGCCCTGCATAAGAAGGCGTTTGCCGACCGGAAAGTGAGCCGAACGCCTTTGGTTGCAATCTCGAAGCACCTTTGCTGTGCGTGGCCTGAATGGCGCAGAGACAAACATTTTGGAGTGAGGGAGCTGAAAGTAGAACGTACTTTCACAGGTAAACATGTCAGGGATCCTGTGACATCAGAGGACCCTCTGGAATAAGCGATCTCGAGTCATCCGGGGATAAAGCTCCGCTCCGAGGGTCATATTACCTATGTAAGGTACGCAGGTAGGTGTTGAGGTCGAGACAGTATTTCAGACAACACCTCAAGTCACCGACGCCCAAAGGGTAACCTAACAACGACTATAAATTAAAGACTCATTTCGCTACCGCCTTTGCGACGATATTGATGAAGTTTGCATCGCCGACCTAACCGGTGTGTTAGGTTCAATAGTTTCTCATAATCCTCCCACCCTATCAGGTATCAAGGGGCATCCACTTTCGGATAAATATCTAGTGACAGATGGCTCGTTGCCGCAGCCAGCCGGGTGGTTGGAGGCAGCGCCACAAGGGTGATGGTGGGAAGAAGCGGTGCCCCACCTGGCGCGCCAGCGGCCTTTACCGTACTCGATAAAGGGGGCGGAGGACAGTGTCGCGACCTTGGGTGCTGACGATGACGGAGATGGACTTGGCGCCGTTGAGCAGGAAGGTCTAGTCTGGGAGGGAGGTAGTGGAGGAGCTGGTGAAGAAGGAGCCGTCGGCGAGGGAGTATCGGGCCTAGGCGGAGAGGGCGAGAATGGACGGCATGATGTAGTCGCATTGGAAGCCGATTTGGGCAACGGTGGTGCGCCAGAAGTCACAGACGCCGGGATCGGCGACGAGGGTGGAGTAGGTGTTGGTAGTGAATTGTGAAGTAGTTCGAGCTCAAGATAGGGGACGGGGCATTTGTCAGGTTCAGCTGGGGGGCTAGCAGTGGGCGGGGATGTGTTGGTTGTGGGGTTTGGGGGTGCAGAGTTTCTGGCAGTAGGCGGCTTGGAGGCTCTTGGATTGCTGAGCCGGTTGTGAGTGGGTGGTGGCTCGCTGTTCACTAGAACCGGCAGGCCTGCGGTCAGAAAGGGGCTTTAACGCCATGGGTGATGCAGTTCAGGCAGGAAGGGTGCCTTTCGTCACATTGGGAGATGTCAGCAAAGGATTGAAGAGAGGCAGGGATACGTACCTTGACTTTCTTAGCCTTGCAGGTGGCGCACAACTAGTTCGACTCTTCTTGTGGGTACTTCTGGGATATTTCAGGATGGAAGATGGCAATTTGGAGGCTGCAGAGCCCTCCGAACCCACTGACGGTGCTCTCTGCAGTGTAAATAGACCACATCCGCCGCAGGGAGCTTTTCCATCATGTGTGTCTGATGTCGCAATTCAATAACTATACCAGACGTTCGTCCGACTGAAGCCCGGAAAACCATCCCGGCCTATCTCCAGTTCACTCAGCGCCACCCGAATCTTCCAGCGACCCAATGGCAACCAACTCGTCGAGCCCGAGACGCATGTTCATCCCGACCTACGAAGCATGCAAAGGCATTGGTGTATCTGAGATCTACCCGCTCAGTACAACAATGCTGGGCTATTACCCGAATGAAGCGCTCAACGCATTTTTCGCCGCCGGCTTTGGCTTGTGCATGCTGGTTACCCTCGTCATCGGCGGAAGCGGAAATGGTCGTGCTTGCTCGCCGTTGCCGCTGGCTGCGCTCTTGAGCTGGCCGGTTAGTTCTCCTCGTTGCCCTATTCTTGAAGCTTGTTGTTCTCGGGATATTTGGCATTTTCGGTGGTGAGTACCTCGTCCGTGTGAGGAAATAGCCCTGCGTCTGAGGGGGCGGAGGGCGTAACGTTCTGGAGGGACAGCAATTTCAGGATGTTTGCGTATATGATGGTGGGGGCGTACGCAGCCATTTTCATTCGGTGCATTTACCGCATTACCGAGATGGCTGGCAGCTGGGGCAACCATATTATGCAAGACCAGCCGTCGTTTGTGGTGCTTGAGTCGTTCTTGGTGTTGATTGCGTCGGCGCTGTTGGCGGGCTTTGCGCTGGGCATTTTCTTTCCCCAGCGCTTGTTTCGAACGGATAAAGCAATCTGGGGTTGGCTCTTCTCTTGCAAAATAGACCAGCGTTAGAGGAGGACGGGTCGTATGATGAGTCCGCGGCGGAGATTTGCAGGACGAATGGCGATACACATCAGCCATGGTGCTTGCTTCGCATTGCGAATCGGCGAGGGAATCCTGGAAGATGCACAGTGAGTCGATCCAGATGTGCTGGAACCCTAGGCCATGAACGAGCGGAGCTGCGTCGCGGAAAGTAAGTGATAGCTGCTCCAGGGCGATGACATTCCTGAAGCTGCTTTCGGTAGAATGGCGAAGTTGGAAGACCTTCTCCGGGTCGCCCCAGCGGTGAGATAAAGTCCAGCAGACCGAATGTGTATGTTGCCCAGATCCTGGAATTTTATGGAGTGAATGCCTGAAGAGTGAATGATCCAACGTGGGGTGTGAACAGGATGTGGCCCGAGCCCTTAGACAATCGCGTCTGCTCCAGAGGAGCTCTGCGTCCCACCTACAAACTGCAGCCTGCAAGAAAGAAGCAAGCTTCCAGCGCAGCGTGTACAGCCCAACAAGCCCGGCCATGCCAAATTTCCAGGAGACAGTGATCACACCCATTCAAATCCCATTCCGCTTCCATGTGTACCGCTAACACATACCTCGCCTCCGCAGGAGAGCTATAAGTGGTACGCCAACCTGGCGTCGCGCCCGCCAGCCGCCCTTCCGCACAAATGACGACGGAGAGGTTGTGGTCCCACCTGGCGATCGCTTCTGCGCTCTTATCGTAGGCTACGATAAGAACAAACACCCGGTACTGTGTCCCAGAGAGGTAAGCAGCAACCCAGGAAGCTTTGGTTCCCAATCACGCTCCTGTCCTTTTTGACTGGTGTGTGCGCGTGCTGAAAAGCTGAGAGTCCTTGATTTCTCTCCATGAAGAAGCCGATTCGGCACCACCACATGCTGCGCCATCATATTAGAAACCACAGGATGGAAGGCACGACCACGAGTCCGGTTGTTCTCGAGCCATGTGGATCCATATGCTTGAAAAAGGAGGAGGGGAGAATTTGCACTGGTAAGATTACGCTTTGTCTACCTTAGTTCCCCAGTTTGGCTTCCGACTGAAAAGTAATGTGCCTGTCCACACAGAGTACTACAGCCAGCTTCGCAAGTATATCGAAGCCTCGGAGCGTGCAGAAAACGATAGAAATCTACCAATGCCCAGCCCTCCAGTCTTCCCGTCGGGCATTCAAGTTCGTGCCGGAAATCGCCGCAAGTCAAGGGCCCAGAAGAACCCCGGCCAGACATACGGCGAGCAGTTCTCGGGGCGTCGGCGCGTCCCAGATTCCCATCTATCTGAGGTGACCAAAGGCTTGAATCCGGAGAAAGAGGGTTGGGAAGAGGAGCATGGTGGGGAGGAGGACGCCCATTGAGACCTGTGGGACGAACCCTAGGGTATAACATGCGATGAGGGAGGGAGTAATGGAGCCATTACGAGGGACGGTCGGAATCTGCGCTTCATTCAGCTTGGTTGGCCACACCCGTTTTCTGCCAACCTACCTGGCGAATTGCCAAGCCCTGAAAAGAATAGGCACCCCACCTCTATAGTAATATATCTTCCCTGTGGCAATGTGTACCGTCTGCGTCGAGAAATAACCAGATGGCCTCTCGCTCAGGCCATAGCATCTTAATTGGGTTTATTTGACTAAGTTGACACCCAGGAAAAGGCAGCAACCCCACATCAATCAAGCCACTCCGCTTTTGCGGCAAGCCACCAATCCTCGGAGCCTTCAAACAGATTACCGCTCAAATTAAGCACCAACTCAATTCTTCCACTGCTAGCGCCCTATGTACATCCAGCCCCCATAAAAAAAAAAAGAATATTCTCAACGGCGGATGTGACTCCGCAAGGTTTACTTTTCTTTTTCTTTTCTTTTCTTCCTCTCTCTGCTTCTTCCCCCCACCCCCCAAGCTCCTCTCTCCTTATTTGTGTGTATTAACCATTGCTCACACGCACCAGGGCTGCTTCGGCTCATCCGGCGGGCATTCGATCGGCTGCGTGGTTCCGCGAGGCCTATTTGTTACCAAGTACGTTAACTAAGTGTTGAGACTCGACGGGAATTTATATATCGACTAATGTGAAAGCGGGTGAGGGTTGGGGGATATGTTAAGAAGGGTGGAAGGCCTCCTTCAAGTTGACGTACTTCACTGCTGCAACAACCGGGTCCGGAACAGCCGGTCCAGCCTGCACGGCCGTGAGACCTAGGAGGAGTGCTACTATTACCTTGCCGAGGGACGAAGTAAACATGTTGATGGTTGGATACGGCTGTTTCGACGAGGTGCGATGCTTAGAAAAGGGTATTGAAGTGAGAATGGTAGGTAGTCTGAGTGTCTCGATGAGTGATAGAGATCCGGAACTGACAGGAGACACAAGAGGTGGAGTTCCACAAGGAATTTATACACCTCCAGACCGGTTCTGGAGCAACTATGATAAGCTACTCTATGTTCCATTCTCTCTCACTTCGGAGCATGTCTTCCATATCTGGGACGATGTCACACCGATCACTAACACACACCTACAAAGGGCACCGACGATTTCAAATGCAGTATCTCAATTAGGAAGGTAACAAACACACAGGCACCAAGTTCCGGGACGGCAATTGGGTAACCTGGAACCAACATACAACCACGCCGCACGGGTGCTGCCACCTCCACCGAGAAGTTGAAACGGACGATCCTGTTTAACCTCGGAAATGAGCCAATGGAGGTCGTGCCGGGGAATAAATTAAATACGTGTCTTGGTAAAGGGGATTCTGAATGGCTAGTTTACGAGAACAACAGGTATACGGAACGAACTCTCCTGCAGTTGATCTAATCTCCGGACATTTGAGCCGTATACAATAACAAACTTCGTTTCAGCGGGTTCACTGGCATGAAACAGGTACTGCGCAGGTTCAAGGAACTCGCATAACAGCTCTTAAAAATAGATCCGGCTAGAAACTTGTGTATATGCCACTTCACTAGCGTCATGCTCCGAAACTTAATGGAGGCACACACACAATATTACGGGCCCTTATGCTTTCTCCTAACACCCAGGGATTGTCCGTAGCTTTGATATATTCCGTATAGAATCCAATGGCATCTTGTGAGCTATCCTTAATTGTACTTCCGTTATTGATTCAAAGTCATCTTCGGTGCTAACTCATAAAGGAGACAGTTCAGGACCTCTTCGGCTATCACGGCTATAGTGGGCGGGCATAGTGAACCTATTAAACGCAAAAGCGCCTTGAACAGAATTATGGGAGCAAGGGTATGGTAGCATTGGCTCCGGCGCTCCCTGGAACTTTCCCGGCGTCGCACAGGCTCTTCCGGCATCCCACACCCTGGGCCTAGAGAAGAGAGGGCAGTCGTTCGAGGGCGGTGGGGCGATTCCTCTGGTCTTTGCCGGCACTGCTGGGCGCCGCTCCAGCTGGCGTGTGCCAGGGAAGAGTGTCCCTCGTGTGATCCACTGCGCCTTGACTTTCACAGGCTGCGTCGTGTTGCACGCGACTGCCGAACTCTTCTTGCCCACGGCGGGACAGTCAGTGTTCAAGAAGACATCAGCGCGGGCCCGGTATGCCTCCGGGTACGACCCATTCACAGTGTCGCAATACCAGTACTGTGCGATCCGGATCGGGGTCTGCAGCGCTCGTGTTCTGTCACCCATCAGCTCCTGCTGGTCGAGATTGAGCAGCACTGTGATGCGCGACTCGATAGGTAGTGCACTGCCCGTGGCCGGATGGACGCAGTTCTTCCAGCCCCAGTCCTCTTTTGTCGTTGCGTAGCCCCTCACATATTCGAAGTATCCCCAGCTGCAGTTCAGAGAGAAGTTGTTGGCGACATCACGCACCGTGAAGTTGATAGGGCCGCGGTAGTTATCGACAACTGTGTCATTATCAGAGGAGTCCCAGTAGAAATTATTGATGACAGTGATGTTACTAAACTGGTAGATGGGCGGTTGGAAAAGGGGGTTTGTGCACGGGTTTGGCGGGAGGGCCAGAAAGATGTTGCTGGCGGCCATGGTTTTGGTCAGGCCAAACGAGCGATGCTGACAAATGATGGTTCGGAAGGCCCAGGATTCCCGGGATTTCGACCTCCTAAGTGTCTGCTCTGTCCGCTCCCGTTTACCCAAGCTCGAGACGGGATTAGGTCCGCGGTAGGGGCCGAGTCCAGAATGATAGAGTGGGTGCAGACGATTGGCTGGGGTGATGCTGAGTAAAATGGCACATTGCGTACAACCAACGGTACGCAGACCCAGATGATTGGATATTGGAAGGATCGGGGGGCTACCAACGAACATCGACGTAATTACATCGAGTTGCAATCCGGGCCGGGTTCTTTTGACTCCCGATTGTGTGTGCTGGTATGGTATTCAAGAGCCCGACCAAAGGCCAAACACGATCTCCGAGAGCACCGGCCCTGGCATGGGACAAAGGAAAGCCCTTGAAGAAAGTTCCCCCAACGTCGGGTGTGACGTTGAAAACAAAGTTTTTTTGACCGAATAGTTACACATGGGACAGAGGAAATTATTGTTCCAAGCGGGCCAGCCCCGAATGTTATGTGTAAGTCCTATTATCAAGTTGGCTGATGAGGGCTAGAAGACCAGCTAGATCACACCGTGACATCGTCTTCATCTTCGGGCTCGTCATCGTCCGAGTCGTCGCTAATCTGAACGACCTCAGGCTCCTCATCCTCCTTCTCATCGTCTTCACCACTCCCCTCCGAGTCTGGCGGAGGAGGGCTTCCCCGCGGATCATCAGCGGCCCAGTGGCTGCCGAGCTTGCAGCCGCTCGAAGTGCCGTCTTTGTCGCAGCACATGAAGACAAAACCCTCAGGGTACTCCTTCTTGTTCTCTTCAGAAATCATCGGACCCAGAGCGTTCGTGTTCCAGCCCTCCCACGTCGGAGCATCGTAGTCAATTTCCAATTCCGGATCTAAACAGAGTGTCAGTACGATGTCCAGAATCCATGGAAGTAGGTAAGGTGGAAATGCCATCAACGCACCTGGATGGTGCCAGCACGCCTTCTCATGGTTTTCGGCCTGCAAAAAGGCCTTGTTGCATCGCACACAGTGGTGGGCATCCTCGATCAGTTTGGTACGCTTTGCGCTGCTCTCTGAAGCAGCGTTATCCTTGGCTTTGCGCTTTTGGCCTTCCAGAGTCTTGATCATGGTCAGAGCGCCCCAGACGCGGTTGAGCGTGTCGACATCGCCCGTGCACACCACCTTGAGGACTGCACGGAGATGTTGTTCTGGCGCATTGATAATGGCTTGCACTTTTGTTTTCTGGTCGGCGTTCTTCACTGGCATTTTTTCCGGTTGCGAAGTTCTCACCTTGAGAGGGTTCTGTGAAAAGTGGTCAGGATGAACTCAACGCGTCACTGCCCGTGTTTTGTTGTGATCGTCGCTCAAACGCCACCATAGCCAACCCTGAACCATTTTAACCCCGCCTTCCTTTTTCCCACACTAAATCTTTAAAATAGCCAGTACACTGCTGACATATTTTGTAACCCTGACTCTGCCAACTCTCCCGTCCATGCAAATCGTCCAGGTCATATCGGTCATAGAGGGAAAGGAAGCTGAACCGAGGGAGGGGTTGAGCAGTAGCAGAGATAATCGCGGTTCGGTTCAGAGCTAGCGCCTCCGGAAGTTGCCAATGTATAGGCAGCGCAGCGAGGCGCGAACGCCGTAGCGGTCAGCGCCATGATTAGGTAGGGCAATGGTCCCAATGAGCTTACCCTCTGTAGATATTGAGATCAAACGTGGGGATCGTGGTACCTGTTCGCAATCCAATCTGAGACGGATGCAGCGCCGTCACTTGCCCTGCACGCTTATGATTAAGTGGAGGATGACATGAAGCATCTGTTCGTCTGAGGGAGTTAGAAAATAGCCACGCGCCTTGCTATTAAGAACGCCCCTGTAAAAATTCCTTAACTAGTTAAGGAACTTTTAATAAGCAGTCACAGCTCGCTACGATTATAAGACAGTGGGGCAGATGGTAGTTCACCTCCACAGTCCTCCGGGGCGGTGTCATGTGACGAATTGCCGTAAAGTCCCTTATTCTGTCTGTCTGTCGTCAAAATTTTGCTTGGGTGGGGTATATTAGGATAACCCAGCAAGAACTTTTCAAGTAAGCATTAAAAGTATTAGCACATCAAAGTATTAGCACATCAAAGTATTAGCACATCAAAGTATTAGCACCTTGACGCAGTGGTCGGGACTGGCGACTGTGCCATGGGGCTCGGCTTGGTGAGGTTTTGTCTCATTCAGTGGTCAGGCAAACTCAAGGTCTCCTAGAACGTCTAACTCGCTACAGCACTTCCACCTTAACCATTGTGCTTTGGCAGCCTAGGATGTCCTTGATGCTTTCAAGAATAGACGTGAAGGGCGAAACGTACGCAACACCATCGGCTACTGAGAGATCGGCCTCAGCTGTAACCATACCTACGGCTTCCGCATGACCGTTCAGCACAAGGGCACCCGAGTCTCCGCAGCTGGCAAAGATCTTATGGGCGGTGCCGCGAATAACAAGCGCTTTACCCTTTAGCAGAAAGCTCTGCTTACCGTCCGGTCCGTCTATGTTGTAGTTGATGGTGACACTGGCGTCTATATCGTGAAGTTGTCCCACCGTGTGGCCTGTACTGCGGCCAATTTTGAACATGTCAGAGCCCTTGGTCATAGGAGCTGCGATCTTGGCACGGGGTGTCCAAGTTGTCTCTATCAAAGCCTGAAGGCTAAGATTTGACTCGAATTTCGTGCAGCTGGAAGGTAGAGGGATCTATATAGAAAGACTCATTAGTGTATGAAAAGAAGAAGAAGAAAAAAACTTACATTCGGTAACTCCTTAAATGTAAAGCGGGTTGGGTCGAGCTTTATAAGGGCCCAGTCTAACACCCAGTGATTCATGCTTGTACGTAAGCCTGACGTTGCATGTAGGGTACCAATGGGGTGGAAAGAGGATTGGCAGCGGTGCTTTTGGGCTTGGGCGGCTTGAAGGGCTTCCATTTCGGAGGTTTCAGTACTCTGGCGCTGGTTGACTTTTTTGATTAAGTTTTCAGCACCTTGCCACCAATGGAAGTTGTCTCTGTCAGCAGGACAAACCACAGCTGGATGGTCACCAGTAATGGCGGGCATCGTGGAAGCTGCAAATGCTACAATATCAGCACATGCTACTATCGTAGGGGTAGGGGCACATTCCACGGAAAGACGTACCAGGTGATAAAACGTGGCTGCAAGTCAAGGCAAAGCACTGTGGTGTGTCATCGTTCGTTATAATGCGGAGAAAGGCCCCTAGAGTTCCTGTGATCTGCTGACCTCCCGCAAGGCCGATGCTCGAGCCAAAGGAAGGCTCATTGTACGAGATTGCTTTGATTTCCTCCGAGGGATTGACACCTGGAGTTTTGTTGTGCAGGATCGAGTCACCGGAAGCAGTGGAGACGATCTGCTCGGCAATCTCAATGGCAAGAGCGCCAAGTCGTTGGTCGTGGCTAGAGACAGGTCAACGCGGTTCAGATCTTTTTTCTTCTCTCTTTTCCCCACCTTTCCAGCACCACCAAGAGATCTCCAATGGCTTGGATAGCTTCCGACGTTGTTAACGAGCCAGGAAGGACCGTCACAAGCAGCGTCAGCTCCGAGCAAGGGTCGCCTGCAAATCCGATACGATACGCGCAAAGCGAGGTGAAAAGTGTCGGGTTGGATGGCGTCGATAGCGGCTCGGAGCATGCCGCGGAGGGTATTGTCGCTGTCGTCGCAATCGAAAGCCGTACGGACAAGATTGTCAAGTTCGCTGTCGATTAAACCACGAATACGGCGTGGGGGAGGGCCCACTGTAGGGGTAAGGTTAAATACATGGGCATACTGAGGAGAGGGCCCGCGCAGGGTCCCTCGACGCGCTAAGAAGCGGTCGTAGTTACCGCCAGTATACGTATCCATATTAGGAGGAAGTTCCCTGTTGGGCGGAAGTAGAAGTGTGAGGGAGGATGCATTTTTGCCGAGATAACAATCGTGGAACTCATGTTTATAGTGCTTAACGCGCTAACGGCGGAGGGAACCAGTGAAAGATGGCTTGCGCTAACGCCTTTGGGCCAGTAAATGATGGCGTGCGCTAACGCCTTTGGGAATTAATTAGTCAGGGTTGGCTAACGCATTTGGGAATAGTGGGAAGCTGAAAATGGGAAGGGGGTTTATTCACGTGAAAGATTCAAAGGAGAACAATAGCTAATTGACCAATGGTACCCTCATTCACAATCAGCAGTGAAGAGTTCGCATGAAAGATTTAAAGAACAATAGCTAATTCAATGGGAGCTATTCACAATAGGCAGTGAAGATGAGTAGTTCGGATGAAAAATTCAAAGAACAATAGGCAGGCAAGGTTCCTCTTCCTCTCTTCTTCCTCTTCCCAATCCGCCATCGTTTCGCAACATGGCTGACCATGACGATATGCAGCGCGGATCCGCGGACCGCCAGTCCACTGGGCTGTGAGTGAGTGTGAGAGAAAGAAGGATGTAAAAGAAGATGGCGGCATCCACATCGGCAACTAGAGCCAGCCAGCCAGCCAGCGCCACGCCCTTGGCGTTGCTCAGCTCTATGATCTGCGCTCCGACGACATGGTAGAAGAGGCATTCCTTACCTTCGGCGCTGCTGGTGCTTGGGAATGAGTGATAGGCGTGTGGAGGCGATCCCTCTCTGCAGTATTCTGGGCCTCCGTGGATCTAGCTCTTTGGCCCATGTTGTGGGAGTTGGGGCCTACCCGTCGCCCTCAGCACCGGCGAGAGCAAGGTGAGTTCAAGGCTGTCGAGGGGAAGATCGAGAGTGGAGTCGAGGAACGGAAGGGGTGGCATCGGCATCTTGTCGGCAATTTTAGTTAGTTGAAGGTACCGCGGACGAAGATACAACGCCGAAGGCAGTGATAGTATGGAACTCAAGGGAGTCCTCGGAACAAAACTCACCGGGGTGATACCAACACGCCTCCTTGTTGTTCTCAGATTCCAAGAACGATTGGTTGCACCGCACGCAGTGGTGGATATCGTTTATCAGTTCGAGCTTGGCGCGCTTCGCGTCTGACTCACTAATACTATCAGGCACATCGTTGGCCTTGCGTTTCGTTGCTTTGACCAGCGGCTCTGTATCGAACGAGATGAAGACCGAGAGACAGTCCCAGACGCGGTCGCGCGTCTCGCTGTGGGATGTGCATTGGACCTTGAGCAGGGCTCGGAGCTGGTGCTCGGGCGCGTTGATATTTTTTTGAGTTATTTCGTCGATTGGCGCCATGGTTGTTTCCGGGGCCCTTGTTGAGGGGAACTGAGGTTTCGTGGCTGTGGTGGAGTGGAGTGCAAACACGGTGACGAAATTGACGCGTCGCGCTTTTTCGGTGTGACTTTTTTTGGTGATCAGGGGTTGGTTGTTGACTAACATTTCAACTCCCCTAACCCACAACGACACCAGCACTTCCACACCTCCACACCAGAAGAGCTTTACGAGCAGTAATACCTACCTGATTGTACAGGGGAAAAGATCAGTAACTTAAAAAACATGCCCAGCCCTGGAATGCCCCAACCGTACTTCGTACCTTACAGACACATGTAAGTGCCCACCAAGCTACTTGTAGGTAACACGCTCCTCACCCTCACTCCCTTCCTCCTCCTCCTCCTCCTCATCATCACTAATCTTAATCGGCTCCTCTTTCCTATCCCCAGCATCCTCATCCACATCCGCATCCGCATCCGGAAACGGCACCGGTCCTCGCTCGTCATCAACGGCCCAGTGCCATCCATACTTGCACCCTTTCATCGTGCCATCCATATCACAGCACATATAATTAAACGCCTCCGGACACTCCTTCTGATACTCTTCATCATCCCAGTCCCCCTCAAACTCATTCATATCCGCAAAGAATTCATGCTGGTCGTTGGCTTCCATGTCCTCTATTCCGTACCTATCAGCAACATCCCTCCCGCCAACCCGCTGATCCAGGGCACTCACCAGTATGATAAAGACAAGCCCTCTCTCCATTCTCCTCCTCCAAAAAAGTGTCACCGCATCTCACACAGAGATGCTCATCCGGCGGAAACTTCGTGCGTTTCGAGTCGCCGTCGATGGCGTCATTCTCGTTCTCGCCATCACCAGCCTTGCGCTTCATCATCTTGACTGGCTGTGGTGTGAAGGCCCCTGCGTTGGAGAGACGGTTCCAAATGAGGTCACGCGTTTGCGGGTCGGCGGTGCACAGGGCTTCCAGGACGGTGCGAAGGTGGTGTTCTGGTGCGTTGGTGATTTGGGCGATTTTGGGGTCTATGGGTGACATTTTGGGGGATCTTGAGGGTACGTGGGTGCGTGAGCAAACGGTGATGAAATTGACGCGTCGCGCGTTTTCGGTGGAGTCTTTTCAGTGTGGGGTCGTTGGGATCAGGGGTTGGTTGCACTGGCAACCCTAACCCGGGTGATGTTCCAAGATCAGAAACATTCCATGGAATGGGAATGTCTTTGGATGAGATTGGTTGACTGATTGCCTCAGTTGGTAAGTTTCCTCCTGGAAGGTTCTTGGATACGGAGTGGCAAGTAACACAAGTGGTGACCAGCCGTGTGGCGGTCGGAGGGATAGTGGCCGAAAAAGCAATATGGTTTGCCCAAGGACCAGACGCGTCAGCAATTGAACTCGTTAGAATCCCTATCAAACACAACTTATACACTAAATCTAATCTCTTCCCCCATCCTCAACTAAATCCCTTCTTCCTCGGTTTTATCACACTCCGCTCAAAAAAAAATGGACTTGATGGAACAATTTCAACAACCGCCAAGCACGGCATCCGTGAACACGCAGGTCACGTCCCTGCCAGAGGAACAGCTCCGCGCAATTGTGAAAGCGTTGTCGCGGAAATGCGTACCAAGATTTCCAAGTGCTTGAAAATTACCTTCCAGCACTTCGCCAAGCAGAGGGCTAGGGCAGAGGTGATCAAGCGTTCAGAGACCAACCGCGGGGTGAAGCGCAGGCGAGTTGAGGACAGCGACTCGGAATCTGCCACAGTCGACAACACCTCGAAAAGGCCCAAATCAATGGAAAACCTCGACATATACTTCAGGTGCAAGGAGCCGTACTTTGAGTCGGAAACAAAAGTTTCTCCTGTCTGCACCATACCAGTATGCCGGCTCTCTCCCAAGTTCCTAAGCCCAAATTACTACCTCTCTAACTACCTTTGAATCTACCAGCGGTACTACGCTGACAACCTGGGCAGAGCGATTAGAGTGCGAGCCGGAATACTATATCTGGCACAAGTACGAGAGAGATTGGGGCCCGCTGGACGAGTACTACGCCGACATCTTCATGGGCGGCCACCAGACCATCTCGTAAGTCCCCAGCGTTCCTGTGCTGCATAGTCATATTCTAATTACTCTATAGGGTCTTCAACGTCTGCGAGGACTCCCTCCTCGCCTCGCCGCTGATCATCGACCTGGTTTTGGTCACTGAGATGATGACCCGCATCCAGTGGAAGGCTGCCTCCTCTGATGGCGTGGCCACCAAGGACTTCAAGAGCTTCCAAAGCGTGCTGAGCATCCTCGGCTACATGTTCAAAGCCCCTCTGACACCCCCCTGCTGCCCAGGTCATCAACGCCCTGGTCAAGCAGCGTGGAGCCATCACCAACAGTGCCAGTACGATGGGCAACCCGAGTCGGACATGACGCTCGAGTACAAGCTCTACTAAATAAACGTGCTGTGAACTTCGGCTACGGGGTGTAACCTAGTTCTTTCCAATGAATGCCAACAAGCCTCCTCGCTCCATCTTTCTCATCTGTGTCATAAACAGAGCCACTCGGTACACTCTCTTAGGTTGTCTCCTGCACAGGCTGAGGCACGATCTGCCGCATGGTGGTCGGAGGTGTGGACCACTTGTAGCATCACTTCTAGATCACACACCTCCCACCCCTCCCTTCCCTCGCAGACCCACACAATTGAACGGCGTGGACCCGGGGAAACGAATCCCGCACTTGGTGCCGCCCGACGTCCTGCTAGCGACCCACCACCAAGACCAAGGCGAGAGCGCACCGGAAGACGGCACCGCCGACTGGCTCTGAATGCTCAATATCCGGCGGGCGGCCATCCAGAGCGAGCCACCTGTTTCGCAAGGGCCGAGTTGTCTCCGCCCCTGCTACGCTCCGTGGGCGGGGACGAAAAGGGGGTGTCAGGATGTTGGAAGCCCAATGACAGCCGGTCCCTTCGCCACCATAGGTACTACGCTTTCCCTTCTCTGTACTCAGTATTCTGATGGCTGCAGATTGACACGTCACAGCTACCCCTGTGCACATCCGGTCCTATGGAGGACTGGCGGGCCTCACGGGCGGCTGGAGTACAGGGAGGAACACCTCGCGTTGGTCGGGTCAAAGCCATGACTATGACTACTTTCTCCATCGTCACTCGTGGGGGTGAGACGACGGGTGGGACTTAACCCCTGGGGCGGACTGCCGTTTTTCCGCATGTATCCCGCCTCCTCGCAACTCGGAGACAGGCCACGTCATACTACGTAGTCGATTTATAAAATTCTCCATATTAAATAGTTTTGCGGAATTCACAGAGCACCGAATGAGCTCCGACTGGCGTGCGGGGCTCTGACTGCAGCCCGGAGAGTATACAGGTGGTAGGAATAATATAACTGCACCTATAACTGTAATAAGCCTACTATAACAGTGTTTACAGCCCTGTATTACAGGGCTGTTTAGTATTCCCAGTGACGAACTATAGCGTACAAGCCACTATATTCCAGAGCCCAACAGGCCTGTTAGGCCTGTAAGAGTGATACATTCTAACAACTAGTACTACTAGTACTATAGTACTTTATTCCAAGGCCTGCTAGTATTGTCATATTATTGTTTGACAACCTAGGGAGCGTCGCATGGTCCGATCGATCCGTCAAGGTAAAGCCCCACCTCCCCCGAACCATTAGGCCGAGCCATTCCGCGTCGTCTCTGCTAATATTCGGACTATGTAGATCGTCGTCTTATTTAGCGTTGCTAGAGCGTTTTCGGGGTTTAATTATCTGTATTCCTCTTTCATGTTGTATCGACGTACCGCATTGTCATAATGCTCTGGCTGGCGTGCTCACGGTAGTTAGACCATAGTGTCTAGACAGTTGCACTCGAAATAACATCATGCCTATAAGGATGGGCTTCTGAAGAAACTGACTCGGGTGATGACTTTGCCGGGGGCGCCCTCGTGGTCACGAACAAGAAGTTTGTGGCGACTGGCGGTACTCGGATTCCTCTGGTAAGACCTGACTGATCTGGTCACATTTCACTTGACTGAGAACACTATCAAGCGAGTAACTAGTGTTAGTTCTGATTCAGCAACTCTCCAAGGAGGAACGGAACGCGCCTATAACGCCGCGGATGAACCTCATTCTGATGCCTGCATCCATTTTCTGGGATGACGAGGTGGAGGGAGTATCTGCATGGTTGTTTGCGCCGGGGCTTGTGAAGGTGGGAGTACCGGGCTCCCTGGTTGGGGTAATGGCGATTTTCATGGGGCAGTTGTTGCTGGGTGGGTGGAAGTGGTGGTAATTCAGAGTAAGGTTTTGCTGCACCCGTTGTTTGGAGAAGGGAGGTTGCTTCGGAGGACATTATGCTGCGTTTCTGGCGCTGGTGGTTGTTGACCGGAGATGCACACCATGGGGCGGGTTAATGTTTGACGGACCCATGCAGATGGTCCACAAAGAAACCAAAGGGTTTTGGCCGGGGGTCCAAAATCGCCGCGGTTTCCGTTAGTACCAAAGAAGGCCTAGGTCTTCGAGGTGGTCACTCCTTCCTAGTTTTGATCGTGAGCCTCAGAACACTGGCAAAGACGTTTACTGTTCTGCCATGACAACTTAACAAGGGTTAGAAAAAACTACCAAAACTTCAGCACCAGCCTAGCTGTACTTCAGATCCCTCCATGGTCATCTGCTTGTTTTTCTTTGAAGTTCTCGGTACGAAGGCCTGGTCCGGGGGCTTATCAAGTCCACGCACCAAGAAACCCAACGGCATAATCATACTTCGATCGCATACAAAGGGCAAAGCACTCCTAACATGGAAATAGGCTTCGGATCGGTACGATAAGACCTGAAGCAAATGCGGCAAAGGCGATTCTCAAGCTAGCGGCGGCTATTGGCAGCAACATTGTTCCGCGCAGTTCAAGGGACCTTAACCCGGTCGTATTCCCAACGCGCTGATTAGACGAAACTCGAAATTTCACACTGCACATGCCAAGGCGAAGCGATGCACCGCTGTCGGATTCCTGGAGGAATCACAGTGCCTGGATCGGTCTCAGCCGCAGGGTTCAAGAGCGGGCCCCCGCGGGATTAAAGCACTCGCATTCCGGGATCCGCGGGAAAAAAAGAACACTGTATCTGAATGTTGACATCCTTTTTCTTCCCCTCTCCTACGCATCTTCACTGCATCCCAACCTACGACACCACCACGGTGCTGCGCACCGCCAAACCCACACCATGGCGACCACATCCACCATCCTCGTCATCTCCTCCTTCGTCATCGCATTCACCACCTGGCTCTACCTCCGTCTCATCCCCGTCCCCCTCCCCGACGGCATCCCTTACGACCCCACCTCCACCTCCCGCCCCTTCGGCGACGGCTCCACTATCAAATCCACCGGCCGGCTTACCCGCGAACCCTCCGCCGCCCTCTTCGCCCTATGTCGCCAGCTCGGCTCGCCCATCGTCCAGTTCCTGCTGACCTCCCTCCCGGGTACCACGCCCACCCTCGTCCTCGACGACCCGCGCGAGGTCGAGGACATTTTACTCCGACGAAACCGCGAGTTCGACAGGTCGTACCTCACCGTGCATCTGTTCCAGCAGATACTGCCGGCTGCGACGCTCGCGCAGGTGACGACGCCAAAGCTGAAGGCGCAGAAGAGGGGGTGGAGCGATGTCATGCATCCGGATTTTTTGAGAAGGGTGGTCGCGCCGAATTTGCAGACGGCAGGAGTGGAGCTGGTGGAGCTGTGGAAGGCGAGGATGGAGAAACTTGAAGATGGAGAGGGGGCATTTGAGGTGTTGAATGACTTTTACTCGACGGCACTGGATGCGATATGGGTGGCGGTGCTGGGGAAGAAGATCGGGGTGTTGAGGCATGAGATTACGAAGGTGAGAGGGGAGGGGGAGACGGATGGAGAGACGGCGAAGCTGGTGGAGTTGGTGAGGTTCGCGGTGGAGGAGGGGAGCGCGATTGTGAATGCCGGTGTAGGATCGCTGTGGCCGGCGCTGACCTTCTTTTTGATGTCGTTCAAGCCGTCGTATAGGCGGTTTAGAAGTGTCGGGACGGAGGAGGTGGGGAAGATCATGAGGGCGGCGTGTGAGAGGTTTCATCGCCTTTCAGACGCGGGTGAGAGTTCTGCCGGGGATGGAGAGGAGCATGATACGTGCGCGATGGACTTTGTGCTCCGGAGGGAGATCATGACGGCGAAGAAGGAGGGCAAGCCGGCGCCGGATCCGACGCGCAACCCGGCCATGCTCGATGAGCTGTGGCTGATGCTGCTGGCTGGGCACGACTCAACGGCGTCGACGCTCGCGTGGTTCGTCAAGTTTATGGGATTGCATCCGCGTGCGCAAGCCAACCTGCGACAAGCTGTCCTTGCGGCCTTCGAAGGGACGAAATTCGCGACCTCGTCAGAGATCTTGGAGGTCGACATCCCTCTCCTGGACGCCACGATCGAAGAGACGGTCCGATGCTCTGCAACGGCGGCCATCACCACGCGGCGTGCGCTTGTCGACACGCAAGTTCTGGGCCGTCATATTCCAAAGGGAACAAACGTTATCTTGAACTTGCGCATCGACAGACAACCGTTTGAGATTGAAGAATCTCAGCGCAGCGAGACATGCCAAGCCGCGCAGACAAAACGACCACGTGGCGGGATTGAGGGCCCCAGTGGGAGAGACTTGGACCTTTTTGAACCGCGGCGATGGTTGACTCACGACGCGACAACTGGAAAGGAAGTGTTCGATGCATACGCGCTCCCCAATTTGACTTTTGGTGGTGGCTTCAGGGGCTGTTTTGGGAAGCGGTTGGCGATGCTGGAGTTGCGGATTATTGTCACGACGCTAATGCTCAACTTTGAGTTCATTCCGCTGCCTACCGAGATGGCCGGGTTGGAAGCCGAAGACCGCGTTTGTCAAGTTGAGGGTGCTATAGGGGCAGGGAAGGTCGATTTTATTTTATCTGCTCCATGCCAAAATGACATAATCTGAAAATATTACTATTTCCCTTCTTTCACCGTCGGCAGTTCGAAATCTGTCTCATGGTACCCTCTCCCACTCCCTCCAAAATCCTTCTCTAAAGCCACTCCGAATCACGCGTCATGTAAAAAGCCCACTCGACCTCTCCCTCGCCACACGTCACCATACCCGATCCCTTGATATGATCAGTCGGAGCCTTCCCCTGAAGCGCCGCCACCGCAAGATGGGCCTCGTCATCGGTGTTAAACTTGGTATCAACTGTCTTGGCGCGTACGCCAAACATGCAGTCCTTGTACGACCACAGGTTTCTCCAGCGCGGGTTGGCAGAGACGTCGTAGGTGAAGACGTCCCACCGAGGAGGTTGGTTAAGGATCCGGAGGCAGTCTGCAACCAGAGGAGACGAAGCGGTCGAGTTGTCGGCGAAGCCGGCAAAGTCGTTACAGATCGGGGCGCGCTTAGTAAGGGCCGGCTCAGCGTTAGTGCTAGTAGGTGCCATAATGGCGTAGGCAGTGAAGAAGGCGGTGATAATGAAGAACTTCATTTGATCGTGTAGAACGTCGGATTATTTTGGAAGATGGTTAAGAATAAGACAGCTGGTTAACTGATGGAGTGAAGTGGTAAAGTGCGTGGACGAACAAGTCCCCGTTTATATAAGTCGTCTTAAGTGGGCTTTATTAGCTGGAATATCATGAACCTGCGCGGTTCCAGCGGCATAAAACTGCCCATGCATATCACAGGCCGCCCTGTTCGCATTTGCCTGGCGGGTAAATTGAAATTGTGCAACAGGATCAAATTACAGTGCTCAGCCCCAGGCAAACAGCAAGGCGGGAAGTTAGAACGGTCAACTGACTTAAACCTAAGATCGTATATACCGCACGTCGACTTAGAGTGGATAATCACTGTTTAAACAACCATATTGTTCGTCGTGGGAAGGGGTTACCAGTGAGTTACGGTTACTCCCTTTAGTAGCGCATTGGTTGCAGGAATGTTAGCAGGTAGGAAAACTCGCTGGAGCTCAGTCTAAGGAAGCTGGGCGTCCATTTGTTACCTCATTAACGTAAGCACGATGTACCTAAAGCTCCCGCAAGGTAGCTCTAGACAACCTCCTAGATCATATAACGGCATTGATGTATATTCCAGCGCAATCATAGAATGTATGTCTCTGATCGAGTATTATGGTTGCAAACATCAGCGCATACTTAGAGGTCTGATGAGCCGAACTTCGATGTCAAGATGACAAGTCCTCCTATTGACTCAGAGGAATGTAACGCCTCGGCTTGTTGACCGTGAAGCCGAGCGGGGAAGTGAAGGTGTAGGAATGACAGTGAGTCTTGGTAGGCTAAAGGTGCTGTACTGCCAATCGAGCCTAGAGAGGTAACGGGTGCAGGGACACTGGCGACGTGAAAGGTTTTGAGGGGGCATATAGGTAAGTAGTCCAGTCAGCTCATAAAAGAAACGGTGCAAGGCATATGAGGTCCAGGATGTAACATATAAGCGATTATGAATTACTATTAGCTGTATCTAGGTAGTAAGGACAGATTCTTCCCCATATTCTCCTCCCCCAATAACACACATGTCCGCCTACTTCGCACTTCTAACTACCTATTTCCCCCTATTCGTGATGAACATCATCCAACTTTACCAAGAGATAGCCTGAACAGCAAAGCTCCTGTCAGGGCTAACAAGAACCCCATTTACAAGATCCGCATCGGAATAAGACGGATAAGCAATCAGCTTCTTCTCCCAGTCTGACACAGACCAAGTAGTGAACCCCTTATCTGCGCCGAAGAAATCGCTCCAACTTGAGGTGACGGTGTAAGCGCCGCAAGTGACGGGGCCGACGGTCGCGTGACTCGCCGGGGCGCCCGTCACAGTGTAGGTGCACGGCGTGACGGGGGCAAGGTGGGTGTCGATGCCGAAAGAGATGGTGCAGGTGGTGTCGGCACCGTTGCAGGCGCGCTTGAAGGCGGTAATGGTCCATTCGGGGGTTTGGGCGGTGGTGGAGACGGCTCGGGCCTGGATGGAAGGGGCGGCCGAGACGGAGGTGGCGGCTGTGAGAGCGGCGAGGAGGGTGGTTGTGAACTGCATTTTGGTGGTGTTATTTTGGGAAGAATAGGGGTCGGAAAGAATGTTTTAGAGGGTTTGAGGTCCGGTCGGATGGTGATGCTTTTGTTGAAGCTGCTGATTGTATGAGATCAGATTGGAGGCCAGAGGCGTCGTGGTGCTCTTATATGATTCCCGTCGCGAGGAATCCATCTTATACGGCTGCATCTCGCGGCACTCTGCGAGTCGCTGACATGTTACGTGACAACACACATATTAGAGGATGAACACGATGTCAGGATAGATCCTTCGCTTTGCAACACGCGCTAAGCTGACAGCATTGCCGATGGCGCAGTGCCGCCTCTGGCCGAATCCGAGCTTGTGTAACCACTGCAATACGAAGGCACCAAATTTAGCCCCACAGATTAAACACAAAGGCCCTAAGACAAGACCTAACCGCCAGCCGAACGGATCTAAGCTGCTCGAAGGAAGCGAGCAAGAGCTACTTCGCCGCTGGACGCCACAATTGCAACGTTAAATCTTTGTAACACAACCACAAGCGATGCGCAAGTCAACAATCCATCGCCCTACAATGATTTATCCAAGACCTCGAAATATCAAGTCTGTGAAACCCTAACCCTAGAGTTGCCCCACTTGGCGGCGGTGCTTCGGAGCTGGTGGAAGTGGGGCCCTTTGCCGCCCTCTGTTTCCGCTGTAAAGAGGGGCCTGCGCTTTCAACTCCTATGGCCTTTTTTAAAACCTACCTAAATTTTATATAAAAAAAATCGATAATGACTTGGGGTGTTGGATCTCAGGGGCCAATTCAGGGGTTAGTTCGGGAGCCAGTTTTCTTTTCGCGCACACTAGCCGCTTTTGTACGTAGCATTGTTTTCTCTGGCCGACGTAGGCCTTACTAAAAAAATTGCCGCCTCACGTGGTTCTTCGAACACGACTTTTCTCGTTAATCAACCATTCTATCACGAAATGAACCCATGAAAGCAAATTTCAGGGTTTGGCCTTTTGATCGAATGAGGGCATGTTGTTGTGGTTGTTGTCGGTGTGCGATCACTCCTCTGCAAATTGGCCCCATAGCATAGGCTGACACGAGACGGAGGTGTTCATCTAAAAACACGCGGAAGTGGCGGATCTGAAGCACTACGGTGACGAAGGATGAATCTTATAAAGGGGTCTATTAAGAAGAAGGTTGTGGTTGGAAGCCAGAACCACCCACAAGTAATAGAATCAAGCAGTTGCAACCATAAAATACACCGAATCTAGTGTGCCATGCATCTGACGGGCGCCGCTGCGGTAACTTGCCTTTACTAAAATTATATCTACATGATGGATAATGGTGTTTTCTCAAAGTTATAAACTATCGCCACCGCAACTCTTGTGCCGCTAATACAGGTGGTGTGATCGGAAATCCCGGTTCTCGCTAAATAATACCGGTTGTTGATGTCATTAATATCTGTCTGGATGAATTCGGGCAGGACGCTCGGTGTCTGCGATAAGCGACACCGAGCAGTGTTGAACCATTTGGCCTTCCGTGATATAAAAGGCACATTGTGTTCCAATACAATACCTTATGAACCGGTTTTCCCCCAGACATCGTTTTTGAAGTCTCAACACTCTTGGTACACACGTCCATAGTTTTCACACCTAAGACAATCATACTACCACCATACTAGTCTGAAAAGACACAACCATCAAAATGAAACACCATCTCACTCTCCTCATCTTCGCCACCACCGCTATCGCTGTGCCATGGGGCGTCTACGATGACCCCTACCCCGCTCCATGCGGCAGTAACCGAATCCCTTCAGGACGCTGCACCACCCAGGGCACATGCGGGGAGCTCGGCGGGTTTTTTGTTGGCAGAGAATGTGCTTTTTACAATGTCATGGATATTGGCTGTTGTTTTGACTTTCCGAAGCTGGAGAAGCAGCAAAAGTGATGGGAGCGGGACGCGGTGGCTGATTGTTTCAAATTCACAGTGACCAGACCGGCCACGACAGACTGGATATAGCGAGGATAGTTTCAGTGAATAGCCCTTCTTAATGTAATGAGAATGTCTCTTTTCACTACGTCTCCATACATAACCCTGGACCTCCAACACCCACCGCCCACCCGAAGATATTTGCCGCAAACGGCCATCATGCCATCATGCCATCATGCCATCATGTCATCATGTTATCATGACGTCATTCCATCATGAAATTTGATAGACCTAAGAAGATCAAGACGTGATGTAAACGATGTCGAAATTCAACCTCATATGACTATTTACAGACATTGAGCTGTTTGAGTCCCTGAAGAAACTTATAATAAAACATTGATGGGAGTGGACTGCTAATGGTCCAGTGCTTTTATTCTTTAGTAGCAGCAGCAGCCGTGGTGGTAAAGATATAACGGTGAGGGTGTGGTGGTGGTGGTGACGAAGTGCTGGATGGTGGTTGTTATAACTCCAGGGGTATTTATGGGATCATAATGCAAATGAGACGAAAGGCATTGTGCAAAGAGACATTCTTGGTTTAAAACGTCGTACACCTTCCTCATGCATCAACTAACCGAGACAGTAGAAGGCGCGACCCTTTGATGCAACCATTTGACAATGTAATGGATTTACCACCAAAACACATGTTTTTCAACAGCGTTTCAAACTACCAGAGCCACTTTTAAAATTACATTGAAATTATTATGATATATATTAATAGCAGGAGTATACACTTACCGTTTTTTGCAATTATTTAAATTATGTAATATACACTAGACTTCTAGTAAAAACTACTAAAACTGTTGAATTCTACCCACAGAATGCTCTGGAAGAGGCCTGGAATACAGAAGGCCTCCAGTGGTCAAAATGTTGCAATGACTGCAGCCCTCCACCATTGCAACCATAGTTGTCAGAAATGGGGGGGTTCCAGGGCCCTGGGTATCTAGTCAGCGAAGTTGACTAGATGCCTAGCACTGCCGGAACGCCAGTACGCCTGAGCCGCTGTGGTGACAAAGGCTGAATCCTACGAAAGGGTCTATTAAGGAGGTTCTGGCTGGAAGCAAGAACAGCAAGAGGCGATCAGGAGCAATACAATCACAACATTGCAAACCCATTATTTGGAGCGAATCCAGTGTGCCGTGTTTCTGGCTTGTGGCAATGGCCTGTGGCCATTGCTGTGTACCTTGAAGCCTGGGGCTGAGCATCCTCAAGCTACTGCTCCAAGAGGGTGTGTCTTCCACACCCTCCAGGCTTGGAACCTCTGGAACACAATAGTTCCAGAAGGACGCAATCGATTGCGTGGCCAGTGGAGGTTATATAACGACAGGGAAACACAAGTGCAGCTCCTCCTCTAAGGCAATAGAGTCCTAGCCCAGTATTATGGAAAGCGCGTTTGGCCTAGGTTTTTAACCCCATCACTTGCCGATCTCGGAAAGCCGCGCAGAGGATAATCGTTCATCCCGAGCTAGCCAGAAGACTGGTTTCTATCTTGAAAACCCATTTTAGTGCAGAATACAGCGGCTTGAACGACAGAGGGCCCGAGAGCCGCGTTGCCTTTCTGGGTCAGAGGGGCTCAAATAGGGATCCAAGGGGGGTCATACTAGCCGGACTCCTGCGGGTCCGCTCCGCTCTGGTGGCTGTAGTGTAGTCGCCCGTACGACGAGGTCTTCTCAGTAGGACGCCAGCGAGCCTCCGTCTTCGCAGGTGAGGTTGGTGATGGCATTAGTCGTTGGAAATTCCCGCGGCGACGTCGCTGCGGGTTGGGTAAGTATAAATAGACCCCTACCCCTCCTCTTGGGGTCTCTTTCCTTCCCTCCTTTCCTATTATTGCGACTCCTCCGCTACGTCCTTCATCCCATCGTATGAGTAAGCATAAACGGTTAGCTGCCTTTGATTGTTGGATCTCGGGCCGCCGTATATGGCGATGCAGACTTCCAATTTTGGATGGCTCAGCGCTGTACTCTATGATTATACGGAAATTTCATGTGCCCAGATTCGTCTCAGGTTACCAGGCTGTAATAGGTTGCCACAGCCACGTAAACTGACGGGCAATGGCGCAATGGCTTGCCACCATTTATAACTATAACAGAGGCTCTCTGGCAAATCGGTCTTGGTGAAGCTCGATAGAGCACTTTCTTGCTGTGACGTTGTGTTGGTTGACACTGCCGACCTAAGCTCCAACAATATGTCCCGCAGCTGCCAATTGACTGCCTCAACGTGTGGGACGTCGAGTAAGCTATGGAGATGCACCCTCATTCCAGATAGAGCAAAAGGGCCCATCTGGGACGCCCATGACTGGAAGCGATATCGAATTAGCATCAGAGACTGGGCGTCAAGGTCATGATCAACGCCAGTGCGTGTCTGAAGACGCTAGATACAGTTGTCTAAGTTTTGATCTTCAATTTAATATCTAAATAAGAGTAATAATCTCGCGCACCCGCATCCGAGAAATCAGAAGCAAACTCTGCAACCGGCCACCTCGTCTCAACGGATACCGCCCCGATAACAATATACTCCCTCTCCTTCTCAATTTACCGCAACGCCATCAACGTGGGAATGCCCTTGATGAGGTAAATCCCATCACCGACCTGGACGTCTTCCGGCCCGTTACCGAGCAAGTACTTCCCAAGCGCAAACACGCACCGCTTCTCGGCGACGGCCTTGTTAACCATCTCAGCAATAAGGTTATACCCGTACGGCTTCCGCATAATATTCCGATACCGGGCCTCAACAGACAAACCCAGTGTAGTGCGCAACGCGCTGTCGTAGACGGAAAAGAAACAGGTGCTGAGATAATGACTTCACACCCTGTTTGGTTCCGGGCTACGAAAAGACACGTCTCGGGCGCGCCGGGACGATATGTGTGATCCACGACTTTGGAGATGCTACCGTTGTGACAAAGCTCATTTGGTCCACACATCCATGGGGACAAAGCCGGGCATGGGATCCGGGGCGTACTCGGCCCAGAGGATTAGGTCTCGAAGGCAGGGTTACATTACCATTGGCTCCGTGTCTAGTATTGCCAGGTTCAAGTTAACTTCCGTGAAGCAGGGCTTGAAGCAGATGCGCCCCAGTAGTTTACCGGGAAGAATAAGCTTGCTGCCAAGGATTCTGATTGCTGGCCTGCTCCCAGCGTCTGAAGGGTCGAGCGGTATCATGCCCGTGTCCCGTCCGGCTGTGTATTTCAACAATACCCAAGGGCAGGGGAGCCTATCCTAGTTGGGCACCCATGATGGAGCACCCGGAATGTCACGAGATCCGGCGTCCACAATCAGCGCCACGCACGAAGATCGCCATGCAATGAGTTTCTCCAGAAAAACTCGACAAGTCTCGGATAGCGGCTCCTTGTAGTCGGGCTTCGAAAGGGAGACAACGAGACCGGTCAGAATCCCGCCCAGAGCAAAGGCTCAATCATGAGCGTCCCGGCTGACGCGATAGCGTAGTGCGGCGTGTATCCCGCCGAGCACGAGGGTTTGGGTGGTGATGTTGCCGTCTGCCTTTCCGAGGAAGCTCTGCCAACGCATGCCGATAAGGGTGAGCAGAGTTCCTACCATGTAGACAAGGAGCAGCGTCAGAATCAACATGGCGACTGGGGGAACAAAGGATAGTGCCGTCCTCTTCTCTCCTGTTTTGTCGTCTTGATTTCCCGGCCCCGGGATTGTTTGCAGTCTGAACCTCCAATCGCTTCCCAGGGCGTAGAGCACCCCACCCCAGCCGACGAGTGATGCAGGCGCCAGAACACCGCGAAGGAGCAAGAGAGCCACGCGGAGCTTTCATTCCAAGCGCGGAGCCCACTGCCTGGTTCCCTCGACGAAGGATTGTTCGGGTCCATATTTGTCATCGGGTAATTTGCGCATTATTAGCACCCCGTTCCAGGAGGAAGGTCGAGGGAACGGAAGCCACAGGTTCGCCATTAAGTGCCAATACATCATTGCTTTAATACGGCTTGATTCCTCCCCAACCTTTCTCGACTTGTATCTCAAATGGCGTGTTGCCCAGAATCTCTCCTGTCGGTAGTAGAGGGTGTTCAGAAACCGGCCCCATTCCAAGCTGCGAGTGCTGCAGAGAATGACGGGATTGGAAGCGAGGATCAGCTCTTGGAATGTCTAGGCGCGCTGAATCCACTCCCGGTGATAGAATTGGTTGAAGTCGCCGGCGCATAGGGATTCGTCAACGGATGTGAAATAAAACCTGATGCGGCCTAGAATTGTTATGTCGCAAGTCAGCACCTCCTGAGACTGGCAGGTAAGGTATCAATGGACCTACGAGCAATGTTCCGGTAACTTTCCTCGCAATACCTTAACATCTCCGCTTTCCTCTCCTGGTCCGCCATTGCCGACAGGAACGAGACGGGCAAGTGGCTCATCAGGCTCCCGTAGCCATTCAGGTAAGTCCGGGGGCCCACTTTTTGACCACCCCTGTTTTCGACCACCGTGTCCAATCTCACCGCTATTTCGACCCCCTCCGACGAACCTTAATTTCTCTCCCATTTC
>Ga0247760_1000956_pt1 | contig 29342 bp, 43 predicted proteins | sample UWRJL171409R4_FD_179936 | JGI IMG/M metagenome (GOLD analysis project Ga0247760, IMG submission 179936) | Plant litter microbial communities from Arlington Agricultural Research Station in Wisconsin, United States - UWRJ-L171-409R-4 | ecosystem: Environmental > Terrestrial > Plant litter >... | reverse complement strand
TGATCCAACCAGCCCACCTACTGATACGGCCGCCGCTCCTGAGTTATTTGACATCAGGTATCCCGTCACGGATAGGCTCGTGCCTGTCGCCGCCCCTATCACGGGGGTTGTTAATGTCTTGTTGCTTAGTGTCTCGGTGCCCGCGAGCGATGCAAGCGTTTGTGACGCTGCCGGGAAGGTGTACGTGGGGGTTCCCGATGAGGGCAACGCCAGTGTGGTTGCGCTTGTGCCGGTGGTCGTGAGGCTCGCCCCGAGCGTGATGGTCTTGCTCGTGTTGGCAACGCCCGTGCCGCCGTTTGCGCCGGGTAGGATTCCAGTCACTCCGCTCGATAGGCTGATGTTTCCAAGCGTCACCGTGCCGTCCGTGGCGATGGTCGCACCGCCGCTCATGGTTACGATTCTTCCATTCGCTCCCGAGCTATTGAAGACGGTGATTTTCTGCGCTACTGCGGCGAATGGAAGGTAGCAGATGGCAAAGAGTATAAGGAAGAGTTTATTCATAGTGGTCATGCGGCATCGGCATCGATGAGGGCGCCTTTGAGTGAGGTATTGGAATCGGGGGCGAGGTTGAAAACGGAGGCGAATGCGGGAATTACGGTGTTCGGTGCGGACGACGTGACGGAGTACGTGGCGCCGTCGCCGGCGAGAATGACGCTGGCATGGATCGCGGTTACTTCCGTGCCGCCATAGATGGGCAGCGCGGTTCCGGCATCAGATCGTGCGGTGATGCGGGAATTCGCGATGCGTATGGTGCCAGTGTCGAGGCGGATCGCGTAGGCGGGCTGGGCGACGGCGAGGCCATCGGCTTCCACATCGCAATTCCACAACTCCACATGACCGCCGCTGGTGAGACCGATCGCCTTTAGGGTATTGGCGATTCCGTTGCCGCCATACACGCGGATTCGGGAATTGTAGAACTTCGCATTGCCGGCGCTACCCTGAGTGAAATAGGCGTCCTGGTTGCTCGTAAGCTCGCAGCCGCGGAAGATGGCGAGGCTGCTTCCGTTGTGAATCACGGCATCGATGAGGCCGGTGATGCGGCAATGCGTGAACTCCACGGCGCCATCGGTGCCCGTGATGGAGACGGGGCAGGTTGCATCGTCGCTGGTGATCACGTCCACATGTCGCATCGACGCATTCTCAGCCAGTACGATCCCATCCCCGGCGCTCACATCGATCGTCACACCACCTAGGCCGATCACAGTACAACTAGCCTTGATCGCGATCAAACCCGTGGCAGGATCCACATACGTCCCCGGTCGGATCACGATCGTATCGCCAGCCTCGGCCGCATCGACGGCGGCGGCGATGGATTCAAACGGAAGATCGAACCTTCCGCGAGCCCCGGTTGAGTCGGTACCCGCCTTATCCACATAGAGCAAATTGGATGTCGTGAACTTCTGATTGATCTGCGTTGCCGTGTAATAGCTTGGCGTCGGAACTGGCACCAGCGAAGTAATGTCGAGGATGTCTTTCTGGATCGTGATCTTCGCCAGAACGAGCGTTTTTACCTCGCCGTTTGCGCGCTCGCGCTGAATCGAAAAGGGTAACTCAAAACTGGCACCAGACTGCGTCAGCGAATACTTGTAGAGGCTCGTCGTATTGAGATTGAGAAACCCGATGCGGCCCTTGGGGGCCAGCAAGTCGATATTGGTTGCGCCCGTGGACGGCCACGAGGAAAGGCCGAGAGTCCCGATGTATTCGATTTGAAACTTTCCGCTCTGCTTTGTGACCTTGATGTTATTCGGGCTTCCGTTCGAATCCTGATACTTGATCAGTGGGTGACCGGCGAGGACCGTCGAAAACTCCTCTGCGGTCATCAGGGGATTCGCAATGCCGCACGTTGCGGCGAGGTGCCGCCCCGCCGTGACACTCGCGCTCCCGGCTATTGTCACATGGACCGGGATCGTTCCGGTATCGGCGCCGGTCTTTGTGAACGTGTGCAGCCCGGCGATCGTGGGCGTGCTGCCGTTGTTGTTCGGGATGAGGATTTGCATCCCGGATTCGAGCCCGTGGTTACCCGTGAATGTAATCACCGTCGGATTCGCTACGCTGACGCTTTCGATCGTGAGCGTTTGCGGGGCGACTACCGCATCCACCGTGAATGCTCCACCGTAGGTATCCGGCGCTACGAAGCTGATTTCCTCGATGCGGTTTTCCGTTGCGCTGCCGGTCTGGATCGGGTCGCTACTTACCCCCGCATCCGGCAGCGCTTCCACGGGCTCACTGTAGGCGATGGGAAGCTGCCGAATGACGATGAGGTACTGGTACTTACTGGACGCGCTGCCGAGCGTTTGCTCGGCGATCGTGACGGCGGACGACGGGACGAGGTTCGTGTTGTCGCTGACAAGAAAGCCCGCCGTGACAGCGCCATTTGAAATGGCATCGACCTGGTAAACACCATCGGCAATCTCAGTGACAGTGCATCCCGGTTTGCTGTTCGCCGAGAATCGCGCCGAGAGCGCAGTCTGAAGGTTCGCGGCGGTGATATTGTAATCCAGCTGCGTCAGCCCGGTATCGGTGCCATTGACGATCAACCGAAACGTCCCGCTGGTCGGCTGCGTATCCACGGGGCCGACGCCGATTCGGAATGTATCGGTTGACTCGTAGTCGGCAACCAACGGCGTCGGGCTGCCGGCGGGCGTCCGCACGACCGGCTGGACGCTGTATTCAATCAGCGTATCGTTGCGAACAAAGTCAGTGATATCCCCGGCGTTCGCGGAGATGTAGTCCTCATAGATCCTGTCCTTGCGCGGCGAATTCGCGTCCGCGATGAAGTCGGTTCGCATTGTCTTTTGCCAAGTGTCAACGCCCTACGGCAGGTCGGTCGCCGTGTGTGACTTTCATTTCACGATGTTTTGCGCCAACTGGACTCCTGTTATGTTGCTGTAAAGCGGCTGTCCTTGAGACGACAGCCACTCCCACGCGCCGGAGCCTGTGCCTGCCACCCTGATTGTCAGCTTGCCATCGACGCTTACCGGATTCCCGCTTGTCGTCTGAACGAGTATCGTGAACCCGTGCGTGCTGGTGCCGTATCCGTTCGGTATGATGATCTCCCCGACTGCTGTTCCTTGAAAGTCCGCGGGAGAGAATCGGTCGATATAAAACCGGGTGAGTGATCCACCCGCGTTTGCGTTGAAAAAGAAGCTCGGCGACCAGCCACCGGCAGTTTCCTTGAATTGCTTTGCGCCGCGGCCTCCGTTGTCTGTGAATATCTCGAATCCATCCATGAACCCATCTGACGGGAGTCCATTGAGCGTGGAGACGAGATCCTGATTCCTTATCGCAAAAAATCTCGGGCATGCCAACGCCTGCTCTCGAGAAGGGATGGCCTCTGTGACTCTATCGCTTGTGCTGTAGTTGCAGTTGAATCCTTGAACCGTGCCGGTCAGCGTGATGTCGTTCCCGTCCTGCTCCCAGAAAAAGTCGAATTCAAATTCCCATTGCCGAACAATCCAGTACATCGCCGCCAGCTCTTTGAGCGATAACCCGAGCGGATACTGGTATTCCGACTCCACGATTCCATCGGAACAAAACGGCAGGAACTTGCTGATGAAACGCGCCATCAGCTCTGTTTTCCCACGATGGTAAAAAACGCCGGCTGCCCGTTCATACACATGAGGATTTCAAACGTGTTGAGAACAAGCTTCACGGTTGAACCAGCCACCACGAACTCTCCCATTCCAGACGGCGATACCTCCCATCCGCCGACCGATCCGTCTCGGCCGTTCGCGCCGTTGCTCGGGGACATCTCCATCAAACCATTCACGGCTTCAATCACCTCGTTGGCTACGTCCGCGTGCATCATCGTGCGGTCGCTGTCGTCCTTTTTGATTTTCTCGATCATGTGGAAGCGCTCCCTGTCGAACTGGATTCAATGCGCTCCGGAACGATAACGAACGTCGCCGCTCGCTCGTAAATCCTCCCCATGTAAATGCGCGACGCGCTGTCCTCGGCAAGGACCCGGTCGCCTGCACTGAGTCCCTTCGCGGGGCCGAATACGTAGGCGATGCCGTTGTTTTTCTGCACCCGCGGCGCGGTGAGTGGCGGCAACGGCGAGCCGATTTTATACTCGTACTCCGTCTCACACGGCACGCCTTTTGTGATCTCCTGAAGGCCGAGTGTCCCAAAGTTCAGGAACTGGAACGTGTGCACGATCGATCCCGGAATGACGCGTTTCGCCGGCAGGCTCGCCCACTTCTCTTCCCATTGCAGAATGCCACCGCCGATGGAATCCGGGTCTCCGATCTCCACAAGATACGCCGTACCGAACTTGAGCGCCTTGGCTTGCATCGCCGTCGGCGGGGTGAACTTGTCGAGCCGCTGCATCATGGTGCGCGACGCCACGAACGCCGCAAAGTTGGCCTCTCCCGAAAACGGGAACGAGTACCGCCAGCCGCCATGCTGTTGCGGGATCGTCCAGTCGCCGTCGTATGTCGTGGCCGTGCTCACAGGTTTTTGCCGAGGCGTCGTTTGCAGAGGTCCAGAAATTCCTTGGTCCACTTCGCCTGATCGAGAATTGCCTGATCGGTTTTTTGCCGACTCGCGTCCTTGGTCTCGCGCTCATCCTCCGCTAGGTTTCGGTTAAGTTGCCGGCCATTCTTTCGGCGAGTGCTGGCGGCGGATTCGTCCGCTGCTTTCGCGCTTCGCTCGGCCCGTCCACGACGACTCTCCGCACGCTTCTCATCGCGGCGTTCATCGGCGGTTTTAAGTTTGTCGTCAATGCGCTTGTCGAACGCCTCCGCCTTCTTCTTCTCAGCCGCTTCCAGCTTGGAAACGCGTTGCTGCGCGCGCTCGGCTTCATCGGCGTCGAGGGCTTTTTGTTTCTCTTTCTCGCGAGTTTGTTGAGCGAGCTTTTCCTTGAGCTCGAGCTGATGCTTTAACTGCTTGGCAAGCTCTGGATTCTGGGCAGCGTAAGCGGCCTGTATCTTTTCGGCATATTCCAGCTTCAGTTTCTCGGCTTCGACAAGATGCTCCTGACCGTCTAGCTGCAGTTCCAATATTGTATTTTGGTCCTTCTGTTTCTCAGCTACCTGCGCGTTGAGTTCATCGCGCTTCTTGATCAGCGCATCCGCTGCGGCCTGTGCGTTTTCGCCGGCAGTATCTTTGAAGGGCTTGCCTTCTCCACCGCTCAATTCGTCGCCTACCTTTTGCGCAGCCTGCTTTGCCAAATCCCATCCGGCAATCAGGGCATCTGCTACATGGCCGCCAATGCTCTTGCTTGTCGGTCCGGACAGCTTGTCGATGAGCGCGTTGACTTCCTGCAACTGCGATTGCAACTCCGTGATTGATGTACCCTGGCCGCCCGTTGGACGAAGCGCCTTGGAAATTGCCGCGTCCAGTTCCCGCGCCTCTTTCTTGGCGTCGCGAATGTCGTTAATGAAATCGGCAACGGCGGTTCCGATCGCAAGTAGTCCGGCGCCCTTGAGCATCTTGAAGGGTTCCATCATCCCCTTCATGGAGGCCTTGAACCGACCCGCCCAAGACTGCGCACGCCGGTCGGCATCCGTGAGCGCAGCTTTGTACGGCGTCGTGTCCAGCCCAAGCGTGGCTTTGATGGTCTCGTTATTCATTGCTTCACGCATCCTTTCTCCGTCAGCCACGCCTCGCGCTCAGGCTCCGGAATCTCATTGAGCGCCGCCATGAATTGGCCGCGAATCTTGTCGGTCAGAGGATGGAAATCGATGTTCTCGCCGGTCTTGCGCGCGTCGATCCTGTTCAGCAACTGGAACGCCCGCGGCAATGGCAGCGAAAGGATATGTTCGTCAGTCCATCCGTACTCGAATGCGAGGCGATCCACGATGCCGCACTCCTGCGCGCTCGATCGGTGCGCCTGATATGGGCCGTCACTGCGTGGGGGTGAGTCGAGGAAGATGAGCTCGATGTATTCCGAGATTTCATCGGCGCGCTGTTCGGCGTCGATTTGAGCAATCTTTCGGCAAAAGGACGCACGTTCCTTTTTCTTGTCCGAGCGCATCGGCGACAGCCACCAGAGCAGCATCAAGTCGTGTTCCTCCAGGGCATCGCCGCCGACCACATAGGGGTTGCCAGCCACCGCGAGGATTCGCCAATCGCGTACCGTCATGATTCGGATTGGCTCGCCGCACACAATCGCATTGCATCCACTCCATACGAAGTCCCGCGCCTCGCATTCTTTGCCCTCCGCTTCCGCGTATCCGGGAAGTTTTCTCCAGTCTATAACAAGGTCCATGGCGGTCGCGCCGCGATGGCGCTAGTTGTAGTTCTTTTTGAAGCTGATGTTGACTTTCTTCTCGCCGCCCTTTTCCTCGGGCTGGCTGACATCGGTGAGCGTGAAGGTTTCCGCGTCGATCGATGCAACGAAGGTTGTACTGAAGGTGAAACCGGCAACGGGTATCACTGTTGCACCGCTGGCGAGTTGAATCTGCGCTGTGCCAGAAACGAACCCGGCATAACCGACCCAGCCGGACGGCTCGTCAATTTCGTTCGTGCGCTCGATGATCTTCGAAGGGCGCTCCACTGCGACATTGTCCGCGACATACGCCACTGAATTGATCGTCAGGACGCGACTGCCGTATTGAACTGATCCGTCGTTTTTGAAGGCGCTCATGTTATTGGACTCCCAAAATCAGGTAAGAGAAAGTGCCCGATGCCGATCCGGTGTTGCGTACGCGCAAGACGTGATTTGTGGTATCCGCGACGGCTGCGCCGGTGGCATCGGGAAGAACGATCATAAAGACGCCGCCCGGCGTGATGGGGCCGAACTCGGCGGTGTCGGAAGCGTTGAAAATGGAGTTGAAAGCCGTGGTACCGATGGACTGGCCGCCGAGGGTGAACTTTGCGTCCGTGCCGTTCGCCGTCGTGTTTCGGAATAGAATCAGCTTCGCTTTGCTGTTCGTGATCGCGACGCCCATTGCATCGTTTCCGCCGCCGAAATCGTAAAGGTCGATGTCGCTGTTTGTGGACGCCGCCAACGTGACATCGTCTCCAAAAACGGTGTTGCACTGGTCGGCACCGGTGCCACTCGACCACGCGATATTGAGCAGCGTTGGATCGAACACGCATTGCGCGCCGGCGGACGATACGTCAACAGTGTTCGTCAGCGTGGCTAGGAGCGTGCTGTTTGCGCGGGCGGTGACGGAGCGAGCCATTTTCCTTACACGATTGTCAACGCCCACACTTCCGAGCGAATGCCCACTGTGCCCGTGTAAGTCATCTCCGTGACATCCTCGTCATCGGCGCTCTCGACGGATGGATTCGCTCCCTGATGCACGACCGTCGCGAGCTGGTGATATGGCAGCACAGCCGGCGTCAGAAGCTCCAGAATGTAGAGCATGGCCGCGCGCACTTTTCCGACGGCGGCGCGGTGCGTGATGCTCGTTTGGTTCGATTCGCCGCTGTTTCGAGCCTCGCGATTGGTGATCACTTTCACCGACAGCGTGTAGTCCCAGGCATCTTGTACCGGCGCGCTCTTTCCGTTCACGATCGCATTTGGCCAATAGTGACCCGTCTCGGCGCCAAGCCCTATCGTGACCTCGAGGCGGGGCATCTCCTGACGGTCTTTGGAATACGCTGGGAACGACTTAATACCGGTGCGCTGAGCGAGCATGGCCGCAAGCCCCTTCTCGGTATGCCCCTCCACGTTCATCAGGGTTGAAAGCTCAAGAGTTGCCATTGATGAAGACTCCGGGGAAGTGGCTGGCTCGGAATTTCATGTCGTCAATCCAGCCTTTCTTGACGGCGCGCGTGAAATGCGTGACGCGGGATTTGATGGCCCGCGAGAGGATCTTCGCGCCGAGTGTTCCGGCACTCGGCTTGTGACCACCAGAGACGAGGATCGGATAAATGTTTTCGATCGTGATGAAGAACGAGTTTCCGTTGACGACTTCGCGACCGAAGCCCGACTCCCGGCGCAACCCATCCTGCGGAACGGCCTTCAGCACATAGGACGGGATGCCCGACAGCGACAGGCCCAGCTTTGCGGCGATCTGCACCCATGAGGCTTTCGCGAGGCCTCGGCCGGTGAGCTTTGGGCCTTTCCGTTTCTTTTTTTTTGCCGGCGAATCTTCTTTTGCCTTGGCTTGCTCGGCGGCGAGTAGCATCCGCTGCGCGCGCGCCCATTTCTCATCGCTCCACCGGCGCAACATGCCGGGACCGCCCATGATGAAATGCGTATAGACGGGGTCTTTCTTGCCGGGGCCGGAGAGCCAGACTCGGCCTTCCGGACCTTTCTGGCCGGTGTTCACATGCAACTTCCATTCGCCCTCTTTCTGGGTGCCTTTGAAGTTGCGCGGGTAGGCGCTGGCCTTGGCGGCTTTCGTCCACTTCACGCACGTCTCAAGAACTTTGCCGGTCTCGGATCGCACGGGGACGCGCAGGTCTTTGCCGGAGATCTTTGCGAGCCCGCGGCACATCGCAGTAAAGCCCGATGTATCGACGGTGGTCATCGCGCGGCGGCCAGCATGATCTTGACGCAGGGCTCCGCGGTGTCATCGGCGATCTTGAGCACGCGCAACGCCTGGCCGTTGATGACGACCTGCGAGCGGTCGGTGATCTGCATCACGACGAAGTCCGCGCGCAGGATATCCGCCTCGCAATCGACGTAGAGTTTTTCGCCGTTCAGCTCGAGCTCGATCATCTCCGCGGCGGGCGTGCGAAGACATGGCATCGTCCAGCCGCCGGCGGTGATCTTGTCGCCCATCTGCAGGACTGATTCATCGAAGCCTCGCTGCATGGCGGTGTAGTATTGGCTCATATGTCGAGTGAACGTCTAAAAATGAGATGGCCGGCGCATCGCCCAAGGTGAGAAACGCGCCGGCCTTATCCCAACAGCCAAAGAGTTTGTGTGTGTGACGCTGTTAGAAAACAAGACTCACCGTTGCGCTGACTCCGCTGATGTCGCCAGTGCCGCCGGCGGCGACAAACTTGACGTTCACGTAGCGGCCAGTTGTGGTCGGAAGGCGGAAACGAATATCCTGCGCCGCGATCGTTGAGCCGGTACCGGTGATGACTTTCACCAGATTGAGCGTTGTGGACGGCGTGGCAGACTCGCCACTCTGCACGGTGATGGTTAGCGTGTCGGCGCTTGGAAGGTGCGTGGAACTCAGTGCCGGCACCTCGATGAGAAGCTCGACATTGCTCAGACTTTCGCCGGGAGCCGAACAGCCGAGATCGAGATCAGAGCTTGTCACCGTTCCGTCGGAAGTCGGAAGTGCGCGAGTGACTGAGAGGCGAGCGTCTTTGAAAGAGGGTTTCATCGGTTACTTATGATTGGGTGCGCCGGTCTTGGTGGCGTCGGCTTTGCCATCTGCTTTAGAAGCGTTTTTGTCGGTGGCCTTATCCGAATCAGCATCAGATTTCGCGGCCTCGGCCTTCTTGACGATGGTTGCTTGGCCGGGATTTGGATGGTCAGAAACAGTGCAGGAGCCGACGATCAGCTTTCCGTCTTCGGTGCCGAGATCGACGGTTCCGTCCTCGTATTCCTTGAGGACAGCCATAGGTTTCGGGTCTCGAAACTCCTGATGATAGAGTGCGCGTTTCATATTGAAAACTCCGTAATCCAGTGCGACTAGCTTTCGATCGCGTCCGTGTTGAGGATGTTGTCGGTAGCGACGATCGGAACGCCCTCGAAAACGGTCGGAAGCGGTGCTATCAACTCCTGGTCCGGGCGATTTGTTCCCGTTCCAAAGAGCGTCACGGTGCGGCTGTCCTGGAGCTGCTGTTGCGACCGGCGCGACATAAAGATTGCATCCGGCTTGAAATTGGCCGGGAACAGGCGCATACCTGCGTTGAGCTTCGCATCCGTACAGGTCTTGGTGCTGTCCGCAGTGATATTGCAGATACGAACCACGCTGTGTGGTGCAGCGATTTGCAATCCGAGGTAGCTTGAAAGCTCGCTCGTGTAGCCCCACATCTTCTTGTTGTTCGCGTCGAGGATGGATTCGATGATGAAATCCGGAAGATCGATGAGGCCGGCGCCATTACGCGCAACTCCCGGCATGAGCTGGCAGAACTCCTCGCCGAACTTCACCATGTACACGCTCGATGCCGTGGTGGCAGTCGTGCCAGCCGCGTTGTAGGTGTAGGTTCCGCCGAACGGCGTAAATGCCTTCAGGCCTGGGAATCCCTTGGCGTCGGTGCTGACGCCGTAGTAAATCTGCTTGCCGATGGTCTTCATCGCTTCCTCAGCGACGCCCTTCGCCTCGAACTGCTGATACCCCGGAGCACCGCCGCGCCGCCAGTTGTCTGCGATATGTTTTGCCGCCTCGATGCGACCGCCGAAACGGAAGCACTCATGACGAACGAGTCGCAATTCACTCTTGCTTGCGTCGAATCCCTCGCCCGCTGATGCGAAAGCCACAGTTGGCCTCGCCGTGCGATGCAGCGTCTCGTATGAGAGGTCGCCGGGAGCGGAAAGCAATTCGTCCGACGCCGGAAAGATGCTCAGCTCTGGCGAAACATTTACGAGATCCTCGATGATTCCGCCAACGGCGTCGTTCGAGTTTGCTTTGGCGAGATCGAGGAAGTTGAGAGAGGCCATATGTTAGCAGTGCGGTGGTTACGTAAAAATTTGCGGTGTCAATTGACGGGCTGGAGAGGTTTCGGTTGGCGCTCGGCGAAGTAGGCGACGGTTTTCTTTCTGCCGCTCAGCGCTGACAAATCAGACTTGGCCGGCTTGGTCTTTGTCTCGGTGTCAATCGCTGCCTCGATCGGAGCGTGACCGGACGCGGCGAGAGCGCGGGTGACGCCGTCGTTCACCTTGTTCGCGAAGTCGGCGGTTGCGGTTTCGAGCTTCGCGGAAAGGTCTTTGTTGGATGCGCCCAGCGAGGCGATCTCGGCTTTCGCGGTCACGAGGTCTGCGCTTGCTTGCGCGAGTTCCGCGGTGACCGTCTGAAGCTTCGCGTAGTTATCCTTCGCCTGATTCGCGGCGAGCTCGTGTTTCGTGGTTGCATCCACGCAATCCGCCTCAAGCTGCGTAATGCGAGCCTGCGCCGCGGTGAGTTCTTGCTCAATCGTCATGCTGGCGTTGAGGTGTCAACGCAGCTGCGAAAGAAGTTCATCCATGCTGCTGACAAGTTGGCCCACAAGTTTCACGCTGGACGCATCCTTGCCGCTAAATGTCTGACCTTCCATCGACTCATCACCAACGCTGGTGCGGTACTGTTTCACGAAGGATCGAAACTCGGCATGAGTGGAATCAACATCTGCCTGAATAAATCCACGCTGTTCCGATGTGAGCGATGTTCCGGGATAACCCATTGCTTTGTATTTTCCGGCCTTGATGATGTCCACAGACAGGCCCATTGCTTCGTATGCTTTGCTCTTGTCCACCCACGGTACGAAAACACCGATCGATCCGACACTCGCGGACGGGGTAGCAACGACACGGCGCGCACCTGCGGATATCCAGTAGGCGGCGCTGCACATCATGTCGTTTGCGAACGCAATGACTGGTTTGCTCTTGTCCGCGTTTGCGATTGCCTGCGCCAATTCAGGGACGCCCGACACCGTTCCTCCTGGGCTGTTCACATCGAGAACGATGTTTTTGACCGATGGGTTCGCCAGCGCGGATTTCAAATCCTCTTCGATGTCGAGCGTATCGGTCGCGCCGCATGATTTCTCCATCATACCGAGCTTGCGCCCGATCACTCCATCGACTGGAATAATCGCGGTCGTCCCGACGATCTTCATTTGCGGAAGTTCGTCGCCAAAAAAGTCTTCCTCAGGACGCTCTGCTTTCGGCTTCAGGATGCGCTCAGAAACAAGCCGGTGAACTGAATCCCAGCCAGCCGCGCTGATAAGCCACGGGCTGCAATAAACGTGCTCGATAATGCGTTGAAATCTCATTCGTTTTCCTCGGTAGTTGTTTGATCTTTCTTCTCTTGCCCGCCATCTTCGCCTTCGCCCAAAAGGGTGCCGAAAACACCGCCCGGCGCGGACGCGGTTGCAGTGCGCTGCTGGAACAGTGAAAGCGCGGTGCCGAATGGGATCTTCAAATCAGCGGAAATTTTCTGTGCCCGCTCAACCAAGTCGCGTGTCTCCACATCGCGCCGATTCATCTGGTCGCGATACGCCAATCCGTCGGATGCCCAGATGTCTACTAGGTTGCGGTGCCCAAGCTTGTAGTCCTCGCGTCGGGAGTTGCCGTCGCGTCCGTGATCGATTGAGAACTGCGGGGGCATGGAGAAGCCCCACTTGAGCTGGCCGCCAAGGTCGCTACCTCGGTACGGAGGGAGGATCTTCAAGTTGATCGCCTTGGAAACTGCGTAACCGACAGTGCGGCGCGCGACGGGGAACAGGAGGTCTTGACGGTCCTTGATGCTGGTGCGCGCTTTCTCGATCTCGCTGCGCTCCTGTGTGCCGTTCATGCCGTCGGGCTTCCATGTGAGGCTGTACGGCCAGCCGAGTCCGAGCAGCGCGATGCGAATCACGCGATCCTGAAAGGCGTCCCACTCTTCGCCGGGTCGCTGATTCTGGAATTGCTGAAGCTTCGAGCCGGGCGATGAGGCTTTGAAGTAGCGAATCATTCCGCCCTCGAATGCCTGATGTGTGAATGCGCCGCCGCCCGCGCCGTCGCCGTTCCCGCCGAGCACGGTCTTGGGGTCGGTCGGTTCGGCGGCGCCCGTCTCGTTGTACTCGATGAGGCCGAGCGCGGATGCCATGAGGCCGGCGCGTTGCTCCCACTCGTGGGAGACGAGTGCGCCGCGGACAAAGTTGATGCTGTCAGTGTAGCTCGGGAAGCCGCGCGCCTGGTCGTACCATTCCGGGTCGTACTTCAGGATGAAGTCGCGGGCGGAAATCAGTTCGTCCTGTTCGGCGGTGGAGCCGAGGACGGAGTAGGCGACGGGGCGGCCGTTCTTGTTGAATACGACGCCAAGCAGACAGCGCAGGCCGGCGTAGGGGTTTGGCTGGCCGTTTGCGAGCGTGGGCGGCAGGATGATGTCTGAGCCGGAACGATGGCCGACGCGATGCGCGGGGACGTACTGGATCTGCGGATAGCCGTCTTCCGTTTCAGTGAGTACGCAGCCGAAATCTCCGTCACGATCGATGCTTATGGAGTCGAGAAAGAGGCCGGTCTTGAAGTCGTAGTTCTCGCCGCGGACATCGCACACGGTGTACCACTGATCGCGCAGCCATGCGGTTGCGGCGTCGCCCCATGCCTTATCCTCGCCCATGAACTGAGGTTCCCAAGCGCGGCCCACGGCGTGCATTGCCTTCGCGGCGGTCGCGCCTTTGATGACACCGAAATTCGCCCACAACCGGCGCGAAGCGGAGACGAGAGTTTTCCAATCGGTGTAGCTGACGGACTTGTGGATGCCCTCCATGACAACATCCCACTGCGGCATATCGCGGCTTGACGGGTTGCCCGCATCGATGAGACGCCGCCCGCCGCCGTAACTGACGGGATACCCGAATTGATCGACCAGAGGTTTAGCGGCCATGTGGCTTGCTCCTGCGAATGACGATGAAAAAAAGGAGAGCCGTCGCGACTGCCGCGAAGATGAGGGACGCGCGCCACGCTTCCCAATCGTAGTCCACCAGTAGACGCCTGAACGCTTCTTGCCGTAGTTCGAAATAGTTCATCGGCGTCAGGCGAAGGTTGCGACCGCGCGCGTCTGCGGGGCCGTAGAAAGCATCGTCTCGATTGCCGCCGTGGTGTTGCCGTCGAAGTATTCAAGCGCCTCTTCCGCCGACGCCATCAGCTCGTCAGTCGTGAGCTTGCTGGGGACTTGGAACTGGAACGACTTGCCGCCGCCGCTCGAGCCGGTGAGTTGTTTTCCGCCGTCCTGCGCGATGATCGTGAATTGCCCCGTGATGATCGCCAGCAAGACACCACGGCCCTGAAGTAGAGCGATCCGGAGAAGGCTTTTGACAAAGAAGGACGGCATCAAACCGTCCAAGGTGTCAATCTGTCGGTTGACTCAGGCTAGCGCGAGGCGCTCACAGCGAATAGTAATGGGAGCGCCAGCAGTCTCGGACAGTATGGATTCCATCAAAGCTCGATTGTTTGGGCGGTTGCATCCATCGCGCGCGATGTCGTCGGAAGGCTTAAATTCAATGGTTGCGATGCCATTTTCAAGACCGAGAAACGAGCCGCTCTGGACCCAGCTCAGTATCAATGGGCGATCTTTGCGAATTCGAGCTAGGAACTCGGTCCACAATAGGGATTGTTCGGTTTCTTCGGAGCGTGGGGTCGACACGGTAGAAGGTTCCTCGCACACGGATGGTGTGGTTGGCTGAGCTTCGGCGTCTTGCGATGTTTTCCGGTTGTTTGAAGCTGTGGTAATTTGGGCCACCTCAGCATCAAAGCGGGCGGTAATTGCTTCGAGTTCCAAGCCCCACCGATGTATAAGTTTGTGCAGCTCATACATTCCCTCCGTGTCGCAGATATCGAACAAGCGTTTATGAGTATATCGAAGCCTAAGGGAGTCTCGATTTTCGATATTTAGTCCGGCGGCTTGCGCGAATGTCTTGAGCTTTTCTTTCGGCATGTGCCGTAGTTTGTGGCAAGTAGAACACAAACACTCCAACTCCTCCAGCGTATATGACCAAGGCTCCAATCCCCCTAAGTATTCACGGTGATGCACATGAAGTTCTTCGTTCATGTCACAGCAAACTTCGCATTTCCATCCCGCTTGGTCCATTTTTTCCAGACGCTTGCGCTGCCAGAGCGGATTCTTCAGTTTGTCTTCGTAGCTGTTCGCTCTCATTGGGTCGTGTGTTCCTCTGTCGTTGATTCTTCGGACGTCGCCGCCTCCGGGGCCGAGAGAACGCCGAACGCGACGGCGGCGGTGACCTGCATCGCCTCGCCGTCCCAAAGATGATTCGGCCTGCCGCCGATGCGGACATATCGACTGCTGACCGCTTTCGTGATTTTCGCAGTCTGGTCCTTCTTTATTTCGCTGTTCATCTGCTCGTGCCAGTCAGGTGACGTGTCGTCGGCAATCTCGTAAGATGCCCCGTGCCCGTTGCGCAGATTGGTCAGAATGTCTTTGATCTTCTCGTTGCTCCAAAAGAAGTAGAGGCACTGTCCACCGCCCGGCGCGGATGCCCGCTTGATGGGGCTGTAAAACTTTTGCGTCACGCGCTTTGCCCGCGCGTCGATGTGCGGGTAGCTGCTGGCTTTGTCGCCATGGAGCGCGGTCCATCCGTATTTCACGCACTCGTCATACACCGCGCCGGTTTCCCATTGCGCATCCTGAAACGTGAGCGCCGGCTTCACTTTCATCCGATCGCACAGGACTTTGATTTCTTCGCTCGTGTTGATCCGGCCCGCGAACAGCAACCGCGAGCTGCCGTCGGCGCGCCAAGCACGGATAACCACCCAGCGGTGATCACGCTGGCGGTCGATGGTGCAGAAGCGGTAGGCCTCGCCGTCTACGGGCTGGCCGTCCTCGTAGTCTCGGAAGGTGTAGCCGGCACCCGATAGGGTGATCTTCACATCCTCTTCCGGGTCTTTCCAGAATTCAGCACCGCGTTTCTGGATGAAGATTTTGCGCGGGGTGCGGTCGCCGCGTTCCCAAGCGATGTTCGCTTTCTTCCACTCGATGGCGAGTGTTCCCCATGGAACATAGTAGAGACTCAAAGCGTGGACGTGCCAGCCGATGTGGCCGCGCATATGGTTCGGTTTGGTGACGACGTAGCGGGAATCGGTGGCGAGTTGCCGGCGGATGATGGGTTTGTCCTCGAATCGTGTCGCGCATCTCCCCATGCAAATCATGTGTGCTGATTCGCTGATGGCCGTTTCGTCGATCTCGTTGTGCGCGTCAGTGGCATCTTCGTATTTCAGACCCGCCCATTTCCATGGATAAACGTCGCCGCACTCTGGACAAACAATAGACCACTCTCGCTGGTCGGTGCGTTTCCATGCGGCGTAGAGTTCTGTCTCGATGCGCTCGGCGGCTATGTCGATGTGGGTGTCGCCGCCCTGGCTGACGATGATGACGCGCTGGTTCCAGCGATCGTGCGTGCGAGCGCGGGCCTCGGCGATGAGCCCATGCTTCGCGGTCCATGCTTCATCGATCAGGACGGTGCGGACGGAGATGCGCTGAACGTTTGAATGGTTGAGCCCGCGGACGTAGAGGCTCATGTGGGGCATGATCCATTCGCCGACTTTGCGCCGGTTGCGCGGGAGGCTGGCGGCTACGGCCGCGATGTGAGGGATTCCGGTGAGGATTGGCTCGAGGCGGGAGACGGCGTAATCCTTCGCGTCGGGGTCGGTCTGGATGAGGGCGAGAATTGAGCCAGGGTCTTCGCTGATGCTGTGCGGAATTTTTACGTCGAACAGCGTGGTCTTGCCGGCGCCGGTCGGCATGAGGAGGACTTGCTCCTTCACGGCGTTGTCGGCAGAGAATTCGATGGGCTCGCGCAGCCACGGTGTGGCGCTGACATCGAGGCGTGTGGCACGGGCGCTACCGGGCGGGCGGACGTATTGCTCGCCCCACTCGCAGACCGGGCGACGATCCTGTGGGCGCCATGCGGCGGCGAAGGCGGCGAGGGTGGGACTGGCGCTCATCTGAACTTGGCTGCCGCCGCGTCAAACAACTCGGCTATGGCCGCCGATATCGCTTTGCCCTGTGCCTGTTTGTCGTCCAACGGCTCAAGTCCGAGCGCCATGCTGATAGCATCAAGTGATGCAATCGCCGCGACGAACGGATTGTATAACTCCAAAAGTTCGTTCCGGATTTCCTTCAGCTGTGTCGTGGTGATCTCATTTGTTGACCGCAATTGTTCCAGCGCCGCCTTAGCGACGGTCAGGCCGCCGCGCAGTCGTTCGTTTTCGGACTTGAGGCGAATTACTTCTTCGGAAAGCAGGGATACGGCTTCGGCGTTCATAGGGCTTCCTGCTGGATCAGCTTTTCAAGATAGATGGCCAAGTCCATCGCTTCCTCCTGCGCGTGCTGGAGCCACTGTTTGCGGTTCAGGTCTGTGCGCTCCATCGTGACGCCGTACTTGTTCAGGCCTTGCGCGCGGCGAATCTTGATCTTCTCGATCACAGTTTCCTCGATGGTCATGCGTAGAGTTTCGAGGTCGCATCGTGAAGGTCCGCGCAAACCGAGTCTTCAAGCGCAATCGCTCGTTGCTCGATCTGCGCCGCGGTGAGCCCTTCCCACGTGGGTGCCTCTGCGCGTACACGGCTGAACGCCGCCCGTGTCGCGGAGCCGATGCGCAGAAGGTCGGCGCGTACTGTGTCGATGGGAATGTAAAGACCCGCCTCCACGTCGTTCTTTCGTTCCAATCCTTTGCACTGAGCAAGTAGTCGACGACATTCCAGGGCGTCTTTGTCGGCAGCTTCCTTGAGCTCGTCGCCGTGTTCCTCCAGCCACTCGCGCAACTCGGGAAGGCATACGCGTCCGTTGCGAAACGCGGGACACCCTTTGCGTTTTGCGGCTTTGAGCGCGGCTTCAGGAAATCCAGACTGTGCGGCGGCCTGCTGAATCGATGTGGCCCAGCGCGATTCACCACTGCTTGCGGCTTTGCGTTTGGGTTTCGATTTCACGAAGCGATTGGTGCTTTTCGAAAAAACTTGGGGCTCACGCTTTTTATCTGCTCTCTGCCGCTACCTGCTGCATGAGTCACAACTGGAAAAGATTCCTTACTGGGGGTGGCATGGTCAGTTTCTATCCTCCCATCATGGCGAAATGGACACCGCGTGTTCCCGTGTCTGGCCCTTCGGTAGGATGATACACTTATGTCGGTGATCGTGTCGAGCAAATTCATTCACAGCTTCTGATAAAACTCCACCAGCGGCTTGAGTTGAGCCTTAGCCGCCTCGCGTTCGTCCTCAGGCCACGTCGTCACGTCGCCCTGTTTCTCCTTCTTGGCCATGATCATCTCGATGACCTTCTGTGCTCCGATGGATATGCGGTCGAGGAACGTCAATGCGGAGCGCTGCTGCTCGCCATGCCCCGCTGGCACAGACAACGCCCCACACGCGATCATTGCGTCCTTGAGGCTGGCGATACCCTCGGCCAAATGTATTACCGGCGATACATTTGCTTTTGCAAATCGCATAAATAGGGCTGCTTGGTCTCGGCTGAATCGAATGTTCTTATCCACCCACCCGATGAATGCGCCATGCGGGATCTGACTCTTTGCCTCCATGAGCATGATTCCAACTTCGCGCGCTTTGTTGATCTTCAGCAAAAGCAATTCCTCTAGCCTCACATCAACTCCCGTGCATTCAGCATGCAGGCGGTTGATGGTATCGGCGAGGGATGTGGATAGTTCAGCATTCATAATTGAGCCTTTCGCGCCTCCGAGTAACTGCCGAGCGATTCCTCGTCCTTCATGTACGCATTTGGAGGCAGGCCGTTCATGCGCCGAAATAGCGTCGCCCCTTTGCTGATGCAGGCTCTGGTAAGTCCGTCTCCCGGTGCGAGTTTTTCAATCTCTTCGGCGATCTCTGTCATGCTTCTCCCAGCGCACAACGGAAGCCCGATGCCAAACGCGACTTGCCAAAGCGCTATGCGTGATTCTCGATTCATCGGAGTTTTGAGGATGAACAGCAGGCAGTTGTTGATGAGTTGCAATCCGATCTTTGCGGCCTCCCGGTACGCATCGGCCTGCACGATCTCCGGTTCAATCTCATCAATCGGGTCCGGCCAGTAATGCGGCTCTGGGGTTGATAGTTTCGGCATGCTTGAGAGTTTTAGTACGTTGACAGTCAGTCGTCAACCCTTTCTTATGCGTAACAGTCGGTAGTTAAATGGTACTTATCCGGTGCGTTTATGGTGCATAACGTCGCGAAACGTGTCTTATCGTCGCTCTGCCTCCTTGGCTCCTATGCGGCGTAGGTATTCGGCGATCTCTGCGCGAGCCTTGTTGCGCTCACGTTCCAGCTTGCGGGCGAGAAGGCGCATGCGATGGCATCGAGTGTCCCATTGACCATCTAGCGATTCCCAAACTTCTTCCGTCTCAGGCGTTGCCGGGTTATGTGGCTGTTGAACGTGTTGAGGGGTCATGGTTTTTCGCCTTCAAAAGCTCCGCGAATAAGAGTTGGCCATTCGCCGCCGAAGTCCCAAATCGCACCGCAATCTAAGCATTCTTGCACACCTATCTCTGGAATCGAATCGCCTCGTTCCATCACGTCGTCGTTCCACCCGTGTGGGCCGCCGCATAGGCATTTCCCCTCATCTAGCCGGTTTAGTTTTTCTCTGAGTGTTGCCTTCCATAGTGGAACAGAACTATTCAATGGAGTCTGCGTACATTGGCGACACGTCCCGCAGTATCCATCCGAAATCACCGTGTGCTTCCTGCAATGCGGACAAGTCCTCATACCTTCTCCTGTGTTGTGCGCGCTTGGTCGATTGCGGCGCGGAGAGTTGCTTCAATCCGATACTTCAGCGTTGCCGTATCCCAGAACGCGAATTCCGGTACAGAGACCTTCTTGTGCACTTGCTCAAAATGTTTCTCCAACCAATCCAACCGCTCCCTGTCCTTCAGAAGCTCGGCACCGGGGGAGGGTTGGAGGGCGCGGACTTTGAAGCAGGTGCAATCCTGTATTGGGCGGGCACCATAAGCGCACGGACACCCTTCCGCGTGCTCCGCATCCTCAATCGCCTCCTGCATCGCGGCGCGGTCGGCTAGGGCGGTGTCGCGTTCGGAGCGCAGTGTTTTCAAAAAGTCATCCAGCCCTGGACTCACCTGATCGCCGATGGTGTCATAGTTTAGCTTCTGCCCGCAGACCTCGTTGATTCCCTCCATCCACTTCGCATCTCGCCTGTTCGCCTCCCTGATCGCCAAGTCCCGCTCGTGTGTGAGCGTTTCGAGTTGCTGGCGAAGCTGCGCGTCACTTTGAATTGCTGCGTCTACCACTTGGTTTGCTTTCGCCAACTCACGCTCTTTGGATTCGAGTTGGGAACGGAAGGAGTCGCGTTGAGCCGCAATTTCATCGACCGTCTTTGACCATTTTAGGCAGCGTTCAATTCGTTCTGCGTCCCGCTCCTTCTCTGCCGCGTCCGCACGGGCCTTCTCGGCGGCGAGTTCGGTTTCGAGTTGGCGGGCGAAATGTTTTTCGCACAGAAGCTCACCGCGAGTTCCTCGAAAGGACTGGTGGGCATCCGTCCTTGGCGTCTTGCTTTCTGGTTGTGTTGGCATGGTGGTTATCTCCGGTGAAATCCGCCTAGTGACGCGGCGATGAGTATTGCGGCTTGAAGATTCATTGTCCGTTCCCGTGGTCGCAGACGTGGTGTGTTTGACTGGCTCTCAACGGGAGGGATCGGAGGCTTCATTGCCTCTTGGTGCTTGCGGGACAGTTCTGCTTCGTTCCCGCAGCAGTATTTGAACTTCTTATTGCTGCCACATTGGCAGAGTGAATTGCGTGGTTGTTTCATGGCTGGAATCCGTGAGTCAAAAGGAACGCCTTGACGCGGTGGCGTGGGGAGGCGGAGATGGCTCCAAACGACCCTTTGACTTGTTGTAGTATAAAATCTACATACACCCGGCCTTGCGCATTCGTCAGCGTCGCTTCCATTTTGGCACAGGCGTTGAGGCATGTGAGGTAGGGTGGGAGTTGGTTTATGCCATCAGTCTTCACGCAAAAAGCGCCGGGTGGCATGTCGTCTGTGCGCCAGCACACTTGCGAGCCCTCGACAAGTTTCCACCCGCACAGCTTCGCCACTTCCTCGTTCAGTTCGTCGTCGGTGAGTTGGGAGATTGGTTTCATGGGAGTTGGCTCGCCTGTGTGTTCATGGATTTTGAGTTGATGCCTAAGTCAGGAAGTCAATCAGCTCCCCGGTCACATCCAGCCACAGGATGCGCCCAGACTCGCCGCGGATCGCGTTGAACGCGGGGCACGAACGACGATGCAGGGAGCGCGATACCGAGCCCGCCTTGCGCTTCACTTGGCGCGCCAGGTTCGCGACGGTCATCCGCTCGACGCATGGCTCCAGTTTGCGGATGATCTCGCGGCACTTGGTCACGAGCTCGGCGTCGGATTCGTAGGAGAGGGTGACGGTCATAGGTTTATGCAGTCCGAAAACTCTGCCAGCCGCCGTACGAACGCCGGTCCGCGATCCTTCCCAAATCTGGCACTGATCCATTCTCCGTAGCCGTTGGCGCTCCAAAGAATCGGAAGCCCATGGCTTGTACGATGCTCGATAAGCTCTTCCATTTCCGCGTCTGCGCGTTCCGTCGATGGAGCCTTGCCAAGGTCGTCGAGAAGCAGCACAGCGACTGAAGAAAAGCGCTTGATCGAATTGAGCGCGTCTTTTTTTTCGTTCCCGTCGCCGCTGTATGCCGTCGCAGCAATTCGGGAAAACGCATTGTGACTCACGAACTCGACGGGCTTACCTGCATCAAAAGCACGACGGAGCGCGAGGAACAGGCAGCGAGTCTTTCCCACGCCGGTATCTCCCATGAGTCCGATTCCGCGCGGGCCATCCCACGCGATGCACATGCGCAGGGCAGCTTGCGCAAGCGATGGGTGCTGCGGATCCGTCATGCGGTAAGACGGCGCGCAAACGCGCTCCCACTCGGATTCCCTCTCTCGGCGCTTAATTTCGCGCTCCTGGGCCTCGCTATTAGCTATCGCGCTCGCCGTGCAGGTGTCGCAATACCGCCGCGGGAACAGCTCTTTCCCGCCGAGTGTCACCGGCACGTATTCAAACTGCGCTTTGCACGTCTCACAGTTCGTTTTTTTCATATTCCGAATTTGCTCTTTTTGTCGTGGATGGCTTCTTGCACGGTCCGCTTGTCTCGACTCCCCTCGCGGTCGAGCCATTCGACCTTCACGCCCACCCACCCTCGCTTGATCGACTCTTGCAGCGCCGCGACGGCCCGCTCTGGAGTTTTGGCGAGGTCGGCAAGGATAAGCTCAACTGCATGGCGCGTTGCCGGTTTTCGCATTTTCTTCCGAGATTCGATCCAGCCAGCCAAGGCATCGGAAAATCCATCGAGTCGCGAAAGACTTTCGGGGATTGAACACAAATCCGCCACAGGCGGGATCCCATTTTCATTCCCCTTCTCTTTCTTATTCCCATTCCCCTTCCTATTCTCCTTCCTTTCTATTTCCCCTTCCCCTTCCGTTGAAGCTATGCTTAAAGCAGTGCTTGAAGCAGTGCTTAAATTACTCTGGTTTTCGTCGCTACGAGGTTGTGCGGGATTTGCCCGTTTTGCACGGTTTTTACCCCCCTTCCGTCCCGCCTTTCTTTTTGCAGCAATTTCGGCCTCTTTCTCGGTCGGATATTCACGAATCACAAGGTCATTTCCATCCCACTGAATGAGCGGCGAAGATGCTTCAAGCTCTGCTTGAGTCACACCGCAAGTTTGCTGCCACTGGCGGTCTTTCCAGAGCTTCGCGCCGACGATCCTTCCGCCGTTTTCTTGTTCGCAGCAATACGCCATCACGTACAACCATGTTGCTCGAGCAATGGGATCGCTGCCGATGAAGGCCGGGGAACGCAGTACGGGGGTGTGGATGTTGAGCCAGTTCATTGCTCGAGTACGGCCCTTACCAATGCTCGCGCTAGGTTGCGCGGGACGGCGTTGCCGATTTGTTTGACTTGCTGGGTTTTGTTTCCGGAAAATTTATAGTCTTTCGGGAACCCTTGCGCCCCAGCTAACTCGTGTGGCTGGAGCATTCGGAAGCGGATATCGAGAAGATACCGCTGGCCGTCGATGATGACGACAGGACGGACCAGAGCGTGACGGTCTTTGGTTGTGACGGTATCGAGAGGGTCATCAACGCTTTGCGCGCCCGCAGTCCCATAGTACTCGACAAGGAATGGTTCTACTATCCCGACTGCCCCATCAGTTGTGATCGTGGGGCAAGGCTGGCTCACTGGACGCAGGGCACCGCCGCCATGCTGAGGGAGTAGCGAAGGCTCGCATAGCCCGACTTCCCCGCGATTACCGCACACCGTTGGCAACGGCTCATCCACGGAACGCCCGCGGTCGCCGCCTTCATGGGCGACATGCACTAGGAACGGCTCTGCCAGGCCGAGGGTGCCGCCGCTGGCGGTCACGGAGGGCGATGGCTGGTTCACGTCGGCCGCATCGTTCGTTCCGCGCAATTTCACGAGGAAAGGCTCGGCTACTCCGATTGCGCCGCCTTTTGCCGTGGTGATGGTCGGCATTGGTTTATCCACATCACGAACGCTGCCCTGATGTTCCATGCAGATGAGGAAAGGTTGCGCCAGTCCCTTGCGCGCATTCGCCGTGATGGTGGAGAGCGGGTCGTCGATCGGGCGGACTTCGGAGCCATTGGCGCCCGTGTGTTCGCAGCCGACGATGAAGGGCTCGACCAGCGCCCGGTGATTTTCCGTGGTCACCGTATTCATTGGGTCATTCACGGACTGTGGCTTCGCGGCGTATTCCGGCCCGCCAGCCCCAATGATAAACGGCTCTACTAATGCACCCGCTCCATGGCTGGTGACGGCGGGTAGTGGTTCATTGACGGAGTGCGTTCTAGGTGTCTGGCCTTCACGCTCTCCGAAGTTTGGGACGATGAACGGCTCCACGACCGCACGATGGTCGCGAGTGAGTATTGTTCCCATCGGCTGATCGGTGGGACGCGCGGGACATTCGGGGCCTCCGGCGGACATAACGAAGCTCTTTAGGCCAAACTTCTTTAAGCCGGCCATGATGCGGGCCATAGTCTTGTTGCTCAGCGGGCGTTTGCGCTCGTAGATGCTCTGTGCCGCGATGTCCCAATCGATTATCTCGCGGGCTGCGCGCCAGCGTTTTCGGGGCGCGGCACCGAAGAGAAGACCAGCGCTGTCTTCCTGCTGCGGGGCGTGAGTAGGCGTGGGCCATACGATCTTTCGGCGGCCGCGCACGCATTGCACGAAGAGGCGTCGGCGCGTCGTGGGATCTCCGTAGTCAGCAGCGCACAGGACTCGCCAATCGACACGATAGCCCAGCGCCTCGATAGCGCATTTCCACGCATGGAAGATTTCTCCTTTCCGACGCTGCAACGGGCGGCCTTTCGAATCAAGCGGCCCCCACGTGACGAACTCTGGCACGTTTTCAATTAGGATCACGGGAGGAAGCAGCGCATCCGCCCAGCGCACTACGCACCATGCGGTGGCGCGGCTTTGCTCGTGGATCGGTTTGCCGCCGCGGGCTACGCTGTGGTGCGTGCACTCGGGCGATGCCCATAGAAGCGATAGCTCTCCGGGGGCGTAAAGATCGCGCGGGTTCACGCTATCCACGCCCGTGCAAAGGTGTCGCGCGCCGGGGTGATTGAGTGCGTGTGTGGCAATGGCGATCTCCCAATGGTTGATAGCGGTAAGCTCGGGTACATAGCCGCACTCGATGGCGGCCTCGCAGGCACCGGCAGAGGTACCGCCCGCGCCGCAGAACAAATCCGCAATGCGGAGCGGTCTAGTGGATCGACGACCAACGGATGTAGGATCGGTACTTGGTAAATAGGTCATTTTACACAACCCTCCGATCCTCTAAGCCATCCATCAGTTCCTTGACCTCAGGCAGCGATCGCACTACGCGCACAACCCAGCCGCCGGCCTTGAGCAGGTCCATCATCCGGGATTGCTCATCGCTCACAACGCCCGCCTCGTTTTTAACCTCGATCACGATTGGAACACTGCGATACGCAAGAGTGAAATCGGGCCAGCCATCAGGGAGCATGGAGCGCTTATGCATCGGCGGATTGATGAACGGGATTCCGCGCAGTCTGAGATACTGAGCGATGTCCTGTTGCAGCTCACGCTCTGCCCGCGTATCCGCCTGGTGTGACGACTTACGCGAAAGCGCCAGCCGTTCGGCGCTCGAAAACAGGCCGCGCGACTTGCGTTCCTCCGAGGTCATCTTATCGACGATATGCTGCGGGATGTTGTCTGGCGCGAGTTTCATAGCCGTTTGAATTCGACGACCCACACCCACGGGTTTTTCTCCCACCCAAAGCCGCGCTCTTCGTTGATGGAATCCCACAGCGTTCGATAACTCGCGATCGGGCCTTTGGTCGCCGGGTCTGTCTGATTGAGAAAGCCGCACTTGGTCTGGTAATCTCTCCACACCGTGATGCGCCGATCATCGACCGCCTTCACTCCCTCGATGCCCTCCGCCTTCGCATCGGCTTCGCTGATCTCCTGCAAGCGCTCGATGCGGATGCCGGTGATGTCAAGATTCAGCCGGGACGCCCAGCGGGGCATATGGATGGAGACCCGAGTTTTTCCGTTCAGATCTGTATCTGGATCTGCCAAATACCGGATATCGGCGCGACCGGCCAACCCTTCGCCCAACTGGGTAGGTGTGAATTCGTCAAGATTCGAGGCGACTTTCCACGTCTCCTTTATCCAAAGACGATCACCGGGCACCCCGTAGGGGCACCTGATCGTATGCAGCGGGAATGTTGTGATGTACTGCGTCTTGACTCTTTCGCTCGCATCGAAGCCGTACCATCCCTCGCCGCGGTGAGTGATTGCTTTGACCGCGGGATGAATTAGTCCGTGAAGCTGACTCGTATCTTTTACAATCCGCCGGGTCTGAGTTTTTGTGCCGGCGAGGATGGCGCGGACCATGGGTCCGCTGAAAAGGATGGGGCGCTCTTTCATAGCAGTGTAAAAGTATTCCGCGCCCCTAAGCCATCAGGCATCGGAGTTTCCAGCGTGGGCACTCCCGAGCCCGTGACTGGTGCAAGTTGTTCCTGCGCGCGAAAAGTGGGTGTGTTCATTCGGCTCCCTTCATGAAAACCAGCCAATGCGTCTTAGCTGACTTTCCGCACCGTTGACCAACAAGTGGCCGCTCTGGGGTCAGTGCTAGGACTTGTGAAACTGGAACCTCATGCTCGTTCCACTTAAAGATGAGAGTTCCTTCCGGCCTCAGTACACGGAAGCATTCAGCGAACCCAAGACGCAACATCTTCTGCCAGTCGCCCTCAAGCTTGCCGTATTTCTTTGCCTGCCATCCTTTCTTCCCAGCGCGGACGAGATGCGGCGGATCAAACACGACCATCGCAAAACACCCATCTGCAAAAGGCAGGCTTGTGAAGTCAGCAAGCACGTCCGGATTAACTTCAAGAATACGGTTTCCGCCTGCGCTCGACTTGTCGAGCAACACATGCGTCTCCCGACGATTATCTGCAAACAAGGCACGCGAGTCCTGACGATCGAACCAGAACATGCGAGAACCGCAGCACACATCGAGAACAGGTTTCGCGCTCATCGGCCTTCCCCCCTGTGATCTAACTCCGACAGAATCAGAGCGTCCACCGGATGCGACGCCTGCCAGTCGTGTTCAACGTCAACCTGCCGGACGCGCTCTGGCGTGATTTCTCGGCCAAGGATCTTTGAAACGCGGGCGGCTATTGCGGCGTGTGCTTTGGATGTGAGTTGCGCGTCGCTCAATGCGCTCCTCCGCTCTCAGTTCCAGCCACACCGACATTCGTAGAGTAATGGCCTTCAAAGCCGCATTTCTTCAGCCTTTCTGCATTGTACTGGCCATACGCAACCAGCACTGAAGGAGCACCAGCCGTTCCGCCTCGTTTTCCTTCCTTCGTGAAAAAGTTCACCCGTCCCTTGATCCAAAATAGCGCGGTCGCATAATCCCACACCCACGGGAAAAACGATTTCGTCTCGGTTCGGGCAAAAATAAGCGCAATGCCGTTCCCATGGTTCGCGAGTCGGCGCATCCAGCGTTCGGTCTCATTACCGTAAGGTGGATTCATCCACACTCGACCACCCCAGGGCTTTAAAAGGCCATTGTCCGCGATCGTGTAATGTCTCTGCGCAGTGTCCCAAGGCCGCGGCAGCGGCGAACATGGATCTAAGTCGAAAGGCCCAAGCGCGCGAACGATTTCAGGTGGCGTCAACCAATCCTCTTTTCCTGTTGTTCGATCGTGCGCGAATCCTATATCGAGTACAGCCTGACTCGCTGGCTTCCGATCCAGCTCAACATCAGCGAACTTTCCTCGTCTCAGCCCAGAGCCAGCCAAGCTGCGCGCCTCGCTGTTGCTGTAACCGGCGTCCTTCGCATCTTCCATGCGGTCGGCGTAATCGTCGGGATCGCGTTTCATACGGTATCTGCGGTCTGGAATCCCAGCGTTGCGCGGTTCTTGGTTTCGAATGTGTAGCATTTCACGCTAATGCCTTTCGGAGCGTCGCCAGCGATTCGGCGCATTGCCGATATGAGAAGCTGTATTTCTTCGCGTGCGCCCTCTTCGTGGCGTTGGATTTCAGCCTTGCGCGAGACCCACATTGACCTTCCGTCCCATTCCAAAAGTCCCCATTGAGGTGGCAGGATGTCGGTTCTCAGCAGCCCGCGCGGCGCGCAATAATAACGGTGCGTCCCAAGGCCACGCGACGGTTCTTGGCGAAATGGTTTCTTGGCGTCGGCGCGAAAATCGGCCAGCGAAGCTTTGCACTCAACAAGGATTGCGAAGCGCCCACGCCAGCCGATGGCGTCAGGGATCTCTGGGCCTTGGTGCGCCATGTCCGTGATGACAATTGCGCAACCCTGCCGCCGTAGCCATTTTGCGGCCTGATCGATAAGCAACGAGTGTGTGAGGCTTTCGACAACTGGCGTCTGAATGGTGCCGGTAATGCTCATAGCTTGCACACGTAAAAGACGACCGACAGAACCAGCCCGCCAGCTACCGCGGCCCATAGGCGCGACCAGCCGATGCCGAGATTCCGGCAGATGGAGCAGTTAGGGTGAAAACAGCGCTTCATGGCTTTTCGGGCATAGGCTGCCAGTGCGTGACGAGCGACATTCTCATCCACCGCAATCCGTCGAATCCGTCTAAGTCACTACGGATGCTCGTCCATGCTTTCCCTGACCAGAACGCCTCGTGTGCCGCCAGAGAATTCTCGCCTTCGAGAACGCCCCAAACGATGACTGAAATGCCCTTATCTGGCGCACTGCTCGCTGGAATCCACTTGCTCATGCTACGTCCTCCGCAATTTTCTGCTCCCACGGCGGAAGCTGGATCATCGTCACGCCTTCGACGTAACCGGGCCAGTGTCCGCTCTCCTGGGCGTTCCTCAGGCGTTGCAGCGCGGCCTTGTAAAGCATCCTTCCGTAGTCGATCACGACCGGGTCCAGCCTATAGACGCTCACGCAATACGGCGGCTCTGGCTCGGCGGTGATGAATACGAAGTCCTCTTTTTCCAGACCCGCGAGGTTCGCGTTGTCGATGTAATACGCGGCGCGAATGTGATAGTTGTAATTGAGAATCACCTTCTCGAATCCCGACGGGCTGCAGTCTCGCGTTTTCTTGAGATCCACCAGCGCCGAGCCAGCCGTTTGCAGATAGTCGAACCGGCTCTTGCGCAGCGTTCCGTGAGAGTCTTGAACGAACAGCGATTGCTCTGGCAGGCCGTCAGTCAGGAACTGCATGGCGTCCGGATTGGCTGCGATCGCGTCGGCAATCCCTTTGGCGCAATCCCACTCTGGCGTTGACACTATCTCCTTGCCTTGCTGCTCGGCCTCCCAAGCCATGCCAGCCTTCGTGTTCAGCTTCATCCCAGCAGGCTTCACGGCGTAGCTCGCCAAGTCTTGCGGCGTCAGAACCATCGAATGCACCAGCGTACCAAGTGAGAGCGCCTTGGTGTCTCGGTTGATCTTGCCGTCCATGTACGCCTTCGCGTGCGCCAGCGACGTGTGCGCCTCGCAGATAAGTGACGCCGACACTCCCGGCTCTTTGTGGTACGAGTCCGCCGGCATCCCGTTTATGATTCGGTGCTCGCTCATCTGGTCGCGTCTTTGGTTGTCGCGAAGCGGGCGCGAAGCATGGCGTCGGCCATTTCGTATGCGTTCATGGCCATGTGAAGTTCAGGGCTTCTTCCCGCCTTATCAGCGGCGTCTAACATGGCTTCACAGGCCTCTCCCGGCACCCCGCATGTCATCAGTTCCGCGTGCATCGCCTCGGCCGCGAAGTAATCGCGCAGGCTCATGCCGGGAATGTTGTTGGGCGGGGTGCCGGGAAATGCTGGCGGGTAGTTCGTGTCGCTCATTTGGCCTCCTCCATTTTCCAGACGCGCGGCGGAAAAACGTCTAGGTTCAGCTTCCCCCATGGTGTCTGGAGTCCGAAAAACAGCGTCCAGAAAAGAACGGTCAGGAGGATAAGTCCGACACATCCGCAGCCGCCTCCTGATGAATTGTTATCGCTCATATCAAAATGGGATTTCGTCGCCTCCGTTGTCGCGCTCGGCGCGTGGTTTCTCGGTGCGCGGCGGTTGCTCGCCCGTTTTCTTCCCGCCAAGAAACTGGATGTTCTCGCCGATCACCTTGAGCTTGCTGCGCTTCTGGCCGGTCTGCTTGTCATCCCACGATTCCAGTTGCAAGCGGCCTTCGATGAAGATGGACGCGCCTTTTTTGCAATACTCGCCGACGATTTCAGCGACCCTTCCCCACAGCGTCACATCGACGAACGTCACCTCTTCGCGCTTCTCGCCAGAGTC
>Ga0247760_1000955_pt1 | contig 29343 bp, 13 predicted proteins | sample UWRJL171409R4_FD_179936 | JGI IMG/M metagenome (GOLD analysis project Ga0247760, IMG submission 179936) | Plant litter microbial communities from Arlington Agricultural Research Station in Wisconsin, United States - UWRJ-L171-409R-4 | ecosystem: Environmental > Terrestrial > Plant litter >... | reverse complement strand
TTTGAAAAAATGTCATTTTACTCTCTTACAGTAGGGGTTACAGGGGATGAAAATTGTTAAGGATTTTGCACTTGTCACGGTACCGTGATGCTGCCTGCCTGCGGCTGCAACTAGATGTAGAAGGACTACGGTGCAGTGCCCTAACTGCACAACGTTCCACTTTTTATGGTGTTTACGCATTGCGTCCTTTGGTGCCGTGACAGCACTACTTTGTTTCACCCTTTGCATCTTATAGATCTTTATAATAAAAAAATAAAACAATAATATTAAATTATATGACCTGATTAGTCTTAGTAAGGTCCAGTATAGGAGGTTACAGGGGGTGAGTCCCCTGTAACGGGCGTAGCGGAAGGCTTTAAGGGTACGATGATTGCCCGGGACGGGTTAAAGGAAGCTAAGATCAGCAGACCAACCTGCTGTAATAAGTAGAGATACAGGGGTCTATACCCTGTAATAGGGTGATTACAGTAGATTTTGCATAGAGATCACGAAGGTTAAAAGGTTGCTTGTAGGTTATATATAAACTATTTTATTTAAGGTAAAAGAAAGGAAAAGAATCTAACACTAGTAATATAAAAGGGGAAATGGTTCTTTATAGGGCACTTAGTGGGTATGGGTTAATCTTACAGGGGGTGAGGGCCCTAAAATATAAAAGGAAAGCCTATATTATAAAAGGAAAGGTGTTAAGTCTACCCCTATAGGCCAAGCCTATAGGTGGTAGGTTCTTGAAACTTCCTGTTGGTTTTAGTGGGTTCTGGTAGGTTTAGGGGGCTTAGCAGCCCCCCTGAACCACAATACCAACTCCCCGTAGTTGTAGTGACTACACTTTGTTACAGTATAGTTAGCAACACTCCCAGGGCAGTAGATCAACTAGGCTACAGCACCTAAGGGTGCTGTAGCTACAGGGCAACTGGGCTGTAATTTCAACAAATAAAATAATAAAATTTAACTATTTTTCTATCAGTTAGTATTTTTATTTTTATTTTTATATATAAGGGGGTGCTGATAAATAAGGCGTGGAAATCTGGATTTTAGTGGGTTTTGTATGGGAAATTTCTGAAGGGATGTAATGTGACCTGCAAAACCCCGCCGCAGCGCCTACGTAGCGCTAGGGGCAGCAGTGACGCAATAGGTCAGCATACGTATAAAAGCCGCTATAGGTAATTGGCGCTCGGAGAGGGTTTTTCCCTTTTGCAAGAATTAGTCACTGTATTAAAATGGAATCTGCTTTACCAATTTATTACTAGTAAATCACCTATATATCGTAGCAGTATTGGGCTCTTTCTTAATTACCCTAATAGCTTATTACATTTTTAATTCTTCTACCCTGATTAATTAAAATATTACTAACGCTAAGTACTTTTAAGCGTACCGCCCCAAAAATAGGTATTATATTGCTAAGTAATTATACACCTTTTTAATCCCCGGGTAAATTACTAGTATTTCCCCAAAGACACGGCTTAAAGGAACTAATAGGCCTAATTGCGCTTATTAGATTAGACCTATAGCGTATAAAAGACCGTATCTGTATATTAAAGTAATTAGTATAAGCTAAAAAACGAGAGAAAGATTTGTTAAATTAGCTTAAAATCGTAAATAAATTGCATAGGAAACGCTAACGTAATAAATCTCCAACTTAGAAATTAAGAAAAGTTATTAAAGTCAAGAATATTATTTAATTTAATATTAAAATAATTTTTCGCCGTTATTAGAAATAATTATAGGATTTAGAGTGCGTTTTTGTAGGAAATTCCTAACGTTTTTACTTAGTAAAAAACCGGATTTTTTTTAGCCTTAAATATATAGATTCTAATATTTGTAATTATTAATATAATTATTATTAATCTTACACCGCAAAGGACCTCTTGTCCTCGCCCTAGTGGGCAAGCGGTCCCTCTATCTATCTGTTTAGGCACCGTGGGTATTAATATAATTATTACGATATATAGTTAGATAACGAGCGAATTGCCTATAATATAAATTAGGCTTATTTTAAAAAAATAAATCAGTAATTTAGTTTATAATATAGGTAATTAAAATACTTTTACTAATAAGGTTTTAAAAGTAGCTACTTAGTATATTACCTAATCGTTATAAGAGTTTTATTTATATTTTAAAAACTTAAAAATACGGTTTTTTTATTAAAGCGAAAAGAAGCGTTTAATAAAGTTCTTTTCGAAATTAGCTAAAAAGCTTTATAATTATTTTAATTTTTATTATTACGGTAATAAATTTAAAAATTAAAAGGAAATGGTTAAAATAACCTATTAGGTATAATATAATCCTTAATTCCAATAGGAGTATATTTTTTCCGAAATAAGCTAAAATTAAGGTGGGAGTAAAATAAGGGGTAATTATAATAATCGCGGAACCTATAGTTACTAAGAATAATAACCCTAAATATCTTAAGGTAGTTTACCGTTTTTAATTATTTAATATTTTATATATAGAAAAATAGGGTATATAATATTAAACTATTCTAATTATTTAATTAATTAAATAATAGTAAACTAAGGAGTACTATAAGGGTAAAGGTATTAACAACTTCTTAATAATTTAGTAGTAAAAAATTAGGAAAATAACTCACCTTCCTAATTAATTATAATAATAAAGAGGTCTTATATAACGTAGTAATTTATACCCAAATATAAATTAACGCTATTTTACTTTCGTTATCTTTTTTACCTATTACTATAGAGTTAGATTCCTACGTTAAAATTAATATTATTATGTCACGGCACCAAACCGGGGCCGGTTCGGCCCGGAACCAGCAGCTACACGTGACCTCCCCAGCACCCAGTATATAGCCTACCTCTCGGGAGCCAGTTCCCTTTGGCTCCCTTCGTGCAATAATAAGTCTCTTTCCCCAGACCTGAGGTCGGTACCGTAACAGTTTATTGTACCTACCTCTCGGGAGTAGTAATCGTTACCGGCCCTTTCCTATCCCAGATTACTCCTCTCGCTAAAACCTATTAAGAAACGGTACTAACCTACTATAGAACCGGAGCGGTAACCCAAAATATATACGAGACTAGACCGTATTATAAATGTACCCCCAAGAATAACCTTAATAACTAGATACCCAGAACCTACTAGATTTCCAGCTATAAAACCCCCCTAACCCCTAATAAACCCTTAACTAGTAATAATTATAGCAACTTTAGCAGCTAATTACCAACGGATTCTACTAGGGTATACTAACGCGTTTTATCCGATCCTACGACCTGCGCCCGAACCCGCCTAAAACCTACTACGCCTCACCTAATACGTATATTAGTATTACGTTATACCTATAATAGCTAAGTTCGGATTTGGGTTCCCTGGTTCCGACCTACCCAACTTTGACCCGTTTAGCCCCGATTAAACCGGATCCAAACTAATTAGCCCTGACCCCGACCTAGAAACCCCTAATAAATAATTTTAGGAACTAGTGGACGTAAATATCGTTTTTACGGATTAACCCTAATTCCGATATTTACTTAAGAACGTAAAGGACCCCCGAATTGGAACGCCTTTAAACCTAGTATTCCTAACCCGCTATACCCTTAGCGAACCCGACGAACTAATTACTAATTGCCTCGTTTTCCTTAATATAATTAACGATGCTATTAATAACTTAATAGCCTGTTTATAAACGGAAATTAAGTAGATTAAGGAGGCGGAATGGTAACGAAAGGAATTTGAATAATTAGGAACCAAACTACGGGATCGTTATAAGGATCTTTAAAAAGTCCTTAATAACGGGAAAACCTTTACGAAAATCCTAACGTAATAAAGAGACGAGGCTATTAAACGCGAAGCCGCCTTTTAACTTACTAATAAAAAACTGTAAATATAACTTTAGAAAAGTAAAAAAGTACTAGAATAAACGGAACGTTACTAATAAATACTTAAATATACCGCGAATATTTATAAGGCCGAAAACGATAACTTTACTACCCAAAATAATATCTTATATAGCTAGATACCCGCTTTTATACTAGGTTTATATATACCCAACTTTACAGAACGGATATTTAGTATAAACCTTAACCCTAGTACCCAATAGGGCCCCCCGGTATAAATACCCTTTATTATTGTTTACGAAACGTTACGGGCCTGTGGTACCGACCCAAAGTACTTTGACGGCTAGACCTCGGACCCGAGGTGTTAATAGGAAGAATATATTAACTGGAAATCCATATTTGCGAATAAACTTATATTTAACTGATACGCCTACCCTAGCCTATTTAACCGTATCTTATATACCGCCTAACGTTTTATAAGCGATACGTACGTTACGATTCGGGATTATATCGATAATATTTTATATAACCCAGATATTTCGGAAATATGGCTTTTCGATAACTGGGAGGATATTATAAAATACCTTGATACTATTTATATTATATACAACGCCTACGCCTAAGCCCTCCGCGACTTCGCCTTACTAACGATAAAAGGCTGGACTTACCCCGATTTTATCTCCACCCTAATCTGATTCGGAAACCTAATTAAAAAAGATAATTGCGAAAAGGTAAAAGTACTTTATAGTAAGATTATTAAATTATACCGCGACGTAACCGTTAGTAATATTACGCTTCCTGCTATTAATGACTTTAACGTATAGGTAATTTTATTCCGTGGAATTTATAATAATATTTCGGATAATAATTACCGTACCCGAACCGGTACTGTACTAACCCCGATTACGAATACCCTAATTACCGACCCGAATATTATGGACCTTAGCGCGGCCGGTTTTAGGCGGGGGTAATTAATAGCGGAGGAACGGTAACGCCGCCGCGATAATAACCTTTATATATACTGTGGAAAACCAGGATACTAAACGCCTAGGTGCCTGAGTAGGCCCCCGAACTCCTACGGGTTAGTAACGAATATTACTAGTACGGGAAAAACCTAACCTTTAATAATTGTCGCTATTAGAAGCTTAATTAAGTTGCGAGAAAAAGGGAAAATAAGGACCTATATCTATATTTTATAAAACTAAACCTAATATTTACTCTCCCTTTTAAACTTTTTACTTTAAAAACGTAACTAGTTAGCGCTAGCGTTATAATTAATTTAGGGTACTCTCTTTACGGATTTATTAATAAGACCTACTTAATATAACGTAATTTTACCCGCTATAAACTCCCCCGCCCCCGGATCCTTCGGCTTGCGGACAAAACTAAAACCGGTATAATTACGGAATATTACCTCCTTGATTATAACCTAAAAGGATTCTATGAGCGCCTTTTACTTTACATTTGGCTATTAAATAGACCTAATACTATTTTCAGCCTACTATAGCTACGTTACTATAACCCAATTATTAATTAGGTATTAGGATCCCTTATTATATACGGCTATATTATTTACGCTATAGATTATACCAGACCTAACCCAGTATTAGCCCTAACCCTATATAAACCCAATTTAGTACCTATAATTAATATCGCCCTCCTTAACGCCGTATCTTTCCTTTTTTCGGTAAAAGGTAAAGGTACGGAAGTTTTTAAGATATCGTTTACCGCCCTTTATACTATTACGAGTATAACCCTAAATACCTTACTAAACCAGCTTAACCTAAAGTTTGTTAATAATATTATCCTTGCTACTATATTAATAACGCTTTAGTTTATCCTTTTTAGTAAAAAGCCCGCGGAACCTATTAGGCTACGACTCCATACCTTCCAAAGCTAGATTAAAGAGGCCCTATAGCTTCGGGTAGTAAAAAAAGAGGATATTAAAAAATATTTATAAAGTAAACTACTTATAATTAATAAAGAGATTAAAGTATAACTATTACTAAAATACTATAATTTTATCTAGGTATTTTAACCTAGTAAAGCCGAAACCCTATTACTTTACCGCCCCTTCAACTACTAAATAGAGATTATAATAGGTAAAATACCACTAAATTACCAAGCGAGATTTATATTAGTACCAAAACTCCGTATTATTAGAAAATACCTCGATAAATACCTTAACAAGGGCTTTATCCGCCCCAATACCTTATTGGCAGCAGCCCCTATCCTCCTCGCCAGGAAACCGGAAGGGGGGATTAGAATTTGCGTAAATTATTATAAATTAAATAATATTATAATTAAAAATAAATACCTTATACTACTTATCCGCGAAACGCTAGATTTACTTAGCCGCGTTAAATATTATACCAAGCTAGATATTACTACAGCGTTTAACTAGTTACGTATCGTACCCGGAGACGAATAAAAAATAGCGTTTATTACTAGGTTCGGCCTTTATAAATACCTTATAGCAAACTTTAATATAATAAAGGTACCTAGCTCTTTCCAATATTATATAAACTATACGCTATTTAATATACTTAATAAATTCATTATAGCTTATTTAAACGATATCCTTATCTTTAACAAAATATAAACGGAATATTATAGGTACGTATAGGAAGTAATATAGCAACTTATTAAGGCAGAACTTACTATTAATATTAGGAAGTATAAATTCGGGGTATAAGAGATTAAATACCTTAACCTTATTATTAGTACTTTTAATATTAAAATAGACCCTAAGAAAGTTAGCGCTATTATTAATTAAAAGCCCCCCGAAATATTAAAGGACTTCCAGCGTTTTATAGGCTTTGCAAACTTTTACTAATAATTTATTAGGAATTTTTTAAAAATCGTATAATTACTAACCAGCTTTATAAGTAATAAGAAGTAACTAGGGGTACTCCCGGATAAAGTACTCTAAATATTTTACAAGTTAAAAACTACCTTTGTCTTAGTACCGGTTTTAAATTACTTTAACCCTAAAAAGCGAATGGTTATAAAAGTTAACGCTTCCGATTAGGTATTTAAAGGAATTCTCTCCTAATATAATAAAACCGGAGAACTTTACCCTATTGCGTTTTTTTAGCTAAATATATACCCGTAAAGTATAATTACGAGATTTACGATAAGGAATTAATAATTATCGTTAAGGTATTTGAGAAATAAAGATTAGAATTATAGGGTTTTAGGGATATAACTAAAATAGTTACGGATTATAAAAGCCTTAAGTACTTTACTACTACTAAGCTCCTAAACCAGCGCTAAGTCCGTTAATTAGAATTCCTTTTTAATTTCTGGTTCCAAATTACCTATAAGTCGGGTAAAAAAGCCACAATATTCGATGTACTTATACGTATATTAGGCAATACCCCTAAGATCTTTAATATTACTAATAACTAGATCGCAAATAAACTCCGCACCCTTTTACCCCCGTCCCTTTAGCAACCTAGTACCGGCTTAAACCCCCCCTTTAGATTACTTACCCTTAATATATCCCGCTATATTAATAAATATATTAATATAATATACAAATCCTCCAATATAGTAAAAATAATTTAAGTTACTATTAAGGACCCCAATTGCAGAAAATTCCCTAAATTAATTAAATAGGAGTTTAAAGCGGCTATAACCGACTATATAATAGTTTAAGGGAAGGTCTACTACTGTAATAGGCTTTATATCCCCCTAATTAACGATATTTAACTCCAGGTCCTTTACCAGAGCTATACCGCAATACTCGCAAGCTACCCCAGCCGCTTTAAGATATATAATATCCTACGTAGGTTATACTTTTAGCTACGGATATCCCGCGATACCGCTACCTTTATCTAAGGCTATAATTTATACGTTAAAACCAAAAGCTTTAAAACCAACCCGTTTGGATTCCTAGATCCGCTTCTAATACCTTTTTAGCCCTAAACTGATATTTTTATAAATTATATTAAATTACTCCCCCCCTGTAAATATAAGGGACTTGAATTTACTTATATACTAATCGTAATTAATTGATTTATAAAAATGCGCTATTTTATCCCTATACCGGATATAATAGCGGAAGGACTCGCGGATACCTTCGTCTCGGACGTATACTGGTTTTACGGTATATTATAGTTTATAATTTCCGATAAAAGTATATAATTTATCTCTACTTTTTGGAAAAAATTTAGTTAAAGGATAAATACTACCCTAAAGGCTTTAATAGCGTTTTATCCCCAAATTGATAACTAAACGGAAATCTTTAACGTAGAATTAATATAATACCTAAGATCCTTTTATTCCTTTTACTAAGATAATTGGGCTAATTAGCTATTATTTACCGAATTTATTATTAATAATTAAATCTTCGAAACTACTAGCCTTTCCCCCTTTTTTACTAATTACAAATAGTACCCTATTATAGGAACGGAACCTACCTACAACCTGATTACTATTAAAACCCCCTAGTAGTAATAGGAATTCCTAAACGCTACTAATATTACTAACCGGATTTAACGAATTTATAAGTAAGTATGCGTTTTTATAGCCAAAACCCAAAAACGTTACGCGGATTACGCAAATAGGTACCGATCCGACGTTAGGATATTTTAGGAGGGGGACTTAATTTGGGTTAATACTAAAAACCTTAAGACTAAACGCCCCTTAGAAAAATTTAACGATAAGTAGTAAAGCCTATATAAGATTATTTTAATCTACCCTAAGGTAATAACCCTAAACCTACCTAAGGAATCCAGGCTTTTCTCTACCTTTTATACCTTTTTTATTAAATATTATTAAACCGGCCTCCAGGGATAAAAGGTTATTAACGAGGTATATAATTACTACGTTATAAACGTAATAATAGTAATTAGCCCCCGAAATAAAAACGAAATAAAGGATAAAGACGAATAGTACTTTAACAAAATCCTTAACTCGTGTAATATTACTAAAGGGCTGGAATATAAGGTAGAGTAGCTACTATACCGGCCTACCTGGGAACTAGCGAAAAACCTCTACGGGTATAATAGCGATATTTAAAACTTTTATAATTAAAACCCTACTAAACTAGAACCCCTAGCCTGGTTTATAAGTAATATAATATAAGTATAACCTAATAATATAAAATAACCAAAATACCGGGGACGCCCCTGGAAATGGAAAACCGATATTAATTTTACTATACTAGTAAATTACTAATAAATATATATCGGATACCCAACGGGAAATACCGAAGTAGGGTTATACCCTTAATTATTTTAAGTATCTAATTAAAATTATAAATATATAGGGAGGAACCTAAAATAAGGGAAACCCCCCTAAATATAACTATAACTAAACTACTACTAAACCTACTGTACCTAAAATTCGTATAAACGTAAAATTATAAAATCTACTTTATTTAAGGAAACGGGAGCAGCCCTATTACCCTCCAGGTTTAAAATAGCTTTTATTTATCCTAAAAGGATAGATTAAGTAATTATTAGCTACGTATAATCTTTGTTTCCAAGTAGCAGGCGGAACGCTACTTTATTATTTTAAATATGTTTAATCCGAAGCCGAATAACCTTAGGTATAGTATAAATTGTAACCGGATAGGGGAATATCGTCGTACGAATAAAATAACGTTACTTAATTAGGGCTACCTAAGCCTTCTAAAACTCCTTTAAATAATTAGCGGATTAAGACCGGATTATATAAAAATAAGGACGGATATATACCTAAGTACTCTTCTTTATACTAATAAAACTATAAGATAAGCGATAATTAGATTTAGCCCCAAATTATATATTTATAAACGTCTTTAGGGCGATACTAATAACTAGACGAAACTTAGCCGGTTAAACGTAGTTACTATCGTTATCCTTTTCCTACGTTACAAGCTTAATTTACTAAAAAAACTGGAAAAACTTGTAGAAGTTATAAGTTAGATTCGTATTTAGTTAAAGGGTAATTAGTAACCGAAGTATTATAAAATTAAGGGATATATATAGCTAAATAAACCTATTTGCAGTTACGGTATTAATTGTAACTTTTTAATATAGTAAAAGTATAACCGTAATATAAAACTATAAACTCCCTATCGGTTAGTAAAACCTAAGTATTTTAAGTAGTACGTAAGTAATATAGGTAAAAGTACTTTTTTATAAGGATAAAATCCTTAAGCTTCTTATAAATAGTTTACGGAGTATTAGCGGAACGTAAGGAAATAGGAAACGAGAAATCTACTTACCTTATTAACGGCCTTGGCTATATATACGCTGCGACCTTTAGGGGTTAATAGTATAGTTAACTTAGGTATTTTTGGTATTTTAAATAGCTAGATAAGGAAATAGAAGATAAAAATGAGATAAGGGTAAAAGCGTAACGGAATATGAGGGGTACGCGTATAGAATAAAAACTAGCGTAGAAAAATTAAAGGAAGCGTAAAAGAGGAAATTTCCCAAAACGAGGCGCGGGGATTATAAAAGTACCCGCCGCTATTTAAGGAAGGTACGTAGTAAAGCGTTATACGGGGTAACCCGAATCAGAAACGGAAGGTATACGGATTATATTAAAATAAAGTAAGGCCTAGCGCAGGAATATCCCGGGTTGGGCTAAACTTTAGAGGTAGTTAAGGGCAATTACCGTTTAGAGCCCGGGGTACTATTACGGTATTAAACCGGGGCCGGTTCGGCCCGGAACCAGTAGCTATACGTAACCTCCCCAACACCCAGTATATAGCCTACCTCTCGGGAGCCAGTTCCCTTTGGCTCCCTTCGTGCAATAACAAGTCTCTTTCCCCAGACCTGAGGTCGGCACCGTGATAAGAAGATTTGGAATTATAGGCGAATTAATAGCGAAACGAAATAGCTAATTAAATAGGTAAAATAGCTATTAGAATATAATTAATAGTTAAAAAAGGAGGATTTGGAAAATATTTTAATTTTAATAATTAAATTTAAAAGAAATTATACTAAAAAGAAAGCCCGTAAGTAAAAGAGAGGAAGGAAGAGAAAGTCTCGTTATAATTTTTAATTACGAAATTAATAAATATAAAAGGAGATTAAATTGAAACGTATAGGAAATATATTTAAAACGGGATTAAATTTTTAATTAATAGGTTAATAAATAATAGAAATTTAAAGAAAAAAAAAGAGAAATAAGATTTTATAAGGGTTTAAAATTGCTAAAAGTAATATTAATATTAATAATATTAATATTTTTCTTTTATTATAAATAATTTAAAAGTTTTATAATAAGCTTATACTTTACTATTATTTATAAATTATATTTTGTTTAAAAAGGTTTAAGGTGAGTCTTTTATATAACCTTTTAACGTTGTATAATATTATTATACTTAGCCTCAGCTTCGGCTAAGATATTAATACTTTTTTAAATAAATAATTAGGTATCGAAATAATTACGAAATAATTTTAAAAATTAACCTTTAAAGGTAGAATTATAATAGGGCAGTGTAATGTGACCTGCGAAACCCCGCCGCAGCGCCTGCGCAGCGCCAGGGGCAGCAGTGACGCAATAGGTCAGCACACGCATAAAAGCCGCTATAGGTAGTTGGCGCTCGCAGGGGGTTTTTCCCTTTTACAAAAATCAGTTACTGTATTAGAATAGAGTTTGCTTTATCAACTTATTACTAGTAAATTACCTGTATATCGTAGTAGTATCGGGCTCTTCCTTAATTACCCTAGTAGCTTATTACATTTCTGATTCTTTTACCCCGATTAACTAAGATATCGCTAACGCTAAGTACTCCGGAACGTACCGCCCCGAAAGTAGGTGTTACATTGCCAAGCAATTGTACGCCTTTACGATCCCCGGGTAAATCGCTAGCATCTCCCCAGGGACGCGGCTTAAAGGAACCAATAAGCCCAGCTACGCCTACTGGATTAGACCTATAGCGTACGGAGGATTGTATCCGTATACTGGAGCGATTAGTGTAGGCTAAGGAACGAGAGAAAGATCTGCTGGATCGGCTTGGAATCGCAAATAAATCGTATAGGAAACGCTAGCGTAGCGAATCTCTGACCCAGGAGTCGAGAAAAGTTATTAAGGTTAAGAATATTATTTAATTTAATATTAAGATAACTTTTCGTCGTTGCTAGGAATGGTTGCAGGATTTGGAGCGTGCCTTTGTAGGAGACCCCCAGCGTTTCCACTTAGTAAAAAACCGGATCCTTTTCAGCCTTAAATATATAGATTCCAATATTCGTAGTTGTTGGTATAATTATCGCAATATGTAGCCGGACGACGAGCGAATTGCTTACGATACGGATTGGGCTTATTTCGAAGAATAGACCGGTAATTTGGTCTATAATATAAGCGATTAAGATACTTCTACTAGCGAGGCCCTAGAAGCAGCTACCCAGCATATTACCTAGTTGCTGTAGGAATTTTACTTGTATTTTAAAAGCTTAAAGGTATGGTTTCCCTACTAAAGCGAAAAGGAGCGTTTAATAAAGTTCTTTTCGAAACTAGCTAAAAAGCTTCGCGACTATTTCAATCTTTATTATTACGGCAATAAACCCGAAAATCGGGAGGAGATGGTTAAAATAACCTACTGGGTATAGTATAACCCCTAATTTTAACGGGAATATATTTTTTCCGAGATAAGCCGGAACTAAGGCGGAAGCGAAACGAAGGGTAATTATAATAATCGTGGAACCTATAGTTACTAAGGACGATAACCCCGAATATCTTAAAGTAGCCTACCGTTTTCGACCGTTTAGTATTTTACGTATAGAGGAATAGGGTATATAGTACTAAACTATCCCAATTATCTGGTTAACCAAATAGTAGTAAACTAAGGAGCACCGCAAGGGCGGGGGTATTAGCAACTCCCCAATAATTTAGTAACGAAAAACCAGGGAAATAACTAGCCTCCTTAATCGGCTATAATAACGAGGAGGCCCTATATAACGTAGCGATTTATACCCGAATGCGAACTAATGTTATTTTATTTTCGTTTTCTTTTTTGCTTATTACTGTAAAGTTGGATTCCTGCGCTGAAATTAATATTATTAATTATACTTTTACCTTAAAATACAATTTACGGTAAGTTGCCGATAAATCCCCTTATTTACGGTACCTTAACGGAAAAGTATATAAAAGTTTGGGAGTATTTGAAATACTAATATAACTATTTAATAGTTGGAACCGTACCCGTACCCTTACTATTCCTTATACGGCTATTCGCAAAATGTATTTGGAGGAAGACTCCCCCTTGTTGTTGGGAATATTTACTTTAAGTAAGGAGGCCGTCCTGTTATTTCCGAAGGATAATTGGTAGTAGTTTGCGATTAATACGAACGTTATATATATTTAGATACTATGTCGATTTTTTAAGTCCTGCAAAAAAGAAGCCTATATATTTATAATTATACCTCGACTTGAGATTTTAAATTGCGTTTTACTAGGGGAGGAAGAGGAAGCGAAGATTAAGGGAAAAGGGGGAGAATGGCCTGTAAAGTTAATGGATTTTAAAGATATAATAGATCTTTCCAAGGCTACTATATTACTCTATTATTACTAATTTAACCATTTTATTCCCTTAATGGAAAATACTACTTCCTTATTTGGAGGATTATACCCGTTGTTAAGAGTCGAGTTAGAAGCGCTTTAAAAGTATTTGGAAGAAAACCTAGCGAAAGAGTAGATAAGATATAGCGAAAGCCTAGCGGTATCCCCTATTATATTTATTCCAAAGAAGGACGGTTTTTTGCGCCTTTGCGTAGATTATTGAGGTTTGAATAAGATTACGGTTAAAAATCGCTACTCTTTACCCTTTATTTCGGAGATTTTTGATAGGGTTTCGAATGCGAAGTTTTTTAGTAAGGTGGACTTAAAGGACGCCTACTACTAGATCCGAATAAAAAAAGGGGAAAAATGGAAAATTGCTTTCCGGACTCGATACGAATTATTTAAATATCTCGTTATACCTATAGGCTTTACTAATGCGCCGGTTACCTTTTAGTACTATATTCAATACGCCCTTTACAGGTATCTCGATACCTTCGCGGTAGTATATTTTGATAATATTTTAATCTTCTCCCTAAACTGCAAATTATATACTTAGTACCTTTAGTAAGTAATGGAACGATTGCGGGAAGCTAGTTTGTTTTGTAACTTAAATAAATGCGAATTTTATAAAGACGAGGTTAAGTTTCTTAGGTATATAATTAGGAAGGAGGGGATATTTATTAATTTTTCGCAAATTCGGACGGTTCTTAATTAGCTAAAACCCCAATCCTTTTATAATATTTAAATTTTTATTGGGTTTTGCAACTTTTATCGACGGTTTGTATAAGGTTTCTCTAATATTACCAAACCGCTATATAATATACTGTAAGGTATAAAGAACGGGTAAAAACCAGGTAAGGTCCGATTTAACGACGAAAAGCGTACGGTATTCCGGCGACTTAAGTACGCCTTTACTACTACCCCTATACTACGATATTTCGACCCCGAGAAACCTATTATCGTCGAAACCAACGCTTTCTACTTCGCTATAGGCGCCATCCTCTTATAACTAATAAATAACGGCTAAAAATACCTCGTAGCGTTCTAGTTAGCCAAGTTTAAATAGGATTAATTAGCCTACTTAACGGTAAATAAGGAGTTAATAGCTATTGTAAAGTATTTTAAATAGTAGAGATATTACTTGGAGGGAAGTCGTAAGTAAATTACCGTCCTTTTAAATTATAATAATCTTTAGGGATTTATAAAATAAAGTTATTTAAATAGTAGATAAGCTAAATAGTATATATATCTAGTAGGGTACGATTTTATTATTAAGTACTAGGCGGGTAAGCGAAACCTAGCTAATACGCCTTTGAGAAGGCTAGATTACGTAAATAAGGAGCTTAAAAATAAGCTGGAGTAGCTCCTAGTAATTAAAAATAAAATGGCGAAAACGCAGTTAGTACGAGTAGAATTTGCAGCCCGGATAATGCCTGAAGAAAAAAGGGGTCCGAGGCGAAAGTTTATCCGAGTATTTCAGCTATTAATCGATAAGCGAAACGGGGGAGAGGAGGTACCTTTTAAAAATTGGCTTAATTAAGGATAAATACTCCCTATTTGGGTAGCTAAAGCTATAGCCTAAAAAGAACGTACTTCCGAACCCCAGCTAAGTACCTTATTACGGGACCTAATTTTAAAGTTACAAGAAAGTGACGAGTAGACTTAGAAAGTTATTAAGAGGCTGAAAAGCCTATAATTTAATTACGCGTTAGGAAATTAGTTATAAGGCGCAGACGGAAAGCTATTGCATAGAAAGCGTTTATTTATATCCGTAGAAAAAAGCGTAAAGAGCGCGATCCTTTAGGTTTACTACGACGATATACTAGCGGGCTACTTTGGAGTTTAACGAACCTTGGAAAGGATCTAACGTAAATACTTTTAAAATAATATTAATAAGGACGTTAAGGACTATTACGAATCTTGCGATATTTACTAGTTCAGGAAGTTAAAAAAACATAGGCTATATAGGAAATTACAATCCCTACCCTAACCTTCCAAACTATACCAGGAGCTATTAATAGACCTAATTACTAAATTACCCCTAATTTACCTCCGGAAAGGGGAAGAAGTAGATGCGATTCTGGTTATAGTAAATAGGTTTACGAAGATAATATATTACTTTGCTATTAGTTAGACTATTACAAGTTAAGAATTAGCGGTTTTATTCTATAAAGAGATTAAGTACCGAAGAGGGGCAGGGGCCCCAGAAGGGGTGGTAAGCGATAAAGGGTCTATTTTTATAAATCAGTTTTAGAGCGACCTCTACTATATCTTACAGATAAAAAGATAATTATTAATAGCGTTTTACCCCTAAACCGACGGCTAAACGGAGCGGATAAATCAGATATTAAAGCATTACCTAAGGGTCTTTTACGATAAAGAAAAGCCAAATTGGGCTTATTTACTAGCGGAGGCGGAATTCGTTTATAATAGTGTAATTAATACTATAATGGGAGTTGCACCCTTCGAAACGCTAATAGGCTTTAACCCCTCGTTTTATAATCGAGTCGGGGGCGATACGTTGGCGGGGAAAGTACCAATAGTAGTTAAGCGAATCGAAAAGCTTTAAAAAATCCACTAGCGATTAAAAGAAAACTAGGTAAGGGTAATTAAAGCGTAGAAGCGATACTATAATAAGAAGTATCAAAATCGAGAATTTCAAAAGAACTAACTAGTAATATTATTAATAAAGAATTTAAAGCTAAAATTAGGGTTAGGGAAGCTTGTACCGAAGTTCGTAAAGCTATTTTATATTTTAAATAAGATCGGTTCGGTAATATATCGCCTCTGCCTCCCAGCTTAATATAATAAGCTATATAATATATTCCCAATTAGTCTGCTGGAACTATATATATATAGGTTAGGATAGGAACCCTTACCGATACCTTAGTTGGAAAACGACGAGAAATAGGAAATTGAGGAGATTCGGGATCGTAAGCGAATTGATAGCGAAACGAAATAACTGGTTAAATAAATAGGGTAGTTATTAGAATACAACTAATAGCTAGGAAAGGAGGATCTGGAGAATACCCCAACTTTAATAGTTAAATTTAAAAGAAACTACGCTAAGAAGAAAGCCCGTAAGTAAAAGAGAGGGAGGAAAAGAAGGTTTTATTACAATTTTTAATTACGAAACTAATAAATATAAGAGGAGATTAGATCGAAGCGTACGGGAAATGTACTCGAAACGGGATTGAACTTTTAATTAATAGGCTAATAAATAATAAAAATTTAAAAAGAGGGAAGAGAAATAAAATCCTATAAAGGCTTTAAATCGTTAAAGGCAACCTTAATATCGGTAATATCGATACCCTTCTCCTGCTGCAAATAATTTGAAAGTTTTACGATAAGTTTACGCTTCGCTACTATTTACGAATTATATCCCGTTTGGAAAGGCTTAAGGCGAGCCTTTTACGCGATTTCCTAACGTCGTACAGCATTATCATGCTTAGCCTCGGCTTCGGCTAGGATATTAGTACTTTTTTAAATAAGTGATTAGGTGCCGAAATAACTACGAAACGATCTTAAAGATTAACCTTTGGGGGTAGAATTATAATAAAGCGGGGATTATCAAGTACTTTAGCTTTCTTCTATTTCTTTACTAGGGTCTAATAATTAATAACTTTAAGCTAAGAAAAATATTAGGCGAGAATTAGGTGAGAAGTATACGATACTTACCCCAGTAGCTTTCGCGTTGGTATTAAGATTATACGCTTGGTGATACGTCTTTTTATAATTCTTAAAGATAGCTATAAGAAGATTGGTAACGGAGGTAATAAAATTACGAAGATTGACGTTATTATTACTATTATCCTTATTATTACCTATAGGGTATCTAATATCGTTACGACTTTCCTCCGATTTGGTTGCGTCTCCTGGATTACTAAGGTTGTTATCGGGAGGAGTAGGAGACTTGGGAAGGGGTATAGGGTTCGGAATAGCTTTTTTGGATTTGGGCTTCTTGCCTAGGACTTTATTGGTAAGTTGGATAAGCGTTAAGAGGTCGAATAAGTCGCCCTTTATACCAATAGGAACCTAAATTAGATTCGTTAACGAAACGCGTGCGAATAGGGTTAGATACGTACTATATAGCAGAAATCTTTCGAAATCTAATAGCTATCGCACCGAAACGACTTCGATAAGCCGACGATATAGTTGGGCAAAAAGATCTCGCTGGCAGGAGGAAGGTATTTTTTTATAAGCTGGCTACGAGTCGCTGCGGAATGGATATAGTATATATATAGGTTATTCGTAGCTACCTACTCTACTTTAAAAGTAGTAAAATTAATAAAGGAAGCTGCTATTCCGAATCGTACGCGAGGAGAGGGTGAAACGAAAAAAAAGAAGGCGGAGGCAAGCGTGGTAATGGAGAGAGAAGGAAGAATTGCGTAGAAAAAAGCAAAGTAATTAAGTTTAGCGGGGCAATTTGACTTTGGAATTGTTATAGGCGGGGTAATTTGACCTTAGAGTTTTAGTAGGGTAATTGGATTTGGGATTATTGGCGGGGTAATTAGCAACGGAAAGTGGGGCGACGAAGATTACGTAACGAATCGCCTACGAAATAAGGTAAAGCAGTACTAGAGAAATTACGTTACACTGGGACTTAGCAAAATTGAATTGGAGCAGCCCTTAGAGCTGAGGACAGCTCTGGGAAGAAGGGGAATAATTATAATGTAACCTGCGAAACCCCGCCGCAGCGCCTACGCAACGCCGGGGGCAGCAGTAACGCAATAGGTCAGCATACGCATAAAAGCCGCTATAGGTAGTTGGCGCTCGCAGGGGGTTTTTCCCTTCTACAAGAATCAGTCACTGTATTGGAATAGAGTCTGCTTTATCAACTCATCGCTAGTAAATCACCTGTGTATCGCAGCAGCATCGGGCTCTTCCTTGATCACCCTAGTAGCTTATTACAGGCAGAGATTATTAAATACTTTAACTTTTTTTTATCTTTTTACTAAAATTTAGTAATTAATAATTTTAAGTTAAAAAAATATTAAGTAAAAAATAGGTAAAAAGTATATAATACTTACCCTAATAGCCTTTGTATTGGTATTAAAATTATATATTTAACGATACATCTTTTTACAATTTTTAAAAATAATTATAAAAAAATTAGTAATAAAAGTAATAAGATTACAAAAATTAACGCTATTATTACTATTATCCTTATTATTACCTATAAAGTATCTAATATCGTTACAACTTCCCTCTGATTTAATTATATCTTTTAGATTATTAAAATTATTATTAAAAGGGGTAGAAGATTCAAAAGGGGGTACGGGGTTTAGAATAACTTTCTTAAATTTAGGCTTTTTACCTAGGATTTTATTAGTAAATTAAATAAGCGTTAAAAGGTTAAATAAATCGCTTTTTATATTAATAAAAACCTAAATTAAATTCGTTAAAAAAACGTATACGAATAAAATTAAATATATATTATATAATAGAAATCTTTTAAAATCTAATAATTATCGTATTAAAACAACTTTAATAAGCTAATAATATAATTAGGTAAAAAGATCTTACTAGTAGGAGAAAGGTATTTTTTAGTAGGTTAGCTATAAGTTGTTACGAAATAAATATAATATATATATAGGTTATTTGTAGCTATTTACTTTACCTTAAAGGTAGTAAAATTGATAAAAGAAGCTACTATTCCAAATTATACGTAAGGAAAGGGTAAAACGAAGAAAAAGAAGGTAAAAGTAAGTATAGTAATAGAAAGAAAAGGAAGAATTACGTAAAGAAGAGTAAAGTAATTAAATTTAGCGGGGTAATTTGACTTTGGAATTATTATAGGCGGGGTAATTTGACTTTGGAATCTTAATAGGGTAATTAAATTTAGAATTATTAGTGGGGTAATTAGTAATGGAAAGTAAAACGACGAAGATTACGTAGCGAATTATTTGCGAAATAAAGTAAGGTAATACTAGAGAAATTACGTTATATTAAAACTTAGTAAAATCGAACTAGAGTAGCCCTTAAAGCTAAGGATAGCTTTGGGAAAAGGGGGATAGTTGTAATATAACCTGCGAAACCCCGCCGCAGCGCCTACGTAACGCCAGGGGCAATAGTAACGCAATAAGTCAACACACGTATAAAAGCCGCTATAGGTAATTGGCGCTCGGAGGGGGTTTTTCCCTTCTGCAAGAATCAGTCACTGTATTGGAATGGAATCTGCTTTACCAACTCATCGCTAGTAAATCACCTATATATCGCAGCAGTATCAGGCTCTTCCTTAATCACCCTAGTAGCTTATTACAAGGGAGCCAGACTTTTGTCAACTGGTTATAGGCCCACCTAGCCAAGGCTCGGCACTGCCCGGGATCTCAGACAGGAGTTTTCGGTTTGCCGTTCGCACCCACGTACGAAGTACCGTCAAGTTCCTCAAAGAAAGCGTGCCACCAACGGCCATCCCGTTTGAGACAGTCTAGGAATACAGGCCCATTGGAGCGTGCGATGTGATAAACCTGGGGAATGGAATAAAAATGTACGGCCAAGCCACTAAGTGCTACGGTTTGCTGGGGTATATTGGGTGAGTGCGAGTGTCCAGCTCGAGGCGGCGTTTGCGGGGAACCTCGAGCAGTGCCAACAGCACACTCGGCTGCTATACGTCAGCGGGCAACACCCCTGCCAATTCACCACGCTAGCATTTGAAACCTCGGCAGAGGTGTAGTTAACATGGAGTGGCAAGAGTGTTTGAGCGGGAGATCCATCCTTGGCTGCTTGGGGGTGCTCGAGCTCGCTGCAACACAAGCGGGTCTACCCGTACACCAAAGCTCGCCTTCCGGGATTTCTTTTCTCAAACCCACTCATCTTCCAACGTCATTTCAGAACTTCTTTTCAAGAGCCTCGCCCCAACCATTACATCCCAGCCACAATGTCCACCGCGGCAGTCATCGGATCCACGGGCCTAGTCGGCTCGCACATCCTCTCGACGCTCCTCGCCAGCGAGGGCGTCGTTGGCGTACACACAATTTCCCGTCGAGCTCCCAAATCCACTGGCGCCAAGCTCCATGCCGACATCGATTCTGACACAACGACATGGGCAGCCAAGCTCTCAGCCATCAAGCCCGCGCCGATAACCGTATTTTCGGCGCTGGGCACAACACGGCAGCAAGCTGGCGGCATCGCCGACCAGTGGAAGATCGACCATGACCTCAACATTGAGCTCTCAAAGGCGGCCAAAGCGCAGGGTGTACACAACTTCGTCTTTGTGTCAAGCGCTGGCACCCGCGGTATGCTGAGCAATCACGTGCCCTATTCGCGCATGAAAATTGGCGTGGAGGATACTATCAAGGCCCTTGGTTTTGACCACGCCGTCATTCTGAGACCAGGCATGATTCTTGGTGAGCGCGAGAAGGCTCATCAGGGCGCGTGGCTCATGTTTGCTGCTATCAACACGGTTGGAAAGTTTGTTGGGCAGGGAGCAAAGGATATGCTCGGTCAGGAGGCTGAGGTCATTGCGAAGGCGGCGGTGCATGCGGCGAGGATAATCGAGGAGGGCAAGGCTCCTGAGAAGTATTGGGTGTTGGAACAGGATGATATCATCCGGTTGGGGAGGACCGAGTGGAAGGATTGAGGTTGCTTGGAAGTTTTTTTTAGTGTTGCATTTCACTTGCTATACCCGAATTAGTTTTGATGTCTTTGTCACGTGTTGGTGTCCAGCCCGCATCACTACCTAACAAGAGTCATTCACGTTTGGCCTCAGCATGGCCCGGTAGACCTGTGGGAGAATGCCTCACTCGACCAAGCATAATCCGATCCACAAGTGAGGGCTGAGTGTCACCACCCCCAAGAAACAAGATGGTACACACACAGTAACTATACTTCATCCCGGATGACCTGGTCATGTTACCCAACCATACAAGTGCCCCGCAAGTAACACCAGAACGCAGAAACTCGCCGGAGGGCGAGCGGGTGCACTACCCGACACCACTTTGCTGCAACTGCTCTTGCCCGTCGGGCGGTGAACAAATGCAGAAGAACGGCTTCACCTGCAGTGCAAGGTACCCCAATGCAAAGCAGAGGACTGTAGCGCCGCTAGTCGAATTCCCACCATGGCAAGCCGACATTAGGTAGCCTCATTTGATGATAGGAGAATATCCTCCTCGACGACGAGGAAGCGCTGGGTTAGTGCACTTGTACCACCTCCGGCCAGGCAAAATTGAACAACATGGAAGCTGCAGTCTTTCTACAACGGAACACAGCAACCTACATGCTAGCCCAAGAGTTGAGGAATCATGCTTAGGAAAGATGACTGGGCATCAATCCCGTGGTTAGAGCGAGTACACTATCTTATCGTCCTTCCAGTAACAGCGCCCACAGGGCATCCCCCACCGAAACCCCACTACGACGTACCTACTTCCCCAACCACAATGTTGCCCCTCCATTCCATTCACCCCACCCCGTTGACGGAGCCTCACCTCCTATCCCCTGACAGTGACTCCTGAATCCTGAAGTTACTCATCAGCACACACATTCACTCATTTACCAGCTATCAGCCCTCTAGCCACATTGTTTCTCCCCAATACCACAACTCTTGCAACCGAAACGAAAATGTCCCGTCCCCTCATCATCGGCTCACACTCCGGCCCCACCCCTCCCTTCCCCTACCTCATGTCCGGTACTGTAATCAGCGGTTTCGGCCGGGGATCTAAAGAGCTTGGAATTCCCACCGCCAACCTCCCTGTAGACTCATCTCTCACGCCATGGATCTCCTCACTGCCTTCCGGAATCTACTTTGGCTGGGCTTCGCTGCGCCTGGCGGTGTCGCACCCAGACTGCGCGCCGGCCGCCGGGAGCGAGTACAGTGTATTTCCTATGGTTATGTCGGTGGGGTACAACCCATTCTACAAGAACACGGTGCGATCTGCCGAGGTGCATGTGCTGCACAAGTTTGGGGCGGATTTCTACGGTGCCGACATGCGTTTGCTGATTGCCGGCTTTATTCGGGAGGAAAAGGACTATGCCGGTCTGGACGCCTTGATTGCCGACATTAACTTCGACTGTGAGGTGGCGAGACAGAGTCTGGTGAGGCCGGCGTGGAAGCCCAAGGAGGTAGCCGAGGATGGAACCTTGGATTGCAGCTGGCTTTTCAGACCAGCGGAAGAGGGGAGAGCGGGAGCAAAATGATAGCGTTTTGCAAGAGGGACAGGTAGTAAGAATGGCTGAAATCTCTAACAAGATGGCATAAAGCGAGCGAGTTTGAGATAGACAAATGTCCAAAACAGGACCAGGAAATCCAGTTGTTGCCGTGGTCATCATGACCCTGCGTCAAGGGTTTCTTATAATCCCGCTTGATGCAATCCAAACACATCCTTCTCGGAATCAATCAATCAATGCTGTCAGACATCACTCGGTATACGATTTCCTGGCGCTTATATCGTGATAACTCATATTGAAACCCCAAACTCCTGCATGCGCCGCGGCGCCAACGCCCCTAGTCCCATTGTCCCAATCCATCGGCACGAAGTAAATACCCAACTCGGCGTTAGACCGCTAGTTGATTGTGGTTCCTATAATAACATGGTAGAAACTGCACGACTTTGGTTAGCCGTCGTCGACTGCGACCGACAGAAAAAAAATTGGAGAGGGGAAAAACTTACGTTCACGATTATCATCATGGGTATGTCGAACGTGTCTCTCTTGATCGTCCATGTGTAGCTGCATTCGAGTTTGCCGTCCCTCTCCAGCTTGGAGATGCCGTGTTCGCCGTCAATTTTAGCCACCCGGTTACTCAGAATACTATTCCTTGGGTCTTTCGGGGGGCTATCATCTTGGATATCACCGGCTCCCGAGCTTTCCACATTCTCTTTGGTCCGATACTTGAGTAGCCGGCACTTCCTTACCACTTTGCCGCGGCTGTTGTTGAAAGCCAGCTGCGCATAGTCCTCGTAAAAGTCGACTACGCTATCTTCATCCATTAGCTCAAAGAAGAAGACGGGCTGCGGTTGGCCGTCTGCAGGTTTTGAAGCATCCATGCTCTTAAGGAGTGGTGTTGTTGCTAAACCGGGCTTCCCACTTATTGACGAGCTAGACGAGCCAGATGATGAGCCGGTATTCACGTTGAGGTTGGATTCCTTTCCCAAAAGCACCTCCTTGGTCCAGCCTGTCAAGGCTGTAAACTCCTTGTTCACACCAGCTACCTCACCTGTCCGCCGGCAGGCGAGAGCTGGGCTAGAGCACTGATGCATGAACTCTTCATATTCGAAGAGGGCTCGTTGGAAGCTCTTCTCCATAAAGACGAGATCTTGTCGGTTCAGCGTCTTGGTGCATGAGATGAACGACGGCCTGATCGTGGCGAGGGACTTGGCGATCCGATATACCTTCTCCCTGGAGAAGCGGTTCTTGAGCATGTTTATCACCCGGTGGAAGCTCTCCACATATGGAAAAGGGTCTTTTACCGTCTCGTAAATGAACGACGGATCTCGTTGCCTCTTCCCCAGAACCGACTGCTGCTCAATCCTCGTCAGCGCAGGCGTCTTGGATTTCGGGCGAGACACGGGTATTTGCTGGCTCCCCGTGGCAGGAGTACCTGGGTAGTTGGCACCGGTAGGAGAGCCCTCAATGCCTAGGGTGGTGGGTTGGGGGCTATTGTTCTCCGTGCTCGGGCTCTGGAGACTCGCGGGCCCAGCAGCGATAGCGTAGGCATGCGGAAGCCCATGCTGGAGGTTGCCCTGGGGGTAGATTCCATTTGGATTGTTATCCAAACTGAAGAAATCCCCCATCATTCCGTTGTCGTACACCTTATCGAACCGGTTTAGGCCATTAGCAAAGACACCGCTTGGAGGCCCGTAAACCTCTTGCCCACCCTGTTGGGACAGCGAGGGATCTCGAGGCGGAGTCTCCGCGGCCCCAGACGATATGTGGCCCAGCATCCCGAATTCCATGGCTCCATATTGACTGCCGAAGTTGAGACCCTCTAGATTGAAGTTGAAGAGAGCAGGATTGCTTGGGTCGAACAACGACGGCGGGAACGTCGTCATGGGACTGGACACTTGGGGAACTGTCCCGATCTGGTGGTTTCCTGACTGCTGGAAAGTCGGTGATACGGGAGACTGCTGGCTGCCAAACGGCATGTTTTCAGCGATAGTCACCATTGGTGTTTGGGAAGACGAGAAGACAGGATACTGGGGAGGCTGCGTTTGCGAAAAGAAGGTGCCAACGGTGGACGATACCTCGGACCCGGAATTAGACGGATGACGATGGCCATTGGGCCGGACAGTGGGAGCGTGTGGATCATAGGTCGGACCCAGGACTGGCCGAAGTGCTTCTGGGGGGGCGTCATGAAGGTATTTGGCTTTCTTCCGGACGCCATCCTGGCAGTGATCAGCTAGCCCGCGCTTTATACATCTCTGACATGGCCTCTCGTCTCCTAGCAGATGGGTCAGCAAACGGGAGAACCCCACTGGCGGCAGCTGCGGGGAAAATCGCGGAGGCGAGGGGCAGCAATGCTAGGGACGTGCCGCTACCCACTCCGGAGTGGCAACCCCGGCGGGGACTCGCTGCAGTCCATAACGAAAAACAGGGGAGCAAACTTACCGCAAGTCAAATGAGCCCTCTGGCAGGCGTAGCAGGCTCTCCGGGCCTTCTTCCTTCGGGGCCTCAAGGGATCCTTGGGATCGTACTTCTTCTTGGGCTCACTATTGTTGTCGTGGCCCTCGGAGCTGGCGTTCTGCTCGGTCATCTTGTCGTCCTCGTCTTTGATAAGTCCGTCGGCGTCGTCGTACTCGTTTTCGCTATCAGACATGGCACCTGAGACGTCTCCCTCGGCTGGCGGTATGTTGTCCGGCATCCTGGCCGGGCTTTATATGCAGTTGAGACCCTGGCGGGCCAGCAGTCTGGGGATGACGGCGCGGCAGGGCAAGGGCCCACAGTGAACTGCTTGCAGGGCCACAGTCGACAGGGCCGGCCGTGGGCTTCTCCGAAATGGGGGTCAGGGGGACGCGGCAGATGCTACAGAAATCCCACAGTGGTGGCACCACAGAAGAAGTGATTGACGCTGCAAGGCGCTCTTTTCTTGCTGGGGGTCAAAGAGGGGGTGCTATACATCTGGGTAAGAAGGATGGGCGCTCAATGTGCTTGTGCCGCGGGCGTGGCGAGCTCCCAGCATTCGACGCCTCTAATTTCGGAGGGGAGGGGGGCGTGTGTGCAAATCGCGAGGCAGGCGCGCGAGGCCCAGTATCCAAGTGATGCGGAAGGAGAGGTATGAAAGTACCGTCCCTTTAGCTGCGGCATCAATGCCTCGGGAACTGCTCCGGACTCGCTCTGTCGGCCTGTAGGCTTCCGTAATATGGCCAGTTGATCTTCGACTGGCTAGTGGCCGCTCCAGCTGACGAGGCCCGATACACAACGACGGTCTGGCTCGTATTCCCTGGCAGAATGAGGCAGGTGGGCCAATAGGCTACGGGCCGGCTCGCGAAGGCGTTCGCTGTGCGACGGCACGGGCAGGAAAGTTTGTCAATAGTAGCTGCTATAGGCGGCGATGAGAGCGTTCTAGGGCGCGTATGGTCACGCGTGCAGCGGATAAAGCACTGTACGCTATCCGGGGGAGGTCTCGCGGGCTGGCGAAGGGCAGGGCGGAGGAGAGCTCAGCAAAGATGGATGATAGCCAGATGTTGCGGCTGCAGCTATCCGCCACTTTCGATGCCTGCGCTGAGCAACGCCTTGCAATCGCTCGTTGAGACGCACTGTGCCAAAGATTGGTCGCACCGGTCAAAGGTCTTGCGAGGAAATACGTCGCTGCTAGGAACGGCGATGGACTGTGAGCACTGCGACTTGGTGATGGGGTTGTGGTGGCGTCGGCGGGTTCGTTCCTCTTGATGTCTCGCCTCGGACGTTCAACCTCGTCCTCCCCTCAGTGCCCTCACCCCTCCAGCCTCTTGGCGCGTGGAGCTCGTCCGTTGTTGCCAGCGCGGGCGCCGTCGTCGAGTCGCAAATTCAATGGGGGCTGGCCCGGCGGGGGGGTGGGCAAATGGGTGCAGCCAAACAAGGCCTCAAGGGGGGGAGTGAAGATACAAGGCAAGTGGGGTGAAAATCAATCCGTTCACCGGGCAGCTCCAGCTAGTGCGAGTATGAACGGACAAGAAGAAAACACTGTGCGGCAATGGGACTCCAATAGCATTGCGGCGCTCAGCTCGGGCGGCTCGAATTGGCTTCTCGACGAGTATCTGCTTTGCGGGGTTTTTGGTAAGCTATCCTCTAGGACGCAGAATCTCGCCATCCCAGGAATTGGCGATGGCTATTGCTCTTTTGCCGACCTGGGCCTTCACCTGAAGACCTCGGTGCGGCTCACACTTGGAGGTACCGGGTACCCCTTGGAGAAGCCGGGCAGCCATTCATAGCAGGGGCTACGGGAGCACGCCAAGTACCGGGGACCCGCGAGCCCCACTTTCAGCGTCTGCAACTGACTGGAAGGTGGGGCTCTGCACTTGAGACCTACCTTCGTTCTTCCTGGACGAAATACACTGTGCCTGCCTCTTTTGAAAAGAGGAGATAGTTAGCGTAGATGGAGAAGAGAAAAGTCTGCAACTGCAGACCGCTCTTCTGCTTGATTCCTAGCTGAACATTGGCCAAACCCCCGTGTGGCGTTTTGGGCCCGCTGCAGTTCCAGGTTGTTGCTTTTTTCTTCACCTCCCAATTCTGTCAATGCAGGAACACTTTGGTGTTCCAACTTTCCCAGCCCCCTCCCCTTCTTTGCGCCCGCATTTCTCAATCTGACTGGCTTGCTCGATACTCGAAAGCCCAAAGTGGATATGATGGAGAATCGAGAATCGAGTCCAACCAAAAAAGGGCTTCAATGACAGCTCAAAACTGCTGGCCGCTGATCACGACCGCTGCCCCCAAGACTGTCTTGCCACTAGTATAGTTCGGCGACCACCTTGCGGCCCGCTACTGATCTGTCACCGACGAGGCTGCTCCCGCGCGGGGCGTTTTGAGACAGCCCTTTTCCTTGTTTTTCTTTTCTTTTCTCGCGCAGACATCTTGCCTGTCTTAGGCGTCATTCGTTCGGGGGTCTGACGCTCTGCCTTCTGCATTCTTCTGCGATATCTAGTATTGCTGATCGATGCAAGAGATGCAGCTTTGGGACTGCTAATGGTTCTATTATTCAGAACGTCTCGTACATTATTCAAGAATTTCTCACAACTGGCTCGTCTGTTCGCCGTCTCGGGGGACGTGAGGTGAAGGGCATGACAGTCGCTGAATGACGCAGCCGACGCTTTGCAGTTGACCTCGCACGATTTGTACCGCCAAGACGGGCTGGAGGTGCGTTATATTGCTTCCCCAGCTGTTACGACAGGACATAGTCGCGGGAAGAGACATATCACGCCAATTTCAGGACGGCCAGTCATCTGTCAGTCGTCAGCGAAAGAAGCAGCTTCAATGTGTGTCAAACCACGTCGACCCTGGCACACTGGGCTGCGTCCCTTGGAGGCCGACTCACGCCGCTCAAGGCTGTCGAGACCAGGCTCGATTGTACTATGGAGGCAAGCTTAGCTTGTTAGGTCACATCCACGCTTTCGGCTTGCGACACCGGCCCGCCAGGGGTGCGTCGGATCAAAATGTCCGGCAGATGGGCTGCGTAAGAGGCCTGACGGGCGTCGCCCTGGAGCCCAGCCCCGATCTTGCATGTCCAGCTTCAGACGGCTCGCAAGGATCACTACCCGCGTTTCGTCTCAGGAGGAAACATTGGTCGGGCATCAATCAACCTGGGTCTGCAGCCTTTGTGCTATCTCGCTCTCACTCACCGTATCTCATCTGCTTTTCGCCGAACCTTCCCTGACTAGTAAGGTTGCTTGACGGTCGAAATCGTGGCACCGACGACATTCCCACATTCATCCCGTGCTTTCACACCCCCTTCACTCCCTAGTTTGCTTGAGGTTCTCCTCGGTGGTATTCTCAAGCTTCAACTGTTTGCATGAACGCAAGAAGACGGGTTAAAATAGTTTGTTCTTTTCTCCCCCACCGCTCAATATCTGCTTGTTTCTCTCCAGCACTCCGTACTGCGGCTCTTTGGAATAGGGCAAAGACACAAAGATGCAGATGGGCCATTTCTATCCTCACTGGGACAGGATACGACTGCTTCCGTCAGTCTTTGGACCCTCAGCAGAGTTTCCATTACAAGCAGAGTTTCCATTACAAGCAGAGGCACCGTCTTGGAGAACGCCGTTCCCCGCACTGTGGGCTGCGGGCCACGCCGCTGAAAGGCAACAAATGTGATTGCAGTCGTTCTGACCTGCAGGCGGACCATGTCTGGCCCCTCGATTGGACGTATGGGCTGGTTGTGTTTCAGAGAACATTTCGGCTTCTCCACCTCGACATGCCCCCACTCCCGGTCTCTTATGAGGATGTCGCAAATCTGCTCTTTGCTCGTATCCTCTTCCCGTACTTGAAGAAGAGGTACGGAAAAGGAAGCATGGCGAGGGTGACAAAGGCCAGCAAGGCGGTGGCCCAGTCAAAACCCAATCTTTCGTACATCTGGATCCCAAACAGCGGGAAGGCGGCTGCGAGGACCCCACGTGTCAGAATTAGCAATAGAGAAGTGCGGAGAAAGATCAGAAAGCGGTGGCACAGAGAGGATTCAGCTGGGTTCAAGCAGGGGAGCAAGAGCTCGTTGCTGCAAGTACCTGGGCAGTATTGTGGTCCGTGGACGGTTCTTGGTGTTACCGGCGAAGCATTGGAATTACGTACCTCCAAATGAGCATCTCACAAGGGCATTCCCGGCTAGAGCACTCGCTGCGTAGCGCGGATATGCGTCGACCTAACAAAACTTCAGTCAGCACGACAGTTCGCATTTCGTCCAATCCCTTGACCCGGGGGTGTTGCCGTGGGTTACAGCTCTCGGTTGGTACGCCCACACCGGGGCGGTTCTGGGAGGACATATTGGTTTGTGTGTCACACTCACCAGGAAGGTAAATATGCCTGTGAAGGCCAACATCATTCTACACACGAGAGAACGTAATCGGTTAGCCGCATGGCCTCCTCTTCGAAACCGGGCTCAGGAGAGAGTGGGAGGCGGGGGGTGAAGGACCTTGCCGTATCGTCTTCCCAAGAC
>Ga0247760_1000954_pt1 | contig 29357 bp, 35 predicted proteins | sample UWRJL171409R4_FD_179936 | JGI IMG/M metagenome (GOLD analysis project Ga0247760, IMG submission 179936) | Plant litter microbial communities from Arlington Agricultural Research Station in Wisconsin, United States - UWRJ-L171-409R-4 | ecosystem: Environmental > Terrestrial > Plant litter >... | reverse complement strand
CCGCGCTCCGTCCCCCCTCCCGGCTCCGGTGCTCTGCTCCACGCACCCCGCAACACCCGCCGCCGCGACAGCTACCCCTCCGAGCCAGACTCCGACTCCGAGTCCCACCGCCCCAACAGCCCGCTAGCCAAGGCCCGCCACGTCCTCGAGCAAAGCTTCAGCTCGTCCACCTCCGGTCTGGGCGTCGGTGTCCTCGGCGCCATCGTAGGCGGCCTTGCCGCGCGCGAGGCAAGCGAGGCAGCCGGGAAGAAGGGCGGCGGCCACCACCACCACAGCAAAGACAACAAAGGCGCGCTCATCTCTACCATCGTCGGCGCTGCTGTGGGCGGTTTGGGCGCGAATGCCATTGAGAAGAGGCTGGAGCTGTCGAGGAAGAAGACCAAGACGGAGCAGGACGCGTGGGAGAAGAAATGGGGCCGGGAAGAGGGGAATGGGAATCGGAAACGGGGAGATGATAGGGATAGCAGGGAGTTGAGAGATGCGGAGGAGGGGAGGGGGAGGAGAGGTAGGAGAGGAGAGGATTATTCGAGTGGGGAGGACAGTGATTATGAGGAGGATAGGAGGAGGAGAGCTGCCGCTGCGACGAGGGCGAGGAGTCATGATGTTAGGGATCGGCATTAGTTAAGCTAGGCTTGTGTATTGTTTGTGTTTTGAGTGGGTGAGTGAGTTACATGTAAGCGATGGGCGGCATGCGGGTTTATTCCTGTTGTTTCCTTTGGGTGGTCTTCAGGACTGTCGAAATGACATTTGTTGTGGGATAGGTGTTTTGGATAACTTGGATGGCAGGGGGTTTCATTTTTCCTTGAAGGTTGGCTCATGATGATGATGATGATACAAAACGCCCGATTGCAGGCAAGATACAAAACAAGACGGGCCTCACGGTTATTTCAGCGGACGGTTTATGATACAAGTACAATTGTGACGTTCCCTACACTACTCGTGGCCGACTCAGATGGCAGTGATGCCGCCGACACACGTATCTATCTACATAAATTATTTTTCTACATAAGCGAGCGGATATGAAAAGAAATCCAAGCTCGCCGATACAGGCGTTCTGCTAAATACAGGAAACCCTTCCTAATTGGGACGCTCTGTCAAATACAGAAAACCTTCGTGATCTTCGTTAACGCCTCACGGCAATAGCTAGGCGTTTCGTTAGATACAGGAAACACTCGCTGACCGGGGCGCTCTGCCGAATGCAGGAAACCTTCGTGATGTTCGTGAACGTCTTACGGCAGCAGCCCGCAGCCCAGATACAACACAAATAGGTATCTCCGAAGTCAAAAGCTCGATATTTTCTTCTCTCATGTGTCTTCATATTCCGACATGAACGTCGTAGCCTCTGAATCGAGGACGTGATAACAAACGAAACACCCCTGACAAACTATGTAGTCTGTCTAAAAGATGTCATCATCGTAGTTGGACGGGTCCATCTTCAGTGCGCCAACCGAGGATCGGCGTTTGACAGTGCCTGTGGTCGAGTTCCAGTTCTGGCCCGAGTGGCTCTTCGCATGGCGCAGCGACAGATCCCGTGCCTGTGCCTGTGCTGTCTCGTGCTGCGACACGCGCTGCGATTCGCGCTTCGACAACAAGCGCTCGCGCTCGAGGGCGGCCTTGAAGAAGCCCGTAATCTCGGCAAGCTGGAGCTGCTGCGGCTCAGGGCATCCAATGCAGTTGAACAGGTTCTGCGAGTCCAAAAGCTGCTTCGCAATGACGGTGTCGGGCTGGCAGAATGTGCGAATGCGCAGGAAACGAGCGTCGACCTTCATCATGTCGATGATTCCCAGAATGGCGGTGTTTGTAGCAGCACGGCCATAGAACTTGAAATCGTTGACGTGGAGCCGCACAAGGTCGAGTTGTGTCTCCATATCATACCGGAAGCTGACGACCTTGGGGCGACCCTTCTGCTGCCAAGCCTCGGCGATCTTCTTGAGTTTATCCGCATCAAGGCGGCCGGCATTGAATTGGGACACAAGATAGTCGTTCAAGGCCGAGGCAAGCGCGTACTCCAGCTCGCAGTACAGGAGAGCCTGTTCGCGGGGGCTCAGGGAGATGGCGAGAGAGCGAGGACTAGTCTGACTCTTTTCCGAGCTCTGAGACTTGCGCTGCGCCTTTGTATCGGTCGCGTCGTTTGTCTGCGATACTTATTAGCATTCATATGCGGTCATCCTTTGGCTTGTTATCAATCATACCATCATTCCCTTTGCCTTCTTCATGATGTTGTCGAAGAAGCCAGGCTTCCGGGTCGGAGACGAACTCGGTTTGGAAAGACCCGGCGTGGTGCTCTCCAGCCACCCATTGTGTCCGATCATAGTCTTGGAGCTCTTTCTTACACCCTGCTTCTCATTGCTGAGGAGCGATGCCAGAGGCGAAAAGGTCGAGTCCAATGCATTGGAAGAGCTGTTACCATCGGTTTCCTCATGGGCGGCCGCCGCTAACAGAACTTTCTGCGACTCAGAGCGCGGAACACTGGGGTCAGTCCGCCAAACACCAAAACCTGGCAGAACGGTGGTAGGCTTGGGCGGCGAGCCGTCCTTGCTGACACGGAGCGGGCTAACATGGGATGGGTAGCGGCTATCATGGTCTTGAGAGTAAAGAGAGTACTCCTCGGAATCGTAATCAGCAAAGCGAACAGCCGGTGCCTCTACCAGCTCGTGAGGGTGGTGGATGATAAAGGTTCCCTGGGCGTTCTTTCGCTGCACAGACTGCTTGGCATGATAACGAGCAGCGTCCGTATCAATAGAGATCGGAGGTTTTTTGGCACTGCGCTGAGAGACAGGCGACTGGTAGGTTTGAGAAACGGGCGGCGACTGGTGTGGTTGAGAAGCAGGCGACCGATGGTACTCAGAGGCGGGCGTCTTGTGATGCACAGGAGTCGTGGATTGTTTCAATGCCGACCGCAGTTCTTTGTTCTTGCTGGGAGACTCGAGGGTGGTACTGTCACGAAACTCGAACCTAGCAAGACGAGACTCCGGGCTGTTGCCAAGGTTGGCAAACTTTGCGGGAGACCGAGCGCGCTCGCGAGAAGGAGTTCCAATCTCACGATTGGCCTTCGCCGGCGAACGGGATCTCATGCTGGACTTGGGCGTCGCGGTCTGCTTGTGGGGCATTCTCTTTGCTAGGTCGGCATCCTCGGCAAGCTGCCCACGGCCACGCGCCTCCCGCTCTCGAGCCTGAGCGATGGCATCAGGTGAAAAACTTGGAAATCAGTTAGTTGGTGCGCATCGGTAGCCTCTAGATACCATCACTTACGCCACAGTAATCTTGTCCGTCTGCGAGAATGTCTGCGAGTCGGTCATGCTGAGCCGGAAGCGGCTGTTCTGCGAGAAGCGGTCGTCCTGCGAGAAGCGGTCGTCTTGCGAGAAGCGGCCATCATGCGACATACGGCCAGATCGAGAAGGAGAACGGGATCTAAGAGACTTGGAAACCGGGACGAAGTTGCCACGGAGGGCTCTCTCGGAAGCTCGATCCATCGAGGCGCGCTTGTTCAAAGCACCGTCCAGCGAGACAGAGTCGTCGTTGAAGTAGCTTGATTCGGGCTTCAAGGGCGAGTCTTCCAGATTGTAAAACAGGAAACAAGTTTGCGAATGAGGGATGTCGCCAGGATCACCAGTCTTCGGAGTTCTCGGGGAGGGTTCCTGTAAGGGCGCAGGCGTGAGAAATGGAAACTGCGCTTTTGCGCTGGAAAATAAATACTTACGGGATCTGTAATAAAAAGCTCGGGATCTGCGCAGAGCTCTGGTTTGAGGTTTGAGATCCAGGCTGCGGTGTTGGCGTGATGGTCGCGTGGTACCGCTTGTTTTCCTAATGGTAGAATATCTGGTCAGCAATTGGCTTTGGTGTGGTTGTGGCTGCGGCTGGTGCGAGCCGTAATCATGTTGCTCACCTAGAATGGAGATTCCCTCGGCGAATTTCTTGCGCAGCTTGGCTTGTCCCCGGGGAGTCTGGGACTTCAGGAACTCGGGGAGCTTAGATTTCACCGCCACGAGTCCGGGCTTAATGGTGGTTTCGGGTGGGGTTGAAGGGGTGGACGAGGTCGCCATGGCGATCTGGGACTCGGCGTCGGCAAACTGAAGAGAGTATTTTGAACTTGTGCGAAACTCGAAATAAAACGGCCCAAGCTTTCTCGGCGAGTAGAGATCCTCGTCAAAAGCCGCACGGCTGGTCATACCACGGGGTGGTGTTACGGCTGTGACGGAGGGGGGGAAGGTGCGGAAGTGGTTGAGGCAGGTGGCAGAAAGTCCAGACCTGTGCGCGACAGAAACCCTTCTGGCCGTCGAGGTTCCTGCTTGTTTTGCCAGCTTGTCAGGCCCGAAATTTTCGTCCAAAACTCTGCAACAGAAAACCAACCATTGACTTCATTTACTTGCGTAAGACTCCCCAGCGCAGTCTTCTTCTTCAACTTCGCCAGCGAAGTACCTCTCGTTCATATGTCAGCATCATTGGATTCTCTCACATCCAAGTCCATTACTCAAGGCCCTCTTGCCTTTGTTTACCATCCCCTGAAGATAATGTACAGCACGACTTCTGTACCTAGCGGGTTAGCCAGAGATTATTGACGACGCCCATGCAACATTGGACTCAGGCCTCTCTCCCCCATGAGGCCTACCCAACGAAGCATACGGCCCTCTGTGGCGTCTCTTCAGCACAACCAGCCTTGGCCTCACTCGCGTAATGCACAGCTCCCTGGCAGAGCATATCTCGCGGTCGTCCCCAACACCAAATCCTATGTCCTCAACTCTGGTACCTGATGGTTCATTCCCAGTCCAACAAGTCAAGTTATCGGTATCGAAGAGGCAGTATCTGTGTTAATACATTGCATGCTAAAAGCTGTGCGTCTTTCGGAACTTGTGGGATGCGAGGCTAGGGGAGAGATTGTACTTGCTGAGAACGACAACAGCTTTTGTACAGATGCCTCTGTTAGAGACCCTGCATCACCTTCAGGAAAATACCGGCTTCGTTCAGTGAGTAACGTAAAAAAGCTGGTGCTGTCTTCGCCTCAGCTTTGGTGGCATTTTTCTCCCTTCCTCTGTCGATAGGAAAGGGGGCTCTGTGATGGCATCACCCCTTATCACCCACATGATGCCCAACAGCGGGGTGAAACAGAACGACGAAAGGGAAAAAGACTGCACACCCCGTAGAGTCTCAAATTTTCCAACAGCGTCTGCTTCATGTTATCTGCCGCGCCTGCCCTTGCTCGAACAGACCTTGTCTATTCATCTGGGGAAGGAGCGACAGAAAGACCACCTGGGCTCACTGGTCTCTTTCAGCACTGGCAAACAAAGAAAAGCGGAAGCAAAAAGTGGAAGCATGTCTGAATCAGCTCCATAGTTTATGAACCTACCATGCACACACAGCTTAGGAATGCTTGGGTGGCCTTGCTCGCTGCTTTGCGTATTCCTGTCGTCTCATACCGCATCATGCTGTCACGCATCGCAGCACCACTCCAATGGAAGTCAGTATCACCCCAAGTTCTCGACAGGGCACATTCTGAGCCAAGCCTCGCTAGGTTGCTCTCGGGATCCACGCAGCTGATGGATGCGCACCGATGCTCAACGATGGGCGCGTCACGCATCACCCCTGGATCTCGCTAAATATATCCTGCCAAAGTAAACAAAGGGGGTCGGGTGTTTTGATCGGACAAAGCCCAAGTCTAGTGCTGCCGCAGCCTCTTCATGGGAAAACGATGGCGCTTGAGCATCGAACACCGGAGTAGGGCCTGGCAACAGTGCAGTGGAACTGGGTACCTGACTAGTCACTAGAGGGACGCCGTCAAGGCAGGTTCGGAGGCTGGCCAATTAGCACCGTGTCAAGACATGGGGTAAGATGAAGACAATGTCCACTTCCCCAGACCACCTTGGGGCCGGTCACTGGAGCAAGAACAGGCCCGAACGATCAACCGGCTAGTTTGCCGGTTGTCGATGTGGTTGTCGATGTGGTCGGAGTTAGGTATTTGTGAGGGTCCGGTGGCGGCACCGTCCGTCCGGTGCAACCGACGCGCCAACGCACACCATGGCCACGCCGCTCTGGCTGGCGCTGCGTTAGCGGCAGACGACCCAAAACCCGGAAAACGAGATCGGAATATCGGAAAGTGGACGAACGCCTTCCGTTGGGCGGAAAGTGGACAAATGCGGACGACTGCATTCCTTCTGCGCATTCATCTTCGATCATGTTTGTGTGTCTGCATGATCGGCTCAGCGACCCGGCTTCTGCGCTCTGTTTGGCGCGCGAAGCACCGAAGACCGAGCGGGAATAAGCGACCCACACCACGATTGCAGCGAAGATCAAGTCTTGGTCTTTGCACATCATGTGGCAGCGGGCCCGTTTCTCCATCCATGGTGTCGCTCAACTTTTTTACTCGGCGCGCGATGGCTAGGCGCACGACTGGCGGCGAGTGGATAAGCCGGGCTAATGCTGCAATAGAGCACTCGCTGCGCCCACCGACTCCCGACAATTCAGCCGTGCTCCCCACCGGCGGCCCCACAAGTGACTCCCGTGTCTAAGTCCCGGCCTGCCCCTCACCCTTTGAGCCAGCCATACCCCAGCAGGCATGATAGCTTCCAGAAGCTGGTCATCCAGGTCATTGCAAGCAGGCACGACAGACAGCGCGACACAACGCCTACCGCTCAGCCGGCATCCCACTCCGTGCCTCCTTGTGCTCCTTACCCCACGAGGCCCTTTGAAGGGCCTGGACCAATGGGTTCCATCGGTCCCATCTCTTGGCAATCAGCTGCCCACCGCTGCGGGCGCGGCTCTTGATGTTTGCCCTCGACCACGGCGGGTCGGGCGTGGCTCTCCCGAACTCGTTGCCGCCCCTCTGGGTCCTCCCGTGCAAGCGCGTTAGTGGTTGTGCGCGGATTGACACCCCTTGCGGCTTGCAGTGTCAGTGTTGCGGCGACCCCATCGCTCGGGACCTAGCCCGGATCGTGGTACCTGGAAGGCCCGCGGTTCAAATACTCGGGGGGCCACCAGCGTTGCAACCTGCCTGTGAATCAATCCAATCAATTCATCGCCTTCTCCCCGTTGCGTCACTTTGGCTCCTGTCGAGATACCCATACTTATATCCTCCGCCAGCCACACTTCAGACCTCTCTCTCCCTCTCCCACTACACTTCCACACCACACACACGCAACACACAATGGCGTCACAAGGAGAGAGACCAGCAAACCACTATGACGTCGGTAAGTGAACCGCCTCTTGGGCTGTCTGGGCGGCGCGGCTAACTGGAGCTGGCAGTCATCGTTGGCGCGGGGCCGGTTGGGTTGATGATGTCGACCTGCCTGGCAAGATGGGGGTACAAGATCAAGCACATCGACAACAGAGCTGAGCCGACGGCGACGGGCCGGGCTGACGGCATCCAGCCACGATCCCTGGATCTGCTCCGGAATATGGGGCTCAAGTCGGCGGTTATGGCTCACAAGCCCGCTCGTGTCTACGAGGTCGCATTCTGGGACCCGCCCAAGACCGGAAACGGCATCGTTCGGACGGGAACCTGGGCAAGCTGCCCGGACTTTATCGACGCCAGATACCCCTTTACGACACTCCTCCACCAAGGGTTGATCGAGCGCGTATTTATCAGTGATCTACAGAAGAACAATGTCCAGATCCAGCGGCCATGGACGATCAAGGGCTTTTCCTCAGACGAGCAGGCAAACCCTGAGTACCCGGTCGAGGTCAAGCTTGAGCACGTGGATGGAGAGGGGAGCGAGACTATCCGGGCCAAGTACCTCTTCGGCGGTGAGGGCGCGAGGTCGTTCATCCGCGACCAGCTGAAGATCGGTATCACGCACAAGGACCCTATTGCTTACGTGTGGGGTGTTATGGACGGTGTTGTCAAGACCGACTTCCCGGACATCAAGGTGCGTCAAGTGGTTTCACGCCGTGACTAACACAGGAGGTGCTGACAGTCGCTCAGATGAAATGCACCATTCACTCCGAGCACGGGTCTATCATGGTCATTCCCCGTGAGAACAACATGGTTCGACTCTACATCCAAATCGCCTCCTCCTCAGACCCCGACTTCAACCCCAGGAAGACTGCGACGATCGAGGAGGTTCAGGCCTCAGCCCAACGTATCCTGCAGCCCTATTCCGTGGAATGGGAGAGAGTTGAGTGGTACTCCGTCTACCCCATCGGGCAAGGTATCGCGGCTAAGTACACGCTGGACCACCGGGTATTCCTCGGCGGAGATTCCTGCCACACCCACAGTGTGAGTTTAATATCGCGCAGCCCCTTTTGATGTCGCACAACTAACAGCCCACGCAGCCCAAAGCCGGTCAGGGTATGAACACGGCGTTCCTGGACGCCCTGAATCTCGCATGGAAGATCCACGCCGTCGAGGCTGGCTTCGCGAACCGCAGCATTCTTGAGACATACGAGCCTGAGCGCAAGGAGGTCGCCGAGACCCTTTTGTCATTCGACAACAAGTACGCCAAGCTCTTTTCGCAGCGGCCACCCGCCGCGAGCGAGGTTGCCGCGGCAACAACCACCGGCGGCAAGGCAGCGGAGGAGGAGAACGAGTTCATTAAGACCTTCAAGGAGTCTTGCGCTTTCACCAGCGGATACGGCGTATTCTACAAGGCCAACGCCCTCAACTGGTCTCCATCCCACCCCGCGCAGTCGCACCTTATCCTCGACCCGGCCACCGCCGGCACCAAGCTGCAGCCCGGAAGGCTCTGCATCAACTCAGACGTTACCCGCATCACCGACGCCAACGTCGTCCACCTCGAGCAAGAGGTCCCGCTCAACGGCTCGTTCCGCATCTTCGTCTTCGCCGGCAAGCCCTCCGTCACGGCGCGCGCCCTCAAAGACCTCGCAGCCAACATGGCCCGCAAGGGCTCCTTCTTCTCCGCCTATACCCGCCCCGACGCCGACACCGTCAGCCACCACGAGAAGCACAACCCCCACAGTTTGTTCTACACTGTATGCACTGTCTTCGCTGCTCCTCGCGCCGAAGTCGAGATCTCGCGCGACGTTCCCCCGCTGCTGGCACGCTACGTCGACCACATCTACGCCGACGACCGCTGGAACCGCCACGTACCCGATGCCAAGGCGGCGGCACACGCCAAGATGGGTCTGGATCAGGAGCGCGGTGGTGTCGCAGTCGTCCGCCCCGACGGTTACGTCGGTGTCGTGGTCAAGCTGGAGGAGGGAAGCGCCACAGTGGATGCGCTGAACGCATACTTTAACTCTTTTACCACGAAGAAGCTGGGCGACACATTGGCTAGCCTTTGAGACGTTTCATCAACTTTTTTATGTCTACCTCCTGTAAGGAAAACTAATTTACCTGGGGCGTGCAAGCGTTGCAGCGCTTCCTTGATGGAAGAAGGGATGAGGATACATACACGGCAATGGCTTGGGTAGTTCTTGGGAGTCACTACTATTTGGCTTGCGGCTCTGGAGCTGGGTGGGGGTTTTTTTTCTTTGTACTTGTACTTAACGACGATGCGATGCATACCCGAATCTGAATTTTTTGGTCATCTTGTTACCCCGCGCTTGTTTTGAACTTTTGTTGTGATCATATGAGACTGTCCATGACTCGGTGAAACCGTGGAAAGGAACACGGAGATGGGTGGCAAAGTCTCTAAATCGCATGAATCTGAGTAGAGCTCCCAACATAAAACTGCGGAAAATGCGAAAAAAGGTACAAAGATCTGGGGAACCCAGCCCATACGTCTGCCATGGACGTTCCAAAAAAATAAAAAATAAAAAATATCGTGCCAGTGTGCTAAGCTGAAGGGTTGCTGCTGATATAACCAGTGGGTAGGGTACCCGCAACAACGCAATATCGTTTTAAAAGACGGCAGTTCGCATGCTGTCTTGTCTGTTGCAGAAACCTCCGAGGTGTGGCTGCGCGGTAACTTCAGGGGTAAGACACGGCAGATGATACACCCCTGTCTGTGGAAACCCCTGCCTGAGTCGGGTACCGCCGCAATCGCAATCTCAACTTAGCAGGCGGCATGAGTCTTGCCCGTCTTGCCCTGCAGCGAGTGCTTCTCCTTCTGTTTTTCGTAGCAGAGATGGTCAGTATGTGTCAACGAGGGATTACCGACCGGTCAAAAGTGAGAAGCTAAAGCAATGAATGGGGCTTACCCGATATTTGGGGTGGCTGTGCGTCGCTTTTCCGCTGGCGGTGTGGTATTTGTGGATGAACTCCTGTTGCTTCTTGATGCTCTCCCGGTCCATTTGGTCAAGCAGCGTCTGGCACGCCTTGATGTCGGTGATGAGGCCATCGCATCTGTTACGGGTGAAGTCTTCACGCACGACGACACGGAGCATCTTGAGGTTCTTGGTGTTGGGCGCCATGGTGTAAGCCGGGACGACCCATCCGCGGACACGCAGCTGGTGGGCGAGGGCGAACTCATCGTAGTTGCGCTCCTCCTCTCCCTCTTCAGTGGGGGTCAGGCGGAAGGCGACGAGCGGAAGACCCTCGCCCGACTTCTTGGACATGATGATGAAGCCAAGTGCTTCGAGTGAGTCTGAGAGGTAGTCGGCTGTGCGCGTCAAGTTGGACATGATGGCTCGGTAGCCATGCTTGCCGAGGCGGATCAGCTGGTAGTACTGCCCGATAACTTGACTGGCCCCCTTGCTGAAGTTTAGGGTAAAGGAGGCCTGGTCAGCGCCAAGGTAGTTGATGTTGAATACAAGCTCCTTTGGGAGGTATTCTGCGCCGCGCCAAACGACCCAGCCGACACCGGGGTAGACGAGGCCATACTTGTGGCCTGAGACGTTGATCGACACGACTCGCTCCAGGCGGAAATCCCACTCCAGATCGGGCATTACAAACGGCGCTACGAAGCCACCGCTTGCGGCGTCGACGTGGATAGGAGTATCGAGACCTTTCTCGATCAGGAGGTCGTTGACGGCCTTGACATCCTCATATTCGCCAGTGTATGTGGATCCAAGAATGGCGCAGATGCCAATGGTGTTCTCGTCAACCAGGTTCACCGTCTCCTCAGGGTCGATGACGAAGCGCGTTTCGGTACAGTACACGAGCTTCTCTTCAATCTCAAAGTAGCGGGCAGCCTTCTCCCAGCAGACCTGGACGGCGGCTGACATGACAATGTTGGGCCTGTCTGTTGACTTTCCTTCCGCAACCCGCCGGTTCTTCCACCGCTTCTTCATGGCAAGGACAGCGAGCATAATAGCTTCAGAGCTGCCGACGCAAGAGGTGCCGATGGCTCCGGCGCTCTTGCTATCTGCGGGCACCGGAGCATTGAAGAGACGGGCAATCATGGAGACGCATCGGTTCTGGATGTCAGCCGACTGGGGGTACTCCTCGTAATCGATGAAGTTCTTGGCGAATGACTCGGCCATGAGCTTCTCAGCCTCCTCTTCCTATGGCAGTGTAAGCAAGCGCACCGTCTTCTTGGAATTATACAGCTCGCTTCGTATCAGCGAAGATATCTCGCGTGCATACATACCATGTAAGTGGTGACGAATGAGGCCAAGCTATCGGGTTTAGCGCGTCAGTTTGGAACCCAGGTATATGGTACCAGAGGACGGAACGCATAGGCTCACTTCAACATTGGGTTGTTGTCCATGCTTAGCTCATCCTTGATCATGCGGTAGGCGACCTCCTTGGGCATCTCACACTCGGGCATCTCATGGCGAGGGAGGTCGCAAGCGGCAAACCTGGAGCCATAGACACTGGTGGTGAAGTTGTCTTCATCATTGGCCAGCTGCAGGTGAACTTTCTTCACCGCACTGACTAGCTTGTCGTTGATGTCGTCGTCATGAGGGATGGCTGAGAGGTGCACCATGGTGTATTTGTGGCTAGCTGCCGAAGGAGGATGCTCTGTGTGAGGAATGCAGAAGGCCGAGTCCAGCAAGTGTTGGGCTGAAGACTTTATTTATGGGCAGCAGCAAGTTTGCCTTCAAGTGCGTCAGCCGTCGTACCTCGTTTGCAACCTCTTGCTCCGAAGTGGGGGCATTGCACAGATGAAATCGCGATACTGGGTGCGATGGGAAAAGGACTGTACCTGGGAACACGAAGATCATAAGATGAGGGGATTGAGACTTGGCGAAGCCGGAAAAGCGGGCAAACAAAGGGAGGCCGCTGAAGGGAGGGGAGGCACGATGATGATCGTAGAAGACGGCGGCACCGCACACTGGCTCAAGCGCGGCTGGCACCGCATGTTGGGCAGAGCCTGGGCTGTTGGTCGATTGCTCGCTACTGACGCAGCTTACGTACATGCCGCAAAAGCTTGTCTTGAACTTGGGATGAGAAGTGGTGATGGAGAGCAGCCATCAAGAGTCGGGCTCCAGTCTGGCCCCGCGAATCAGCGGCCATATCCAGGCTATGCTCTAGTGTTGCGGGCCACTAGAACGCCTCTAATTCGGCCTGCTGCAGCACACAAAGCGGGTGTAACCCCGCCGGCCCCTCAGCTCTCTGCCCTTCCCTTTTTCCACCCCTCATCCCCCGCACCTTCCTTTCCAACGTTGGTCTCACACCGCTGGACTGCTGGAATGGCCTGTTATTTCCGTTTGCCCCCGATATTTCTTGAGCGGGACCCAATGTGTTGCAAATGCCTCAATCGCCCCTCGCTTGACTGGTGGTTCGACACAGGATCACGATCATGATCACGCTCCGGAAGTCTGGTAAGTTGCTCGCCTGCCCTCCGCCCAAAGCTCACTCAGCAGCAACGTTTCTCAGCAGCGCAAACCGGGCTGGATGGTCCACAAAACCCCTGTCGCTGTCTTGGAAGCCCGTTTGGCGTTTTACAACTCCTCATTTTTCTAGAACTAGGAGCCGCAGATGCGGGACGAAGTCCGCCCTGATGGACTACTTACCCCTGATCCTGAGACTGGGCTGTGCCGGTTGGACTCAGATCCCGACTGAGCTGCTCGGGAGCACCTGTTGTCGGCAACACAACCACGACGTTGGAATACTGTCGTGACATCATCGGCTTATGTCGTGCCATCCCGGTTAACGCCCTGTAGGTATCTCGAAGTTTCACGGCCTGACCGCCTTGAAGCTCCTTTGAAGCTCCCTTCAAGCCCCCTTCTTGAACCCGTCACTCCAACCCCAACACAACCCCCCACAGTATCTCTGTCATTCTCCCCTCTCCCCTCTCCCACATCTCATCATGCCCCCCGCCAGCCTCCATCTCCCTCACCTTCACGCCCCCGCTCTCCAAACATGCCTTCATCCCCTCCAACTGCTCCCTCGGCACCAACGTATCCTCGCCACTCTGCACCAGCACAACCCCCCGTGACGACCCCTTCCACTCTCCAACCCACCCCTCTGCCGTCGCCGGACACACAGCCTTCCAAACCTCCTCATCACCCCCAAACGCGCCTCGCGTAAACTCCTCATACGCATCCCTAAGCCCTTCATACCCCCCCGGCGGCCGCTTCACAAACCCCGCCAGATCATATAGCCCATTCAACCCCACAACCAGAGCCGGTTTTCTCACCGCTATGCCCAGCCCCCATCGTGCCGGATCCATCACCGCCTGAAATGCCAGCGTCGCGCCGCAGCTGTGGCCCGCCAGGACGTAGTCCCCTGTCGCAGCGCCCAGGCGCTGCAGGAACGCAAGGCCACTAAGCACATCGCCGATGTGATCTGGGTGCTGTGCCTTGTAAGCCGGATCGTCAGAGGGGCGCCCGGGGTACGGCGAGAGGCGGTAGTTGAGGGATGCAAGGCCTGCGATCCGGGATCCCTTGGAGGTGGAGGTAGAATCTTGGTTTCGGAGAAGGAGAGCCGCTGCCGCGCGGTCGAACGCTGCTGCTGTCACGGCCGGGTCGCGCCAGGCGCCGCCGTGGATGAAGATGATCCAGCGGCCCGGGCGGCGGGGGAGGGAGGCATCGTCCGGGGGAGAGCGGTCGCTGGTAGCTGGGACCCAAGCCGTCAGTGTCTGGAGGGAGTTGGTGCTCTCGGGGATGTAAGCGACGTGTTTCTGCCAGCCGACGGTGGTCTGTGTTTCGGGTGATGTGGTCGGCGTCCAGGGGGCCGAGCCCCAGGCCGACCGGTCGTCCGCTGATGACATTTTGGGACGTGTGTGGTGAAGTTGGAGGAGGTGCGTGGGTGAGTGGGGAACGGGGAACGGGGGTGGTTTATCATTTGGATAAACGCTCGATTATTCCCGCAGTGCGGGAACTGGAGGGGCTCTCCGGACCCCTCAGTAGTACAGCGGGTGGGACGGGGGAGGGGATAAAAATGAAACTCTACGTGCAAGCGCATGGGTTGGCGGAAGGTTATGAACTACCCCTTTGGAGTTGCAGGGCGATAGGTCTCTTCAGGTCGGCTCGAGCCGAAACTCCATCTTGCAAATATTGAATGTTGCTTGCGCCTTCTAGTGGTCGGATTGCGCTAAAATGCACAGGTAAGTTTCAAAGTACGGGCAGCAACGTCAAAATACATACGGTATTACATTTTGGCTGCCCTGGAATTTGTCCAAAATATTGTTGGTTGAAGCGTGCGTGGCCTTGCACCTGCTTCTCGCTCACGGGGGAATTAGAGAGGTTCAATTTTAGTTTCCATTGGCCTGAGTCAGTCAGAGCAAGCTAGAGTTTCAGTTCCCACTGGCAGTTTGCAAAAGTGTGGGGCAGAGAACGAATATTACCTAGACTTATCCTTTAATGAAGACTAAATGATGCAGTTTGAATGTAAGTGCCTACCTACGCATAGTTGCATGTCTCGTGGTGGTTCAATGTTGATGATGCTGAAAAAGCTTGACTACCACATAGCTAGTACCTGACTCAGGTAGGGGTATTGAAACAGCATAACCCTCCACGTCCAATGGCATAGTTGCAGATCAAAAACAAAAGATAGTGCTAGGTAGTCTGGTCATCCTTATGGGATGATGTAAGCAACTTGCTGTTGTCAGCATGGTTACACAGATCGATTCAGGGGACGCCAAGACGGTTGCCGAAACACTAAGGAAACCATCATGATATAAACATCCAACCCAGCCGAACATATGTAAATCCGACAGTCATTCATGTAAACACAAAAAGCTAATCAGCTTTGCTACAATTGAAAGCATACATGATTAACGATCCTCGGGTCGGGACGGGACAAAAATGAGACCGAAAAGAAATGTAAAAAGGGGGGAAATACCGCTTTTATTGACAAGTTGCTGGCTGGCTTGGGTGTGAAGGTGACAAATCAGATTCAAGTGCTGTAAAGAGAATGCAAAGATACAGCTATACACCTACCTACGTAGCTTGTGAACCGGTCATGAGGAGAATTTCAACCGTACACTTCCCAGTTCAGTGTCCCGAGAGCAGTTGAAAAGGCGGAACATCGAATGATGCATACCGTATTGGGTTTTTGATGGCTGTGACACAATTTCCGCTTGAGTTTCGAGGATGCTGCTTTGTGGTCATCTTAGGCCATCACTTCACTTCACTTCTTTATCAACAAGTTTACTTTCTGCCCTACAAGAGGCTTTTGTCGTCCGAGCAGCGTGATGTTGATTTCAAACGTTTACTTGATCAGCAAAGTAACATACCTGCTACATCTCATTTCTTTCTCTACCTTAAGTTGGGGTAGCTTGTCCACATATCCCAGAACCTCCAGCGGTTTGGCAGAGACCAAACGCCAGAATTTTAATATACCTAGTCCAGTTCAGGTTGTCAGCATGAGTAGGTATTCATATGTTCAGGACTTGCGCTAGTCTTCTAGTTCGGCTCACAGCAAGAGCACAGATCCATCCTTAGAACTCTCCTACTAACGGGGCAATCAGGCAACATGAACATCAACAGACGTACACATGGCCATCATAGGTAGTTATTCAAAAGATTCACCACACCAATACGGCGCAGCGTTGACATCGTCAACTGTCAAGGTAGATATATACATCCTACACCAGGTAACCACTCCCAATCCCGCCTAGCTCTCACATAGGTACCTAGGTAGGCAGCCACTAGCCAACACGGCCCTTCTCTTCTTTTTAGTCCAAGCCCCCAGCATCGAACGTGACACCCCAATTGACCCTTCCCTCAGTAACTATTACCATCCATCCATCCATCCATCCACCCATCCCGTACCCCGATGCTCGCTCCTCTTTGTGTGTGCCCGTTCCTTCCAACCTAGCAGTCACAATTGCAGAAAAGAATTCCCATCATGGTATCGCTTTAAAACCGGTGCCCAAAAAGAACCACTGCACCTGCATCGCCGCCTTTGCCTTTGTCTCCAACATGACGGACGCTTCGTCATCCCCTGTCTCCATTTATGTATTATATCATAATGGGCGCGTCCCTTTTCCGCAGTGCCGTTCGGCAATGTCTCTTGCCGAATATCCATCGTTCATCCTGTCGGACCCGGTCAGAGCCGACAAGCGTTTCGGGCCAGAGTCGCCGGATTCTGATTCGATAATTCAAATACTTCTCGTGGCGTGGTCGTGGTCGTAGTCGCGATCATGATCGTCGATGTCGGGGCGTGTCTTGGTTTCGGTTGGGCAGGGCTTCGCCTCCCTACTGAAATACCGGTAGGTTTTCGCCATCTGCTTCCCTGTGTCCTCCCGTATTCATTCAAATGATGTTGGCGATGCTGATTCTCTCCTGACTCCTACTTTTCGCCACAGCCGGGTTTGTCCCCGCTGCTGCTGCCGTGGGGCTATGGTTGAGAGGGCTCGCTCCCCCGCCCCTGTGCATCATCCCCCCCGGCGACACACCCGCGGGCTCGAGTTTTGGTTGGGGGAGGGGCTGCTGCAGGAGGGATGGGAGCGTGGCGGCTGGCCCCCACCCTTGTTGTTGCTGTGATGGTGGAGGCGGAAGTGGTGGTGGCTGCTGTTGTCTCGGGGGCGGGGGCCCCGATGCCGGAGCAGTCGGGGCAGTGGGCGTGGTCTGGCCGGATGCCAGGTTCCGTAGCAGGTCCTCCAGTCTCTCCCATGCGCCTGGGGCGGTCCACTCCCACCGCTCGTCGTGCGTCAGGCTCGTCCTTGCGTCCAGACTGAACAAACTCTCCTTTGGTGACGAGCCGGGCTGCTGTTGTGGTGGTGGAACATGGGTCTCGCGCTCGCCGCCAATCCACACCCACGAAGTTTCGGACCCGGCTTGGAGATCGGCACTGATGTACGCGAGCAGCTCCTCGTCGCGGAGGAGCGCGTCTTGCAAGTCGCTTGGCGATGGCCGGGGCGGTGCGAACGGCTGTGCTGCGTGGCCTGGCGGGGCTGCTTGGGTGAGGAAGGTCGCGTACTCGGCACGTTTCGATGAAAGAGTTGTAATGAAGAATGCCACGAAGCGGAGGGCGGGAACGGCTACCTCCCGGTGCGCATTGATGGAGGTCAGGGTCCGGATGCAGATGGATGCCTGGTCTAGATAGTTTGTGAGCAGGAGGAAGAGCGCGCAGCGGAAGACGTGCGTCGTCAGGAGTGCTGTGGCTCCGTCGGGGAGTGACGAGGACGTCCGGGAGAGAAGAGATGCCGTCTCTAGGGCCGTGTGCGTGCATTGCTCGACCGCGGTGTGCCGCACGTCCGGGGGACACGTTGGCGTAAGGTTATGCCGGTGAAGAAGCAAGCGGGCATGGAGGAGATAGACGAGGGGGTTCAGCAGGACAGGTGAGAGCGTTGCGTTGCTCGAAGGGTCACAAGCCTGGGGGAATGTGCGGAGGCACGAGGCGAAGTGCTGGTCAAATGTCGCGAGACGAGTTGGCGCAATGACATGAGTCGACAGCGCCCTGCCAAGTGCCGTATAGGATCGAACAACATGGATTATGGCGAGCAGGGAGTGCGTGAGGGGCTCTGCGCCGTTTGGCACCAGCATGCCGCCGTCATGGATGAAATGATCATCGACGCCGGTCGGAAGCGACGTATCGCAATCCGAGTCATCGATCAAGGGCGGCCTCCCCAACTCAAGCGCCAGGCTGCGATCGAGAATGTAAATAGTCCACCACGTCCTCCTGCGCATCTCGCCGTCGATGACTGGCCAGGCCCCAGATTCAGAGTGCAGGCCAATGTCCTGGGCCACTCTCACCGCGCTGCCAAGCCAGTTCCACGCTGCGGATTTGAGATTCATCTCGTTGAGAGCGATCGTGATGAGCACAAGGGCCCGCGCATTGTCGAGCACGTAGTCGTTGTTCCAGGGGTCGATTAGCGTCCTGGCGGTCTCGATTAGGCTGGCAGCTGAAAACCCGCGCAGTTGCTCCTCTTCGGCGATGAAGAGCCTCCCAACCGCAAGCGCTGCAAAGAACATAGACATGAAGGCTTGGGAGACACGCAGCGAAGCGCCCTGCTTGTACAGGCCATCGACAGTATGCTGGAAGGTAGGCCAATGAATGGTGGGTGTCATGGTATGCGCTGAAGAGTAGTACGAGCGCAGCAGCAGTTCAGTCGTCTGCCGCGGTGGCAGCAGGTGCTGGAAGTCTCGAAGTTCGGGGGATAGGGGCTGGCGGTACTGCGCAGGCGGCTTCCAAAGGCCCCGCGAGAAGTTTCGCAGGTTGGCCCGAGCCCGAGCCATGTCGTGGATGGGTGCTGGCCGCTTCTTCCGCCTCGGCTCCCCGCCGATCTCCGGGAGCTGGAGCGGCAGCTGCTCGACGCCATCCATGTCCACGTCGAGCTGGCCGTCCCGCTCCTGGAGCATGCGGCGCAGGCTGCCGTTCTCGCGGCGGATGCGCTCCATCTGCTTCTCCAGGTCCTGGACCTGCTTGATGGACGACATGCGCCGGTTAGTCTCCTTGGTGAATTGGCACTTGACGTTCCTGCTGGAGCACTCGGAACAGCTGGTCGTCTCGGTGGCGTCGCACTTGACCTTCCTCTCCCGACAGGCGTCGCAGCTGGGGTCCTTCCTCCTCTGACGGTACGCGCGCTTCTGGGCCTGGGAGGCGCCGGACGAGGGCAGCGGGGCGTGGGACGGGCCCGGCGTGCCGGCGGCCGACTCGCTGGAGGGCATGGACTCCCGCCCCATGGTGGAGTTGGCCGTGACGGGCGTGTAGGGCTGGAAGGCGCCCGGCAGCGGCTGCTGCTGCTGGTGCTGCTGCATCGGGGGCAGCGGCGGGATGCCGATGGGGTGCGGGACGGGCGCTGGGTTCGGCCGCCCACTGGTGCTCGTGCTCATCAGGCCGCCGAGGTACTGTGCTGGCGGCTTGGGTGAGGTGGCCGACTTGACGGACGGTGATTCGTATGGCCGGGCAGAGAGGTTGGGAGATCGGGAATATCGAGTGTGCGACGCGGTGGCCATGGTGTTGGTAAAAAAGAGCCTGCTTCCGGCAGGCTGATTCGGATGTGTCTCCACACGGTCCCCGATAGGACCGTCTCTGGGGAGCTGCCGGTCAAGGAGCATGCAGACGGGATATGGGGTGCTTTTGGGAATGGGAAGGTGGGAAAGGGAAACCAAGCGCAGGCCCGCGTTGTGCGTTCCCCGTTCCGCCCTAGCCACCTGCTACACACTCCGCTCTCTCTCTCTCACGCGTTCTCGTTCTCTCTCTACACACCACCACTGTCGCCTCTGCACATACACCAAGTACACACACGCACGCGCAAATCCGTCTCCAGGTACCAAGAATTCCTAGCCGTGGGTTTCCTGCCGTGGGTTGTCGATCAGGCCCAGGGAAGCTGGCGAGAGCGGAGAGCGTCGCCAGCGCCGTTGGGGACGGTCAGGGGCCTTTCCGCTGGCAGAGTCTGTTGGTAGGGGGCAAGTGGGTGCGCCGTGCTGCAGTGCCGTGCAACCTCAATGCCGCTATGATCCGCCGGTTTCCTTGCTGCGGGTTGCACGTCTGGCCCTCGTCCTCGTCCGTTTCTGCTCAAGTTACTCCAGCGCTGTCTGTCCGGGCCTCGAGGCTGCGTTCGGGAGCAATGCCGCACCGGATGGCCCCGAGACAAGAACAATACAACCTGTGATATTTGGACGGACGTTTTAGTAGCGCCCGTGGATATCAAGCATGCTATGATCCCAGAAATGTGTGCGGGAGATGTGTGGGCTGGGCTGTGGATGAAAGTCGGCGCTCGGCAAAAGCGATCCGGCAGCTGGTTCGCCGGCTCAGAGGGGAGGGCCAAGGAGCAGAAGGCCAAGCAGCAAGTTCGTCGGGCCCCGTTCTCGTGAACGACGAGGAGGAGGCGGGAGTGTGTGAGGGGGTGTGGACGCGGCCGAGGCAACCACAGGCCACAAACTAGGCAGGGCAGAGGAGCAGAGAATCAGGAGAACACACGCAACAGCCGCTGGCGCTGGCTGGCTGTCAGAAGGGAGCAAGCGAGTGAGCAAGCAAGCGCCTGGCGATGATGATGGGCCGCCGAGTGTGCGATGTGAGGGGATAAGAAGGGGGCACCAGCGGCGACGGGTTGGGATGGTATAGTTGCTACGGCTGAGTCCGGCCGGTGGAGGCGCTTCTTCTCTTGGCCATGTCATCCAGCAGTTCCCCATCGCCGCCCCATGGGTTCGGCGTGCGGAGCCGTTTTGTAAATCTGTCTGTCGGGACTGGACCCTCGCCCCCATGGCGTCCAGGATGGCTCGCCATGGGCCTCTTCGTCCTTGCCAGGGACTGCGCGCGGGGGCACATCGCCTGCCCTACTAGACGTGCTAGACTAGCCACCTGCTTGTCTCGCAAGCCATCCCTGTATCTGTTGATGACAGACGAGGCTCGTGAGGCCGGTGGGTGCCACACAGCGAGCGGCGCCGGAGGAGCGCCCCAGTGAATCGGGTTACGCCCAGATCTCGCAAGCGCGTTCTGAGCCGGCTTCTGCCAGTTTCCTCACCCTCGCGAGCGAGCCTCGGACGGTGCGCTTGGCTGAGAGCCAGGGGCCAGGGGCCAGGGACCCCGGACCCTGCCAGCAATCCCCCAGCACCCCAGCCTGGCCCTCAGCGAATCGGCTACCATGCGAGAATAGTCTACCTTGCGGCGCTGTGCCGCGCCTCATCAATGACATCGACACAGTACCCGTTTTCTCCTTTGGACCCGCTGCTGGTGTCGGCGCATCGTGCCCGGGGCTTCAGGCCGCCGTTGTATGTGTCGCTACGGTAGTATTATATGCGGCACGTAAGACGGACCGTGTTTGTCTGTCCAGTCGTCCACTCGAGGCCTCAGACACCGTGTTTCCCGGCTCTTGATCTCGGCTCTTACAGCTGTCCCTTTGCCCTGCTACCAGTGGCCGTCTTGAACATCAGGTCGTCACGCTGCGGCTTCTCAACGCCCTCATTGGATGTTATTCTCATGCTGGTTGCGCTCCCTCAGGCGGGAGCCCACTGTTCGAGCTGACACTGGCTGGAGGATTAGGCTGGCATCAGATCAACCGAGCCATGGCACTATCGCCAGTCATGCAGGAGGAATCGCCCGTTCAGCTGGTTTTGGAAGGGCTGTCGGTATCTGTGCCGGGTCTGGATGCGGAGAGGGTGTGCAACGTGCACGGAAACCAAGCCTTGCCTTGCATAATACATTTGCATGTCCTCCAAACGCAGTTGGAAGTGTGGCGCGCAGCAGTGATGAGCCTGACAAACTCACGATTCCTCTTCCCCCAGTGAGATGGGCGGCTCCCCGCTCAAAAGCCACACCCGCCGTTGTGTCGTGCCGAATATCTGCAATTGTTGCGCGCTGTGCAGCAGTCTGCAGCTCTGCAGTAGTTACAGAGGGACTGCAGGTGGCTGAACGCGCTGGGGCTGGGATTGAGAGCTTGGGGCGCTGCGTCGGCCGCTGGTCCATTGGTCGCGTCTAGTCTCGGGCTAGGTCGTGCATTCCGAGAAGCCCCTCCACATCTCCTCCTTGTCCACTCGGCATGGGTGCCAGGCCAGTTCCGGGCCATGATGTGCATTCGGAATCTGAGAACAATTTGTGCGCGCCGCCCCCCCCCCCCGGCAGCAAGCCGAGCTGCCACCCGCTCGATTCGTCCCCACGGCCGGGGTGGGCAACGGCCCCCTTTTCCGTGCTCAGGCTACCCATGCTTCGTCCTGCGTGATTGCAGGGGACCAGAGCCTCCGCCCCAAGCGCCCCTGTTGATGCGCTGATGAAATCGCTGATCGCCGGCGGGATTTCACGACTGCAAACGGCGATGGACTACGAGCAAGACAGCGCAACTCGCTCTAGTCTAGCGTCAACCAACAAAACCTAGGCTGAGCCTTGAGGAGCAAGCCAGCCCTCACCGGTTGTGTCTTACCAGAAGACAGTAATATCCGAGAGTCACGAAGTATTAAGATCATCAGCAGAACCTAGGTTCTTGTGCTGAGTGCTTGTACAAGTACTGCAAAGTGCACCGACATCCACACCCATCGTCCTAACACCTCGTCGACGCCTCTGTTGTGTTCCCAAGGGATGCCGTACTCCCAGTGAGAAAAAAAAGGATTCGAGTCCTGCTGTGGTCACCAGGCCTGTGGCGTCTGGGGGGCGAGAAAGATCGGATATAGGCGGCTTCTATTATTGTCCCTTGTTGGGATGACGTCTGATCTGATACTCGCTCCGACGTGTGGCAAGATACTGTCAACTTTTGATCCTTTGAAGTGACTCGTCCGAATGATACCGTGAGACCTAACCAGTATCGTACTGAAGAATCGGACGCTATCAAGACCTTCAAGACCAAAATCCCGACAGGTAGCTAGCCATCTAGTCGCACCGCATGCGCACGAGTATCGCAACACCGCTTGCTCTTGGCTTGGTGCGGGATTTCAAGGCCAACCTTCCTGCACAAGGAAGTCTCCTGGTTCTGTCACTAATATTGAAGGCATGTGCTGGCCAGAGTCGGCAAGCTGGTAACCGAACAGCGCTTCATCCACTGCCCGTGCACAGTACTGGCTAGCGCCACCTCCTGCAAAGGATCTCGGGTGGAGAGTGACGCTTTGATGATGGGCCCCGGTCTACTCCCGCCCCAACGGAACGGCTTCACGCTCCTGTTGTGCACAGATGATAAAGGCAGCCTCGCTTCTATCCCAGACCTGGTTAGACCGTCATGAAGGAGGTCGATGAGAGTTAGGAATATGGGGACGCTTCCGGGCGACGACTTCGTTTCCAGATGCGTCGAAGGCGACATCGAGACGTTGGCGTCGAGCCCAACCGCACCATTCAGGTCATGGCATTTGCTGCCCAGAAGTTGGTGTCCTGCGGGAAACAATAAGCAACTCGGGGTCCGATTTAGCCCAACTCGCTGAGAGTGTGAAACGCTCACAGCTGCTTCCCTCAGAGCCTAGAGCATTGCGGCCCATTCCCCCCCTCAGACGACACCTTTGGCGCTAGAGTCAGGCCTCGCAGTCCATTACCACGTAGGAAGGAGTTAGGTAGGTACTTCGTCAGGTAGAGGCATTGTGTTGTACGTTGCCGGGCCGGATTAACGACGTACAGCTGGAAGGTGGATGGACTGCATCACAGCTTGCAGGCACACAAGAAGCGCGCGTCTGGGGTTTGCTACTGTCCACTTTCCCGCTAGCGTCTTGAATCCCGGGATGTCCCTCGGAAGGCAGCCGACCCGACGGGTCCTTGTTGGCGGAGGTATGATTGTCCTCTGCTGGATCCAGCTGCGACTCGGCCTGCAGGTTCTGGGCAATTGTCGTGTCCGCGAAGCGCTCCGTGAGGATTCCAAGCAAAAACACCGACTTTACCCAGCAAGGAGCGGCCGGAGGACTCGCATAATTTGATGCTCAGAACTGATGCTCAGAACTTTCGAGATCGCCGTTGCTGATCACAGATTTTCGATGGAAGATTTGTGGTGAGGGTAAGGGCTTGGCAAAGGAAGCAAGGCTCGACCCTGGATCCCTGCAGCCCACGTCCAGGCCCCAGGGCAGCGAGCTCGAGCTTGAGGGGCTGCGAAGGCACTCGGCACGGACCAGCGGGGGAGTGACAACGCTCTTTCCGAAGCGGAAGTAGCCATTTCTTGGTTCCATTGGTCCCCGCCTCAACCGTTTCAAGATCGCGCATGGTCGCCCTTCTACGGATCCCCGCCGTACGGAGTATCATCATCGTTGCCCTCTCGCACCGTATCCGTATCACGCAAACCGTTATTAGGCAGCTCGCTACATATTTTTTCCACATGCTTTGTGCGCCGACCAACCAGGCACGGGATAGGCCAGCCCGATCATTTGTTCCGGCGTCCTGGCTCAACCAAGCCATGTTGTTTTGCTGGGCCCGACCTGGCGAGATTTGAGGGTACCTGCCTCGCCCAGGGTGTCCCCAATCTAATCTCGGGTTGCACGGCTGGGCGATCCAATAGTGATCCGGAGATTTTCCACCAGTCGACTTGCCGTGATGATATCCTCCGGTCTCTCGTGAAAGCCTGCACTCCAGTTTCAACACCCAGCAGCAGCGCGCCCATGGCCAGCCCGTTCAAGCCCCGACGAGCTACGCGGCTCTGGACGCTTGCGGGGCATCGGCGTCCCCCTCACAGCCCTCACAACCCCCAAACAGACTTTTGCAGCCCAGAACACAAAACAGAGGCAGCGACGCGGGTAATTAACGTTATGCGGCTCTCGTCACACTGCACCCAGCGGATTTCCTTTGCCGTGTGGGTGCTGCGCTGGGAGGCCAGACCAAATCAGATGGCGGCTCAATGTCACCTCGGGAGCCCTCCGCTTGCCCCCTTCATGTTTCACATAGCTTTTGGGAAAGAGTGGGCTATGAGAAAGCAACGTCGCCGGGGGGGTCCCTGCCCGTCGCTTGCCCGCCCGCGCGAATCCTGCTCAGCGGTGCTGGCGAGAGAGATGACTGCAGGTCGGGAATCCGGTACGGATGGAAGTGACCTGTTCGCGATGGCCAAATGACGCAAAAGACTGGGAGGATCCGGCCGCCTGTGCCGAGCATGCATCAATCCAACATGTTGGGCTCGCAGAGGCACTGGCACGGCGCGGAGCGAAAGACGGGCGCTGCCTCCTGCGAGGGAAACCCAAAGCGGACTGGAGGTGGAGAGCTGCTGGTGCGAATGCCGTGTCTATCCTCTAGAGACCCATCAGAGCCAAACCGACCCAACAAGAGATGGACGGCCGGCGGTCCCATCGCTCATGACTCGAAACGCAGCCCGGGTTCGAGGGCCCAGAGCACGGTTGAGACGACAACGAGCAACCGCTTTCCGCGGCGAGTGGAGAGAAACAACTGAACAGTGGAACCCCCAAAATAGGACCCCGTCACAAGTTCTCGCCGTGCCGTGAGGCGCGCCAACCCGCCCCCAGAGTTTGCGGTGATAATAGCGCCTGATATTGGGCGGCCCAAAGCTCCGTCCCGTTTCTCGGGGCTGGTGGATAGAGCCAGTCAACACAACGCATCACAGGACCACAATGCCCAAATGAGGTTGGGCCTGTCCGATTGCCGAAAGCCGGTCGAGATGGTCGGTTCCGCGCGCATGGTTGGTTTAAAATAGCTCTATTTGCATCTCGCGAGCACTGCGCGAGCGGTTTTGTCCAGAGGAGGCCTGGTGGTGGCGCGTCTCCATCTCACACAGACATAGCACGCGCAAGACACACACACGAGCCCCAGGCACATCGTGTGGCGTGACGAGTCAAGGGGGACGGGAACCGGACGTTTGAAACCGGGGTGTGTTTCCTCAGCACGGGATGCCTTCGGAAAGCGGGCAGCGGTGGCGCGGGGCTCGATGAGACCGAAGCAGAATGGAAGATCCCGACCTGGTCAGAACTCGGTGCTTCGCTAGCCCGAGGATGAATCGTCATCGGCCTGCGTCTGGGACGTCGCGCGGAAAGCGGTGCACACGACGGCATAGTGCGACGGCGACCGTTACCTCCACGACGGGAGACGTAACGAAAAGAGCGCTGCGCATGTCTGCAGCGGGCGGCGGTGCTGTGCTGCTACGACAGCTGACGAAATGGGTGGCAGCATGCCCCGTCGCAAAACAACGTCTCAAAGTCCAGATGCAAACTGCGTAGTAGTGGTCATCCAGTCCAGAGTCCTTGCAGCTGCAGGACGAAGGACGCAGCATGTATGCTGCGAGTACTACATCCCCATCCACGGCAAGGACGATGCTGCTGTGTAACCGGTTGGCAACTGTCGAGACCCCCTGGGCCGATGTTGGAGGTGTGGTATCGACGGTGGCAGCCCTTCCGATTCGCAACATCTCGTTCAGAGAGATCTTGGAGACCAAATCGCCCCTCCCAGCCCACGGGTTTCGGCAGCCAGACAATAGGCCGCGAATCCGCATCGTGCTGGCTGCCCACGGCATATACAGCCGTGTCTGTTATACCCTTGCTGCAGCACCATCGTATCCTCCAGCGCGGTCTAAGACGACGGGCGGTTACATGCCTCTCCATTCCCGCCGACTACGGCGAACAAGCCGACCGTGATGCCACGTCTTGGAAGGGGGGGAGGTTGCTGCGGTGTTGCGGCGCAACAGTGCTGCCAGCTGGGCCACTGTCCACACCACCGCTTCCCTAGTGCACACACCCAAACACCACCACCAGCAAAACGACGGCGCCGCTGTCATCAGTCATCACATGTACGGACTATCGCACCTCCATCTGACAGATGCATGAGGAACATGCCGAGGAGCCCGCATCTATCATCTAGCAGCTAGCGTATTCGCTTTCCCCAAACGTGAGATGGCTTCGTAGCGGCCAGCTTCCTTCATTTTTGCGCAGCCGGCGCCAAAACAGAACGCCACTAACGGCTGCGTATGGCTTGCAGTTACTAGTGTCCTGACCACTGCGCCCACTAACGTTAACTGGTGTAGCTCTGGAAGTCCCACCGAACAATCTTCTCTACTGGCGCGATGCCACGGCAGCCTTCTTCGGGCTATATGCCGAACTCCGCTGCTGATCTTTTGTTCCTGCCTGCCTGAGGACCAACTCACCATCAGCGGAGGAAAAGAACGAGGAGGATCGCCATGGACCATTTCTCGCAGTGCTATTCCTGTCTTTAGCCTTGCACGTTCACTGGAGGCCCCAACCGTCGGGTTCCCGAGCGAGACGCTTGATGTCACAGACCTCGGCTGCGCTTTGGTCGCGCTGATGGCGAGGAAACCCCACGATTCTCGAGCCTTGAAGGTCCCCCGCAAACTAAGCATAATTGAGATTTCGACCAGTGATCGAGAAAGGGCGCATCCGAGATTCCAAGAGCGATCCTACCAATTCGCTCCAGGGTCCCCATGCCTCGCACGCTGTCCCGTGGCTGAGCACTAGGCTCCGTTTGGGAACCTCTTCGCCGTGATTCCGACGGACCCCTGCCGGCGCGACCGGGTCGGCCCCACCCCTCAGTGCTGCGAGGCTTTCTGCTCCACACAACCTTCGGGCCGGCAACTGCCGCCCTGTGGGTGCCGGCCTGTTGCGAAGGCTTGCTGCTTGCGACTGAAGAAGCTGGGACGGAGAGGAGGCAAAGAGGTGGCGTGCATGCGAAGCCACACGTCATATCCACAGAAACTGGGTGCGTTCCTGCAATCTTGGCCATGACAGGACGCAAAGTGTTACTTGGTGCCGAAGCCCTTCAGCACCTGCGCGAACGAGCGGCCAGCGTCGCATTTGGCAGCCTGGAGTCCCCGGATGCTACGCTGTGGAGCCTGTGTACCATGGCTTCATGGAGGGGGATCGTCGAGAAGACTGGCATGGCCTCCTGTGTTTGCTGAGCTGGTTCCGAGAGGCGTTTGAACATTACACACATGGCTACGCGGGAAGAATTCCTCCGTCCCCCTGAGAGTTTGGAAATAGGGGCTCGAATTATTATCGTCTGCCGTTTTCTTGCAGCGTACGTACAGTGCCGACGAAGCACGGGCATGTCTCGGCCAAACTCCCAATGAGCTCCGAACGGCGTGTCGATGGCATCGGCCCGAGCCGTCGCCCAGCAGCGTGGTAGAGCCTACATAGTGTAGAACCTACATAGCGCTGAAATCGAACTTCGAGATCAAGCGAGGGTTGAGGAGTGGTGGAACTTCACCACCGGTCGGTCGGTCAATTGATTCGCAGACCTCGCTCCTGGTTGCACCGAGCATCCCACGGATTTCCTGGTCACTTGAGGACGCGGGCAAGATGCTGTCCATGTGCTACGCGAACGTGGAGACTATAGGAGACTCTGCGTCTCTTGTTCAACCTTGCGAAAAGGGTCCCTCATGCTGTGCTGCCAAGCATGTTCTAGACTCGGGCAGCAAATACAAACAAAGCAAGTCGAAGCGCTGCTGCTAACTGGATGGTTTTCGGACGGCGGCGATCACCGGAGCCTCGCATCACCCCCTCATCCTCGGTGCATCCAGTCCATGGTGGGGGGGGCCGCTCCGCAAGATGCAGAAGATCTATCTATCACTTTTGAAGATACCGACAATGTGGAGAACTTGACAGTAACGTAGCCTAAGTCAGTCACGCCGTGTGGTGTTGCCAGTGGCACTCGCACGTGTTGACCAGCGTCGAGTATATCACGGCAGGACTATTTGCAAAATGAGGAGATATTAACCAAGAGACTAGGTGTTCCTGGACTCTTTCATTGTAACCGCAACATCTGGGCCAACCAACCAAAGTAATCAAGATGTGCAAATTGGCCCTCCACGGCTTCCTCGCCGCACTCCCCAAGTGCGAGCACCACGTTCACCTCGAAGGCACCCTCTCCCCAGACCTCCTATTCGCCCTCGCCGCAAAGAACAACATCGCCCTCCCTCCCCCTTCCCCCGAAGCCGCAGCAACAACCTCCGCCGTCAACACCCAAGACCCTCCCGACCCGGCCTTCACCTCCCCTGCCACCCTCCAGTCCCGCTACGAAACCTTCTCCTCCCTCGGCGACTTCCTCCACTACTACTACATCGGCTTCCGCGTCCTCCTCACCGCCTCCGACTTCGAAGACCTCACCTACACCTACCTCGCCCGCGCCGCCACCACCGCCAACCTCCGCCATGCCGAAGTCTTCTTCGACCCCCAGGGCCACACCCCGCGCGGTGTCCCCCTCGCCCACGTCATCTCCGGCTTCCACGCCGCAGCCGCCCGTGCCAAGTCAGACTTCGGCATCTCCGCCCTGCTGATTCCCTGTCTGCTGCGGCACCTGCCCGTGGAAGACAGCGCCGCGTGCCTCGAGGAGATGCTTTCCGGGGGGTGGTTTGCCTCCGGCCAGCTCGCCGGCCTGGGGCTGTGTAGCACCGAGCTGGGCAAACCGCCTGGCTTATGGAAGGAGATATTCATGCGCGCAAAGGCACATGGCATCAGAAGAACCGCGCACGCCGGCGAGGAGGGACCCGCGGGGTATATCACCTCCGCAATCGCAGAGCTCGGCGCAGAGCGGATCGACCACGGGGTGAGAGCGCAGGAGGATGAGGAGGTGATGGACCACCTAAGAGAGGCGGGGGTGATGCTCACAGTCTGCCCAATCTCAAATGTGAAACTGAAGGGGGTACAAGACATAAAGGAGGTACCGGTGAGGAGGTTTTTGGAGAAGGGAGTGAGGTTCAGTTTGAATAGTGACGATCCGGCGTATTTTAGGGGGTATGTGATGGAGAACTACTGCGCGGTGCAGGAGGCGTTTGGGCTGAGTGTGGAGGAGTGGGGGGTCATTGCGAGGAATGCGGTCGAGGGGAGCTGGTGTGGGGAGG
>Ga0247760_1000953_pt1 | contig 29364 bp, 18 predicted proteins | sample UWRJL171409R4_FD_179936 | JGI IMG/M metagenome (GOLD analysis project Ga0247760, IMG submission 179936) | Plant litter microbial communities from Arlington Agricultural Research Station in Wisconsin, United States - UWRJ-L171-409R-4 | ecosystem: Environmental > Terrestrial > Plant litter >... | reverse complement strand
AAGATACTTTGTATGGACTACCTAAAGGGTAACCGTTGAGTGGGTGGCCCTGGCACGCTGGTTCCACGGTTGATATGTGGGGACGACAGGGGAGCTCTGCCCCGCTATCGGCTGACCCCGCGGTCTTCAAAGCTGCGACCTCCATGAGAATCTTCCAGTCCCAAACCTAAGGAACCAAAAGCATTGAAAATGGCACCCACGCGTCAAATTAACATTGCAATCATCGGTGAGGAAAAGTCCAAAACATGGCCTAACTAGGTCCTCCCCCTTGCCGTATTCCGCTCCTCTCACACACACTTGTAGGCGCTGGTGGGGTTGGGAAATGTTTCCTCTCTCAGCTCGAGCAGCTGGCCAAGCACCGCCCTGAGCCCAAGCTGGCGCTTGTGTACATAAGCACAAGCAAGAAAGCCTTCTACACCAAGGACTATACCACCATTGTCCTTAATTCGGCTGTTTCGAGCCTCGCCTCCTCCTCAGAGACCCCGCTTGCGCCCGCCGCACTTGCCGACTTCCTCACTGGCTCCAGCTCCAAGGCTATCCTCGTGGACAACACCAGCTCCCAGGATGTGGCAGACGCATACCCTCTTTTCCTTAGCCGCGGAATCAGCATTGTGACGCCCAACAAGAAGGCTTTCTCCGGCTCGTACAAGCTGTGGCAGGACATCTTTAACGCCAGCGCCCAGTCTGGAGCTGGCGTGTTCCACGAGTCCTCTGTCGGCGCGGGGTTGCCCGTCATCTCGACCCTGAAGGATCTAGTGAACACAGGAGATGAGGTCACCAAGATCGAGGGCGTGTTCAGTGGCACCATGTCCTTCCTGTTCAACTCGTTTGCCCCCACCTCTGGCTCTGGTGGCAAGTGGTCGGCCGAGGTCAAGAAAGCCAAGGATCTCGGCTACACAGAGCCGGACCCGCGGGACGATCTAAATGGGCTGGACGTTGCGCGGAAGCTGACTATCCTTGCCCGTCTCGCCGGCCTCGAGGTCGAGTCTCCCACCTCCTTTCCGGTCCAGAGCCTCATCCCCAAGGAGCTGGAGTCAGTCGCCAGCGGCGACGAGTTCCTCGAGAAGCTCCCACAGTTCGACTCGGAAATGGAGAAGGTGAAGGCGGATGCGGAGGCCGAGGGCAAGGTAGTGCGATTCGTAGGAAGCATCGACGTCGGCAGCAAGCAGGTGAAGGTGGGCCTGGAGAAGTTCGATCGGTCTCACCCAATCGCGTCGCTCAAGGGAAGCGACAACATCATTAGCTTCTACACTAAGCGGTACGGAAGCAACCCTCTCATCATCCAGGGCGCTGGTGCTGGCGGCGAGGTGACTGCCATGGGCGTGACGAGCGATCTCCTGAAGGTGCTCTCACAACTATCATAAAAGAGACAGGTAGCAAGATGGCATGACACCACCGGAAATGGAAGATAGCAATGACAAGCGCTTGCTGCAAAATCCCTGGCTCTCCCGCGCGCCCATGGTGTTCTCGCCCTGCCAATATGAACAACACTCAGTTGACCCCTGCTTTCTCGGCTGACCTCCTTGGCCTCCGCCTGTCCCCTGATATATCAGACGCGATCTTCTCGGCCTCATGTCCACGATCCTTCAGAGGGACTGACGGAGTCTCTGTCTGCTGTTGTGACGACTGGAGAGCGCCAAGTCCCGCGACCAGTCTCCAAAACCAGAGGCTCAAGTCGTAGATGATGAGGCCGATGATGGGGGTGATAATGACACAGGCAAGGCCCGCCTAGTATTTTTGTCAGATAATTTCGATCAAAGTAGTCACACGCCAATCCTCTTACAAAAAACATAGATATCCGATGTAGGATATAATGGTACTCGGGCGGCACGAGGCTCAGCACCGAAAACCAGCTAACACCATCGGACCGGGTATCGGCCATCTCCACCTGTAGAACACCAGCGGGTATGCCCGGTGTGGCGGGCCCAGGTACGGCTTCAAGGTATTGGCAGCGACCAACTGGAACGGGTTCGTGTTGCTATCAACGAGTCTGGGGCGCAATGGACGACGGCAGGATCGATGTAGCTGGAGGACGGCTCTCGGAAATTCGGGGCAACTAGCTGTTTGGATTTCGATCGGGGCTGCGCATGTTGTGATGGGGAAAATAAGCTTCCATCAGGACAGCTGCCGGCACCGAACGGTAGGCAGGAACAGACTGGGTGGGGTGGAAGCGTGGTCGCTGGGCGTGTTCAGAGTCCGGGAGTGAGCCGAGAGCCAGGGATGAAGATGCACGTTCAAAGTTAAATCCCCACAGACGCCTGAGGCACCTTCCTTGCTTCCACCACCTCAGCTCCCCACATGACGAATTTGCCCCACTCAGCCACCAGTGAGTCCCTTGCGGTAGCTAATTCAGTGCCGTTCGATCTATACAGCGAGACCACCAGCGTGCCTCTCTTGGAAGCCTTGTGCATAGGACACGAAGGCTACTGTTAACGACGTCTTCTTACCAGGCTGCACCGTGTTTTCAAAAGGACTCGAGTCAAAGGCCAGGCCGTCACTGATGGGGTAGCGATAAATATGCGTAGATAAGGTATTTACCCTTTCGGGTTAGAGCTCCAGAACGCAGCAAGGAGCTTCCCGGCCCAAACAAGGGTGCCTGTCAGCGCCCCAGAGTGCTGGTCACACTGTGCGCCTCTGCCAAGGGTTGCCCCTCGCTAACAAAGCCAAACCACAGCTCAACTTTGAAAAGACAAGCTGCCCAAACCTTAGGCCGCCGCACGAAACCTGGGCGAACAGCAACACAATTTACTGTTGGCTTTTACTCTATATTGACATTTGGGATTCGGCTGATCTATCGAAGTGCCGCACGATGCCTCAAGATCCCAACCTGTATGGGCGACCACCGCCCAAGAAACAAAAAAAGGAAGTCGGAGTCCAAGGCTCTCTTGCCTTTACATCGCAGCTCAGTTCCCTCCTCGCCGCGCAGAGCTCCGGGCCCTCTTCATCGTCTACAGGAGCCTCAACACACAGAAATACTCTGCCAGCGCGGACAAGACCGTCAAAGTCCAAGACAGAAGAACTCTTCGACGTCAAAGTCAAGCGCAAAGCCAAGGACGGAACCGCCAACGATACCAACAACAAGCTCGTCCTGAAGGAAACTATTGGATACGAAGATGAAAAGGCCGAGCGCACCCATGCCCGCCGTAGGATGGAGGCCAAGGCGCGGCTCTATGCCGCCATGCAAAGGGGCGACTACGTCGGGCGCGAGGTCGGGCTTGTAGACTTCGACCGGAAGTGGGCCGAGAGCAAAGACGGCGCCGATGTGGACAGGTCTCCATCTTCCTCGGACCTCGACTCCGACCCCGAAGAGGACCCCAACATCGATACGGAGATTGTCGAATGGGAAGACGAGTTTGGCCGGCTCCGGCGCGGCACACGGGCGGAGAAGATCCGGCGTGAGCGGCAGGTGGCCCGGGGGATAGCCTCGGCAGCGGAGCTAGAGCTCATGTCAGCGCGGCCACGCGCCCCAGAAAATCTGATCATCGGCGACGCTGTGCAAGCCGAGGCGTTCACAGCTCGCGACGAGGTGGCAATGGAGGAGATGGCGCGCAAGCGCGACCGCAGCGCCACGCCGCCTATAGAGCATTACCGAGCGGACAAGGAGATCCGCACCAAGGGAGTTGGATTCTACGCTTTCAGTCGGGACGAGGAGACACGCAAAGCAGAAATGGCGTCACTAGAAGCCGAGCGGGCACGCACAGATGCGCTGCAGAAGGAGAGAGAAGAGAAGGTTTCAGCCCGACGTCGTGAGATTGAGGCGCGGAGGAAAGAACTCGGCGAACGAAGAGCCAAGAAGTTGGCTGACACCTTCCTGGAGGGACTCGAGAAAGATATTCTGACGGAACCAGCCGGTGGTGGAATCGATGATGCTGAGTCGTGATGCGCGTACCGTTGATACATAAACCCACAGTCAACCTACCAAGAGCTTGCCAAAACTACGGGCCCAGCTTGGCTGTTCTGATTTTACAGTATGACAGAGCTTCTTTTACGCACGAGTTCAACCTAGTAAAGCCTCGAAGCTGCTCTAATCCAGAACACCATGGCCTAATCCGCAGCCGGCCTGGATATTCTGCATATTCGTACCAAACCTCGACCGGCCATCACTCTAGCAGCATATGCTTCTGAGCCTACCAACGCAAATCAATAATGGTCGTCGGAGATTGGATACTCAAATTCATAACAAAACTCAAGGCCCAGACAGCTGGTAATTAGGGATGAACTTATCGATTCTCACTATAGCTACGGGGCAGTCTTTTTAGTTCTGACTGCTGACTTGCCCGGGCTCCGATAATCGTCTTAACTCCCCCAATAATCATCCATTCATCCATCCATCAATCCTCAAACAACATGCCAACAGCAATGGCGATGCCAACAATATTTGTCTTTCCAACTATTCGCCATATCCAATATCACCCCCAAACTCCCCCAAATACAAAAAAGTCTCAGTAACAAAACCCGCTGTAAGCTGGTATAGGGGGTAAATGTGTAATACAATATAAAATATGCCGCGCCGTCCCAGTCCGAATTTAAGGAAGATATCAAAAATAGAGCGAGAGCAACGAGGGGCCAGCAGAGGAAGCAAAGCTATCTTGCGACCGATCTGTCAGGTCCTGTGCCGGTAAATAGCCCCATGAAACCCAATGAATCCTAAATGAAGAAAAACAACGCCAGTGTGGTCCCCACGGAAACTTGTCGACACATGATATATAGTAAATAATGCTTCCGGGAGACGTCGTAAATGTGTAGGGCTGATATGCTTTTCTTTTGTGACATCCAAAAAAATCCAAGAAACCCACTCTCATTCTCGAAAGACGCAAAAACTTGTAAAAAGTGGTGTAAAAGCAGGTGCTCATGAGAGGAACCACACGCAACCACATTGGCTGGCGGGGGGGCCGCTAGCTTCCCGATAGTTTAGTGGCGAGGATCTCCTCCCAAGTTCTCCGCTTAGCGGATCGGTATCCTGTGACGAGGGTTCGCTTTCCACAATCTCGATAATGACCGGCTTCCCATCTGATCCTATCACCGGTTTGGCAGGCTGGCCCATATCTTGGATTTCCACCTGGGTACACGTAGGGTTCGACCGGCCATGCATATGTCTCTCTTCGAGCTTGATGACACGGGGGTATGGCATAGCAAGTGAGACGTAGTTGTCGTTTGCATCGATAGGTCCGTACAGCCCCGAGGAAGAGGCGGGGGGTTGTGTAGTCGCGGATGGAGGAATGGGCGTTGTTGGAGTAGCACCGGTTGGCTTGGGGCCTTCGGGATAACCGTTAGGCCATGTTGGACCTCCCGCCCCTGTGTACTTGGAAGGTCCACCAGTTGGCTCCGTCCAACCTGGTGGGTGGGTCGGAGATGTCGATGGTGCCGTTCCCGACGGTGGTGGTGGTGGTGGTGGTGGTGCTGCAGGTGCAGGTGCAGGTGGAGGCGGCGCCGGCCCCCCCGGCGGTGATGGTTGTTTCATGGTAGAAAAACTCGAATTCTGAGCCGCGTAGATAAACAGTTCCAAATATGTTTCCGGCCAATTGCAAATCCATGGTTTAGCCCCCTCCGATATGATCCCCTTGCGTTTGAAGTCAGTTGCGCCCATCGGAAGTTTGCCGCCGCCCCCAGCGCCACGGATTCTGTGTTTGGAATCCCCAGGGTTGTTACCAGGGTTCAGTACTCCCTCTGGAACAATGACGGTCTTGTTGTAGGATAGCGATTTGAACCATGCCGGCCCACGGCCAGGGTCATACGTGTCGTTGACGAGGTCCAAGGTGGCAGGTTTTTCTAGCAAAAACGGTTGCTCGCCATATGAATACACATGGTTTGCCACGGTGTTTGATGTGTTACAGGTCACCATGGCGGTGTAATCGCCGGGGGAATCCTCTTTGGACTTCGCAATCGTCAACCGCAAGCCGGAAATGACGAGGTGGCACTGCCAGGCCTGAGCGAGAGTGGTGTCCGCGAAACAGGCACTCAATGATCGGCTGGTCATCAACGGCATTGAGTAGACGCCCAGCGGAAGAGGTGGAAGGTCCGACGGAGTTGGGATAGGTACAACACCAAAGGTGGGCGACGACGTGCTCGGCTCCCTAATTAACGTTAGTGGCTGAAGCCATGTCCTCAAATGCGCAACTTACTGATGGCCTCTTCCTGGGCCCTTTTTTTGCTTTGACATAAAAGCCCCAATGACAGATCCAAGAATCACACCCATCAAAGTGAGAACAGTCAGTGTCAAAACTATTGACCATAGCGGTATGATACCGCATACCCTCCGCTTCATCCACGACTGCCAGGGTCTTTGGGATTGTGTTTTTTCTGAATAGGTAACAGCAGCCATGTTGATATCATGCTGACTTCCGTCGGAAGCAAAACTCCTGGAGGAATGGCGCGACCGAGGGGAGCCTAAGTCATCCATCGACTCGAATTCCGGGTTCCTGGTTGCCAACCCGAGGCCTCCGGCTCCGGGTATTGTTTGAAGTCCCGACGTCTGTAAGGGGCCTGCAGCTGCGACAATCGAGGCGCCTCCTAATGGTACCCCTGGCGATTCTTCAACATCCCGAACCTTCCGGGCGTATGCCTCGTCCGGGTACCTGGTATAGGGCGGTAACTGTTCGGTATGGCCATCCGGGCCGATTATATCGGCAATGTCTTCACCTTCGGGCCCCACCCGGCGCTGGTACTGGTCAGGAAGGCCATGGAATCCAAGAGGAATCGGCGCAGGGGAAGCGCTATTCGACTCGGCTATCGTATCCTGAGCATAAAGTCCATAAGGATGTGCTGGAGCCCTCGGACCAACATAGGATGATTCGGAAACAGGTACGGTAGATGTTGTGGTCATGCTCATTGTCCTCGCGACTCTAACATTTTGAGGGTACAATTCATAGGGGTGTGAGGGGCCAGACGGCCCACGATATGGGCTTTCCGCAGCGGGGACGAAGGTTGTTGTCGAGTCGGTCGAAAGACTCGATGTTCGAGTTAGTACCGAGGCCTCTTCAATCGGGCCCATCCCGCCATCATGCCGCAGCGACAGCGATTCGCTTGGTCTATGGGGTTTTGAAACACTTGATGGTCGACTTTGCTCGACATTCGCTGGCGGGTCGACACCGCTTGTGACCGGGGCAGGAAACGCAGAGGGGACGGGTGGCGGTGCTGGCGATTCGATCGCCAGTGCCGGCTGTACTGGCCTGAACCCATCCGACACCATTCCCGCAAATGCATCAATGTCGTCATCTCCTCCGCCGATGGAGATCCGGACCGAGTTCCTCGTCGACATCCTCCGCTCCAACTCGCTACTTTTAGTGTTTCTCGGGTCCATTGTTGCCGTAGTTGCAATCCAGGCGGAAGGGGCGGGGCGAGCGCACAGTCAGCAGCACCATCAACGCTGGATTGACGGACGCTGGAGACCTGTCGAGGTCATCGACGGCTGGCGCTCAGTGTCGAAAGCGGAGCTGCGTGTTCGGCTCGGGGGTGTAACGCAGTGCGGGCGAGGACGGCGCCGTCTGGCGTTTGTTCGGATGGCGTCGTGACCTGGAATCCTCGCTGACGAAAGTGTGGTGAATGAGCGAAAATGGGGCGGATCGTGGTGGTGACTGATGAGGACAGACGGGAGTTCCACCTCAGGCTGAAAAGGGACCCGGGCAGCGAGTGAGAGAGTTGGACCTTGGTCAATCTACAGGCCCGCAGAGCCCACTTAGGAGGGTGCCCCTCCATACAACTCCACACACACACGGTCCCAGGCTTGGTGGGTCCAGCCAGAACAGCCGGACTGAAAGTGCAGGTGCTGTGGAGCGGTGGTTTGAGTGGACGGAGGCAGACAGGACCTCGGACAATTCAGGAACAGCCAGACTTGCCGTGGTCTGGCTTGGTTTCGGACTTGGATGGGGGGGGGGCGATTTCGCGCTGTCATTGGTGGACGGCGATCGTTCGAGCCCTGGCCTGCCTGCTTTCGCTGCTTGCCCGCGGATTTGCGAAGCGGCGGGCCCACCGGCCCATCGCACCCTTGGCAGCCGCTAGGTACGGTAGGGGCCACTTGGGTTCTGCTCGATCCCCCACCAGCAAATCTCACCGGTCACTGGTCACTGGTCAGCCAGCGCCAGCCAGCAACTTAGTCCGCCAGGGCGACAGAGGCCGCTGAATGGAACACTTCCCTCCGCCCGCAATCGCTGTGAAATCAAGTGTATTATTTTATTTATTGAGTGAGTGAGCGGCAGCCGGATATCGACTAGAGTGGAAAGCCACCTGAACTCTCCTGCCATCGATCGTGGGTTCATCCCATCGACCTCCCGGATCCCCTGATCTCCCGCTCGCGCCCTCGTCTCAATCTGCGGTCGGATGGAAGCGCGAACCCCCGGTGCCCGGCCACCAGTTGTGTCGATGAGCTGACGATGGGTTGACGATGGGTGGTTTCCATTCTAACCCATGATGGGCAATGCCTATTGTGCATCCTTCCTGGAGTGCCGGTGGCACAGCGCACCGCAGACAAAGTACGGCGATTGAGAACCCGCCCGCTTCTTGTGGGGAGGTCGGGGCTTTCTGGCTGGGCCGATTGCAATATATCGCCCACAGGAGACCAATATCTACCAGGCTCCAGATTCGCTAGTCGATTTGAGCCTGTGGAAGAACAACGCTCGAGCTCGAAGTAACGCCGGGGGCCAAGGGACAGCCGAAACGGCTGGCCAGACTCTTCCACAGTGCTCGAGCAATTCTGAGTATATTTGGAAAGCATCTGACATCGCGCAATCGGGTTTGTCCAGTACGGTACCGCGCTCCAGATGTGAATACTTTCAGACTCAACATCTTGCTCTCGCGGCAGCTCAACTTCATCGCAAATCTCACCCACCTTCCACCGCGATCGATCGGGACGAATCCTGTAAGGCAGGCATCACGGCATTCACCCCTGGTCCCGAGCTGTGCGGTAGTCCCTCCGCAGCATTAGGGTCAACTTTAACTCCTGCCCCGGGAAGATGTTAGCAAGCTTGGCAATTTGACCTTGCCACTTGGCAGAGCCATGGGTTGGCAGTGCCGACAATGCTCAAAAGGCGGGCCAGCAACTCGATCGCAGCCCAGGACGACAACAAGCAAAACATGAATGCAGTTAGCGGATTTCCTTGTTCTCTGGACTTATTACATTGCGGGGTGCATCCTCTACATTGCACTGCCCTCGCGGCGGTTTGGACTGGTCGCGGGGCCGAAGGGATTGCCCCTGCGTGACATCCCGCCCGAGCCTGCACTCGGGTGAAATGGCATCACCAGTTGGCTAACCCCCTCAACCTTGACTTTGGGAATTTCCACAAAGAAAGGAGCTTCCCTGACTGCCCGCGAAGACAGCCGTACGGTATTCCGCGCAGATCTCTTGAAATAGCCATCCCACCCTCAGGTTGGGCCGCTGTGTAAGCAGATCGCCCTCACCATGTGGTAAGGGGTTCGACGGTGGGGTGTCAATGCTTGTGGCGGTGCTTGGGTCTGAAACCTGGTTGTTTGTCGCATGGTCGTCGTCGACCACAATGTCCCAACTCCTGAGATCCATCTTTTCTCGGCAGTACACGGCAACCTCTCCAGGCCACAGCTGATGCACCGTTGCACGAAGGCTCCGGCAAACAGGTGCATATCGGTTCCAGAACATCTGGTCCTTCTGCGGCTATCCTCAGAGCGGGAGCCCCCGGTGCGCTGCGCGGAATCAGCCCTCCACGGCTATCTCGACGAACAGCTTGTGCGCTGCGACGAAGTAGATCCACGCTTATTGCGGCTCAACATACATGGGCCGACGATAGGCCTGGTCGCCGGCCATCAGACTGATCGCTCTCCCGCGCCCACCCCACCAACGATGCACCGGAGCATCAAGCTTGGCACGCCTCGTTCGCTGCCAGCAAAGCAACCCGAAAATTTCGAGAAGGACTTCACAGTGAATGGTCGCCCAGCTTATAGGTCCTCGACGCCCATTGGTCTAAACGGCAACTGCACCCTCCAACCAGTTTAACTCAACACTCAGCTCGCGAGAAACTTTTGTACGTCTATAGACGGATTCCAGTCGTCTCTCTATCCGCGATTTGGAAGCAATCGGAAGCTATGCGTGTTGCACTGTATCACTGTCGCTCCTTGCTACCCAAGGTGGGTTCCCCGACGGCCGCATATAGGCCTTGTGCGATGAAGCGGTCGTCAGTTCTTCACAGGTACCCGAGCCGCCCAAACACGGTGTGGCCTGGGATGGTTGCTCTACAGAAGGGAGTAAAGGGGGTGTGCCACCTCACCCTGCCTCCTACCCCGCTTTTTCGCATGTCAGTTTTGATTGAACATCGCAGCCTCGTCCATTGTTGCAACCTCTATCGAGTCTTTCTCGCATTGTTCAGCTCGGGTTGACTTCGAAGGGAGGATGGCTATGAGCCCCAAGCCCTCTTGCTACCTTGTGTTTGGGCGGCATCGAAGCGGCTCTTGTCATCACGGCCCAACCTCCGAGGGCCGCCGTGGATCTGCTACCTGCAGTTTTCGTAGGGGGGAGGACAAACGGCGAGACATGGAAGCGAGAGGGTAAGGCAGAGCCGGACGGGTAGCAGCATTCTGACCGCCCAGCATTTCTGCAGCTTGTGCGCCATCCACGGCCAACTGGAGTGCCCTGACGCCCCAGAAACACCCGTCAGGACGGCGCATCTCTGGAGCAGGGCGTGGCTTCGCCTGCACTGTGATGCCCAGTGCATCGGAAGAGGGGTTGCGGCACCGTCTGAGAGGTCGGGTCACCAGTAACCCACCGCCCAGCTTGTGTACCAAGACGCCCACACGCTGTAGCTACCCGATGGAGCTGAGCCTATCAAGCTTCTGGGCACTGAGGCTCCAGTCACCGTTGAACCAACCACCTCAAAGCTTCCCCACTTGCGATCTAGGCATTACAGAACATCTTCCACTCGCACTGGATTCTGTCGATGTCTGGCCTATGGTCGTGTGCGTGAAACACATGCATCATGCAGCCTCGTGCCCCAACTTTGCCCGGCATGGCCGCAGAATGGACAGTGCTTCGCGCGCTCTGCGTGGTCTGCCCGGATTATGGGCTCGTAAGGTGAGTCCGTCAACTATTCCTGACAGTTGCAGCAGCCATATTTGACAGAGAACGCCCAATGCATGTATCGCCAAGTTGCCCTCCCCCTTTCTCCCCAGACCGAATTGCGATCATCCCTTCCGGAACAAGCCTCCCTGTCTCGTGCTTGCAAGGATCTTTCCATATCTGTCACTGGGTATCACATTGTATCACACCCAAAGTCACAAAAACATCGGCTCGGGGCGGGTAACGCTCCCGTTTGCCTTGCTTCACTGCCACCAAGACTAGCAGACCCACAAGGCAGAATCCCAAAGCCAACCTCTCCAGTCACCACGGCCAGTCTTGCCAGCAATGTCGACCAGCTCCAGGAGCTCGCGCAGCTCTACCTCCAGCTCCAGCTCTCGGCGAAGCGGGGGATCGGGGCGGTACAAGACTCGAACTCTTCCCCACACCAAAGCAGTCGATGCCCTGATCTACTGTGCCGGCAAACGCCCCAAGGACGTCAAGGCAATCCGCGTCTATGAGAGGGACTGGGACGACGGTGTTTCGGATGCCGGGAGCAGCTGGAGCGACCACTCATGGAGCTCGTGGTCTAGTTGGAGCAGCTCCGCAGGCGGCAAGCAACGCGAGTACTACTGGGTCGAATATCCGTGTTGGGGTGGCGACGATGCCTCCTCCTGGGACGACGGCGGGTCGCGGGCATCTTCAAAACAGAAAAACAAGTCAAAGAAAAAGAAGGGTAGCTCCCGAGGGAAAGGTATCGCAAAGGGCGGCGGAAGTTCCAGCTCCGACGACGAGAGCGACGATACCAGCAGTGAGGGCAGCTTTGATGAGTATGGTCAGGAGGGCCCCGGCCCGTTTCCGCCCGGTATGATGCCGCCGCATCCAGGCATGCCCGGAGGCCCGATGCACGGAGGTCCGATGCATGGGAGACCAATGCACGGGGGACCAATGCATGCGCCGCCTATGCCGGGAGGTCACCCCGGTCCTTTCCGGCCTGCAGGGTTCCCTCCGCAGACTGCATTCTCGCCCCGTCCGGCCGGCCCCGCCTTCCGTTCGCCGCCTCCCGGACCACCGCCGCCTGGGCACCCACCCGGCCCGGGACCTCCACCTGGCGCCGGCGCTTTTGTACGCGGTCCTGGAAACTTGCAGGTGTGGGAGAACTGAGCGATGCGGACTACCTCTTTCTTTCTGCTCCGTCATGATGAAGCACTCCATTGAGGTCGGCGTTCCGGATTCAGAGGAGGGAGGTCCTCTGTCGTACCGTTTCGATTCTGCAAGTGTCTTCTGTAACAACATACCGACATTACCGTCTCATTTCGGTTTTTGTTTGTTATTTGGCTGTTTCTGTCTCATGCAAACTCGGGTCGGTTGGTTGGCTGGTTGAGTCCGGTTTGGGGATGGAGAAAAATACAGAACAGGAACCCAGACCTGACATGACTTTGTTTCTGTTTTGGGGGGAGTTTTCTTGTGCGACATGCTTCATTGGGGAGGAGCTGTGGCTTGTTTGGATGCTTCAGGTTTGGCTTGTTTGCTTTAGGGATGGGATATGGAGTTGGGTTGGGGATTGATAATATGAACACCATGGATGTCTACAAGACAGGACACACAGGACAGTGCAATACAGACGAGGATTCGGTAGTGTTGAAGCTTGGCTTATGTCCTGGTGCTAGAGTGATTACATTGAAGTAGGCTATGCTTGTTTGGAGGGACTTTGGAATCCCGCGTTGTGTTTCGTTCTCTCACCAGAGATTGTAAGTGCGAAATTGTGTCATTGGTATACCTGGATGTAGGCATAAAAGTAGGTGTACGAAAGCAGGTGGTGTCTCTGCAATAAGAGCTGGTCTCGGAGATATGGAATGTCCCATTTCAATATCAAAATCCACTTACCTCATTCCAAGAAAAGGGCACATCCAGGGATCTGGTTCATCCCAAACTGCCCCCTTGAATCCAATGACATCATAAGGTTATGTACCTAGCAATTGGGAACTCTCAGCTCAAATAATTGAGTCACCGGTAACCCCTAATAGTCTCAATATCTACTAACCGGGTCCGCTAAAACAAGCCACCATGAGGACGGCACCGCCTCAATCTGTAGACGAATGCCATTGTTAACAAAACGACTCAGCGGCCCCTGCCCCCGCGGGTGAGGCAGCCAGCCAAGACGCCGTATCGTGTGGCGTCGAACGGGCTGCCGGGGGAGATCGGGACTGGGGTAAACCGCGATTGGCCAATCGCCCAGCCCAACGGCCTCCACCAGCACGGGGCATGCTGGCCCAATCACGTCATTCGTATGGCCCCCTGTAATACCTTCCTACATATTATCACAGGCCGCCCGCCGTCGGCAGCACCTTTTTGACTTGCGATGACTGGAACCCCTCGTTTTGCAGGACAGTTCAGCTGCGCACTTCTTGATCTGACAAAACCCGCCTGGGAGGCGACGAGCCGTGTCATCGCGGAAGGGGAGCAAGACGGCATCTCTATGGCGGGCATTGCCTGCCTGCCTGCCTGCCTGAGTTACGAGTAACTGTTCCTGGAATCTCTTCTGCTCAATCCCCCCGCCGGCGGCCGGCCCACTCCGAATGATCTGAGGACGTCCTGCTTGCTTGCGCCTCCCCCGCCTTTTCAGATATTCTGCTACCGACTAGCGGCCTCCTCACCGCTTGACGAAAGTCTTGAGGACTGAATGGCTGGGCAGCCGTCCGACGCTAGGTCTGTAGAGGGAGGAGTACCTAGGTTAGCGTGAGGCAGCACACAGCACAGCACAGAAACAACCTTGCTTGCACATGCGCTCTCACAAAGATCTAAGGTGGGCTGCACCCAACGCACCACATCGCGGATGTCAGCTTCATCGCGGGGGGACGAAGGTTTTTGGGGGGGGTTTTGGTTCCGTCTTGTGATCATGCGGGTATAGACAGGTTGTATTCGATCGTTGTCGCTGGAGAAGGCATCACGACAGGTTATTCTGCCATACTACGACGAGCTAAAGAGGAGTGGGATCAATTGACTTGCTGACCACAACTTACAGCGATTGTTTCGACTAGTGCCCGTTTGTCGGTCATAATGAACGTCCCTCTCCTCAACCATCCAATACATCAAGCCTGTAAATTGCTGTACATTAGCGTCTGACATGAGGCCAAGATAAGTTTCCCATCGATATGTCAGTTAACAGCGACCAAGAAACCGGCCCGTTCAGCGCCCAATTGCAGTTAGAATAGCCATCGCATGGCCATCGCAGACTGGATGTGGGGTGGCCAAGCTTCAGCGGCACGCGCTGAGATGTATTACTTGGCATTTTTTGGGCTGCGATTGTACCCAAAAGGTAATAGGTGATACCTTTCACCGCGTGGAGCGGCACATCAGACCGATGACTCCCACCCGATTTCACCCCCTGGTTGCGGTGCGATTCGGCGTGGACGCGGGGCTTGGATTGCAGTGCCCGGAGGGAGCCGTCGCCCACACACACGCACAGCGCACAAAGCGCCCGCAATCCGGTAAGGCAGGCAGACCAGACAAGGCAAACATCCATCCCGTGTCGTGTATCCCACATGCTGGCACGCTTCTTCTAGCGGGGCACAGCCCTGCGAGTGGATTCCACGCTGCTGCTGTATTGCTGCCTTGCTTGGCGACATACGGGAGTGACGATATTAGGATGCGATGCCAGCGTTGTGACTCCGTCTAGTCGGTGCTCGGTGTCGCATATGTATATAATCGGCCCCGACGCCTCCATTCCCATGTAACTTGAATCTTCTCTTTCCGTATAGCAAACCAAAGGCCACCCGCCCAACAATCCATCGCGGCTTCGTATACTTACACCGCAAGCTACACCCGCAGGGTGTTTGTGTGTGTTCCTGGATACCTTGCATTCCACCACCGCCTGAACTCACTACTCGCCATCATGGGCCTCATGGAAGCCCTCGGCACCATGGACCCCTCTCGCGCGCTCGGGGGTGAACCCTCATCACCAACCCCCAACCCTATCGCCGTTCCCCAGACGGTCCTCCTCGACTTTTTCTTCCCTGGCTTCTCCGTCTTCCTGGCCGCAGTCCAGAAGTACCTCTACATCGATCTCAACCTCTACATCCCACTGGTTCTTCTCTGCGGCGGACTGACATTCTTCTGGCAATACTTCTCTGAGTATGTCTGGGGCAAGATCAACGACTATCTGATGTCTGTTGTTGACATCCGCACCGATGACGAAATTTACAACATGCTCATGAGCTGGGTGGCCGCCCAGCGATTTGCCCAGGGAGCTCGCCGCTTTGTCGTCAACACCAACCTGAGCTCCCGGAGCTGGTTCCTCTACCGCTGGGATGAAGATGATGAGGATGATGACACCGTCCCCGAAGGCGAGGAGGATTACTCCGGCCGCAAGAAGAAGAAGGCTCTCGCCTACACTCCCACCTTCGGCTCGCACTGGTTTTGGTACAAGAACCGATTGCTCATCTTTCGCCGCACCCAGAACACATCCCAATCCGGATTCCTATCCACGAGCGAGAAAGAGGAGATCTCTATCTCGTGCTTCGGCCGCAACCCCTGGGTTCTGAAGGAGCTTCTTCACGAGGCGCGAGCCACGTACATGCGACGCGACGAGGCCAAGACACTGATATACCGAGGAACAATGAGGGCCGGTACTAGCGAGCCGACCTGGCAGCGTTCCATGGCCCGGACAACGCGGCCCTTCAGTACTGTCATCCTCAACGAAAAGGTCAAGAAGGACCTTATTGACGACGTGACCGATTACTTGGACCCTGCCACCAGAAGATGGTATTCGAATCGTGGGATTCCCTATCGCCGTGGATATTTGCTGCACGGACCACCTGGAACCGGCAAGTCCTCGCTCAGTCTTGCCCTCGCCGGCTTTTTCAAGATGCGCATTTACATCGTCAGCCTCAGCTCCGTAGCAGCTAGCGAGGAGAACTTGGCCTCGCTCTTCTCTGAGCTGCCCCGTCGCTGTGTTGTCCTTCTTGAGGACATCGATAGTGCCGGCCTGACGCACACACGTGAGGATGGCAGCACCGAGGTAGTGCAGTCCGCAGCCGACTCCGATATGGTTCCAGGCCAGGTTACGTCAGGGAATGGCAATGGAAGCACACCTGTCCCTGGCAGCACTACGGTGGTCTCTCAGCCCATCGGTCGCCTCTCACTCTCGGGCCTCCTCAATATCCTCGATGGCGTCGCCTCGCAGGAGGGCCGCGTACTGATCATGACAACGAACCACGTCGAGAAGCTCGACAAGGCTCTGATCAGACCCGGGCGTGTTGACATGACCGTCAAGTTTGATAGGTCCGACGCTGAGATGACAACGGCCATTTTCCGCGCCATCTTCGCACCGCTTGAGGGCGATGACGCACCAACAAAACGCATCGACGAGAAATATGCCGACTTAGCGCAGGCACTCGAGGCAGAACGTAAGGAGACTGCTGAGAAGGCGCGCAAGAAGGAGGAGACGCTCGCCCGTGTCGAGGTGCTGGCGGCCCAGTTCGCTGAGAGCATTCCTGCACACGAGTTCTCACCCGCGGAGATCCAGGGCTTCCTTCTCAAGCACAAGCGGAGCCCCGAGGCCGCGGTTGAAGGCTCTGCGCAGTGGGTGTTGGACTCGCGGAAGGAGAAGAAAGAGAAAGAGCTGAAGGAGGCCGAGGACAAGAGGAAGAAGGTAGAAAAAGAAAAGAAGGAGAAGGAAGAGAAGGAGAAGAAAGAGAAGGAGGAGAAGGAGAAACAGGAGAAGGAAGAGGCTGAGAAAAAGAAGAAAGAAGAGGAGGAAAAGAAAAGGCAGGAGAAGAAGGACAAGAAGAAGAAGAGCTCGAAGCGCAAGTCTAAGAAGTCGTCGCGCCGGAAGAGCGGCAAGAAGGGGGAGAGCGACTCTTCTGGCTCGTCGGATTCGTCCGGATCGGAGTCGGAGTCGGAAGCGGAGGCTTCTGGTGCAGAGGATAAGAAGCGGAGCAAGTCGAGCGAGAAGAAGGAGACCACGTCAACAAAGCCAGAGGCCAAGCCTGCGGCTGTTGTCGTCCAGCCCCCTGCTTCACTCAAGACGGAAACGAGCAACCGGACCATCGTTGCGGACACGGAGGGCAAGGACAAGCTCCCGGCTGATGTGGTCGTCGAGGAGGGTAAACAACAGGGGGCCGACTCCGGATATGGAACGCCGTGACGTGGCCCGGAGTGATGGTCAGCTTGCTCCCTGGAGGACCTGACCTGTACTACTACTGGTCTATTTCGCCCATTTCCTTCGTCTTAGAACCATTTTCGTAAGGTTGCATTGGTCGGCGTTTAGGGGCGGGAAGACGGCTTGCTACGCGGCCGCACGGTATCGTAAATAGCGAGATAGCTGCTCCCATATCGGTATGAAGCATCAAACGCATAGTTCAAAAAAAAAAGTGAACAAAATAACTAGATCTTCGTTAGCACGGTATTTCATCATTGCAAGTCTTGAAAGCCATCATTCGGATAAATTGCCAACTAGTTCGATCCTTCTAGGCTGGGCCACGTCGCGTGCCTCATTGGTCTGGTTGCAATCTCTAATCTCTAGTGATAAGGCAATGACGGAGCCTACCGACACGGGATGAGAGAACCCGGATGTTTCCTCATGCTTTCGTCATTCCTGTCGCACCCGCTGGTTGGATTAGGTGTCGTGAGTGTGTGGGCGTCGTCAGAAGCGTGGCTGAGTTGAAGAACATGCGATTCGATGCTGTCGTGCCTACCCACAAGCGACCTAGGTCCCCTGCTAGGTACTCCAGCCTCGGATGGGGCTTGTGGAGACACATTTCGATCTGATAAAATGGGCGAGTGGATCACAAAACGAGACATTTCAGCCACACTACCTGCCGGTTGGGGTGATTAAGCAGCCGTTCCTGCAGTCGGGAACATCGACGGGCAAATGGGAAGCCGGGGTTCTTTGAGCGGTGGGCGGGTGGGACCCTGGATATTGCTTGGGGGCGGCCAACAAGGTCGCCGCCACCCGTCCAACCTCGCTCTTATCTCTCCAACAATTTTGTGGTTTTTTGGGGAAACTTCTGTGGGATCAGACGTGATGCAAGCGTTGGCTTATCACGACGGCCCGAAGCGGGTAGGAGGTGCCTCCCGGCATGCTGAAAGCGCTTCTTTCCTGCTGCTGCAGACTGGACAGTGTGTTAGTGAGTTTGAAGGGTTGGGAGCGGCCAACCAGGATGAGCGTCTAGGTCGCTTGACTTGCTGGCACTGCAGACGGGCGAGTTTGCAACTCTCAGTCCCACTGATGGACTGTCAAATGTGTGTGGAGCTCTTCTTATCAATCTCGCATCACAAGTTGGGCTCCTACCACAGTGGGCTGCTGCCTCTCTTGCTCCACGCCAAAGGCAAGAGTTTTCCCCGTTTGCTCATGTCGGATGGCAGACCAAGGGCGGTCACGGTGGTTACCGCGGGGGAAACCTGGGAGACGTGGGAGTTGTTGAGATCACCTCACCCTTATTAGTATCAAACCTGCACCGTAGACTGTATCCCGATACCCAGACCCTTGTCTGCCCGGCCACCACGCAACAAGAAGCGTGCTCGCCTTGCTATTGTGGTTGCCCGACCATTCATCATTGTTCCTTGCCGGTGCTTGCAGACTATTTGAACCTCGCACCCTCCCACATCTCGCCTCCCTCTCGACCATCCCCTTCCCCCTTTTCTCTCCTTCCGGATAGTCCTCGCGTGCCTCAGATCGGATCAAGGTGAGCTTTACCACCCTTCCTGCCGTCATGCCTCGGCCGATTTTCCTGCTCTATCCCCCGAGCGGAACAATGTGCATGCCGGGGAAGCTTGGGCCCGTCTTTTGGCTCACCTCAAAGGGTCCTAAAGCGGCGGTGAAGGACGGGAGACGGCGGCCCAAAGCACGTCCAAAAACCATGAGACGGACGACGCTAACGTTAACATTGTGGTCTGCCCGCCTTTAGGTTACCCCTCCAAAAAGTCAACCGAAAAGCAAACAGTCTCCTCCCCGGCTATCTCTTCCCACGACAACACCTTTTTGCCCCTCCCTCCAGAAGCCGTTGTCCAAAGCCAATTGCTCGCCCATCATGGCCGGCCGCCCCCAGAACATCGGCATCAAGGCCATTGAGGTTTACTTCCCCAGCCAGGTGCGTCTTCCGAGCCCTCTGCCGCGGCGCCTGCTGCTGCTGCCCCTTGGCACCTGCGGCAGAAACACCGCCTATGCGCCGACATCGCTGACAGCTGCCAACGCAGTATGTGGAGCAATCCGAACTCGAAAAGTTTGATGCCGTTAGCACTGGGAAGTACACAATTGGTCTCGGCCAGACCAAGATGAGCTTCTGCGACGATCGTGAGGGTTAGTCTTCCCCTGTAGTCCGAGTTGCAGCCCTCTGGCCCGCCATCGGCTCTTGTACCCCCTGAGCGTGGCGGGCTGGAGATTGGTGGCCAGGAGGGTGTTTTGATAAGTCGTGTCCGGGGTGCTGATAGCGCGGGGGTTCACCCCGCCTTACAGATATCTACTCGTTCTCCCTCACGGTCGTCTCCAACCTCCTCAAGAAGTACAACATCGACCCCAACTCAATTGGTCGTCTCGAGGTTGGCACCGAGACTATCCTCGACAAGTCCAAGTCGGTGAAGTCGGTGTTGATGCAGCTGTTTGGCGACAACACCAACATTGAGGGCGTCGACACTGTAAATGCCTGCTATGGTGGAACCAACGCTGTTTTCAACGCCGTGAACTGGGTTGAGTCGTCGGCTTGGGACGGACGCGACGCTATCGTCGTTGCTGGAGACATTGCTCTTTATGCTAAGGGCAATGCGCGCCCTACGGGTGGTGCTGGCGCTGTCGCGCTGTTGATCGGCCCTAACGCGCCCATCGTCGTCGAGCCCGGCCTCCGTGGCTCCTACATGCAGCACGCCTACGACTTCTACAAGCCAGACCTTACCAGCGAGTACCCGTACGTTGACGGTCACTTCTCGGTCAACTGCTACACCGAGGCCCTCGACTCGTCTTACCGCGCCTACTCCAAGCGTGAGGCCCAGCAGAGCAAGGCCAACGGTGTTAACGGCTCCAACGGCCACACCAACGGTAACGGCGTGGCCTCCGAGGGCGTCCTGACCAAGACCCCCCTGGACCGCTTTGACTATCTTGCCTTCCATTCCCCCACCTGCAAGCTGGTGCAGAAGTCATATGCCCGTCTACTCTACCATGACTACCTCGCCGACCCCGAGAGCCCCGCCTTTGTGGATGTTCCCCCCGAGGTGCGCGATATGGACTACAAGAAGTCTCTTACCGACAAGGTCGTCGAGAAGACCTTCATGACCCTCACCAAGAAGCGGTTCCAGGAACGCGTCAACCCATCCATCCAGGTCGCCACCATGTGCGGAAACATGTACTGCGCAAGCGTCTGGGGTGGTCTTGCGAGCTTGTTCTCGCACATCGACAGCGATACTCTCCAGGGCAAGCGGGTCGGTCTCTTCAGCTACGGCTCTGGCCTCGCTGCCAGTTTCTGCTCCTTCCGTGTGGTCGGCAGCACCGAGGAGATCTCTACGGTCCTGAACATCCCCACCAGACTGGTTGAGCGGAGGGCAGTGCCTCCTGAGACCTACGATGCCGTAAGTTTTGAATACACGATTGGTTCCTTGGTTTTGCAGCACTAACCGTGACCTAGATGTGCGACCTCCGTAAAAAGGCTCACCTCCAGAAGAATTATGTGCCATCCGGCGAGGTGTCTACCATTGCCCCTGGCACCTACTATCTCGAAAACGTTGACGACATGTTCAAGCGCTTCTACTCGGTTAAGGCATAGACAGGGTAATTTCCGGTATATATTCGTTCCCACGGAGAAGACATAGGCATAGACCACGGCGATGCCCAGCCAACTGGCCGACCTAGAGCGGAGGATCCCTCCCTTTAATCGAATCAGAAGGGTGATGATAGAAGCGAGAGTGTGATGACTGGCTTGCTCTGTTGCGACTTAGCCTCGGACGCATATCGATTTCTTTCCGTTGCTCGAGTAGTTTAATGTCTGCATGTTAAGTATAGTCATATACAGCAACACCTGCTTAGAGCGAGGGGATTGGAGGTTGGGTTGGTCGAGAGCCGTTGGCGGTAATTTAGACTGATAGGTGGGGAGGAGAGTCCGTTGTTGCTTTACTCAGTCCTGTATATCTGTATATACTGGGCATGAGCAACATCAGAGACGAAGATAATTCATGAGTTCGAAATCATGATGCCTGAGCCGAGTGATATGTGCTTTAATTCATCCACAGGGTGAGGAGGAGTGAAGGTCTAGAGAAAGCTTACGTTGCACCATCTATCGCTGGGATGTTGCCTTGCTGTGAAAGCAATGGACTAACATCAGTTGCTTCGTTGCTAACGAGTGTCATTCAGTCTTTCGAATTATCACCAGTATTCTCATCAAGATATGTACGAATTATCTACTCTATATTCCTGCTTCCGATGCACATATACACATGTAGCTGGGACACAAGTACAAGTCCCCCTCCTCTCCAGCCATCGAAGCTGATATCTCCACACACTCTAAAGCTTCCCCTTGGGCGCCTTCCCTTTCCCTTTCCCGCCCATCCACTTCCACCAATCCTCGTCCAGCTCCTGCTTCTCCTTCCGCGACCGTACCGTCCACTCGCGGAACGCCCGCTCCTCAGCCCGCCATACTTCCAAGTCCTGCGCGATAAACTCCCCTGCAATATCGGCGCACCGTGTCGTCGCCTCCATCGGCACCAAGTGGCCGTACCCCTCGAGCACGGCTTGCTTCACGCGTCCTGAAGCCGCGCCACCGCTGCCGCCTGTCCCGACGCCGGTGAGCTCCATCTTCTCTTCCCGCACGTCGGGCGGGTTGACGTCGCTGTCGGCACCGAAGAGCCACATGACGCCGGGGCGGAGGGTGGGGAGGCGCTCGACGGCAGATTTCCCTTCGGGTCGGTAGAAGGGGAATGTGGTGGGGTCGGAGGCCTTGGCTTCGGGGTCGGCGTCGAGGAGGGCGGACTTGTCGACGATGCGCGCGCCCGTGGTGGGGTCGTAGGCTTGCGCTTGTGGCCGGTAGTACGTGAAGCACTCCATGTGCTTGGAGGTGGTGAGGGTTACTTGTGGTGCGGAGGCGGAGGGGTGCAGCGCGCTGGGGCAGTCGCGCAGGCCGTGGGCGTTCCAGCGGGCGAGTACGCGGGCGTCCCAGGTCGAGTAGAAGGGGCTGCGGGCGAAGGAGGCGACTGCTTCGGCGCGCGTGGGCCAGAGATCGCGGCGGCGGGCGGAGTTGACCATGGGGGCTAGGCCGTAGTTGGGACGTTGCCGGAAGCGGGCGAGGACGGGGTCGAGGAGGACGAGGGAGGAGAGGAGGCGCGGGTGCATCAGGGCGAGGTTGACGATGATGTTGCCGCCGAAGGAGTGGCCAACGCCGATGAGGGGGCGGACCATTTGCGCGCGGAAGGTGTTGATGAGCTGGAGGAGGTCGCGTGCATGGTCGTGCCAGGAGGCTTCAGGGGGGTCGTTAGTGAGGAAGAGGTGAAAGTCAAGGGAGGAGGTGGGGCGTACGATCATTTCCGAGGTTGTCTTCGTTGATGATGCCGCTTTCGCCTTGCCAGGCAACGTCAGCGATCCAGATACCCCTGACGCCGACGCCGCGCTGGTTTAGGGACTTGAGGAGGTCTTCCCATAGCGGCTCGTAGAGTTCCTGTTTGGAGGTTAGAGAAGGGTAAATGCTTGGCGGGGGAGGGGTGTCTGACCTTCACGAAGCCATTGGCGTGGGATGCGATGATGGTCACATCGCCGGGTTGAGGGGAGGGGTTGTTCCGGGGGATGTACTGCTTCACTGCAAGGTAGAGCACCTCCTCTTGAGAGTGCGCCGTGGCATTAGGATACTCGCGGATGTGCTGAGCTTCGACCTTATGCGACTTGATCTCGAAAGGATATACCGAGGCCATCGTGAGTGGTATGAATTAAGGTCGCCTATACTAGAGCTCGGGGATGGCACTCTGAAGATCGCTCATGTGAGATGCGGAGGAGTACGTGTGAGATGTGAATAAGCCAAGGAGCGTTCAATGCAGCCTCTCACTTGAGATGTCGAGAAAGGGCGCGACTGAGTAAATAAATGAGACTGTACGATTTACACCGTAGTTACATTCGAAAACGTTCAACCGGGATTCGCGGGTGTGTTCCACCATTTTTATTAGGTGCCATCAGTTGAGGCAGAACTGCCGAGGTACAGAAGCGGCGGGTTGAATTGAGACGAGAGCCGGATACTGTCCACCGAGCGCGTCCCAAGTCGTTCGCGGGTCGAGCGCCCGGCCTTGGCAGAGATAGCGCTTAGAACGATGTATGCAACAATACGCATTTTCGCATTGGACAGCACTTCTCGATGTATATTTTGTTGAACTCCCATCTTCATACTGGCAACCCTACTTCATGAGGTCAGAGCTTCGATAGCTCGCATGTGACCAGCTCTGAAGGCCATTGGAATCAGCCCAGGCAACCGCTGCGCCGAGGGTTCTCTGCCGCGTTCAGAGCTTCGGAGCCAGGTCATTTTACTAAACAGCACGTTGGCGTTGTCATTGATGGTGATTCATCGTTTTATTCTCTCGTCTCTCGAGGTAGCGTCGAGCTAGAATACCCAAACGCCCGCCATGCCCCTGTATGTGAGCCGGGCTACCTTTTTGTACAATACACTAGGCAGTGTATGATGATATAGTACAAGCGCATCGTGCGCATCTATTCCATGCCCCGGTGCCGGAAGGTACTGCATCGATGGCCGCTGCCAGTCCTCTGTGCCGATTACGCCCATACCGGTGCCATGCCGCTGCCATCGCTATTGGGGCGGTTGGCGAGTTGCAATCGTCTTGTCCTGCCCCCTTTCTCGGATGGGTTCTCAGTTGGAGTTCTATCCACTAGTTCTCTTTTTCTGTTCAAGGAACAAAACCTTTCTCCGGACTAGCAAAGCGAAAGATGTCAGCCTGGTTTTCTGACTGTTGGTCCTCGGCTTTGAACCCTGTTCCTCAGGAATTCTTCTGGCTGCAAGCGCTAAGAGTATCGTCGTATATCGAACTTACTAATTGGGTCGTACTTGAGCATCTGCATGGGGAGAGATGTCCTGGGGCGCGTGAAGGTGTAGAAGAAGCCAGTCATGGCCATCGAAACGAGGCGCACAATGACAGTGCGGGACTTGGCTACACGAAGGCTCGTTAGCGATTTTGGTTGGGTGGGCAATTTGATGCTTTGTCGATGCTTTACCTTTTTTGGCCATCTTGGAGGGTTCTGCGAAGCTCGATGCGCCCTCCTTCCGCGGGTTTTGCTTGTTTGAGAACGAGTTGGCAGTGGCTCACGATCAGAGACCAGAGCTCGAAGTTTGCTCGCAATGAGGTCCGAGCTCCAAGATTCTACAGGGTTAGGGTTTTACCATTGGGCTCTCAGCGTCTCGCCTCCAACTCCAGATTATCCCTCTGCCAATGACCTTCAACCATCGGGAACCTCTCCACAGGGGCTGCTCAGCTACAGTCACATCTGCTGGGAGGACGGCATAGATTCCATTACTTAATTCAATTTCTTGTGTTATCCAGCTCGGGTTCTTTTACTGAGGGGACGTTCCGAAGGTCAAATTGGGTTATTCCAGCCGCCAATGAAGAGTCGTCAAGGTTCAAGACCTCGCGAAGGGTTCCGGCTGACAGACAATTTCCAAGGAGTGAGATATAACTCAGTCTAGATTAAATTGTTGAATAATGCAGTGAGCTTCAATAAGATAATCCAAGACAGCTTCGTGTGATAACCTTTTCAACCCATCAGACAGATCTGTCTCTCACACAAGAGTCTGGTCTTGATGAGAAGGGACTTGCGCAAGCAGAGGAAGGGTTTAAGACGTTGCCAAGCTGTTTGCTACATCGAGTCTTTTAAGTTTTGGTTGAGAACGCGGCATGCGCCAATAATCTGGTACCCCACCACTCCTATTTTGTAGCTCCGATCTGGTTTTTGGGGGGGTCTCAGAATTCCGCGATACCCTCCCTTGTTTCTTCACCCTCCATGGATTCGAAACAGACCAAGAGACGATAACATCGCTGGGACGCGGCATCGTTATCTTTCGTCTGGGTCCTGTTGAGGATCCCGTCTCGCAAGTCTAGGTTGGCCCTGGCTTGAGGAAACGGTTTAGCGGGTTCCAGCACACCGCCTCGCCTCCAGTTTCGGAGGGCCCGGGGCCGTGTGATTGCAATAAGAACGTTGCAAGCCCTGCTGAAAAGGGCTGCGGGCTTTTATCCGCGGGACAGAATATCAGAGCAGCAGCGCCACCGGAGAGGTCGAGATATCGAGCTGACGGAACGACAGCGTTTGTGGAACAAGCAGATAGCTCGCCGCCAATTTTGGGCTCAACGCGAGTGCCCCACGCCCAAAGATAGCCTCCCGGTACTCCCACCGTTTCTCCTCGACCAAGGCATCGAAAAGCCGCATCCACAATCGCGGCCGACAAATGGCTCCCTCGGAAATCGCTCTGCGTGTTGCCCGATGCGGTGCGGTAGTGCAAAGCGCGGCGCTCAGAGCCGGAGCTCCCCCTGAGAGGATTTGCAGAAGTAGGTGACGAACGAGTCTTTTTTCTGTCCATTCGATCGATCGTATGGCTTCCATCAGCCCCGTCGGCGCACAGCAGCAGTCTGCAACACCTCCACCTGGGAACAGCTGTTTGTGCACGACTGGCAAACATTTGGATGCGGTGTTTCCCCTCCTCTCCGCTTGCCCGCTTCCCCGGTTTCGGCCGGCGCGGAGAAAGAGTCTGGCAAATCGTCTGACTTGGCTTGCAACAACCCCTTGCTTCGCCTGGCTACGGGTTTTCTGCCGGACTGCCTTCTCTTGACGACTAGGCTGGTTAGGCCAGCCCGATGGTCGGGATGAGTCTGTCAGGCCACGCGGAAGGGCGCGCAGGGTGCGCCGATTTCATCGTCCCGGGTGCTGGTCCTGGCCGCAACAGCCAACCACGCGGGCAGGCCCCTTTCTGATCCCATCCCCCCTTCGTTTTCGTGCCCTCCTCTGCGCTGCCTGATGTTTGTCTTGCTGTTTACTCACTCGTTCCTGCCTCCAAGCCCGTTAATTGCCTCACCTTCAACGTGCTGTCCGAGGAGCTGAGCCCGAGATAAAATACATAAAGGCACCTTTCTAACCCGCCATCCCTGCTGCCACAGACGTCCCCAGATTTACTGCCCCGCCATCGCCGTCTCCAGCTCGTTATACCCCGCCATCCCGTTCCACAACCCGCGGCCTATCTACGCTCTGTACTCGTCATTGCCCCCGACTCATTTCTGGCTCATCGTCTCACCAGGCTCGCATGATGGGTTCTACCGCGGCCAGACGTCTCAACGTCAATAACATCAACCCCCACGTCAAGGCCGCCAAGTATGCCGTGCGTGGAGAGTTGGCTGTGAAGTCGGAGGAGTACCGCGCCTATCTCCAGGGCGGCCTGACCGACCTGCCCTTCTCTCAGATCATCTCCGCCAACATCGGCAACCCCCAGCAGCTCGACCAGAAGCCCATCACCTTCTTCCGCCAAGTTCTCAGTCTTCTCGAAAACCCCACCCTTCTCAACCACGAGGAGGTGCTCCTGAACCAGCTTGGCTATAAGCCCGATGTGCTTGAGCGTGCAAAGTGGCTTCTCCAAAAGGTCGGCTCGGTGGGAGCTTACAGCGCCAGTAACGGCGTACCTGCCATCAGACAGAGCATTGCTGAGTTCCTAGAGAGTGAGTAGTCTCGTAGCCCCTACCCGGTCCCTTCCGAGTGTTAACCTTCTCCACAGGACGAGATGGCTTCCCCGCTAGCCAGGCCGACATCTACCTCTCCGCCGGCGCGTCTTCTGGGGTTAATACCCTCCTACACATTATCTGTGCTAACGAGAAGTCTGGCATTCTTGTTCCCATCCCCCAGTACCCCCTCTACACCGCATCGCTCTCACTTCTCAACGCCAAGTGTGTTGAGTACCACCTGGATGAGTCGCGGAACTGGGGCACCGATGTAAACGTCATGAGGCAGGCCTACGAGAAGGCCGCCGCAGAAGGTGTTGATGTGCGTGCCATCGTCATCATCAACCCCGGCAACCCTACCGGTGCCTCCCTCCCCGAAGAGGATATTCGCGCTGTTATCGATTTTGCCAGGGAGGAGCGGCTCGTCATCATCGCCGACGAAGTGTACCAGACCAACGTCTTTGTCGGCGAGTTTATCAGCTTCAAGCGCATGCTCCGTCAAATGCAGCAGGAGAAGCCGGGCGCGTATGACTATGTTGAGCTGGCCTCGCTGCACTCCGTGTCCAAGGGCATGGTCGGCGAGTGTGGCCACCGTGGAGGCTACTTCGAGCTTGTCAACTTTGACCCCGAGGTGCAAGCCGAGATCTACAAGTTCGTTAGCATTATGCTCTGCTCCCCCGTTGTAGGCCAGTGCCTCGTCGAGCTTATGGTAAACCCACCCAAGCTCGGCGAGCCAAGCTACGAGCTTTACAAGAAAGAATACGATGCAATCTTCAACGGCCTCCAAGAGCGCGCCAGTGCCCTGCACAAGGCTTTCGAGCAGATGGAGGGCGTTGAGTGCGGCTCCCCGCAGGGCAGCATGTACCTGTTCCCCACCATCAACCTGCCCCCCAAGGCCGCCGAGGCCGCCGCACAAGAGGGCCGCACAGCGGACGAGTTCTACTGCATGCGCCTCCTCGAAGCCACAGGCGTTTGTGTGGTGCCCGGGTCCGGGTTCGGCCAGAAGGACGGCAGCTTGCACTTCCGCACGACCTTCCTGGCGCCGGGAACCGAATGGGTCGGCAACATTATCAAGTTCCACAAAGAGTTTATGGACAAGTACCGCTGAGCCAAAAGAAAGGCCTTGGCTATGTTGACATGAGTCTTTTGGCAAGCGAGCGAGCGTTTAAATTGGTTCAGTCCATCATGGTTAGCGAATTATGATATCCCCCCGGAAGTTTCTTGTTTGATGATACGGAGAGCTACTCAATCGGTGCACTGCGTTCTGTTATACCGGCCCATAACTCAACTGTCTTGCTTGTCACTTTACTCTTCTCGTCAGCTTTTGTCATTCTCGAAGCTCAATTTCGTTGTTACCTGAGGGTTTGGAAGAGCTTCCGGGGTAACTGGCTGCCGCATGCTTAGACATGACGCCGGGGCAACCGTACTGGTCTTGTTTATGCGGTAGACATCGTCACGTTCTGGAATGGATTTCAGCTGCTCTGGCGAGAAGCTCAGACAGGGAGGACAACAATTTTGCAGCTATGAGAAGCTTTCATGGATGTTGTTGAAAAATATGGTATATAGGTGCTCAAGGAGATAAACGGCAGGGGCAAGGTATTAAAAAAAGGGGCATTGTCTTGCAAGGGGTCACATTTCTAGAAGTCAATAAACCTGCAACATTTTCATCTAGAATAAGCACATTTATCTGGCGCTGTCAAACTCAGAATTTTGCGGCTTTTTGAACTCAACTGAAGGCCGAGTTCTGCTATTTCCACCCTCTAAATCTAGTTAAGGAGGTAGGTATCTTACAATTGCTATTAGCACATTTCTTGTGTGTTGACATGGTGCTTTGCCGCCTCCGCGCAATTCGACGGGGAGAAGATTGTAGAATCGAATCTCAGGCGACTGGGTTTGAACCTTGGGGCGGCAGTATAGGCGGTCGGTTACTTCCGTCATCGCTCGTCTCCTCCCTCGACATAACTCCCTCCCGAGTCCGGCATCTTAGGCCCTCTCACTACCCCTCAGCCGGACCGCCTGCCCGTACTTCTGCAGCTTGGTGATCAATTGATCACCCTGGCGGACGACGTCTTGATACTGCTTGTTCTTGTCATCGGGGCGGTTTGTCTCAATGACGCCGCGACCTGTGACACGATCGATAGTGCAAGGGATACGGCCCGCAGCGATAAATTTGGCCAAATCACTAGCGTTTTCTGTTAGTATGGTTGCTAGGATTGACACATTGGGAGAACTTACCGGTCCAAAAAGTCGACTGTCACACCGAAGTCGTTGGCCATGCTGTCGAGGCCAACAACGCGGTAGCTCTGGAGAAGTTGCTGATAGGCACGTAGGCGCATCTCACGGACAAACCAATTCTTGTGCTCGTGCAGATAGCGGTCCTGGGTCAGAAACTGCTCCTCGACAAGGGCAAGCGCCTGGAAGAAGAGCTTGTAACGGCCGTTGTATAGGCTGCTTACGAGCTGTGCGAGAGGGCTAAAGTCAACGTTCGACTCGACTTCAGGCTGGTCGGTGCTGCTTCCCAAAGTTGTCAGGTTCACCACCGTTGTCCTGGTTGCGGCAGAGCTGGTGTCTTGGGACGCGACATCGGCGCCGGGGCCGGCCGACAGTGCGCCCGACAACGCAAGCAGCTTGTCATCGCCATCACCGAGAATCGCCCTGATCTCTGGGGCGTCGACGAC
>Ga0247760_1000952_pt1 | contig 29402 bp, 26 predicted proteins | sample UWRJL171409R4_FD_179936 | JGI IMG/M metagenome (GOLD analysis project Ga0247760, IMG submission 179936) | Plant litter microbial communities from Arlington Agricultural Research Station in Wisconsin, United States - UWRJ-L171-409R-4 | ecosystem: Environmental > Terrestrial > Plant litter >... | reverse complement strand
GGTTAAGTGAGCTCCTCACGGGGGAGCTATCTCGATTGGGTTTTGTGATCGGTCGGTTGGTACGTCGGTGGGTAGTTTTTGCTGCACTGCCAAGTCCCGTTTGCAGTTTCTCCTGTTCCCCGGATAACTTGACGTTTGAACTTTCAAACCCTCCCGTCTGGGTTCTCATAGAATACTAGTTTTGCCGTTGGTGGGATATTTTCAAGAACCGTTTACTTTTGCACATTCTCCCAAAGCTCGACGGGAGGACCTTACGGGATGTGGGGCATCAAATTTGGTAGGGTGGCTTGGTTAAGGTAGCGCGCACGAATTTGCTCCCTGATAGGACAGCAAGGCCCAGTCACAGGGGTGTGCCTAGAGCCGCACAAATAGCGGGAGATCCTGCCCGTCAGAAAAGCCAAAGCCTATACCTCGGACGCCTCCATCCCGACAACCAAACGAACGGCCCGGCAACCAACCGAACATCGCGAGCGGGGAGCGCGGGGCCATGTGGCATATCGGACCTAAGGCAATGCAAAAGTGAAAGAGCAGACGTTACATACCGGAAATGCAGAGATAACTCGAATTGACACCTATTCTATAGGTTGTGCAAACATAAATATCAAGCTTTCTTTCCCCCTTCCTATTCCCAATCTCTAGGCCCCTTCCAAGTGAACAACATCACGTATAGCCAACCCACCCACCATCTCATCTCACTTATCCCAGTCTCCAGTACCCCTCAACACCATGTCCCGCCCTCTCGAAGGCAAACTCGCCCTCATCACGGGCGGGTCTCGCGGTTTGCCCTCTCTACCCTCACAATTCCTATCCCATCTCCAACTAACACCCGGCTCCCAGGCATTGGCGCCGCCATCGCCGCCAATCTCGCCTCCAAAGGCGCAAACCTCGCTCTCGGCTACACCTCCCCATCATCTGCTTCCGCCGCCAAGGTCCTCGCCACGACCCTCTCCTCGCAGCATACCATCCGCGCTGTCGCCATCTCCGCTGACCTCTCCTCCCCCGCGGGGCCCTCCACCCTTATAACCTCCACCATCACCCACTTCTTCCCCACATCAGAGTCAGAGGCAAACACGCCACGCATCGACATAATCATCAATAACGCCGGTATCGCCCGCAACGCGTTCCTCCCCTCGGTAACCATCCCGGACTTCGAAGAGACCTACAAAGTCAACGTGCTCGCGCCCCTCCTCCTCGTCCAGGCCGCGCAGCGCTATCTACCCACGGACCGGACAGGACGCATCGTCAACATTTCTTCAGTGTCATCATCGACAGGGTTCATCACGCAGTCTGTGTACGGGGGCACGAAAGCGGCACTAGAAGCCATGACGCGGACGTGGGCGAGGGAGTTGACCGAGAATGCGACGGTCAACGCGGTGAATCCGGGTCCTGTAGAGGGGCCCATGTATGCGGCAAATTCGCCAGAGTTTTTGGCGGGTATCAAAGGTTGGATCATGCATACACCTGGGATGGCGGCGAGGGAGGGCGTAGATCCGCCTGAAGTGGTGGCTGACGCCAAAGAGAGCGGCGGACGGCCAGCTCATACGGCCGAGGTGGCAGGTATTGTAGGCATGCTATGCACGCCCGATGCGCAGTGGTGTACAGGGCAGGTGGTTTGTGCCAATGGCGGCATGGTCATGTTGCATTAGACAGATAGACGCATCCAAGTTACAAGCGAATACGGTGAGTTGAGTCCCATGGTATCACTTCGCTTGTATAACTCTAGCCCCCAGACCATATCTAGCCCTCTGGAAATTAGTGATCTCAGTTGCTGAATAGCAACCTGAAAGCCCAATCAAACAACCAGCTCACTCGTTCCAGCTCTATCCCAAGCTGTCGCACAAAACAGAACAACTCCGGCCCAGTACTCGGCCGCCTCACCTATTTCTCAACCGGCTTCTCCCGGATTGGCAACTGCTTCACCCCCGCCGTCGCTGCGCCTGCTGCTTGCGCCTCCAGGATAGCTGAACCAGCAGCAGTGTTAGCTTCGGCCAATTTCGCTGCCTTACGAGCTGCCTTCTTTGCCTTCTCTGCCTCCTTCTTTTGCCTCTGGACTTCTTTGGCCGCCTCTTCGGCAGCCCTGCTGGCCTGGGTCCCACCAAAGCGATCCTTCCACTGCGCGACCTGCTTGTCGTCGATTCTCATGAACAGATACTCCGCCTTTCCAAGCTTGTGACCTGGCTTGAGACCTTCAGCATCCCACTTGTCTGTGATGATCTTGATTTCGTTGTTTAATTGGCGAGCGATCGATTGGGAAGTTGCAGGCATATAAGGGGATGCGAGAGATGCAAGAAGAGACGAGAGGTTAAGTGCTAGACCAATGACAGTCTTGGTACGTTCTGGATGTGCGGCAAGGCTGGCGTTGTCTAGTCTGTACTGGAGAAGAAGGTTGCCCTGGGACGAGATCTCCATCACCTTCTTTAACCCGGCACGCAAGTGCACCGCCTCCATCTCTTCGTTGTACTCGCCAAGGAGAGTGTTGATCGTGGAGATCCATGCAGGGAAGTCGAATGTGTCGTCAGTATAGGTAGCCGAGAACTCAGGGATGGTACCCTCAAGTTTGGTGTTCACAAATTTGACGACACGATTGACAAAGTTGCCCAAGTTGGCAAGAAGTTCATTGTTGTTGGCTGCTGCGAAGGAACTCCATTCGAACTGACAGATTGGTTAGAAGCTAATCATGTATGGAACCCGGATAGTTTACCTGAGTGTCACTCGTCTCCGGCCGGTTGGAGAGGAGGTAATACCGCCAAACTGATGGCCCAATACCAGTCTCTTTCGCGCCATCACCGAATACGCCAACACCACGTGACTTGCTGAATTTTGTGTTTTCGTAGTTGAGATACTCGGTGGTGGATAGTGTATGGAGTTTTGTCCACTTCTCTCCCTCTGCGCCGAGCAGAGCAGCTGGCCAAAGGACAGTGTGAAATGGTACCTAAGCCTGTCAGCATTCATCAAGTGGACGGTTCCCTGAAACTTACATTGTCCTTGCCCATGAACTGGTATAAGTCAACCTCGTCCGGGTTCTTCCACCACTTCTCCCACTCGTCGGTGTAGTTGGCCGTAATGGATGGGTATCCATAAGGAGCATCAAACCAAACATAGATAACCTTCTTGTCGTACCCTTCGAGCGGCACTGGCACTCCCCACTTCATGTCTCTTGTAATAGATCGCGCCTCGAGTCCTCGATCCAACCAAGCTTTCGTGATGGAAATAGAGTTTGACGACCAGTTGCCTTCCTTGCTCACCCTTTCGAACCACTTCTGTACCTCTGGCTGAAGCTTGTCCAGTCTGATGAAGAAGTGCGCCGTATCTCTGGGCACGGGTGCCGCGCCATCGACCTTGCATTTGGGGTTTATCAGCTCAAAAGGATCCAAGAGATTGCCACACTTATCGCACTGGTCACCACGAGCGTCCTCATATCCACAACCTGGTTTTGGGCAAGTTCCCTCAACGAAGCGGTCGGCAAGAAAGGCTTCATGTTTCTCGCAGTACGGTTGGATGGTGGTTCTCTCCTCGAGGAACCCGTTCCCTCTCAAACGGAGGAAGGCGTCCTGAACAATATTTGTCTGCTGTTCGGTTGTCGTTCGCCCGAAGTGGTCGAAGGCAATGTCAAACCAATCGTAAATGGCCTTGTGCTTGGTGTAGAACTCGTCACACAGCGCCTGAGGCGTGACGCCTGCCTCGAGTGCCCTAGTCTCAGTCGCAGTACCTGGGGTTTGTATTAGAAGATGTCTTGTGATATGTAGGACCGGTCCGGGTTCTTCTCAGGGCTTACCATACTCGTCAGTTCCGCAGATGACTGTAGCTGAGTGTTAGCCAAGATCAATCACAATGCTCAATGGCTGCACTCACATAGTGTTGGGCGGTCACGGAGTTTGCTGTACCGAGAATAGACATCCGCGCTCAGAGTACTCCCAATAATATTGCCCAGATGTGGGACATTGTTCACATATGGGAGCGCGGAGGTGATGAGGATGTTCTTCTTCCCCGGGACAGGAAGAATTGGCTTGAGATGCGGCGTCATTGTTTGTGGATGCGGGGATGGTATGCTGGGCGATGGAGAAACAAGAAGTGGTACAGCTATAGAAGTGCAGGAATCTCAACATTTGCTGAGAGAAAAGGTCAATTTCAAGAAAACCTCTCGCGGTTTCAAAGAGTCAGCGGTCGTGTTGACTCATTCCCTCTCCCGGTGGTTGCGAGGTGCAACAAGTGATGCGGGGTCCAGAGCTCGAAAATTTGCCCCGCGATTTGCACCGCCGACCAACTGCGGTATACCCCGCTCTACATCGACCACCGTGCGGCTGGCGACGTAGGCTTAAAAAAAAAGGCGCTGAGCGAGCTGTGTAGTAGCCTAGGAAGAATTCACCGAGTCTCAAAACCTTCTATTCGGCATTATTCGGCGATTTGGTTTTCGCCACATTTTCCTGTCGACCATCCGTAGGAGAACACATTGTCATTATGGCCAACGATGACCCGTTCGAAGATGTTCTCAACCTCGAAGAGCAATTTTACCAAAATGGTTACAAACAGGGGCAAGAGGATGGCATCAAAGCGGGGATGATAGAAGGTCGCTCATTGGGACTCGAAAGGGGCTTTCAGAAGTTCACTGAAAGTGGTAGGTTATATGGGAGGGCAATAGTGTGGGCGAATCGACTCCCCCCTAAGCTTAAAAACGACAGAGTATCTCGCACAGCCAGAGACGGACTGGATGAGTTGACTGTGCAACAGTCTCCCGTCACGGAGGAATCGCAACGGGAGGAGCTCCCGTTCTTACCACGAAATACCAGGCTAGAGAAGCACATCACTACTCTCTATGCCCTCGTCGAGTCGGAAAGCTTATCCACAGAAAACACGGATGAGGCCGTCAACGACTTTGACGACAGGTTGAAGAGAGCGGAGGGGAAGGCCAAAATTATTGAGAGATTGGTCGATGAAGTCCATGGGCGAGAGGGGAACAAGGCTCATGAAAGCCCGGCGTCTCCAAGAAGAACCAAGATGCAGTTATAGGTCAGTTTAGGGACGGGCTATGCACATATATTTAGTGAGCATGGGCTCAATTTCGGAACGCGGCCAAGGATTGTGTCCTGCGGACCAAGCTGGTCGAGGCGCAGCTGGGAGCCAGGAGCATGGGCCCCCACGGATATCCTAGGAAATGGACGGATGGAGATGAGCAGCATAATGAACCAAAAAGACAAGTCTTGACACATGAGATCTATTCACCTCTTCTTTATGTGCACAAGGCACGAAACGTACTCCCGTCCCTGGCCCCTCTGCGGCTTCCCACTCTCATACGAAAGTCCTGCATGGGTAACTGGGTGAGAAGTTAGCTTTCCCATATTTCATAGCCAATATCACAATCGCGACTCACTCTTCACCATAAGACTGCTCCTGGCCCAGGCCATACTTGTGGACATCCCACTTTCCGCTGGCCAGGCTCTCTCCACTTGGCAACGGAGGAAGCCCACCTGTCTGCTGAAGCACAAGGCTTGCGGCTTCAGCACCACTATTCTCAAGATATGCAGCGAGGCCAGCCTCCTTGCCTGTCTGCTCGGCCGCCACGAGTGCCTTGGATCCCTCCTCACCGATCAACTCGACACGTGGCTCGGCAGCACTGCCGACGCTCAGGAGCGCGACCTGCTGGGCCTGGCTAACGACGCTAAGGCGCGGGTAATTGCGGCGGGCATCGCGCTTCCAGTACGGGTTTCCAGCGATATCTCCAGCAGAAAAGGTGACGGGATCGGTATATTGGAAAGGATCATTGCTGCCAGGTGCTGGGTTGCGGAAATAAGGGTTGAGCGGAACGCCGGAAGAGCGGTTGGGATCAATGGCAAAAGCACGACGGATGCTCTCCCATAGACCTTCAGATTGGACGGTTTGTTTCTTGAGAAGAGGGTTAGCAAGAAGCCATCAATGTGTCGCGAATCGTCACACTGAGGGAGTGATATATTGCTACGTGGAAACCAATTAAATTAACTGATGACACAGACGTACTTTTGAGATATTCACGACGCCTCCGGCAGCTTTCGCTACCGCCTTGGAAGCCATGGCGGAGGAGGATGGCGGATGGGCGACGAGGTTGGGTCGTGGACAGCGATTCGAGATGGAGCTGTGACGGGGTTTCTTTCCTCAGGCACGGCCAAAGCTCGAACTCCCGAGGTTTTACCGATTAACTGAACCGGGGCCCGAGCGGGCTGGCGCTGACCTGGATGGCACGGACCACATCACTCGAACATCAATCGGCCAGCTTTCTTTCTGGAGCTCCTCCAATTCTGCAACTGCAATTGCACCATCCGACATGATTTGCATAAGCTGACCACCTGCTGTGGCTTTAACAGTAGTTACCCCCTTTTGCGTCTAACATTGGCCGGGTCAATGGAGCATGTTGGAGAAGTTGAAGGAATTATCCAGCTCTTTACTCGCCCGGCCTCCAATGCCTGCTCTGCACCTAGCTGCGGTTGAAGATGACAAACCCCGAAATAACTATTCGCGGGTACGCCTGGTGTGGTAACAGAAAGCAAGCGATTCGGTGGGAGAAGGGGGGACACAGCCGCCCGTCCATCCATCATCGCCTGGTTTCTTTTTCCCCAGCTTGCGGCACAAGCTTGCAAAACCCCAAAACACCCCTGACCTGGCCAGTCCTGGAGCCGGCTCGCGCCATGTGATTGGCTGTGTGGTTGCGCAACCACCTCGAACGTCCTGTTTACGTTGCTAACGTCAACCCAAGCTCGGAACCTCACCTTCTCCATCGATTTCGTTCTTCACAACTCTTCTCACGTCCAACACTCTGCCCCAAGCTGGTCGCGTGCCCTCTGCGACCTTTGGCGCAGCATCTCTGCAGTTTGGCGACGCACCCTTTCATCCAGGTTGCGTGTAAGGCGAGCCGCTGGCGCGCTGTTCCAGTGCTATCCAAAAGACTCCAGCGCCATCCAATCCGCCGCAATGCCCGTTGAGCTTCGCAAGCGCAAGGCACCGGCTCCCGCGCCGGAGCCGCCTGCGAAAAAGGCGACTAAGGCCAGTAAAGTCTCCAAGGCCGTCGCAAAAGCCAAAGATACCGTTGTGAAGCCTCGCGGGAGACCTGCCAAGGCAGCCCCGGAAACTACCGCCAATGGGTCATCCGACTCTGGTGGCACCCCCCAGGTTGGCAATATCATTTCCCTCGACGGCTTTGGCGGCGAGATACAGACCAACGATGGCGACAAGACCACTCTAAAGACTCTTGTTGAGGAAAGCGGCACAGGAGTCGTACTCTTCACATACCCCAAGGCGTCCACCCCTGGCTGTAAGTAACACCTCGAAGGCATTTTCCCCCATAAACTTACACCCCGCGCACAGGCACCAAGCAGGCCTGTCTCTTCCGGGACTTTTACACCCCGCTGACGGCTGGCGGTCTCGCCATCTACGGGCTGTCCACTGACTCGCCCAAGGCCAACACGTCATTCAAGCAAAACAAAAACCTGCCCTACCAACTTCTGTGCGATCCGGCCGCCACTCTGATCGGCGCCATCGGTCTCAAAAAGACTCCCAAGGGGACCACCCGCGGCGTTTTTGTCATCGACAAGAACGGCAAGGTCCTTGTCGCTCAACATGGCTCGCCCGACGGCACCGTGGATGTCGTCAAGAAGCTTGTCAAGGAGCTGGCCGGGGCGGACCTGGCTGCCGCTGTGGAGAAGTCAGATGAGGCCGAGAAGAAGGCTGACCAGGCCGCTGAGGATGCTGCCGAGGATGACAAGCCTGCCGAGGAGAAGGCCGAGGCGAATGGCGAGACCAACGATGCTGCTGATGAGAGGGAGGATAAGAAGGATGAGTGAATAATGATTTCAAGGCGGTGGTAATTCTCCGTGTGCACGTCTCGTCGTCTTCTGTGTTGCGCTGTCGGGAACCTAGTCTGGCCGTTTGAATATCTGTTGGTTGGGTTGGCTGCATGACGCAAGGATTGGTGGGATGGCTGGAAGGTTGGAAAGGCTGGATGGGTTGATCATTCATCGAGGACGATTCGAGAAATCCCGTGTACATTTTAGGGATAACTCCACGTGCGAGCAACAGTTCTATTTATTTTTCTTTCCTTGACCATCGATTAGTGAACGTGGCGTTCCGAACCCATTAATACAGTCCCTTGATACACTGAGTCGCCTCTCGGTCAACCTTCCTTCTTACTTATTTTCCCTTTTCGTTGTGCATCTCGAATCGTTTTCTACCGAGACGATTAATGCCCAAGAGCCACAAGCTGTATACCACAGTCTTGGACAGCGAAGAAACATTATGTGGAGATACTTACCGCATTCGTCCTCGCTTCTTGGATGGAAAACCGCGTATACCTAGTATCACACAACCCAGTTCAGCTACTTTTCTCCCTTGCCCACATGTCAACCTGACCACCAAACTAGCCACGGATATTTCTCCTGGAAGAACTGACCCCCCAAAAAAACCATGAATAAAGATATCGGTTTGGACTCACGCATAAAGAATACACGCCATGGAAAACGCAGCAACTGGTGCAATGACGGTCTTTTTTTTTTGACAGTGACCAAAGTCTTCAAGTCAGTGCAGGGTCATCATCGCAAAACGCAAATCCGAGCAGAAGAGCGAGGCTCACCCGAGGGTTTATGCTACCCCTCGCCATCTGTCATTGATTTCTTCCCAGCGATGGTCAGCGGCGTTGATGCGTAGCGGGAGCGTTATTTATAAGTAATCGATGCGGTTGTTGGCGGTTGGTTTGCTTGATCCATGAAAATTCAACAACGTCAGCGGCCACCCCTCCCCTGTAGTTAATCACCCAATCTAGGTTTTTGGGGCCATACCCCCCAATCCCAACTCCGCCTTTCATGAGACGCCCCCCCATTCTGCGTCATCGAACAGCGCTCGATTCTTCATCTCCGATACGTATAACTGTTTCAAACTGTCACATTGATCCACTCCCCAATATTTATGTACAACTTCCCTGGTCTGCTCAAACGTGCTCTCGCTCCAATCCTCAGTTGGCGTTCAAGGGCTGCGCATATAAAAATGCTGCCGATACTATACTAATCCAACGCCAACGCCTTGCCCAGCCAATGCGTGTATGACTCTTCCGGTTTGAATAACAGACATTAAGGAAAAGAGCGAAACCGCTGGCGTGCTGCTCGCTTGCTTGCTTGCTACTTGACACATGTGAATTGTCCCAGACGTTCTATACTCAGACCAGAAATTCGGCCGCTACTCGTCTAGGCTAGCCCAGACGAGTACCATCTAGGAGACATTTCAGGCTTTGCATCACGTCTGGACAGCCCCAAAGCTCGCCCAGCCCCGAAAAAATACGGCAGCATCCTAGCTGGTCGAGAACTCTGCCCGATCCGCCTGTTGCGCCGCCTTCTGTTGTCCCTGTAGCCGCGCGCCGTTGAGTTGACGCATTACATACTCGTAAGTTAGCATGGTGACTGTCGCCGCGGGCACAGCCCTCATCATATTTGTGCCCATTCCCGCATAGAAGGCTCTCCATCCCTCTTCCTTGAGGATTGTGCGGAACGTCATGGGGATTCCCTTATATTTGGGCGTTTGCGGTTGAGCTTGGCGCGCGCCGTTGTTGGCGCCTGTGGGAGCATCTTGTGTCACACCTCCCAAGCCTTCCATGTATTCCTGGCCTGGTATTGGCCGACGCTGCGTCTGGAGCCTCGTACGGATAACCTCATGAGGGTATGTGGCGCTGCTTGCAAGAATTTTCGACAGGATCGAAGCGGATAAGATTCCCAGCCAATGAGCTTTCTCATCCTCCCCCTCCAATGGCGCAGCGCCCATTGGCCGCCCCGTGAACTTTGTCTTGAGGTACTCATATGCCGGAAACTGCACTGCAACATGCGTGAGCCCGAGAAGCGCTGGTGTCAGCCCGGAATAGAACGAAAGGATGCCCTCCGTTGTATACATCTTCCTCGCCGCATCCAATGTTGACCTGTAATGCCATGGTGCATGGAGCGTAGGTCGAGATGTGGGGGTATTGGCACCCTTTGGGAAGTACGAGAAGCGGTGTCGGTCATGATGTGGTGTCTGCGACATTAACCTGGTCTTTATGACCCAGATTGGATTCGTAGCAATGGTGCTGCTGGCCCCGGCTATGATGGATGACCAGAAGTTGATCGCAAATGTGTTGTCTGTCGACAGGTAAGCATCAAGAGGGAATCACGGTTAGTGTGCATGATCTCTTACTCTGGTATTGGCCCATCCACTTCTTGCTCTTGTTGTAGACGGTGAACCAAACAGCCCAAGTCGGCAGATAACCCAGTATTATCGGCCCCAGACCCCTATACATGCCCCGGATTCCCTCCTCTCTCCATATCACACTCGCCGTGCCCACCAGGCCTTCGTAGACCTTAGGGTGTGCCACATGTAAGCCCTTTTGTATTGGACTGAACCCCCCTTGAGCTTGAAGCTTTGTCTTTATGACATCCAAGGGGCAGGTCACGATGCCCGATGTAAAGCCTCCTATCGCCCCAGCTAGTGCATTAAATTGTGAATCAGAGGCATGAACAGCCCATCTTTCAAAGTGGGTAAGTCGGCCGTTGTCTTGCATCGTTTCGATCACGGTCTTCGGTGATGAGGCTTTTGATGAGACCTCCCTCGCTGGATGGGGATACGACCTATCCAGCCCATATTCTGGAGAAGATGTAACCTGTCCAGAAGGAACAAGTTGGTTATCGTGAGACATGCCGGCCGACAAAGCCGTCGCCGTCGTCCCTGACGTGGTTGGTTGTGCAAGATTTGCGTGGGGTCTCTGCCGAGTTCAGAGACCCCGAGGTTTGAGGCTTGTCCGACTTCTCGTCCGTGACGCAGAAGGATTTGGATGGATCTCCCACGAGGAATCTCAGCGAAGGGCGTGATGGAGATGTCGTGTGGTCGGTTGCTTTGTGCGGGGAAAGATCCCACGCAGGCCTGAGAGGCCGGAGTTCTGCTAGTGATGTTCGCTACTCATGGGCTTCTGGCGAGGCGCATTCGGTGATAGGGTCAACACCAGTACCGGACACAGAAAAAAATGAATATCGGGAACTGCAGACAAGGAAAACCAAAGGAGTCGCACTTTGTGATGCGGGATGGTGGACGGTCTTTGAAGGAAGATGCTCTTGGCAGTTCGCGTGGGAGTGCACCACAGTTGGCAGCGCTAATGGGTTGATTCGCTGAATTGGCGGGCAGGTGCGATTATGTCACTGGGGTCTGCCGAGTCATGCGCAATCGTGCAACTCTTGCTTCGTGAAAGAGCTACCGAGCTGCTAACCGCCGGTTTCGCTTCATATGTCACTATCAAATGGGAAAAGCGTTACAGACCTGCAGGGGGCAGCAGCTGTTGTCAGGATTTGACTCGGGGATATGTATGGTTTTGCTTCACCATCATGGATGCGGTCGGCAAGTTTTGTGGTTTCGGGACATTTCAGTCCACAGTCCAGTTTATCAACCAAGAATTTGAGCTGCGATTCTGTCGTCTTATCGGGCTATCGGCGGCATCAGCCACACCCCATTACCTCATGGCTGCCTTGGCGCCTGCCGAATCAGTTGGCCAATGCGTCGCCGATTCTTTTGATACCTCAGGCTGCTACGGATTTTTCGGTCGAGCTTCGCAACGTCGGATTTCGCGGCAATTTGGGCGACGAGAATACGACGACCTTTCGCATTCAGCTCTCTAGTTCCCTCCTCAACACGCCAATTGCCCACCATGTCTGCCCCCAGCTTGATTAATACCATCGGAAAACAATCCTGGCTTAGCAAGTTCCTCAAGCCCCTCGCCGGCTGGTACAGCGACGCCGCGGGATATCGCAAGATGGGTCTTCGGTAAGTTTGGGCTCCTTGACACTCAGACCCTCAATTGCAATTGGGTGATCTCTGTTTAAAGTTAGTTGCCCCTGGTAGCTATTCTAATAGGCCTCTGCAGTGCCGACGACTTGATTAGTGAGGAGAACGAGACTGTCCTCAAAGCCCTCTCCCGTCTCCCGGCCAAGGACAACTACGACCGCATATACCGCCTCCGCCGCGCAACCCAGCTTAGCTTGCAGCACAAACTCCTGCCCAAGTCGGAATGGACGAAGCCGGAGGAGGATACTCCGTATCTGTCGCCTCTGATTGCGCAGATCAGGGCCGAAGAGGCGGAGAAGGAGGCACTGGACACTCTTGCTCCTATTCCCAGGCATTAAGCTGTCGATTTTGACAATGTTCGAGATGAGGAGTGTTCGTCTCTGAAGACCAATATGGAGAGCACATTGTACTGTTATAAGGGTTCGCTGACGAAGTGGTCAATACCACTTTGTTTAGGGATGCTCGTTACCGTCAGGAGGCGCGTGACGATGTGTATATGCATAGACTAGACCCCGAACTGTCCCGTTACAAGCTTTCCCTTTTGTTGAATTATCTGTTTCTGACAAACTAGCCGCCACAATCGCCTCGGCAAAGGCATGGCCGAGGGGAGATAGCATGTTTCCGAGTCGTGTGTAGGGTCTGAGTCGTGTATAGGGTCTGAGTCCACCCCAGAACAGTCTTGGTCTGAAAGTGCCTGGTTTTGAGGCTTAAAAATGGAAGTGATCCCTTGGAGGTGGGCTGTTCAGGTCATTCACCTTAAACAATATTAACAAGATCATATCACTTGGGCAAGCATGTACCTAAACCAACGCTGCCCCACTAGTCTGAATTTCCATGCATCAGGATGTTGAGAGTCCCAGAAATCAGCGCCCCCACGGAAGCCAGAATACTGCAAGTAGATGTGTAAATGAATAGTATTACCCCTAGCTCGTTTCCCACGCCCACCCGCTTGTCCACACAAATACTTTTGACCAAGAAAAACCGCACACCATGCTATAACTTGCCCCCACCAACACCTCCCCCGCTCGAGACATAGATCATACTCACTCCTGTGCTGTGCAGACTTCCTGGACAGCCCAGAACAAAACCAGCCCCTCCAATCAGACTTGTTCCTCAAACACACAAACCACCACGCTTTGTTGCCCAAGTGTCTCGGACCCTCTACATGATCCGAGCGCCTGGATTACCTAACCAACATCGACATCAAGTCAGTCAACGGTTTCACCTCCTCCCCCAGAATGAATTCTCCATACAGATGTGTGCCTGTGTTTGACCGTATAGGGTATACATCGAGACGCGGTACGATCCCTCGCACTCTCAACTTATCACAGCGTACGTGGCGAGTTGACTAGCGAGTACAGCTGCACAGTGGTGGTCATTCCCCGGCAGCAACAAGGTCCTCGAGGTCCCGTTTGATTCTGAGGCTGACATTATAAGTGACGGGTGGTGGGTGTCAACATGGGTGGTGATCGTAATGAAAAGAGAAACGGATCCTATCCCATTCCAACGCCGGTCTTTCAGGTAGTGGAGCATCAATGATGCGGTATGTGTATCGTGGTTTTCGTACAATGGAAGTGCGCCCCTATTCGCGCAACATTTCCAGTTTATGTAAAATCGACAAAACAACCATGGTGCAAATACAAGGAAAGAAAGTGGCTAAAACGGTAGCCAAAAAGGGATCAAGGGGCAAGGATCTATGCGTTGCCGCCCTTCTCCTCGGTATCGATATGCCAGACGACGTAGTTAGGTAGGCCGTAGACGCCGTAGCCAGCCCGCTTGGCCATCTTTGCAAAGCCTTCCGTCTCGGCCTGGTTTTCAAATGCGTAACAAGGGAAGTTGATCCCTAACCCAGAATCGTAAGCCTCGGGCAAAGGTCGAAAATATAAACACACTAACCTGATCGGTGAACATCTGCCTTGACGAGAATATTGACGCCTCCAATACCATCAAGCTCAATCTCTTCGTCCTTGTCGTTGCGCCAGTCACCCATCCTAGCCATGTGGGTGCGGCCGGTGTCGTACTGCTTGTAACCTGCAACCTTACTGTCAGGACCGACATTCAAATCTGAACATGTATCACTCACCTTCCGCCAAAACGGTATCCTTGGGAAGACCCGCGGCAAGTTTAAGACCCTTGGGGGACTCGACCCAGGAGTTGTAATCGACTACACTCAGTCAGCAGTTGAGTAAATCAATGTGGAGATAGAAAACGCACATCGACCCTCAATATCCTTGTTGTTCTCATAACGATGGAACCAAATATCTACGAATAGGTCAGCCATTGCTCGTCATGGGGGGGGGATATTGTTCTTACTTGGCACGAGTACGTCTCTGTCGTGAGCAATGAAGTCCTCAATGATCCTCTTGGGGCTATCAACAATGTCCACATCTCTCCAGTACACCCAGGAGTGGTCGGGCTTGAGCGCAGTTGCTAGCAGATAGTTCCGAGCTTTGCCCATAGCCTTTCGGCGGGGCCCCTGAGCCTCGAAGCCATGGCGGTCCTCGACATTCTGGCTGAGCTTGAACCCAAAATCCTTCTGAACGACCATGGCGCTCCGGAACTTGTCCGGGCGCTTCTGTAGCCGCTCGAGCTCGAAGGCAAGGACAGCAAGTGTTTCGTCGGTCGAATCCCCGACAAGGAAACCAAGGTCGATCAGATGATGGGGGTACGTAAGCTCGGCGACTAGCTCGAAGTATTTAGAGAGATAGCGTGCGGCATCCTTGAGGGGGGTGAGGATAAGGATTCGTTCTTCATTGTTGAGGGCGTTAGTCGTCGATTTGATGGGGTTCAGGTTGACAGTTTCGATGGTTGATGAGTTCACTTTTATTGGGGTGTGAGGATTGAAGATTACGGGGGTTTGCATGTGGGCATGCCATGCTGCTTGTTCGTTCTGCGACATCTCCATCGGGGTTTTTGACGGCCCCCAGCAGTAGAAACTGTAGAGAACAAGCCTGGGTCAGCTCACACGCAGTGCGAAGGAAAGGACGTGAGGTTAAAGCAAATCTCGTACCTTTGCATCTCGGATGCTGATGTGCTAATGCCGCGCCATAATAATAGTATGGCTCCGGCGATGGCTATGAAGAGAAGAAACCGTGTCCTGGCAAAGAAAACCCATATTGCCCTTGTGGGCGGCAAGCTTGCCCTGGCAGCTTTCCAGCTGACGCCACCCTTGGGGAGAAGCATTTCGACGGCTCCCGGCGGCCCTCAGCACCACCCCAGATCGTCAATGATGCGACTGGTATAAGGAGAGCCTTCGCTGGAACCGTCCCCGATGCGATACCGCCAGTGACACTCGCCGCAGTAGTTGTGAAGCCGCGGTTACCCACGAACTGGACGCGAGAATTTTTGTGCGGCGCCTGGTCTTGAGACGACGTTGATTGATGCTCGGCGTCTGAGTTGGAATGCGATGCCGTCCTGTTTCGCGTCGTCTTGAATGCGAATTGACCAGCTGGATTAAGCCCGCAGTTCGCCGTGTTGTCGATGCGCCGTCAGGATTGTCGCGTCCTTTCAAGGCCTTGGTCACGATTGTCAAAAGAATGGAAAGCTGACAGTGTTCTGCTGCAGCCAGCGTGCAATAATTCGGCCAGAACGGGACAGGAGCGCCGTGGAGGCGTAGGTTGCCTTTAGTCTCAGGGATGGGCGACAGGGGCAGGAAAATGGGGGTCAGGGGCCCGCTTTTGGCACCGCATCCTGGCCCAAGTTGTCCGTAATCTGGACAGATGGCGCATCGAGATCCTTCGCTCTTCTCGCGATAAAAGGAACCACCGCTGACGTTGGAACAAGAGAAAACTACGGAGTACGGCCTACAGGTTTTGACAGGTATATTCTCCCTGGCGAAAAGGTTCGAGGGAACTCTAGGTGATCTCCGATCACCGCTACGATTTGCAAGCACAAAGTGGTGGTTGTGCGTTTTACACGGGCGGTTTTGGTCTCGGTACCTCTCCCGCCAGGGACCCGTCGCATTGATGCTGGGCAATTTCGCCATCCAATGGTCGAGACCTTCTGTCTAGCCTGGTTTCCGCTCGGCAGTGTTGCAAACCCAAACGATATTGAGACTGTGCTGGGCAATTACGTACCTCGTGAAGAATGCAGACGCCTATCTTCACGACTGCCCAAGGGACGGGAGATTCGGAAACGAAGTGTTCACAACTCGGGTGAACTGCACGGTATTTGACCCAACTTCGAGCCTTTCATCTCAGCTCGTAAACAAGCCGCGTGACGAAGCATGCTGTCTGCTGTCAGCACGCCATTTCATTCCTCTGCGTGCTAAAAATGGGCGGCACAGGGCTCTATACAAGTTTCCCAGCGCTCTTTATCCTCATTTATCAATGCCACAACGACCCAACTCCTGATGAAAACTCTAGTCCACGGAACAGAGCACCTCAACCCATCGCAGTCTTTGATGTCAAAGATCCTGATCAGGAAGTTTAGCCTGTCGTCAGCCCCCAATTCAGCCACGTAGGTGTGGACGACTTGGTGCTCACCTACTTCCGCTACGGGCTCTTGGCAATGGCCTGACAGCGATTTCCGTTGGGTGGTCCGTCGGACATTCTATCAAGGAGGCGTTTCGGCGCGGCGCTACTAGCTCACCGTTGGCTCCGAGCACGTGAGTTGGCGAGGCCGCCGCGATTGACATCTCAAAGGGCGTGTTTCTTTATAGACCGCCTGGTCCTCTGCCATATGTGCCATATGTGCCTGCTCCCAGACTTCAACCTCGTTCAATTACAATCCCCTATTCTAGTGGATGGTATGCCCACTTTGACAACTGCCTACTACCAATCTGTGTGTTAACCCGACGGTCTTGTCTGCCTTTTGCTTCGGCGACTTCTCGCTTAGGGGTAGTCAAGTTCACGCGGCTTACAGCACCGGTCTTCTCAATCGAGGCGGCACACGTTTATGAGGGAACATTGAATCTAAGGCATTCTGAAGGCAATACCTACGACCTGGTCAGATGGCGACCCGAAGGTCAGCAAGACTCAGCGCCATCGCTGAGAGCGCAAAAGGGATTGGTCCCCGACCATCGCAGCCATCAACGGTGGTGTCCCGAAAGAGAAAAGTTCCACCGGAGGACTCGGGACTGGCGTCAACGGAAGAGATTCCGTTTACCCCACAACGACACCGGGGACGGAGGGACTCATCGAATCCGCCAGCAATACCAACTCCAGCCGCTGTCGGAATCACCAGTGAAACCCTGCTGGAAAATGGCGTCCCATCTGTTCAGAAACCAAATCCTCAAGCTGCGAACCGTCTTGCTGATCCCACCAAGACAAATGCTCCGCTCTTCTCCCCACAGTCATCGCGCATCGTCGCCTCTAAGTCCTTGGACACTGTCTCCCCATCCACACGACCCAAGCCAAAGGCTATCACCACAGAAAATATCCTGGAGGAGGCCTGCGCACACCTCATCAAGATTGACGCGCGCATGAAACCGCTCATCGAGAAGCACCACTGTCAGATATTCTCGCCAGAAGGCCTGGCCGAGCAGGTCGACCCCTTTGAAAGCCTCGCAAGTGGTATCATCTCACAACAAGTCAGTGGTGCAGCCGCCAAGTCTATTAAAGCTCGTTTTGTAGCTTTATTTACCGACGACGGCACAAGCTCCGACGAGCTTATGATTCCAAGTCGCCGCTTCCCCCAGCCCTCTCAGGTTGCTTCCATGTCCATCGAGACGCTGCGGACAGCAGGCTTGTCACAACGCAAAGCTGAGTACCTGATCGGCCTTGCGGAGAAGTTTGTGTCTGGCGAGTTGTCGGCGCATCTGCTGGCAGATGCTCCCTATGAAGAGGTGTTGGAGAAACTGACGGCAGTTCGGGGTTTGGGGAAATGGAGTGTAGAGATGTTCGCTTGCTTTGGGCTCAAACGTATGGACATTTTCTCACTAGGCGATCTGGGCGTACAACGAGGAATGGCCGCCTTTCTGGGGAGAGACGTGGCCAAACTCAGAGCCAAAGGAGGGAAGTGGAAGTACATGAGTGAAAGGGAGATGGAGGAGATCAGCAGTCGTTTCAGACCTTACCGGAGTGTCTTTATGTGGTATATGTGGCGGGTTGAAGCTACAGATGTGAGTACGATGGAGTAGATATACAAAAGGAGCGAGTTGAGGGTCTTCCGACACCCAGGCCCCCCTCCGATACAATTACAACGCCGAGGTCAGGCTCATCTTTCCAATGCTCCGTCAGTCCTGCTTCACCATTGCCCAAAGCGCACCGTACTCCTACTTTCCGAGGCCATGGGACAATACCTTTTTCTAACGTTCCTTATGCTCGGCCCCGTACAGGACGCCCATGGAGTCTCTGACCAAATGGGTTCTTGGATCAACTGAGAACCAGACTTCCCTGCAATGCGTACATGTGATACACCTGGGAGGCCTAGCTAGCAATTTTGATTACCATACCGGCAGTTATTTGATGATCTTGCCCTGAATTCGCTATCCCAACTGCCCGGAAACGAAGGTGGCATTGTGGTATTTGTTTCATGGCTTCAGGCGCGCTGAAGTACAAACCACCACAGCAACTTGGTCCATACTTACCACATGGCCGGGTGATGGGGAATAAGGTGGAAAAGACGGGGAGAGTTTCTTCCGGCAGAGTAACAATGCACAATGCAAAAGGCAAACCGACCTATGGGGCGTGAGAGCGGTCGCGAGCGAGCGGCATTTAGCCTTCTCCTAGGCGCAAGGAAAGTATTGACCCGTCGGGCACATCCATCCTCATGAGAACCACAGAAGTAAACTTTACTTCATCCTGGATCTATGTTAAAATTCCCACATTCCCTGGTTGCTTGCCTGGGCATTTTTGCTTTTGAAACGGCGATGACGACCAGACTCCGCTTGTAGTGAGGATCGTGATCGTGATCGTCCAAAAGAATGTTTCTAGCGGTCTTTTGGCGGCCGAACTAGCAGATAGGCTTCCTAGGTGCCTCTATACTCTGACGCAAACGCCGTCGCAGAGTATCAGGTACAGCGCCATGCAAGAAGTAGTTAAAGCAGAAGGTGATCACATGTGCTGCGTCAGCACCTTGACACACGGGCCACGAGACTGTGGCTCTGTGTCCTACTGCACAGAACAGCGATAATATTTGTATGTTTGGGCCCGCGACTGTTGTGACTGTCTGTGAGACGATTACACTGTACTATGAAGTAGCAAGCTGGTGCGACTTCGCGTTGTACTGTTGAGCGGTGAGATTTAGCAACAGCTTGAGCCTCAGCAGACGTAACCAGACAACCCCGATCAAACAAGTACTCCAGGCCTTCCAAGAAAGGAAATACATGTGGTCGGATGCCGGAAGGTGTGGACTGGGACTGGACAGCAAGCACTAACAACGGCTGGCAGCCACTGGAAGGTGAAGTGGTTGGTTGGCTGGCTTCCTGCATGTTTCATGTCGCGGAGTTGCTGATGGGTGACGGGACGGAAAAAGAAGAAAGCCTTGAGAAGTCCACATTTTGCTGCGTGGATGGACGGGTGTACGAATTGGTGCGGAATATTCCCATGGAAGGCTCCCGCTGCCCGAATGAAAAGGGAGACATGGGAGATTGGCATGCCCGTTGTGAATTTTCGCTCGGCGGATCGCGATTCACAGTGGGGAATGAGATGCTTTGGTGATTGGTGGGTCAACACCCGACAGGATTGGCCAATGCCTACCTTGGCCTGGAATGGTGCATGGGGGAGACTGCAACATTTCGTATCGCCGCTGCCCGTTGGTAGTTCAAGCAGGGAGGACTCGTAAGCTTGTGACCAGTTCCAAGATTTGCCGGTCTTGGACTTGAATTCCATGCAATATCGACATTGCTCGTGATGTTATCACTTGTACAGAGTTTGTAAGTTTTGGAGCCGGCACCAAGAAGTCCAGGTCTTCAGCCCGCCTCGAAAAATGCTCCTCAGCTCTATCTGCATGGCCCTGGGCCCTGGTCTCTGTGTGCGTCATTCTGCCAAGGACGCATTCTGGGATCGGTGGTTCCAGGCGGTGTTGGGTCGCGGTTCGACGACAGCTGAGAGCCTGTGGGGGCCATTCACCCCACCAATGCGCGTGTGTTGATGATCCGGACCAACTTGAATTGTTGCCAGAGAACTTGCATGAAACATGGTGATGGGCACAGATCGGCTGGCGTGACCGGCGGACGCCCATGAAGAGACATTGTGATACTGAGGACAGAATCCATCAACCATCCAATGTCAAATGATGGCGAGAGAGCCTAGTTGAACTAGAATTGGAGACCAGTTGATAAACTAGAACCGCGAACATGGGAAGCCTCCACAGCGAAAAAAAAATCGCAATCTCGCCAGAGGGAAGTTCACGATTGAGCACTGGAGCCGCCAAGCCCACCTGGTTAGTCTCGGTCGTAAAACGCCTGAACGCCTAGCAAAATGTAGTGCTGCCAGCTTGGAAGTTGGGGCCGGCTTCCATGGAATACCCAGACCGCTGCCAGGGCAGGTGTCCGGGTGAATTCAAGGAATCCTGGTCTGTCCAATATTGGCAGCGAGATCGAGCGACTCCCTGCGGCTGGACTCACACCCTCCCCAATGCCTTGTTGTCAAGACGTAAAGGCGACAAGCACGAGGAAGTACAGCAAAAGCAAACCCCACAAAAGCTCTCGCGCCGTCGTCATCTTGACATTGTTTTGTGAACTAGGGAGTAGAGCACTGGGTTTCGTCACACACCACGTAAAGCAGGCGCGCGGTGCAGTCATGAAGCCACACAGACAAACAACACTGGAATACAGATTTACGATGCTATCTACAGAGTTTAAAGGCCAAGTGGAGGCAGGATAGTGACGACCGAGGCCGATTGAAACTCGACTCCTGCCAAGGACTGAACGATTGCAGTGATGAGGCAGCTTGTCCTTGTTCTGACATGATGCAGTCCAGCTGCCGAACCAGTCAACGAGCGAGCTTCGGCACCACTGTCTGGCGGCGCGCAAGCACACACCCCACCCCCAGCTGTTGTCAGAGTGGCGTGGCCGTATGAAAAATAGCACCCCTGGCAGATTGCTTCCCAATTACCCCTTGGATTGTGGGTTCCCGCTCAACTTTTCTGCCCCTTGAGCAGCCACTGCTCTCTTCTTTCCGTTTTACATCATCCTTCTCTTGTCCCTCTTCTCTGTTTCGGTTCGATTCATTCGTTACTGTCCATATTTTACAACCACGGTGGTTCAGAAGGAGGGATCGAGAGGCTTTTCTACTGTATTCACGAGCTGCGAGATCGCCTACACGCCCAACGAGCGATCCTAATCACAGTCAACCCGAGTCGCGTCGTCACCCGCGCCCAGACTCAACACTCTTGCCGCGTTTCCCAGCCTCGCCTCGCCATTGAAGACAAGGTGAGTCGGTATTTGTTTACTCATGCAAAAAGTGGCGGGTTAGCAGGTCTTTTCGGCTTCAGCTCAATTGTGTTGCTGCTGGAAAACCTCTTTGGGTTCGAATCATCGGTGGAACATGCGACTGCCCGGAGCATGTAGAGCATCGATTGGCTGCCTAGCTCCTTCCCTATGCTCAGATCGATACTTTTGGTTCTTACACGAAACCCCTAACCAACAGGGTGCCAACTTCCACACTTCACACGACAAGCAAAGCAACAGCAACGAAGCTGCGCCAACTGTTGACGGAGAGGAAAGCGAGCACCCCCTTCGTGAAGTTCTACTCCTTCAACCCAGCAGTCAACAAAATCCCGGACCCCCCTGCAAGGTTGGCACGCTTGTCAGCACACTACTTGAGCCCCGATCATCTGTTTTTGGACTGGATTTTCCAGAGACACCCCTCAATCTTGTAGAGATTTTACTGCATCGGCGTTTCCATCCACATATTCCAGCTGTCACCCGCACTCTTATACAGCACCCGTCGCTCCACCAGAGCCCGCCCGCCACTGATTTTTCACTGTTTCTCGATCGCAAACGGCCTACCTCAACCTTTGCTAATCATCCAGCAGCACAGCCAACATGCTTTCCAAGATCCTCCTCCCTGCCCTTGCGGCAATCGGCTCGGTGTCTGGTAAGATTCGATTGGTGGGGTAGCGGAATTAAGTCATGCTAACGCTCTTGCTCGTAGCCCAAGCTGGAACCTGCACAGTGTCCACCACGACCATCCACAGCCAGGCTGAGGCGACTGGTCTTGCTTCCTGCAGGACAGTCCAGGGCACCGTCCTGATCGCCCCCGACGCTGGCCCTCAGATCGATATCTCCGGACCTTCGCGGATCACAGGCGACCTCATCGTCGAGGACAATGGTATTATTGAGTCTCTGAGGGGCAACGACCTCACTATTGTTGGCGGTCGCTTCTTTATGCGGAACGTCACTCGTCTGTCGACTCTCAGCTTACCGAGCCTCACACAAGTCAAGACTCTTACCTGGAGGACGCTCAATGCCCTTGATACACTCAACATTGGCCCCCCTGGCCTGACCAAGGCTGAGGAAGTCATCATCAGCGACACTTTCCTGAGCAGCCTCGACGGCGTTGACCTTACCAGTGTCAAGAGCATGGGTATCGACAACAACCGCCGTCTTACTGAGTTCACTACCCAGCTTGGAAATCTGAGCGACAGTCTCAACATTCAAGCCAACGGACTGCAGCTCAAGGTTTCTATGCCCAACCTGAAGTGGATCGCGAATATGACTATTGCCAACGTCACCAGCTTCGAGGTTCCCTCGCTGGTGGTGGTCAACGGCTCCGCTCGCTTTGACTCCAACTACTTCACCACGTTCTCCGCTCCCAACCTTACCGCTACCCGGTCAGGTGATATCTCGTTCGTTGGCAATGCCAACCTTCAGAACATCTCTGTTCCTGTTCTGAGCACCATTGGTGGTGGTCTATTGATCGCCAACAATACTGCTCTGTCCGAATTGAATGGATTCCCCGCGCTGAAGGCTGTCGGTGGTGCCATTAAGCTCCGAGGCAACTTTACTAAGTGAGCTGCTCTGAGTCCCTGCGTTGTGAGATGTCAACACTGACTAGTTGATAGGGCTGCTTTTCCTGCTCTTAATGATGTCAAGGGCGCCTTCGATGTTTCTAGCACGGCTGACATTGAGTCTTCGTGCGCTGAGTTCAAGAAGAAGGCTTCTGGCCGGGATGGCGGCAGTGGCCAGATCCAGGGCACATTCTCCTGCACCAGCAACAACGCCAATGCCAACTCGGATACTAGCTCTGGTACCAGCGGCGGCGGCACCAAGAAGGACGCTGCTTCTGGCGTTGTCATCAACACTGCGCTCCTTGGACTCGCCGCTGTCGCTGGCCTCGCCCAGGTGTTCCTGTAAATTGCACAACCGCACAATTTTTGTGGGATTGTCAAGGCAACCTGTGAGTTGTCATTTCTCACTCGGTTCATTGACCACGGCGCACGTGGTTGGACCGTCCCACATGAGCTCTCATTCCTTTTTCTGTTGAGACGGACAATCGTCGGAGTTATCGCTGCCGCTTGTTCCAAGCGGTACGCGCACATCATGGACGCCCATTTCACGTACAGGAACCGCTAGACTTAATAATACTCTACCATTGCTGTTCTTTACCGAGCCCGCCGTCCCTTGCCTCACCAATTCGAAACAAAGTTAATTGCTTCCCAGGAAGACACTCTAAAACGTCGTCGAGAACATTACAACAAGAGCGGTTTGTGAGGACTTGTTTCCGCGGCGACTTGGTTTTGGGCTGGACGCAGGCCAGGGTTGAAAGCTACATGGCTTAGTTGATCTTGGACGGAGGTTTCATCACGTGGGCCTGCGTGTCTAGTCGGTAGGGCAGGAGGAGTTTGGTCTCCTTTGCGGGGTGTCGGGTCACACTGCTTTTATTTCTTTATGTCACTGGTCTCCAGGGTTGTATGAAAAACTTGGAAGATGTAATTAATGCAAGAACGTCATGGTTCGAGTCTGCCGCTGTGTTCAAGTAATGCTCGATGCCAGGAGCTGTGGGAAGTAGAGCAAATGCTAAACCCCTGAATCACGACATATAAATGCACCCACATGCGAACAAGCCTTATGCGTAGCAGTGTGTACAATTGCTATTTTTCTAGATTTATTAAGTGTAGTCACTCTTCTCAAATCGTTCTGCGTCGTAAAATCGAGGGTCAATGGTATTCCCGTTGAAGATACGGCCCTCGAGCGCGTTCACCGCCTACAGTATGCCAGTCCTTGGTCAGCAACGACAACTCTTAATACCCTGACATAACACGATTTCGACTTACCCTAAGCGCCGAAACCTGGTCGGTAAACTTGATGAACACGAGACGTTGCGTTGGCTCAATGTACAAACGCTCGACGCGCCCGTACTTGTCGCCGCACTCCTCGCCGATCTCCTGGCCCAGACCGGCCTCGATCTCGGCCGCCAGGTCGGGCATTCCGTGAAGCATATTACGCAGAACGATAACCTCACTCATCTTGCCGAACCTGCCGCCCTCGTTGGAGCCGCCCTTATTGTTGGCACCCTTGCCAGCGATGATCTTCCCGCGCCCGCCAGGTTCGGCGAAGCCTCCGCCTTCAGCATCGGGGCGGCGCCTACGCTTCTCCACTTGGACGCGCAGAGCCGTGGTCATGCCGGTTTCGCCGGCGCCGAGACCAGAACCTTTGGTCCAGCCATACTTGGCCATAAGACGCTGGGCGAAACCGGCCTGTCCGGGGCGGTTGCTCGAGCTGAGGGCTTGGGCTTCGTCGCCCTCGGTGAAAGGTGGAGGGAGGGGGATGTTTGAGTAGTCTACTCCGTCGTCATCTTCATCGAGGTCCATTTTATCATCTTCGGGGGTGACAGGCGGTGCCTCATAGCGAACGGGCGCGCGAGAGATCGTAGCGTCATCCTTGGCCGGTGAGGGTTGGGGGGAGAGAGATTTTGAAGTGTGTGCCATGCCGGACAGAGCCATGCGGCGAGCATAAGCACCATCGCCCGTTGCCGCTTCTGCAACGGCCGGTATGCGCGGAGGCGACATTGGAGGAGGCGCATAGCTGAGGGAGGGTGGTGGCGCAAACTGGTCTGGGACGAGGCATGTTAGTAAAGGAATCACTAGGCTGTACAGTAGAAACCATAGAGTCGCACTTGTTGGCCTTTCCTCCTCTTCCTCCTCTTCCTCCTCATCACTGTGAGTATCGCTGTCGTAGCTCGGCGCCTTTCGTCGGCGACGGGCATAAAGTATTGCCTTCCACTCTAAGACCTCGCGAATGCGCTCTTCGCTTCGCAGATATTCCTCTACGTTGGTCGGACGGGATGGGTCGTACAGCTCATCCCAATCGGTTTCGGCGGGCGCATTGTCGGCTTTCTTTCGCTTCTTGCGGCGGCCACCGCGTTGTCTCTTTTCGCCTTCGGCGTAGAAATATTCGTCGTCTTCGGTGGCAGCCCAGTCGGCAAGGGTGCTTCGGGGTGGAGGTGCCAATCCCGTGGATACCGCTGAGGACGTTCTATTCCCTCCGCTCGTTGACGTTGACGTTGCCGGTTGTCCTGGGCCTGGTGGGACTTTGGGAAACGACGGCTTCGGCTTCGAAGGTTGCTTAAGCTGCGGTCGGCGGACGGGCTGGAAACGGAGCACTAGGGGTCGAAGGTAAGGTCATGAGTTGACAGAAATTTCCATAACATCGAAGAAAATGGCCCACCTGGTTCAATGACTTTCTTGGGTGCGCCGTCAGCGGCTTCATCCTGCTTGAAAGACATTGAGTCGCGCGAGATGGATGCGGAATTGTCAGAGTTGACATCGAGCAGGTTTGCATACAGCGACATGGCGCCGCGCGCTGGCATTGGCGCCGGTGGACCTGACATGCCCAGGTGGTTTCGAAGAATTCAAATGCTGCGCGCGAGGAGGTTTCAGTGGCAGCTGTTGTGTAGGGTAGCCTCGCGCAGTGTACAATACATTACTTGGAGGAGGGGATGTTGCTTCCCAATTTGGCGCGAATAGGATGACAATCCAACCCCTGAAAGATTGTTAGCGTGGGACTTGGTGAGTATCCAGCAGGGTTTGTTGTGAACAGTTGTGAAGCTATTTTGCGAGGGGTCAAGCCAGAATACTTAGGCCTTAACTCTAACATTCAGGGCCTTGAAATTTACTCCTTAGGGCCTCAAGTTTCCATCATAACCCTCAAAAATGGAAAAGAATGCCGTAAAGTACCGCGCGAACAATCTTTCAGGGGTTAACTAGACTGCAGTTGTCTGACGTTAGTGGGTGTACGTAAAAGACACGGGCGTGGCTGCACGCCTTGTGAGTGGTGTTAAGGCAGGGGTGTGTCGCGCACCACCCCAACGTCATCAAAGCCTCGCAACGAACAAAGACGGTCTTGTTCTTTCTACTGACACTATGTGTTACGGTTTGGGCCTTTCATAGGTTCACAGAGGTTGGATTTCAAGAAGCCCCATTCGTATTTTTTAAAGCGTCACTTCAGGGTTATGGTTCCGCACTAGAAGCCAAACGGCGGCAGAGCATTCCAGCTTCTCCATACCATCTTTCCAGGCTGCTATTCACTCCCACACACCACACATGGCATCCGCTCCGGATCGGGAGCCGCCGACCTCAGATTAGCTGCCCAACGTGAATCTCCGTTGGGTGTGGCCGACAACCATCCACCATTATATATAACCTACAAAAGAGAACCAGAAAGACAAAGGTTTTCCGTCACAAGTCCTATCCGTTTGGGTTTGCGCCTGCTTATGAAGGTTCAGGTCTCCTGGCATAACCCGGGATTGCGTACAGAACGCTTTGTGCCGGACCGCTTCCAGAACTGCGATACGCGCAAGCTCGTCAATTTGGCTTTTGGTTCCGAAGGACGGGCATTTGGTATTCTTGGCCTCGGCCTTGCAGAGAAACCCAACTTTTTGCACCATGGACGCCGTGCTGAGAAACTTCAAAACCATCCCATGTCCGGCAGGTGACAGCTGCGCCGTGTCCGATTGTCAATGGCAGCACAGCTGGGAAAAGTCACATTCACTTGGCCAGAACGACCCGAACGAAGAGGATGAGAATCCGAGGAAGCGTCGAAAGCTCGTGGCCGAGCCTGAGTCTGGATTGACCTCTGGATCCTCTACCTCAAGTAGCTCACAGCCGTCGGTCACAGCAGCCAAGCCCATTTCACCGCCACCCCTCAAGCGCAAAACCCCTATTAAACCCAGTAACCCGTCCACCGAAAGCAAGGTAGAAAACCCCCCCACCGAGGCCATCAGGGCGGCCTCAGTCAAGTCTGCTGGTGCTTCCGGGCTTGCTACCCCTGCCAGGTCCTCACACGTAACTACCCCCAAGACGCCTTCCCAGAGAAAGGCCGAAACTCTGAACCCCCGCCATCTCAGGGGGGCAGCACCGGCAACCCACGATTTCCGCTTCAAGGTGCTGCAGATGCTCCACGAACAGCTCAATCGTCTGAACAAGGAGCTCAAACAGTCCTCCGATTCCGCCGACCAAGCTCTCATTCTTTCCCCACAGGAGCTAATCTGGATGGCGCTCGATGAGGAGGAGAACATAGCCATAGAAAAACCGTCAATCTACTCAAACGTGATCAAGAATCGTATCATGTCTTTGAAGCGCACCAAGGCCGAGGCCTGGAGACAAGAGCGGGCCACCGAACTCAAGAGACAAGAAGCTCGTGATGCTATCGCCTCCGGGAAAAGGCTAGCTAAGCCTAAGCTCGGCCCTGAAGTAGTAATCAACACGGGACTGACGCCGGCTGAGGAAGTCAAATTTCTTCGTTTCTTGTTGACGCCCATCGACAAGCTGTCACAATACGGATATGTCCCAATTGCACCCACCGAGGATGATATCGCCAAAGCACGCCAGGGAGAAGAAGCTTCGAATGGCTGGGAGGAGTGCGACCGCTGCGGCAGCCGGTTCCGGGTTTTCCCTGGAAGACGAGAGGATGGGTCTTTGACGTCGGGGGGCACCTGCATCCACCATCCTGGAAGAGCCTACTACCCCGAATCCTCCTATGGAAACACGGGTCAACAGGAGAAGCGGTACAGATGCTGCCAGCAGACAGTGGGGGAACCAGGATGCAGCAAGAGCCTGACCCACGTGTTCAAAACGAGCGCTCCATCGCGTCTGGCTGCTCTTCTCGCCTTTGAACAGACACCTCCCAACGAAAAGGCACCAGAGGACCGAGCCGTGAGCTTTGACTGCGAAATGGGATACACGTCTCGAGGAATGGAGCTCATCCGCCTCACGGCAACCAGCTGGCCTGATGGGAAAGAGCTACTGGACATACTAGTCCAGCCCTTCGGCGAGGTCCTCGACCTCAATTCACGTTTCTCCGGCGTCTGGCCTGACGATTTTCGCAATGCGGTCCGGTCAGACGAGTCAGTCAACTGGGAGGCAGCCCCGCCAAGCGTTGGACCCGGCGAGGGGAGTCGCCGCATCGGGCGACGAATGCAGCTCGTATCCTCGCCGGCTGTGGGACGCAAAAAACTATTTTCATTGATCCGGCCGGAGACGCCTCTGATCGGCCATGGTCTCGAGAACGACCTCAACGCTGTCCGTGTCGTACACCCAACTCTCGTTGACACCATCCTCCTCTTCCCCCACAGGCGCGGCTTGCCCCTTCGCTACGGCCTCAAGGCCCTCGTTGAGACACATCTCCAAAGAGCCATCCAAGTCGACACGGGGACTGGCCACGACAGCGCCGAAGACGCTCGCGCCACGGGAGACCTGGTTCGCTTCAAGGTCCAGAAGCAGTGGACAATGATGAAGGGGGCCGGGTGGCGCCTAGAGGATGGTGCCTTCTTGCCTCCCTTGACCGGTTTCATTAAGAAGCCAGCCACCCATCTTGGGAAGATATGACAGCGCTCCTGGTGCACCGCCTGGTACGTTGTTGTACTTGTCCATTTCGCAAACTACACCCAACATCGTTTCTACCGTGGCCTTTTCTTTGGTTTTTCCTGGCTATACATCTGTCTATTTTTGGGCACAGCGCTGTGAGACTCAAGAACCTGGACATACAAACTCCCTGGCTTCACCCGCGTCCCAGCAAGTGAGCTTGCTAGCCACAGAGAGCAGAGAGCTACTGCTTTTTGCACCCTGGTATAACCGGGCCAGGTTGATCACTCATCTGTTTCTGTTGCAACTTCGGCGTAGTGGAGGAAACGAGGCGGAGTACGGTGTTAGTTAGAGGGGTGGAAACGCGGTGGGCTTTAGCAGTTGTTCTTTCTTCCTCCACCAGCACGGCATTCCGATTTTGACGATGCATTCACAAGTGGCGCAACGCTTTGCTAGATAGTGAGCTGGAGCATTATGGCGTCCCGCCAGAAAATACAATGACAGGACCGTTTTCCACAAGTCATCAGAAGTTAGCTAGTTCTACCACGCAAAATGATGTGCGCATAACCTAGTAGAGAGTCCACGATGCACATCGCTGAACCGTGCAGAGACCCCTCACTTAGAGTAGTCCCTGTAGAGCCCATATCCCATGGCGTGCCATAGAGGTTTGCCCAAACGAGAGTCAGTGCTCGAGCTCGTCAGAAGAAGGATGATATGAGGCATTGCGTTGTTATCAGCCAGACCCAGGCCCAAGCCATGAGGCCAGCGGAGTGACCTCCGCCACCACTCACATCTACAAATCCGTGTGCATAGGTCTTGTCCGCTGAAAAGGGGTCATGCCACAGACGAATACATGCGTACATACATACCTTTCCATTTCCCCTCCCGGGATATTGCTCGCG
>Ga0247760_1000950_pt1 | contig 29447 bp, 11 predicted proteins | sample UWRJL171409R4_FD_179936 | JGI IMG/M metagenome (GOLD analysis project Ga0247760, IMG submission 179936) | Plant litter microbial communities from Arlington Agricultural Research Station in Wisconsin, United States - UWRJ-L171-409R-4 | ecosystem: Environmental > Terrestrial > Plant litter >... | reverse complement strand
AGCCAAGTAGCCAGCAAAATATAAATTCTAGATATAATAACCCCGACTTTCAAATAAAAGACAATGATATATATATATTTAAAAATGGTTTATTTACTCGCATATTACAACTAATCGATCATACTAAAGAACCAGAGCTACTAATACAGTGTACAACCTGCTTATATAAAAAAATTGAGAAAGTGGCTGGTTTTTAATTATTAAACCACGTTGCTCATTATAAAAGAAAACATCTAAATATAGCTCATAATAAAGAGTTAGAAAAGATTTAGCAACTTAAGTAAAATATACCATCTACTACTCCTACTACTACTACTACTACTACTACTACTACTACTACTACTACTACTACCGATTTCTTCTGAAAACGGCTACGAACAAATACTATAGTCGAATTTAACGAAGACGAAGCATATCATAAAATACTAAACTTTATTATTGAAAATAATCTATCGTTTAATATATTAAATTCAGAATCTTTTAAAGATTTACTTAGCTATTACAACAAGTCTACACTTACCATAAAGCGCTGGAAAATAAAGCAAATATTAAATAATACTTTAAAACAGCTTTAAATAGCTTTACTTATAAGCTAAAAGAACATTTAAATAACAATGGTTCGCTTTCAGCCACACTCAATATTTGGACTCCAAATCAACAAAAAGCTTACTTTGGCTTAAAATTAACCTATATCGACTTAGAATATAAGTTAAATTATAAGCTTACTGGCTTTAATGAGTTTCTAGAAAGCCATACAGGTCTATATATACACGATAAATTTCTAGAGCTTATTACACCATACGGCCTTAACATTTCTAATATTATAAGTATTACATGCGATAACGCTTCTAATAATAATACATTGATGGAAGCTATTAATAGTAACAACGCAATTAAAAATATTTACAACATTTATTATACAGCTCATATTATAAACTTAATAATTAAAGATATTCTTAAAGAATATTTACTAAAGTTAGCAGCTGAAGAAGAATTATCTAACTATATAAATACTCTTACTACAGCTACTAATTCAAGTAGGTATACTAAAGTTGAAGGCCTTACAAATAAAATACGACGTATAGCTATAATTATTAAATATACATAAAAAGCTTAATAGCCATATAAAGAAAGCCTTGAAAAACACCAAAAAGCTGGCAAAATACCAGCTATATATAAAAAGAAAATACCACTTGATAATACTACTTGATGGAATTCGACTTATTATATGATTAAAACAACTCTTGAACTTAAAGGTGTGGTTTTATATATATCTAATTTAATTACAAATACTAAGTTTCAAAAGGATTCTTTAACAAATACCAGCTGGGAAGCTTTATAAGAGCTTGCTAATATTTTTATTATATTTGTTAGCCTTACTATTAGAAGTCGCGACCCCACAACCAATCGACCTGATCGCCGATCATGAAGACCACGTGCACCCCCAATTGTAACCATGCCACAAAACATCCATTTCCTTACTAATTTCTATAAAACAACATGTTTTCTACATCTCCTCGGCGTGACGAAGGCTTTCCAAGCCATGGTATATAACCTCCTGAGCCTCCTCCATCGCAGGGGTAGGGTCTACGCGCGCAGTGACTCGCCTCCGCTTTGGGGGCTTCTGCGAAGCCTCCTCGGCCGCAACGATGTCGCCTATCCTTACAAACTTACCGTTTAAAGGCTCTTTCACCTTCTTCCTACTACGTGGTTCCGTAGCCCTTAAATCCTCCTTTAAACGCGCGTTTTCGGCTTCTAACAAGGCTATCTTTGCGTTACTTTAATTCAACACCTTCCTTACCTTATGAAAAACACTCCTTACAGTTCGATTAATAAGGCTTACGTACCCCCTAACGTTATTAATAGCCCAGAGAATATCACAGCTCTTTTACAGAGTCTTAACGGCACTGTCCGCAGAGATAAGGGCTATCTTAAGGGTCTGTAGCAGTTTAAAGGGGGGGGGGGGGCAAGTTTCCGATTAGTACCTCAAGATTACTAAGGACTTAAGAGGGGTTAAACGGCTATATACTAGTCTTTTTAAAGCTGCTCTTTACGTTAGTAAGGCTTACACCCTCCCTAGAGGCATCTGTTTATAGGCTGGTGTTAAGCCTCGATAAGCTGTAAGTAGCTTCGTTCGTTACCTATAGTAAGTCTTAAGAGCCGAGAAAACATTACAGTCTAAAAGTTAAGTTTTATAGGAGGTGTAAGCTGGTAAGAACAGTTACCTGAACCTTATTCTTAAAGGCTAAGTAAGCTAATTCTTCCGGTTTGTGACTCGAGTAAGGATCTATAATAAGAAGGCGCCACTCTGTAGGGTCTGCAGGCTTGGTTTCTAGTAGATAGACCTTTTTGAATTATTTTAAAGCTATCCTTGTATTGCTGAAGTTAGTAAGGGAGTAGTCGTACTTCTAATCGCAGATATCAGGCTGGTTTTTAACCCACTTAAGATACCACTATCCCTAGAGACTAGCCTCTGTAAAGACGATAACTGGAGTTAGCCTCTAGCCGTTTACAGTAACTGTCTTTAAAATAGATACCTAGGTAGTTTTATTAGAAGACTAAATAAGGGCTTTAAGCGTAAGAGAATCACCTATAACAGTCCTAGCCGCTGTCTTGCCCTCTTATATATTATATTTATCTATATTAACGATATTAGTGTAATAGATAGCTTTAAACTTTAAGTGAAAGTTAAGAAGGCCGTAAAACTCCTTATAAGCCTCCTTTGTAGAACCGCGCTTCCTTACGCTTTCTAACAGTACTGACTTCTTTATTTTGACACGCGTATAGCGTGCTAGGAAGCGGTTTACCTAACGGTAGCTAATAGGGGTAAAATCACCTCCTTCAGCGAGGACCATTACAGCCATTCTAGTAATCTGGGCCCTACTTAAAGGCCGCGCGGAGGCTTCCTCATTAAGGCACTAGTTAATAAGGAATGACTCCTCTTTAGGAGAGAGCCTCTAGTTAGCTAATTTGCTAGTTTTCTTATTAGTTACGCCGTAGATACGGTTACAGAGGGTTACTTAAGGGATACTCCAGTTTTGCGCAGCCTCTCACTATGTGACTCTACGCTTAACTTTATCGATTGCCGACGTAATATTCTGCTCACGCACAGTATTCATCTTAAATTTAATGTGTTTTGGTGAAGAATTGAAGGAGTAGTGGTGGTGGAAATAGGGGGGTGGTTGAGGAGGAATAGTAGAAATTGTGATCGGTAATCAGGTCGATCGGTTGTGATATCGCGACTTCTAAGCTATAAGGCCAAATATATACCACGATTAATAAAAGCTTATTATTTATTTATTAAATCTATAATAAGCTTAAAAAATAACTATATATACTTAAAGATAAACAAAGATATATTATTTATCTTACACCGTAGGAGCTGAAAGCTCTACCCGTAAGGGCAAGCGGTCCCTCTACTGCTAACTATCTACTGTCAGGGCGTGGTCAGGGCGTTTCCACTCTGCCCACTCTTCTATTTATCCTACTAAAATACATATGGTTTAGTCTCGATTACTAAACGTGGTGACAGGTTATAGGGTTAGTGCCTTATACTGGCGTGTGTTATAAGTAAAATAGGGGTGTAAGCGGGTTATTCTCAGTTCTGCTACGCTCACACCCCTTAGCTGTGATGGCTTAAAGGTCTTATATTACCTCCTTTTTCGTCCGGGGTAGAAAGGGAGACCCCTTTAGCCTGGGGCAGCTCCCTGGGGTTTAACCGGGACCGAGGCGTTAACGGCTTAGGGGTAACTCTGTAATGTCTCCCCCTCTTAATCCGGTCTTCTTTACATTACTCTAACTATCGCTAGTTTGTAGTTCTTTATTCGTCACAACTTTTAGTTCTGCACTTTACTAACTCACTTCCTTTAGGCCGTTATCACTTCGTTCCTTCCGTTTAGGGTTACCAGCGTAGCTAGCTGACCTTTATGTGCCTCCTCTAGTGGCCTTATAGCTTCTATCTAACCTTTTTATTAAGGCTAGTTAGCCTTTACGGTTCTTACAGCTCCGCTCTCTAACCTTTATAAATTCTTCCTTCCTCTCCGGCCTTCCTTTAAAACTTTTCTTCCTTTAACTATTAATTTCCTCCTCCTAAGCTTTAAGCCTTACGTGCCCTGTAATCGCCTCTTTATACCTTTACTCGCTCACTTCTACTATTATTATATCCGTCCTAAACCCTTATAAGTGTAACTCTAGCAGTTTTAATTACGACCCTCTTACTACCGCTACCTGTAACTGCCTTATTAACACCCTGTTAATTATCCACGTTATTCCCTTTTTATTATATCGTTAACGTGTTATTAGTAATAACGTTAATAAGTTACCCTGCCTAGCTTATGTTAACTTACTAAATAACTGTACTTATCTAGACTCCCCCTTAGATTATTATAAGTACTATTCTATTTAAAGTAAGTGACTGCTCCTACCGTTTACAGGGCGTTTGCTAACTGATTACAGATTTGGCTTATTATTAAAAGTGTAGTGATAGTTATAGTAATTATCTTTATATGGTAAGTTTTTATATTACTTATGCTCCGTTTACTATCTATTAAACTGTTTAGGGTCTAGGCTTTACCCACACCTTAGAGTGTTATGTTGCTATTATGGTGATCTGTGTGTCTTATAAGCTAGCTGCTGCTTTAGCTTGTTAAGATGTAAGTAATTTCTTCTGTTAAGTTATATACGGGTTATTAACGGTGTGATAATTAATTAACCAGTTTAACGCGGTCTGGTAGGTCTGGCTATCTCTCCGCCTTAATGTTAGGATGGTTAAATAATAGGCTGTTAAGCGTTTAGGCCGTAGTTAGAGCGTCCCTTTTACTTCCTCTAGCTCGGGTTTATCCGTTATAATTTGTGGCGGTCTTAATGGCGGTCCTGTGACGCTAGCTTAGGCTGCTTAGGTGCCTCTGCTTGCCACTCTTACGGGTGGCTTATAGGTTAATGTCGCTCCGCCTGCTTAAGCTTAGCGTTTTAAGATGCGCTTAGACCTTATCTAATGTTGTCTAACTATACTTAGTGGTCTTACTGGTCTGGAGGGTTAGATTATTTAGTAGTGGGCTAGTTAGGATGTAAGTATACGTTAATTATGGTTTATCTGTGGTTTATTTACTACTAACTATCGTTATAGGTTACTATTAATGACGCCTGGGACTGGAACCGTCCTCCTCTTAATAGTCTTTGAGTTAGTGGTGGTGGCTGTGTTTAGTTAGTGTATAATAATGTGGGGGTTATTTACAGTGTGTTTACAGTATATTTACAGTGTGTTTACGGTTTAGGTTTTTAGTTATATAATTATCCCTTAATATTATTTACTGTTTTATCTTCTAGGTTAGGTCTCTGCTATGCTGCCTTAAAATCTAAGCTGACATCTTAGTATCTTCTTCTTTTTTATACCCTATGCGTTATTAGGGTTAGTGTAGTCTAGTAACGGTCTGCCTAAGCCTCTCCTGTTATTATTAAGTATTTTAACTAGGCTGTATTCTTCCAGCCTTTTAATTTCTATAATCTAGTTAGTAATAATCACTACGCTTATTAGGTGTGATAGCTTTACTTTTAAATCTTACTGGTTATGGAGTTAAATGCTATATAAGCTGCTCTTATTATACTTTAGGCACCTTAGGATTATATATACTGCCGTTTTTAAGGCGATACTGCACTGGTATTAGGGTGATACTACCTTAAGGACCTTTTTTTAGTAAAGGAAAGCATTTAGGTTAATCTTCTCCGTTTTAACCTGTGTGAGGATAAAGCTTTAAGCCTTTATAAGTTTTTAATAAAGTTAGAGTAGTATCTTGCTTTTATTAAAGTTATATATATCTGTTACGGTAGTGATGTAACTGTGGCACGTAAACGCCTTATGTCTTTTTTTTCGTCGTCTTTCCTTTTAGTTATAAAGGGTAGAGATATTAGGGTTATAGTCTATCTACTTTTCTTAATTTAGGTTTTCTACTTTTCTTAATGTGAGCCTTAGCTAGTCTTTTACTTACATGGTTTTTATTAGACCGCTGTTTATTAGAAGGGTGTGTGCTGTTACACTCTGTTTTTGTTTCACTTATTTAGTTATCTTTTTATTAGTGTTATATAGGAGCTCTGCGATCCTTATACGTTTAAGTCGCTACTTAACTTTTACTATCTATTAGTTTAAGTAGATGTTAAGTGGTAAGATTTAAGCTTCTAACTTTAGGTTCCTTACTAGGGTTACCTTATACGTTTTAAGTATAATCTACAGGTATTATGTCTAAGTGGTTTCCAGCTTTTTAGTTATCCCTTTTACTAGTCCTTTTAACTTTATTAGCGTGTGTTATATATTTACTTTGTAAGTAAGGACACTTTTAATAACTTTAATGTAAATTTCTTAAGTGTGGACGGCCTACACTCCCCACGTTTTCCCTGCAAGTTAGGTTAATGTGAGGGTTTAAGTTTCCATTTTTTTAATAATCCTTTTTTAGTAAGCTTTCCAGTTAAGCTTTCTATTAAGTTAGATTTTTAAAAACCTGGCTAACTCTATTAATGTTAGTCCTGGGTGGTTTTCTCCCAGAATCTTTACTTTTTCGGTTTATGGGCGCCTTGTTTGTGAGAAGTGAATAAGTTTGCTTTTCTTTAGGTTAAACGTTATCCCCTTTTCCTTTACCTATTCTTTACAGATCTTATATATGGTTTTAAGGATCTTGTAGCACGTTAGTGTGTTATGTGTGAAGGCCTGGAGGTTTGTATTATCTGTAAAACTTAGTGTAATTAAGCTTTTAATATGTTTTAGCTTTTTATACAGTGTATTAATAAAGAGGATGAAGAGGATTGCTAATAAGGGGGATCTCTAGGGGATCCCTTAGGTAATGTTTTATAGTGTTAACAGCCTGTTATTAAATAGTAACTGGGCTGTTCTCCTATATATATAGTTAATTAATTAAAGGATAAGCTTTCTTTTAAACCCTAGGTCTCTTAGTGTGGTAAACAGCCAGTTTTAATCTACTTTATTAAACGCTTTAGTGATATCTAACTATAGTAGTGAGGTGTAGGCTTTATGTAACTATGCTGTGTGAACGCTGTTAATAATAACTTAGATAGCTATATCTGTTACTCTTTTCTTTTTAAATCTAAACTGGAGGTTAGGGAGTATATGGGCCGTTTCCGCTGTATTGGAGATCCTCTTTATCAGGATAGCTTTAACGATTTTCCCTGTTACGTCTAGTAAGGTTATAGGGTAGTATACTTTAATATATTTCTTATTATTAATTAATTTCCCTAGTTTTAACAGTATTATAATATATGTGGTGTGCTAACGCTTTAGGTAATAGCTAAGGTTAAAGCTTGCTTATATAATCTTCGCTAAGATAGCTAACAGTCTTTTATCCTTATTACAGGTTTTTAAGAGGCTGTTAGAGATCCCGTCTAGTCCTGGCGCTTTTAAGGCGCTTACTTTCTAAATAACCTCTTTTACGTCCAAGTCCTTCACCTTTTAGTCTATTAGTATAGTTTCTAAAAAGGAGCCTACTCTTTAGTTAAGGTCTTTAAGTTTTAAGAGGTCCGTTTCCAGTGTGGGGAAGAAACGTTCGCTGAGTTCTCTTATCTTTTTAATGTAAGTGATAGCTATTTAAGGTCCGTTAGGTGTAGTGTCTTTTATAGCTTACAGTGCTGGAATAGCTGGTGGTTTAAGGGGTTAGTGGCTGTATAATCTAGCTTAATGTTTAATATTCTACATTGCTTTTAGGTCCTTATTGGTTGTTATCTTATTAAGGGAGCCTTGTTAGCACCTTATTTACGCCTTGCTAATCACCTTGTCTCTGTACCTCTCGGCCTTCCTTAGCTCCTTTTTTACGGTGTGAGAGTGTTACGTTCTCTATGTCTTTTCCGCTCTCCTTACGTCTTTTATGGCTCTTTTTGTTTCGTCATCCTATTATAACGCTATAGTCCCTATATTTGGTTTCCTTCTAGGTACTGTGGTGTTTACGATGCGTAGGAGCTCCTCTGATAGTGTTTTAAAAGCTTCTTCTAGTTTGTGGATATTATTTATACTGGTTGGTATTATAAGGTGTTTTACCATTACCGCAGCTATTATAGTGTTTATCATTTTATAGCTGTAGCTTTCCTCTCCTTCTTTTTGTTTTACTAGTATGTTATTAATCTTAACTGCTTATGGTATATAGTCTGACCTGACCATACTTTTTATACCTAGGTAGTTAACGCCTAGCGTACAGGATGCCTATATGTGGTTTATTATACTGTCTCTTTCTCCGTTTCTGCGTTTAAGTCGTGTTAGTTCCCTAAATGGAGTCTTTAGCGTTAAGTCCTAGTCTTCCGTTAGCCTTACTAGCGGCTTAGCCTTAGGGCTTCTGTGTCCCTCCTTGTCTTATGCTGGGTTATGTGTGTTAAAGTCGCCTATTATGATTACTCTCCCTTAGGGCGCTTTTGCCTTAATTTTAGTTAGGGGGATGATTTAATTGTCCGGTTTCTTACTTGGTATGTAGATTAAGTAGACTGTAATGGCTTCCTCTCTGTAGCTAAACGTTACTGACATTTAATCTGGGTTAAAGTTTATAGTCTACACTATGTTAATAAGCTGTTTACTAACGTATAACGCTACCCTCCTACTGTAGTAGATTATACTGAATTTCCCTCCTTTTCTGCATTTTAAAGTGCCAGTAAACTAGCTCTAAGGTAGTTTTTATATTGTTATCAGGTTATAGTCACTCTGTGTTTCCAGCACTTTATTAAATCTTACGTCTTTATTATTAATGTTCCAGTACAGTACTTTTAACTTTATTAACTGTTTTATAAAGGGCTGCTTATAAGTGGTGATATAACTGGTTATAAGGGTTATTAAACTTTATTAATAGTTACTGTTAGTCTTATTAGGGCTCCTGCGGGTTGCTGTCTAGGTAGGGTTAGTGTAGTCTCTAGGGCGTTGCTAGGGCTTAATAGCTTTATGTATTACGTAATACTGTTACTGTTAAGTATTCCTGCTTTTTTTTAGGAGACTGGGTCTCTCTGCCTTAGCTTGTAGGATTTGTCTTCTTTTATTAGCCACCTGGTTTCTGTATCTCTGTGTGACTGTGAACTGGTTAGCTGCGGTGCGCTTACGTTTAGTGATAAGGGTGAAGTTTGGGTTCTGCTTATTCCTTTCCTTATATGGTTTTTTATACGTTATAACTCTGTTAAGGTAAATCGCTCTGGCGCGTTTATAGTGCTCCTTCACCACGTAGCAGTCCTTATGGAAAGCTAGGTGGTTACTGTTACAGTTGATATATACTGGCTTATATTATTCTGGCTTTAATTTTATTAGGTAGGTTGCTTTTCGTTCGCTAACCTTTATACTGTTTACATACGGTGCTCCTACATATAGTAAGCAGTTGTGACGACCCTGCAGGCCTTCACTTGGGCCGGGGCGGCCCGACAAATCCCCCGCAGAAGGAACAGTGTGAAGAGACGGTGCACACCGCCCAGGCGCACTGGGCCAGGGGTGTAAAGACCCAAAGCCCCTACAACTAATGAGGTGCTGCTCGTAACATGCCAAGTGCTCGTATCGTAAGCAGGAGAAACCTTATAAGCAGAACGCTTACACAGTGTAAGGTGCTCGCAGAACAAGCACTTATAACGCTGTAAGCAAGGTATAAAGTACCTCTTAGTTAGTTAGTATAGATAGTTATAGTTATACCTATAACCACCGTAAGGGACTCTAGTTCCTTACACTAATATTCAATTATTCATTTTATATCTTACTGTTTAAACTCACCTTTATATATTATAGTGATAGTAACTTATAGTAACATTAAACCCCTCGTCTAGGAGTGCTAGCTTAATAAGCTGTCTTCAGAACACCCCTTACCTGTTAGCGTCCTGCTATACGTTTTATCTTAACCCATACTAGTCCTTTTAAGGCCTGTATTAGGTATAGGTTATAATATAATACTAACATTAAGTTTTAAATATTGTTTATTAAACTCCCAGACACCACCTCCTTCCTATTAACATGTCGACTTTTAGAAAAGGAAAAGAGATTAAAGAGGTGTAAGCCTAACCTTAGCTCCCCATTGTTAACGAATTAGCTATATACCTTAAAGATTTAAACCTTAACTAATAAGGACTGGTTAAGGAATTTAATAAAGCCTTCCTAGGAGACATTAAGAGCCGCATCAGTTTTATTAAAAAACTCTAAACCTAACTTAACGTTATTAAGCTAGAAAATAACGACCTTAAGGGCTTATAAAAGAAGTGAGTAAAGCTCCCCTTACCGTCACGCTTTAAGGGAGACTTAATGTAGCTAGAGTCCTAGATAGCCCAGCTTTAAAGTTATATCACTTATTATAATAAGCAGTTCTTTAAAGAAGAAGGAAAGGTTAGGTTTACCAGAGCCCTATTAGATGGAGTAACCGCTCGTTAATACAAACCTTATGTGAAGATAATTAACGACCTCTTTATAGACAGAGTATAAAAGGAAGCCCTTAAGACTTAGGCCCTTTTTAACGACTTTAACGTTTTTATTAACTAACTCCAGACTGAGTTTAGAGAACTAGACGCCCCTAGGCGGGTTAAGCAACACCTTATAACCTTAAGGCAGACGTCCTTAATCCTTAAGTTCTCCACACACTTTAAACTAAAAGTAGTAAAGATTAAACTTAACTAAAAAACCTTAGTAATGCTGTTCTGGAGTAATCTGAAGAAGCACGTCACTGGAGACCTTTACCGAGAGGACTAACCGGACCACCTCTAGGAGTTAGTTAAGATGGCTATTAAGGCTGATAACTGGTATTATAATTACTATTATTAAAAGAACTTCTAGAAGGAACAGATCCCTCACCAGTTAAATAAACTAAAGAAGGGGAACTAGTTAACTGTGATAAGTCACCACCCCGGGCTAATGGACGTTAATATAGTGAACTGCTAGAATTAACTTAACTGCGATAAGCCTTAACGATAATAGCAGTAAAAGCAGTTTAAGGACCTATTGTAGGTCCAGTACTTTAACTGTAATAAGAAAGGCCATATGGCACGGTAATGCCTGTTACTGAAGTAAGTTAGTTAGAAACCTGTCCTGGAAGGAGGAAAGTATATTAGGTTTAACTTAGGAGATATTTACGTCAGGATAACAGGTAACGAAGAAGATTACACTTAAATAGATAAGTGTAACTTAGGAGATAAGGAAAAAGAAGAAGAAAAACCCTAAGATATAATGTATCTAGTCCTTAAGGGTGTCTTAGAAAAGTTAGCTACGGAGGTGTAAGTTGTAAAAGACCGACTTTAAAGTAGAAACTTAAGACTACTAGAGGTGCAGGTTACAGAAGACCGACTTTAGGAAGAGATGTTTTAACTGGCTATTACAGGCCTTAAAAACCTCACCCTGTAAGTTTAGGAACTAAGGAAGTCTAGGAAGGACCCTAATTTAAAAATCACTAAGATGGTAAAAGGAGTTAAAGAACTAGCCCTCTAGGCTACCTAAACGGTAAAGTAAGCCTTAGAAGGTGAAAGAGAATAAGTTAAGAGAATCGAACTGGAGAAACGGAAGTTCTTCTTAACAGTACTCTTTAAAACTCTTAAATATTTTAAGCACGTTAAGTGGATCAGCACCCTTACCTTCCTGGAAGAAGGATAGCTTAAATAGCTGCCCTGTATTAAAGCTGGTATGCCTTAGACCGGTACGTTAAAGGTCCCCTGAGAAGGCACGAAGTAAGCACATTAGTGGAGAGTCTAGGAGCTGAAGGAAAAACACTAAAAGTTAATAAATGAAGTGGAGGATCTGTAAGTTAAGGGTCTTACTGTAACGTTTAAAGATAAAGTAGTGGAAATTAGGTTGTAACTCCACAATAGGGTTTACTTTGCTAACTAGCTTAAGTATTAACTTATTAAGGAAGACCACTTTATAGAGGAATAAGCTGGGTTGTTACTACCTGAGTTTTAGGAAGAGGTTTAGGAGAAATAACGTATACGGAGGTAAGTGGAAGAGGAAAAAGAACAAGGTGCTACTTCCCCCGTTCTGTACTCTATAACTGTAACACTAGTAGTTAACATTAACTACCCTAGTTATAAAGACATACTGTAGATCGATTACGTGTATAATAACTACACCCTTAACCGGCATTATAGGCCTAAGGCCCTTTATAACCACTTCCTTAGTATATAAAGACGGGATTACGCTGTTATAAAAGTAAAGTTAAAACCGGCTTACTACTAAGTCTCCTACTCCCTAACGAGAGAGTCTAACAGTAAGCGGAAGGTTATTATAATTAACCAGGCCCCTGCTATGTGCTAGTAAGGAGGAGTATTTAACAACTACCTAGTTATAACGTGCTTATTACACCTTAACGGAAAAGCTAGAAAGTGGTAAAAGCGGGAAGATTACTAACGGATCTAAAAGTAAAAAGATATTACTGTAATCCAGTCCCGTAAAACGTACTATTGTCTTATTAAAGACTTTTAAAATATCGTACCGTTTAAAGTTAATTAGACGCTAAGGCGTAAGAACTTAAGGAAGGTTAATTACTAGGTCTACTAAAGCTACCTGTTTTTCTAAAAGGAGTTAGGAAAAGGCTGTAAGCCCTTTAGAAGGGCTGGAAACTAGTAATTTACTAGTTAGTAAAAACCCTAAGAAGAAGGAGAGGTATTTAAAGGTTAAGCTGGATAAGACCTTAAAGACAAACGATTATTATAACTTAGATATTAAAAGAGTATAAGCACTATTCTGTCAGTGTTAATATAACAGATGGAAAAGGGAAGCTGTTTAAGGTAAAAGCAGTGATTAATAACGGGAGTGCTTCTAACCTAGTACACCCCTTACTAGTTAACTAAAGGAAACTCCTTAACTAAGAGTATAAAAAGGCTATTCCCATTTAGAATAGAGAAGGAGGCCTGTACTAGTATAATAATAGTAAAGTTACCTACCACTCACTACTCCTAATTAAAGTGGACGGGGATGAATAATAAGTAGACTTTAACGTTACACCAGTTACAGGATATGATATAATCCTAAGTCTACCCTGGCTGGAAAAGTATAACTTTATAATTAATTAGAGGAGTAGCTACCTTACCTTTAGTAAGTCCCCCAGCTGTGATTACTATTTAGAGAAAATTAAAAAGATACTAAACCGTTCCAGAGATATATAAAGTATTTAAAAGCACACTAAACCCTTAGAACTAAGTACAGTTTAAGTTAGGTTTACTAAAATGGTTAAAGGACTAGAAGGTCTACTGTATTACCTAAATAATAATTTAGAAGGTAGAAAGAAGCTAAAAGCTAATCTACAGATAAGTAAAGAAGTTGACTTATCTAAGGTACCCGCTAAATATAGGAAGTTTACCCTGTTTCGAAAAAAGATACTGTAATTACTGGATTACGGACTATAAGACCACGAAATTAAGCTAAAGCTGGGAGCGAAGCTCTGTAACTTCCAGCTTTACCACTTAAACCCCCAGCAGGTTAAGGCCCTGTAAGAGTATATTAATAAGAATTTAAAGAATGGGTTTATTATGGAGTCTTAATCCCTAGCAGGGTACTTAATGCTATTTGTCCTAAGGAAGGGAGACGGTAAACTACATATAGTTATTAATTACCAAACGTTAAATAAGGATATAATTAAAAATCACTACTTATTATTACTTATTATAAAGATATAAGAGTGGATTACTAAGGTAAACTGGTTCTCTAACCTTAACTTCCCTATAGGATTTAACTACGTTAGAGTAAAGGAAGAGGACGAGCATAAAACGGCGTTTTAAACTCGTAACGGGCATTACTAGTACTATATTATACTGATAAGATTAATAAATACCCTTGCGACTTTTTAAGGCTTTATTAATAATGTTCTCTACCCCTTCCTCGATAAGTTTGTTTTTATATATTTAAACGACATTTTAATCTACTCTGAAACTTTAAAGGAACACTGAAAGTATGTGTGATAAGTTTTAACAGCTCTTAAAAAGGCGAAGCTGATAGTAAACTTGGAAAAAAGTTACTTTTACATTTAGGAACTGAACTATTTAAGGTTTAAAGTAACCCTTGGAAAACTTAAAATATAATTAGAGAAGATAGAGGCAATTAAGGATTAACCTACTCTGAAGAACTAGAAAGAATTATAAGCCTTTATCAGCTTTATAAACTTCTATCGTTATTTTATTAGGTATTTTGCAAAGATTGTAAAACCATTACACGAGCTTACAGGAGAAGGTAAACCATTTAAGTGGACTGATAAATAGCAGAAGGCGTTTAAGGACCTTAAATACGCTTTCGTCATAATGCTAGTCCTAACCCTCCTTGATTTCTTAAAGCTTTTCCGAGTCGAAACAGACTCTTTAAAGTTTGTAATTAGTGGAGAACTTAACTAAATCTAGGATAATAGGAAACACTACCTAGTTACCTTCTTATTAAAAAGAATCTACAGCCTAGCTTTGTAATATCTAATTTATAATAAAGAACTGATGGTAATTATTTAGTGTTTTACTAAATGGGTACTGTACTTAAGTGGTATAGAAGAACTAATCTAGGTCTTTTTAGACCATAATAACCTTTAGTACTTCCTGACGAAGGAACTTAGCCTACAGTAAGCACAGTAGGTAGAGTTAATAACCCCGTTCCACTTCTAGATCCACTACGTTAAAGGAAAAGATAATAGCCAAGCTAATACTCTCAGTCAGAGACAGGACCATAAAGATACCAATCCGGTCCTAATCCCCGTTACCATGTTTAATAAAGCTAAGAACGGCATATTAGAGTATACGCTGTAAGTGTTAAATAACTAAACGCCAGAATAAACTATTAACGTCTGTATAAACTTATAAATAGAGTATAACATCTATTAATAATAACAGGACTTTTAAGCGAGGAGGTTAACGGAAGGCACTTGTAAACACAAGTGCCCCTTAGGAGACTTCTTAAGGTATGTGTAGGATTATGGGAAAGAGTGCCTGGTATATCTAAATTATAATAAAACTAATTATTAGCTAGAACAGCTGTTAAAAGGTGTAAACGGCACACCTAAATCAGGAGTAAGGCTCTGGTACTAAGAGAAACCATATATTCATAACTTAAATAAACAGAAAGAGTACGTCTAATAGGTCCACAAGTCTTAACTTAGAGGATATATAGGCTAAGCCAAGACTCTTACACAGGCTTAGCAAATATACACTTTCCTGGGAATGAAGAAGTTAGTTAAGGAAGTGGTTGATAACTGCAATATCTGCTATAGGAAGCAGAACTGACATTATAAGCCTTACGGACTTCTTAAACCATTCCCTATACTACAGGTGCTATGGAGTTTAATCTTACTTAACTTCGTTACTGGGATCTTAGAGTCTAAGGACCCTACTATAAAAGTCACTTATAACCAGATCCTTATAATAGTTAACAGATTAATAAAGTAGGCTTACTTTCTACTAACCTTAAAGGATATAACTGCGGAATAACTCACTTATATCTTTAAGAAAGAGGTAATCTTATAACACTTTTAACTGGATAACATCGTTACAGATTAAGATAAGCTGATTATGTCGAAGTTCTAATAAGGACTAATATAAAGAATAAGTATAAAGAGTAAGCTTTCAATAACATTTTACCTATAGACAGATAGCTAAATGGAGTAAGTTAATTAGATACTTATAATGTATCTCCAGGTATACGTTAACTTTAAATAAGATAATTAGCTTAAGCTGTTACTAACAGTACAGATAGCTTATAATATAACATTAGTTAAGTTAATAGGTATATTACCGTTCTTTACTAATTACAGTAAGGAGCCTGAGCTCCGTTAAGGCCCGCTTACTAGCACCCCCTAAGCCGTAATTTACGTAAACTGGATGTAAAAGCTATATAACTACCTGTAAGCTGAACTTAAGTTTATATGTGAACGAATAAAAAAGTTTACTAATAAATACTAAACTAAGTAATTAGTGTTTAAGAAAGGACTTTATTACAGTGGTGAACGAGTTAAGGGACCGACTTTTCAGGAGGGGGATTATATTTACCTTTTTTCACAAAACCTGCATTTAAAACGGCCTAGTAAGAAACTTAACTTTAAAAGGTACAGACTATTCTGAATTAAGAAAAAGGTCGCTACCTCCAATTATAAACTAGACCTACCTGCCAGTATAAAGGTACAGACTAAGGTTTTTCACATCTTATTTCTAGAACCTGCTTTAAAGGGAGTTCCCTTAGAAAAGAAGATTAAGGTTAACACTGATAAGGATAAGTATAACGTTAAGGAAGTTATGGATTTATAAAGGGGAGGAAATACGTTCGAATATCTTATTAAATGGCTAAACTATAGCCCTAAGAGTAACTTATGGGAGCCAGTTAAAAATCTTAAATACCCAGACCTAATTACGGAGTTCCATTAAAAGAATCTAGACTAATTAAAACTAACGATAAGAATTAGAAATAAGATAAGATCTAATATTTAAATTACTATACTAAAGAGTAAGACTATTATGGGACTTAAAGCCTAAGAAGCAGCAGGAAACTTCTTAATAAGTATAGAAGGATATTTATCAGAACCTTAATTAAGATTATAAGGACCTTAAACCTAATAAGGAGGCCAGGCCTCTAAAGCCCTTAATAAGCTCTACACGAAAATAAGTACTGTTAGTAAAAAAAGTTAGTAAAAGAAAAAAGTCACTAAGACTCTTATAGGAAGTTAAACCCATAACCTCTTATTAGAAAAGGTAGTTATAAATTAAATTATAAGGTAACTACTTATTACAGAGACCCTGCTAGAAAGTTCCCCTAATTAAAAGACTCTACATTATTAGGAGGGGTGTTTAGCTTAGTCTCCTTATTTTCCTAGAACTTTAACAACTCCGCTTTATAACTAAACGCTTTTATAACCTGGTCCTCAAGGCGGGACCGCTGCTTATAAAGGCACGCCAAGCGCGCTAACGCCTCTTAAAGCTTAGCAGTAGCCTTATAAAGTTATTAAGTAGTAAACTTAACTTATAAGTTAAAGTTCTGTTTTTTAATAAAAAAAGCCTTTAACTTCGCCTCACTAACATTAAAAGCGTTATACTAGGAAGGCCGGTACCTCTTTAGGTAGTGGTTATAATTATTAGACTGGTTTAAAACCCGACAGATAAGCAGAGGGTCGGCAGACTTATAAAAAGAATAAGGGGACATTTCGCCACCAAACACGTATATATAGGCTGTAAAGTTTAGATAGCGGTTAGTGCTTTTACTCTATTCCCGTTTTAAAATCCGGGAGCCGGACACTTGTTATATGGTGAAATGGTGAAAGGAGAAGTTTACCTTTTAAATTCTTTATAGGAAAAGAATGTTAAAAAGGGGGAATTGTGTGACGACTTTGTAGGCTGTCACTTAAGCTGGGGTGGCCTGATAAATCCCCTGTAGAAGGAACAGTGTGAAAAGACGGTGTATACCACTTAGGTGTACTGGGCTAGGGGTGTAAAGACCCGAAGCCCTTACGACTAATAAGGTGCTGCTTGTAACATGCTGAGTGCTTACATTGTAAGTAGGAGAAACCTTATAAGCAGAACGCTTATGTGGTGTAAGGTGCTTGCAGAACAAGCACTTGCGACGCTGTAAGTAAGGTACGAAATACCTTTTAGTTAGTTAGTATAGATAGTTATGGTTATGCCCATAACCACTGTGAGGGACTCTGGTTCCTTACGCTAGTATTTAATTATTCATTTTATGTCTTACTGTTTAGACTCACTTTTATGCATTATAGTGACAGCGACTTACAGTGATATTAAACCCCTTGTTTAGGAGTGCTAGCTTAACAAGCCGTCTTTGGAACGCCCCTTACCTGTTGGCGTCCTGCTATACGTTCTGTCTTAACCCGCACCAGTCCTCTCAAGGCCTGTGTCGGGTGCAGGTTGTAATAGCAGTGTAGTGTCTCCTTATAAAACTTCGCTTTATATCCCTATTTACCGTAATTAAAGTACTAGGTCGCTTTCGCTTCGCCTTTATAGCGTTTGTAAGGGAAGTACTTATACTTTATGATTATACCCTTTTTAATTAGGCTGATAGTGTCTTTTAGGTTATGTACTTTGATGATAAGCTGTATGGTAGGGTTTGGTTTGCTGTTGGGTTATTTGCGGCCTTGCCTGTGGTTGATCTTGCTGATCTGTATGTTATTATGGGCGCTAAGGTCTTCTATCATCTGGCCTTTATCTATTATAAAGTTATAACTGTTAACAAGTTTAGTGTGTAATCCCTTTGCTAGCACTGTGTAAGTGTGTCGCTTAAGGACTGCTCCCTCTCCCAGAGCTTAATGTACCTAGCTTTTGTTATTAAGGTTATTATACCATTCCTATTTATCTTTAAACGTGATCACTATATTACTGGACTGTTAGAGGAGTTTTGCTGCTACTACGCCTATCTTCTTAGTGTTTTGGTTAACCCTTTATATAATCTTTATAGGGGTGTTATTCTCCAGGTTTATATTTATAATTATGAGCTCCCTAAAGGCCTTCTTAAGTACGTGGTGTGTGTGGGTTGCGTTTGGGGTTAGGGTAGTTATGTTTCCTGATCGGAGCGCCCCTGTATAGGTATGGGTTTTATTAGGTCTGGTCTTCCAATTAACCGCTTCTTTAATTTTTATTACTTTTTCGAGGATCTTCTAGATACTTATATTAGTAGTGTTATTGGTGGTGGTAGTTAGATTAATGGGCGTTTTCAGGGCGCTTACGACGTGTTTGCGTATCTGTTCCGTCCTGAAGACGGCTTTGAAGTAGGCCTTTGCGGCTTTGAGGATCGTTTTAAACGTACACTCTTCAGCTCCCCTGCCTGTTACAGCGTCTTGGAAGTTTTTGTAAAGATTTTCCTCCTAGTTGTTCTTCTACTTCCCCTTCGCGATCGGTTTACAAGCGTGCTACGAGCGTTGCAGCTCGCTTAACCCACTTTTCTACTGAAAATTTCCTTGTCGGTTCGGATAGACGTTTTCGCCCTTAAAAGAGGGTTCAGCGCCATCACCAGCCGCGCCTTTGGTGTGCGATCGGTGCACCATCACTGTGCGAGGCAGTTTAGGTTGCTGATTCCAAATCCGTTGTCTAAACAGTTTTTAGGGTTTTATAGCGTAAGAATTCAGCATGTGATTATATTCTAAACAAAGATATAATACTACGCTTAAGCATATTCCTAGCCTTACAGAGGCTATAAAAACAGGGCTTGAAAAGCTTAAAACTATTATCTACGAAGATTTAATTTAACAATTATTAAAGAATATAAACCTTATCTTTTTAGTATAGTATTAGACCTAAGGTTTAAGTTATTACACTTGAAAGAATAAGGACTACGGCACTTTTACACGACAATATCACGAGATATATCCACTATATTTAAAGCGGAGTGTTTTCGACTTAAAGCTGATTTAAAGGGTAAATTAATAAATCCAACCATATCTTTTGACAAAGAGTATATAATATATTTTAAAGAGCGAAACGAAGGGGCAAAAACATATCTACTTAACTGGTAGAAAACTAATAGCTACTGGTTTCCTATACTTGCAGTATTAGCAAGACGGTATTTAGCTATACTAGCTACTTTAGCCTCTATTAAAAGTATTTTTAGTATTGGAGGAAATATAAGTACTAAGCTAAGAAGTAGCTTGCAGCCTGAAACAGTTAAAGAGCTTATTTTATTAAAGAGCTGGGGTATTAAAGATTTGGAGGAGTTAAATAGGCATTTACAAGAAGAAATAGAACAAGATGATTAGAATTATCTAATAATTATTTTAACAGCTATATATATTTAGTATATATTAGTTTAGTTTAGTTTAGTACAGTTAAAAACTAAACTAAACTAAACTAAATCACAGCCCTGTATGCACCTAAACCATAATAAAACTAGTTGTTAGTAAAACCCGCTATTAGAAGGTGTAGATAGCATGCTTAAACTAGAAGTAAAGCTTTAGTACTAAGAGAAACCGTATGTTCACGATTTAAATAAATGGAAAGAGTAGATCTAGTAAGTCTATACGTCTTAACTTAAAGGACATATAAGTAAAGTTAAGATACTTACTTAAGCCTAATAAGCGTACGCCTTCCTTAGAATAAAAAACCTAGTTAAGGAAGTAGTCGATAACTATAATATCTATTATTAAAAGTAGAATTAACGTTATAAACCTTATAAGCTTCTCGAACTACTCTTTATATTACAGGTGTTATAAAGGTCTATCTTGCTTAACTTTATCATTAAGATACTTAAGTTTAAAGACCTTATTACAGAAGTTAACTATAATTAGATCCATATAGTAATTGATAGATTAATAAAATTAGCTTATTTTCTACTAACTTTAAAGGATATAACAGTATAATAACTGTAGAACGTTTTGGCTGAGGAACGAGGGGCTTAGGAGCAGCGGAAGTACAGTTGTAAAGTGACTTGATTTGGTAGAAAAGGGGAGTGCTTCGCACTCCCCTGTTATATACAAAAGGAAGCTCCTTATATATAGGGAGAGCACATGATCCAAGGCCCCTGCGCTCCAGGTAAGCCTGAAACGGTAAGGCGCCTACGCGCCTAAGCGCTAAGAACTGCCGCTGCAGTTCGACACACCCCTTAGGTGCTCAAAACGCAGTTCTGAGCGCCTGAACGTTTGAAAAGAAGTTCGCTGTAGATAGAAAATAATAAGGTCCAGAGGTTAATTAAGCTTATAACTTCTTAAATTATGCTGTTTAAGTTAGTATGTAGTTACGTTTTCGGTACGTGTTAAGCCGAAAGCGGTAAGTTTATATAGTAGTCTAAGCTTCTTAACTCCATATTAAGAGCTCGCGATCTTTCCCCGTTTGTTTACATTCTTCAGGTAAATATAAAAAAAAAATTGAGAACACTACTATTCTTATCCCCCGCTCCCGGCTACCATGGCTAACGTAAAGACTGTGGGCTTGCGCTTTAAGAAAACGTAAGTCCTGCTCCTTCTGCTTGAAAAAAAAAAACTGTCGTTTCTGCTTACTGACTTACTCTGTACATCCAGTTCTCGTTAAAAGCGTAACTAGTCTTGTCTGTAAGTGTTTCCACCGCTCTTTCTTCTGCTTTAATTCTAATTAACTGCAGTTAAAAGCTTCTTAATAAGCAGAGAGCGCTTATAGTGTAAGTTTTGCTTATTCTTATCGTTTAAAAACAGTAGCTGACTTTAATTTAAGTGCTAAGAAGCTTACGCCTTACGCCCGCACCCTAACCCCATTACCCAAGCCATTCAGCTTGATCTCGCCTACTTATTTGCCCTCTTATTAAGAGGAGGATAAAGATAAGGATAAGGAGGAGGAGGAGCTTCTTATAACTCCTTATCATTTTACTTATAGTGTAGTTAATCTGTAAATCCTTATATAAGCCGCTCTTTTCTTCTTAACAAATACTTAACTTACTGACTTTAAGATTAGTAAATCGGCTTAATCACCTATTTACCACGCCCTTAAGTCCCTACACTTTACCTTTACTAATAAGTGTGGTAAGGTTTGCCTTAGGTGCTTTAAGAGCGTCATGGCTGGTAATAGCGATAGTTGCTGTTTCGATTATGTAGGTGTTTTGGCTTGCTGTGCTTGTTATGTGAGCAGACATTCCTGCGTGGAGATATACGTTCTCTATAGACTTATTTATATGCTTTACTAACTTACCGTTTAGTCCTTTCTTAATGAAGCCCTTTGTTAGGAAGTTCCTTACTGCTGTGGCAGTTAGTGTGCCGGCTTCTGTAAGTATAGTGTATTTTATAAGCTATTTTATTTTAACTGTTTATATTAAGAGCTTAAGAAATAAAAGGTAGTGTTACGTGCGCTTTTTACGGAACCTTTAGCTTTACAGAGCAGAGAGGAGTTAGTTAGGGGTGCTGTTGTTAGTGGTGTAGGGAGCTCCGGCTCTTTTAAGGAGTGGGTTATGGCCCTGATTGGTGAGCTTGTTAATCTGGTGAGCTGTGCTTAGGTGCACTGTCTGGCTGCCTGTCGTTTTTATTTTGTTATTTGTTATACTTTCGGGTATAGATACGCTATCGCGTGCAGAGACCGTAAAAGCAGTACTTCCTTAATCTTTTAGCTCCCTTATAACAGTTCCTTTACTTTTATAATTAATATAACCAGTGTCCTTTAACTTTATAAGCGTTACGAAGTGTTTAAAGCGCTGCTAAGAGAGTAGTTTAGTGAGTTTATCAGCTAATATTTATTACGTAAGCAGATATGTAACTTTAAATAAGCCTTTCGTATGCTCTTAATGAGCTTATATGTTATAAATATCGACATGTTAGAGCTTAGTGTTTACTCTCTTATTCTCTTTAACTATTAACTGTATTATTTGCTAGTTATTATAGAAGATCCTTTATACTAGGCTAAGCTTATAAGTGATATCTGTTATAAGCCTTTTAAACGTTATTATTTCCTTAGCTACGTATGTAAGTGCGAGTAATTTGGCTTTAGTTAATAACGTTATAACTGTATATTAGTAAGTAGCTTTTTAGTTAATTATGTTACTGAAGAGTATTATAATATACTTTTATAATAAGTAGCGTATCTTTATATTATCTGTGAAAGAAACGTTATTAGCAATTACAAGAACCTTTTACTCTGCTCCTTTATACTTAATCCCTATATACTATAAGCCGTATAAAGTACCTAATTGTCTGCTTTATTATAGTTGCTTTAGGCTTAAGTTAACGAGAAACTATAAGAGGATAGAGGCTAAAAAGGCTATATCTAGTTAAATTATAATTACTATGTATAAGATAAATCTTATAAGCTTTTAATACTCCTTAACTTCTGCCTTTAACGCGCTTCCTATGTTTTTAAGGAGTTCTACGTTAGGGAGGGGGATACTTGGGAATATACCTTTTAAAAGGTTATACTGTTTGGTAATTTTCTTGATATACTAGTTATAGATTAGCTAAAGCTTTTGTTTACCCAAATCTTTATTTACTTAGATACTGATAAAGTTAAAGATCTCTTCCTTTTTGTGGACTTTATACTGCGTGTAGAGCTTTTATATAATTACTTCTGCAGCTTTACAGTGTTCCTTTATAAATATTATAAGGTACTTATCTATATAAAAGAGTATAAACACGGTTTTGCTCTTATTAAACGCGAGGTATAGCTTCTTATTTAATAAGGTAAAGCTGAGCTTTTTTAGTGTTAATGTGAACTTTTTATATTACAGTAATAATAAGTCTTATAAGCTGTATAACGTTTATTTAAGCTTATAATAGAAACCTTTTTCCTTAAAGCTATCTGGGAGCTTACACACTACTGGGGAGTTGTCGTCTTGTATAATGTACAGGGTAGGCAAAAAATGACTTACAAGTCATTTATAAGTCACACTTTAAAGTAATATAATAAATGGATTACTTAAGTTAAAAATATAAACTGTACAGTTATTTATAGTTTATAAATCAAACAAAAATATAACATAACTTATACGTCCTAGAAAAATTTATTAGGGAAGGAAATTATGATAAGTCACTAATTTTTCAAATGACTTAAGTTATTTACGATTTTAAATAATTTAATAAGGTTTTCTTATGTAATAAATTTTTTTACGAGGTATAAGTTACGTTATATTTTTCTTTGATTTATTTCCTATAAATAACTGTAAAGTTTATATTTTTAACTTAAGTAATCCATTTATTATATTAATTTAAAGTGTGACTTATAAATGACTTGTAAGTCATTTTTTGCCTACCCTGATAATGTATAAGAAGGTTTAGATTACATTAAACTGCTAGACTTTTAAGTTTTATTAAGCAGCGAACGTTATTATTATCTTAAATAAGCGAGTAGCTAAAGTTGTTATGTAGGTGTTTTAAAGCGTGTTAACTTCCTAGAGATCGCCTTTTACATAAATTTTAGCTTTACACTTTTTAAGTGTGTTATCTTTATGGAACTTATAAGTAAATATTTATTTAAGTGGGAGCAGCTGTGAGAGTGTTACGGCACACTTTATCTTACGTTACATTCCTTTACAGAGGAGGTACTGTATCTTAACTTAGTACACTTCTTTAAACTTAAAGTTAAGTGTGTGGTTTTTAAGATCCCTTTAATACTTTAAGAGTTATAGTTTAAAGAGGTTATCTTTATAGAGGTAAGGTAAGCTTAGAGCTGCGTTAAGCCTTGCCTTTATTTAAAGTATTGCTGTTTAGAATACGGTGTGTAATGTCCTGTAAAATTTACCCCCTTTTTTAACTGCCGTTTATTAATTAGGTAAGAACGTTGTGAAGAAGCTTATAAAGCTCTTATTGAAAACTGGGTAATTAATCCTTACTTTATTATAGATCTGAATAGTGAATGTATAAATTACTGACTTAGGCGATTTAAGGGGAGCTAGTTACCCTTAAAGTCTCTTACTTTATCTTAAAGTAAGAAGGTAGTTAATTTGTAAGTGTATGTTCTGTGTTTCCAGCTTTGTTACTGTAATAGTATCTTCAGTTAAATCTTCTAATAAAGTATCTTTATACTCCTTTAGAGTTTCGTGCTTAAAGGTTATAGATATCTTATTATAACTGTCCTCCTGTAGGTAGCTGCTTTCCTTAGGATTTATGTGTGGCTTTACATTATTAGTAAAAGCTTTATTTAACTGTTTTAAAGTTTCTTGTTGTTTAGACCTTTACTTAGAGAGCTCCTTAGTCTCTTTAAGCCTATCACGATCTACAGAAGGTAATTTAATACGCTTATTAGCTAAGTAAGGGTATAAGCCTTAAGTTTAAGGCTGAGTTTTAACCTTTAACGTTAACTTTAAGGTTAAAAGTCCTAGTTTAATGCTTATAAAGCTTTCCTTAAGCTTTATAAGCTTATCTTTAATCTAAAGGAGCACTGCTCTGTCTTTAGGCGCATTTACTCCCGAGTTCTAACCCTTAAGAGTATCTTCGTTATTAGATTTAGAGGTTAGAACTTCGTTATCGGTAGGTGCAGGCGCAGCGTCTAGGTTTAGAATATTAGTAAGAAGCTTAGGCATAGATAAAACGTCTTATATCTGTAGCTTAATTTTAATAAAGCTAAGCAGCTACTAAGTAACTTATATTAATAGTACTTTTACTTCCTCACTCTCCTTTTTATAAAAAAGCTTCTTATTAAACATTATATTACGTATTGTAAGTACTGTTTTTAGTTACAGGTATTAAATGCGGTAGATATTAAAGGCTACGTATCTAACTAAGTACCTAATATGCCCTTAAGGTTTAGTCTTAAAACTAAGCTTATCCTACTCCGCCTCTTACCTCTTATTGAGAACGTAAGCTCAGTACCTATAAGCGTAGATCCTGCTTTAATCTAGGTAGTGATCGTTAGTTAGGCTTTTACTAAGCTTACCTAATAGTGTGTATTACTGGAAGTATTATCTAAACCATTTATAGAGCTTCTCGTTAGCTAACGTCTAGTTATTTCGTTAGTTAAGGCTTATCCTGTGTAAGTAAGTAGCTGTTTATACACATTTAAATTAGATCGATTTAAGAAGGTTTACTTCCTCCCTTATTTTAATAAACTTTATAATCAGCTCTTAACCTATACGCTTGCTCTTACCGTTCGGTTTATATATATGTGATAGAGTAACTTTGATTTCGATCCCTTGTTTAATCGCTTAGAGCTAATATAGCGTGTATCCCCTGATTATAATCGTTAAAGTCTCTCGATCTTAGCGTATAATACATATAGTAAGCTTAAACTACCGTTTCACCTAGTTTACGAAGCTTTTAATAGTTCTAAACACTTCTAGCCTTTTCTTATCCTCTAGTAGATAATAGAAGAGCTTCTTACTGTACTTATCCTTAACTATAAGTAAGTAAATTAATCTATCTTATGCTCTTTTAAAGTAAAAAGGTCCTAGCTGATTTGTAAGAACGGGCGATAAGAGAAACTTTTAGAACGGCATCTTGAAACGATTTGTTATAAGTGCGTAAATGTGTAGTGTTTACAGTCGATAATCTTTATGCTTATGATTATAACGTTACGTACTTGTTTAACGAGTTTCTTAAAAGCTTCTGGCCTTAAGTGCCCTACCCAGGCGTGCTAAAGGTACTTTATATCCTCTTAAGGGCGCAGCTATTACTGTAAGTGCCTTACTCCTTATTTTATTATAGTTACTAATATAGTACTTATAATATTTATAGTAAGAGGTATTAGGAAGCTTAAATAAGTGAAAATAGGAGTGTATTATAAGAACATTAGATTATATTATCGTTTTAGTTTCTTCAGTATTACGTTCTTTTCTATATTACTGTAATAAAGTGTGCAGTTAAACCTATAATATTAAGCTTTAGCTTTAGTGATTAGAGCTTTTAAAACAATATTAATATGGAAACCCTCTATAACAGTTACGTTATTAAACACTAGATCTTCGTTATCAGTTCCTTTAAAGCTCGTAAACACTTTTAAGATTACTTACTATATCTAGAGATTAGGAATAAGCTGGTCCCTACTTAGATATAATCTTTAGTTTTAACACGTTAAAAGCTCCCTTTAACTAGAAGCGATTTATGATTAATAAGGTGTATTGCTTTATAATTATCGATTAGGGTGCTGTTAGAAAGCGGGTATTTAGTAAAACCTGTAGTAAAGAACTGCTTTACCACCTTAGTGATCGCTTTTATTATGTAAGCGTTAATTACTGTGGCGTTAATAGATCCTAAGAACTTTAAAGTACATAAGTGGTTTTAGCTTTAAGCGGTTAAAGTGGCTCCCCACTTCTTTTAACAGGATTAGCGAACTTTCAATTATTTAAAGCTTACGAATTGCGTTTTAATCTTCTCCCTTATCTCGAATCCCGGTATCTTAATACGTTTAGTGTAAGCAGAAGTATTTAAGAGTAATCTAGTAATTATTAAGTGTAAGATTTAGCAGTTTGTAGGCTCTGATAAATGTTTTCTTCTATAAAGATAATCTTTCTTGAAGCCTTAACTAGTCCTGTTAGGTGCTTTAGAGTGGTTATAAGTAAAGAAGACTCTGTTTTACTTACCATTACCGATAGCGTATTTTGCTTTGTGGATTTATATAGAGAGGATACAAGCGTAGTCCGTAATTCTAAGCGTTAAGCGTTTTATAATTTCTTATTTTACTAATTTGGAAAGCTTCTAATTCGCCTATTAAGGCGCTGTACGTACTGTAATAGTTTTTAGCTAATCCTTAATAGCTAAAAGCCCTTAGATCTCTATAATTTCAAACGTTTTTACCTTACGATAAGCTATTTCTTAATCCTTAATCCACTGCTCTTTTAACACGTTAGTGTTCTTAACCTGTTCTATTATTATGTAATATTCCTAGCAGATCTGGGAGACGAGGCTTATTTTACTAAGCTTAAGTTGCTGCTGGAGGAAGCGTACGAACGTTTAAACCGTGTATCCGCCGTTCTAAATTACCTTCTATATAGCTAGTTCCTTAAAGCTCTTATTAACTATATAATCGACCCAGTTCTAGATATGTTAGTACAAGCTGGTGGTTTTAGCAGTAGCTGTAATAAGAGTAGTAACTTCGTTTACTAAATGCTTATATTCTTCTTTAACATTTTATTATGTAATCGTAATAAGTTCTAGCTTATCTTTAGCCGTTTTTAAAGATAAGGCCGTTAACTCCCAGTATTTATAGGTAAAGATATACAATTTAGTCGCTTTCTCTTAACGTTTACTGACGAGCTTATAGATTATTAGAACAATTAGCTTAATATACGGATTAATTACGTTAGGAATAGTAGGATTAATAAAATACTAGATCTCTTAGTTTATTGTGTAGTATTCGAGAGTTTTAAACTAAAAGGGTTACTTTTACACACTTTTAAGCTTCTAACTGTTAGCTAGAATACTTTAGTAAAGGGCGCTTTTTTCTGCTATAATAGGCGACTTAGAGGATTAGCAAAAGGGTTTTACGGAGGGCGCTGCTTGTAAGTGTCTTAATTAATTAGTTCCATACTTTGCTTAATTGGACAGAGCCGGGCTTATAACTATGGAACGTTTTAGCTGAGGAATAAAGGGCTTAGGAGCAGCGGAAGTGCAGTTGCAAAGTGACTTGATTTAGTAGAAAAGGGGAGTGCGAAGCACTCCCCAGTTATATACAAAAGGAAGCTCCCTGTGTGTGAGGAGAGCACATGATCTAAGGCCCCTGCGCGCCTGAGCGCTAAGAACTGCCGCTGCAGTTTAACAATAACTTACTTATGTCTTTAAGAAAAAGGTCATCTTATAATACCTTTAGCTAGATAATATCGTTACAGATTAAGATAAATTAATTATATTAAAGTTTTAATAAAGGTTAATGTAGAGAATAGGTATGAAAAGTAAACTTTTAATAACTTTCTACCTATAGATAGATAGCTAAACGGATTAAGTTAATTAGATACTTATAACGTATCTTTAAGCTTATATTAACTTTAAATAAAATAATTAACTTAAACTGTTACTAACAGTATAAATAACTTATAATATAACGTTAGTTAAGTTAATAAGTATATCGTTATTCTTTACAAATTACGAAAAAGAGCTTAAACTCTATTATAGCCTGCTAACTAACACCCCTTAGGTTACAGTTTATATAAACTAGATATAAAAGTTAGATAAACACTTATAAGCTAAACTTAAGTTCACATATAAGCGAATAAAGAGATTTACTAATAAACACTAAACTAAGTAACTAACACTTAAGGAAGGACTTTACTATAATAATAAATAAGTTAAAGGACTAACTTTTTAGGAGGGGGACTATATTTACCTTTTTTCACAAAGCCTACATTTAAAATAGCTTAGTAAAAAGCTTGACTTTAAAAGATACAAACTGTTCTAGATTAAGAAAAAGTCATTACCTCTAATTATAAATTTAACTTATTTACTAATATAAATGTACAGATTATGGTTTTTCACATCTCACTTTTAAAACCTACTTTAAAAGGAGTTCTTTTAGAAAAGAAGATCGAGATCGACGCCGATAAAGATAAGTACAACGTTAAGGAAGTTATAAATTTACAAAAGGGAAAGAAGACGTTTAAATATCTCGTTAAGTGGCTAAACTAAGCTTTAAAAGTAACTTATAAGAGCCTGTTAAAAATCTTAAGTACTTAGACCTAATTATGGAGTTCTATTAAAAGAATCTAAATTAATTAAAATTGACGATAAGAATTAAAAATAATATAAGATATAATATTTCAACTGTTATATTAAAGAGTGAGATTACCGTAAGCTATAAAGCTTAAGAAGCTGTAGGAAACTCCTTAATAAGTAAAGAAGGATATTTATTAGAACTTTTAACTAAAGTTATAAAGATCTTAAATATAATAAAAAGGCTAAGCCTTTAGAGTTAATAAACTTTATATAAATCGTATATGCAGCAGTATAGAGAATTAAGAAGATGTAGACTGGTAGCTTACGGGATAACTTACCCCCTATAACTGGAAGACTTACACTTCGCTGCAGGTTTAGGGAAGGAGTTAGAGGGTAAAAAGCAGGGCTGTGATTTAGTTTAGTTTAGTTTAGTTTTTAACTGTACTAAACTAAACTAAACTAATACATACTAAACTAAAAAAATCTTAGTTTAGTTTTATACAAAACTAATACTAAACTAAACTAACT
>Ga0247760_1000947_pt1 | contig 29508 bp, 37 predicted proteins | sample UWRJL171409R4_FD_179936 | JGI IMG/M metagenome (GOLD analysis project Ga0247760, IMG submission 179936) | Plant litter microbial communities from Arlington Agricultural Research Station in Wisconsin, United States - UWRJ-L171-409R-4 | ecosystem: Environmental > Terrestrial > Plant litter >... | reverse complement strand
TCCCCTAACACCCCTACAATTTTGGGGGGGGGGGGGTTCTGCCTTTCACTTGAAAATGCGAATAGGTCTACGGTAGAAATGGGATCCCCCCTCATTCTCGGTGTATTTTTTCCTTTTTGTTTTCTTCTCACCGCACCTTCCTCCGAGGTTATCAAGTCACACGAAATGCTGCCGTCCTTGCCAGCCCCGCGCCATATAGGTAGGTACGAAACTTAAACGTTTGAACTTCGACCTTATTCAGAGTTCAGAATACACCCACAACCCCATCTGACCGTCTTTCCTCTAACATCTTCTTCTCCTCTAGGCAAGAACACCAACACTTCGCAAAAAAAATTGCCACTGTCGATTACCACTAAGAATTCTGTCCCAGCTTTCACCATGACTTCCCAGACCCCATCTGGGAAGTCCGCCGGAAAGATAAGGGAACATTATAGCCGCAATCCACTCGCCAAAGCCGAGAACGATATGCAAGAGCTTAGCCTCCTCTTCTCTACATGAGGATGATTAAAGTCTCCGGTGGATCTGTCCTCAAGAATTCCCCGTTCATGATGCCCAGAACATATGCCTGACCCAGGAGCTTGAAGCCGCCCTTCCACGGCCGCAGAACATACGGCACATCGACATCGGGGAATATGACCACTTTGTCGCCCTCACCACTCTGCTGCGGCCCTATCCCAACATACCCCGTGTCGATACTTATCGGGGAGTATGTCTGTATCCATTTGATGAGAAGAGCCCTGTGAGGAATGCATTTATTTGGGTGTGGAGTCTTGTTTTTCAGCGCCAGGAATTGCTCTTTGTAGCTTTGCATGTTTTCTCGCCAGACTTCCGTGGTCGAAGGGCTTGGATTGGGAAATGGCTCGTCTGGCTGCAGACTGAAGAGCCACCAGAGCGGTTTGCCGTGCAGCATGGACTCCAGGTCGTTCTCTTGGTTGAAGAAGGATTCGACTTCTTTTATAATGGCATGTCCCATCGCCAGCTGTGCCGTCTCGTAGTCCTCCATGTCCTCGGACCAAGTCCGGATGGAGAGATCGCAAACTCGCTTGACCTCGCCGATGATTCGACAAGGAACACGCAGGATATCGCTGAATGGCAGCTTAAGATTCGAAGATCCAAAGTCCGAAGCTTCGACTTTGTGTTTGTACCCGCTGGATGCTTGATATTGCTTGAATAGGATCTCGCTGCGGCCTTCGTGGATGAGGAATAACGGGCCCTGAGCTCCTGGATAGGAGAAAAGAGCGTCTGAGATATTCATCCACGAAGGCCAATAAGGGCTGAGTGCCGTATACTTAGTCTCGTCGGGCAGAGTCTCTGGATCCATAGGATAGTAGAACCATAGCCCTTCTTGTAAATGCTTCAAGCCATGGCGGATAAGTGTCATTCTCATGACCTCCATACCCAGTTGACCTATTGACTTGCTGTAGCTCATCAGATCTCTCAGCTCGCTCGTATCGCCGGTTGCAATGTTCATCAGCCCGTAGACTTTGTCCAGATTTTTGGTGCTTTGCAGCTGCCAGCACTGGCGCAGCATAACATGAATAGTGTCCCACGACTCGACAGACTTGACATCCGAGAATCTTTTTTGCCTTGCGTTAGCGATGAAGTGTAGGCTATTCGCAGGATTCGTCAAGCACGTGTGCATCCGGTTGTGTCTCGCAGCGAAATCGTCCACGCCTGGAATGGGGTCTTGTGGGGTGTGTCCTGTTTCAAAAACAAAGTTGCGAACGCTGTGCAGATAGTCTAATCTGGCCGAAGCACTCCCGCACCTGAGCATCACAACGTCGGGCTGAACGAGCTCTTGGACGATCCATATGCGACGCCAAAACGGGCAGCCCATCAGTCGCTCCCACGCGGTGATGATGTCTTCGAAGGCCCTTGCCGCAGGGAGAAACAATTCGTTACGCATCTGAAAGAAGGCTTGCTCGCCAATATGATGGGTCCCTTCCTGGACGTCCGCGAGAGTCTCCCGTGTAAGCATCCCGTGGTCTGCATCGATCGCAAAGGCATCCCGTGTATCATGGTCGCCGGCCAACTTGATTGCGTCCCTGAAGCGCATCACTTGGTTTTGGGCTTCGGGATCGACAACATACCCCTGCGAGCCTGCTTTCTGAAAGAGGTTGAGCGAGTGATTCACGTAGCCTGTCGTCATACTCCGAAATATGCGCACACCCGTCGTATTGAGCAGGTGCATGGCAGCATGCAGTTTGTCGTCGCCCGGCCCAAGCCAGGCGAAGCTGGCCTGGCATTCGCCGTAGATACGCGCCATCAGCTTGACCTGGTTTTCGCGTTCGGCCGTGTTGCTCTGGTTGATGCAAATGCCGTCGGCCCAGAGTGCTTCCAGATTGCTCTCGTGCTCGAGCTGGCTCAGTGCTTCTCCGAGAGCAGGTGTTATGTGCACTAGGGCGCCATTCACCGAGATGGGCCATGTGAACTCGGGCTTGCCCCAGACGTATGATAGGCAATGGTATGCAGGTTTTTTATCCAGCGATACCGTGCATAGGGATAGATTGAGACGATGTGGTTCTTCTGGACGCCGCTGCTTGAATTTGATGATCCTGATCTGATTCCTTTTCGCCTTCAAAGGTTTGTAACTCAGCCCCTTTCCAGACACAGGCTTGCTTTCCTCGTTCCCCATGGTTAGCGTGGGATGAAAGCGTCAATGACAGAGGAGGACCGCTTCCTGGAAAATCACAGGGATGACAACAAGTCTAACAAAACCAACACAGAACAAGCACCTCATTAATGCCCAGAATATACGGATTACTGCCGACTGAAAGACGGTTGTAAGGATGCTTGATCGAACCAAGGCTATGCGGCTGCCTGAAACTGGTTTTGGCCCAGTGGCCAACAGACGAAAGTACAAATTGCTGCCCGAGGTGCCAACCTGCTCAACATCACGAAGACAGTGGCGCGCCACCAACTGCTAGTTGCCCTTTCCAGCTTCAGCACTGTCCAAAAGACACACCACAGGTACACACATGAAACGCGCAAAACCTGGTTCCCCAAACCGCCCCTCACCCCCTTTCCAACCGCTGCGCCACCGTGACGGATAAAGAACTCAGGATCGTCACACTTCCCGTGCCCTCCTCGGCAGTCAGAACCAAACTCGAATCCAGGAACCACACGCAGCCCGCCGCTTTGCAGCATGCGGGAAGGAATGAGGCAGTAGGTCGATCTGGGGATCATCGGCTGGTAACGAGGCGAAGTAAAAAGTTCGGACGACGAACATACATGTTGGTGATAAGGCCCCATCCATGTTTTTCCGGTAGACGACGACGACGACGACGACACAACAAACACCAAATCCAAATCGCTGGGAAGGAAAAAGACCCTCTCTGCAAAAGGCGCCCTAACTTTGACCCCTCTCTGCGAAATGCGCCTGCAATGCGGTGATGACATACCTCGAAGCCTTCCGCCAAGATGCGTTTGAACGCTCTGAAGCGCGGGGTCCAAACCGCCAAACCGCCAAGAAGGACACTGACGGCAACGCTGACAATGATACTTCGTCCCGACCGTGACGACACACGTTGCCCTGCCCTCTCTCCCTCCCTCCGGTTCTTGAAACAGCGAACGACGCCTCTATAAAAGTGCTTGTTGAAAGAAATCCCCTCGAAATTCTCCCGCACAGAGTGCATCTGGTGCCTGGCGGAGCAAGCCGATCTTTTCTTGGCGGCGCTGATAAGATGCACCACGCGTTTCAGGATGAACCGGGGGGTTTTGGGGTTCCAAGGCACGGCAGGGACCGTCACAGCGGGCGGTCGAAACAAGTTCGTTCAAGGGTTTCTCATGAGGCCTCGCTAAGCCACAGTGGGCGTAATGTCCTTGAACATGCAATTCCTTGATCGGCAAAACGACTTCATTTTGGGCACCGAGAGTAGAAAGTGTGGGGGGCCGAGCCTCGAAATTACCATCAAGATTGCCTATCTGGTGACTGCCGATACCCAGGCTCACCAAGACCAGCGAGACGAGGCACAAAGATATCGGAGTCAACGCACTAGCTTTAGCCAAATTCTATCCCGAATTATCCAGAAGCACTTGATGTCTCCAATTGTAAATACAGCTGTGTCTGAACCCCCCAGTTGACTTACAGCGCAGAGCCCGACCCAAACCCGAGATACCCGAGGAAGTTGTGGGCTGCCCGATCCCAGCACTTGGGTCGTTCTGTAATCCACCTCTTCAGCCACACAGACCTGAGACCAATACAGCATCGCACAATCAGTTCCTCTGCACATTCAAGTCCTCCGATAGCCAAGCTTCTGACCCCAAGGTGGAATCCAGATTCTTCCCTGGCTGCTGAGCACCACGGCTAGAAGAAATACCGTAATCGACCTTCGCAAGATAGTGGAGCTCTAGAAAGTTGACAAACAAGGCATCAAAGGCCAAACTTGGTATGTAGAAATGAGTAAAAGAGAGAACAGCGCAAGCGGCGGCGGTTTCAGGGACGGTGATCCGTATCCGTATATATCACCATCCCTACACACAAAGAGTACGCCAGCGAGGTTCGTCGTGTGATCGACCTGGTGACAAGATTGTACACATCCCCCAACGCCGAGTATGCTGATATAAGAGTAAAATACAGGCGAGTCGTTTTCCGTCATCAATAGGGGGATGTCGATCATGCATTGGTGACCTAAAATCCTGTTAGCATTGCAAAGCGAATATGCAGAATTAGAAACATACGCGAAGAATCTTCCGGGAGTAGTCGTGGTTGTCGGCGATGCTGCCATCGCTCATCCTCCGTTGAGCCATTACTGGGTCAAGACGTGCATCTGTGATAGACCCGCCACTGCTACCGGTCTTGCCACTGATGAATGAGTTGACGGCAGCATTCCGGTGATGTTCTTCCTCAATCTCTCTGTTTCTCTTTCGGCGCATGTAGAAGAACATGCCCATGATGGCTCCTGCGACAACAAGCACACCAACGACGACTCCGCCGGCGATTGCTCCAACATTGGGTCCGCCGCTTGACGGCTCGGAAGTCGGCTTTTCAGTGACGATCACAGCGGGGGCAAGGATAGTTGTCGTCGAAGACGTCTTGCTGTTCCCTCCAGACCCCCCTTTATTGATAGAGTCTTCGCCCATCGTGTCTACGACCACAGAGAACCCGGTGTTGTAGATTGTCCATGTGCCAGCGCCGCCACCTAGCAACGAGTCAGTATGGAGCGAACTTGTTGACATTCACCAAGCAAAACTTACAGGCCTGAAGATCGAATCCAGCGCAGCCGATGTTGCACTTCTTATCTTCCACCAACGCGGACTTCGCGGGGTATTTGTGACCGCAGAAGCACTGATTTCCTCCGGTGGTTCCGGCAACCTCGAATCCCATTTTGAAGCAGATGTCCTGCGCGCACGCGCTCTCGCTATTGAACTTGGGTGTCGAGTTTAACTTCAGGTCGCCGGGGTCGTCGAAGCAGCCCTGAACTGTGATGACATTGAGCGTTGGTGCCGCCGAGGGCTTTTGTACTCCTTTGGATGTCGCCGACGGTGCTGCGGCCTTCGTCGCCTGGCCCATGACAGTCGCAGCGCCGAGGACGGCCGCCGCCAGTAATTGTGTCAACTTCATTGTGAGTGGTTGTGGTATAATGATGCTCGGTCGACGTTTGGTTTCGGTCGTGGCGAATGGATTCTCGGTCGGGTGGACGAGGATCTCGAGCGGATGAGAGGTCTTTGGTACCAAAGACTAGCAAGACCTTCCAATGGGCCTTGTAGTCGACGGTGAATAGGAAGGGATGATCCCAAGAATTCGAACAGAATATTGATATGAGCGAGTGTGGTTGAGTTGTGGATTCGGCCGGTGTATCGGTCCCGTCTCCCTTGGCGTTGCTTGGTGGACGGGTCACAGTCGAGATAACATCGTCCTTCGCAGCGAGCTGGAGGGCAGGGATGGAAAGCCGGAATGGAGGCAGAGGTCGTCCTCTTCTCCTCGATTAAAGGGCCGGTGGGGTGACGATGGAGAGGCGAACACGCGACAGAGGAAAACGAGTGACTGGGCGTGCGAAGGAGAGTGATTTTGTTGCAGAGATGGAAACGAAGCAAGAGGAGAGGGCAGCAACGGCGGCAGCACCATCGAAGGAGCCACAGTTTGCAGGCCGTGCGTCTCGTGTGCGCGTCCAAAGGGGAAGCGAGCGGGAAATTGCAATGGAGACCTCGGGATGGATGCAGGGACGGTTCGCTGGTTGTGATTCTGAGGACCCCTGTCGACCCAGACATGCCCAGCCAGTCCTGGAGCAGCAGGCGGGGGCCCCTGGTTGCTCCTCTCCGACCCCCAAGAGCCGCCCACTTTAGGCTTAGCCGGGTGGATCTCTGATTGGTCTGAGGGCCAATCGACTCGTTTATCCGTGAAAAACGGGAGTTTCACGGCCCGTCATTGGCTGCAGCCAGCGCGCCGAAGCTCGTGAGCGATGAGGCCGGGAAAATCTGTCCAGGCACAGATTTCAGGGGTTCCGTCATTCCGCCGATCGCCTGAGGGATCAGCACAATCTGCATACGCAGCACAACAGCACAACAGCACTTGGAAAACAGTGCATTGCACGTGTTGCTCCATCCCGCTTGTTGAGCTGTGTTAAAGCACCCACACAATTGCTGTCTGATGGCTAGCAGGATCCATCTGGAACTTGGTTTCGACCTTCACCTCGGTGATGTCGGGCGTGCCAGACACCAGATGACCCGACGCATTCACGCCCATCTCGTCTCCACCAGCATTGCACTCCTACTTCTACTCTCCTGGCAGCAAGGAAGGTAAATTTTCGGATGACACGACGGGACACGCTCCATCTCGTGTTGCCGGCGGCCTGCAGCAGCCGTTGCGTCCTGGACTCCTTCCAACAAGGGCGTTTGTTGATGTGATGCGGTGGGACGGCTGGAACACAGCCCTCTCTCCCTTGGCATCCGGCCTTGCGTGAACCCGCAATCAACTCAGTTGATCCCCGGTCAGCTGAACGAGAACGGGGTTCGCGGCCGGACGCCACGAGACCTGAAACGAAAAGCGCGGCATTCCGTCGGTGAGGCGAACGGCATCAAAATCTCAGCGCTGACATTGACTCTCTTATTTACGGATACGCTCATGAGTTTGCTATCTGGTCCCCAGCTCGAGGCCTCCAGCATCTGGCAACATAACACTGCGATGCGAATTCGCACTCTACCGCTGTCCTAATCATTATTCCTGCCACGCAAGCCTGGACGCAAACGTGATTTTGTCGGGCGCCGAGTCTGGAATACGAACTCGCCCCACTACGGAACGCCAACAAAACGCCCACATCGCCCAGCCTCCGGCGTGCGGGGTGGCTGCAGTAGGGGACGTCTGGACGCTAAAATCGGGATCATTGGCATCCGTCACGCTTGGGTTTGACAGCCACATCTAAAACAATGTAGATGCGCATCGACATTCCAACAGTCGTCGAGCTCAGCTGAAGCTCAAGACTTAATTCGTGCTCGGCGGCACATCGACCACTAGATCTCAAAAGGTCTTCGATCCGTCGTTGTTGTTATGTGGTGGGACGAGCCAATCAGCAGCCGCTTTGAGCCACACGCTGCAGCCAGCGGTGCCAAAGACACGGCGATCTTCCTTTTCTGGAGCGCCTGGTGCCACATGATGCACACTCGCGCGCGTCAATATCGCGCTGACCTCCCTCTTTGCACGACCGCACCCAATTGATACCATCCACAGGTCCCGTCTACCATCCGAGATACTAACCGCGTATTAACGCACCCTTCAATCGTTCCTGCAAGCGTTGACTCTGCTACCATTTGAAGCGGATACTCACCGCGCTTCCCTCTCCTTCGAGCGCTTCCGGCGCCTCCGGTCCCCGCCCACGTTGCTGTGGGGTGGGTTTCGAGGTCACGGCACCGACCGACCGATTGTGCCGATTGCCGGCAGTCCCCATGACGGCGAATTTGGCTGCCACTTTCCATCAGACACTCTAGCCAAAGCTTGTTGATTATTTCGACATTTTCCCTTGCTTCCCGCAGCATTGGCTCCCGCCTGTCAATCGTCCAACTCGATCTGTGCGCAGAAAGAATAATTGAAGTGAAGGCGTCCCGGAATTAGACCGTGCATTCCAGTTATTGCTGTGCCATAAGGGTTGCGGGCTGTCATCTTGGATAAAATGTTCCCGGCCCCTGCAATAATTAAGTTCTGTCAACCTTCGCCGCTCGCGCAGCTGGTGGCGAACGCCTGGCCCATGGTTGACATTGGCACTAGACATATGACTGCCACGACTGACAGGAATGACTGCAGAGGTACCTATTGACCGCTCTTCGCTCGCAGGTTGTATTTCCTCAGCTGTAGGCTCGCAATGTCCCGTTCTGCTGTTACCTGCCAAGTGTTGAGTCCGAATATGTCACGGGAAGGTTTGGACCCCGAAGCTGCGGACCTACCCTGAGCTAAACTTGGCTTTGCTGTGACATCAGTATATAGGTCTTCTGTGGCCTGCCTTCCATTCCTCAGAAGAACTACAACCGAGTTGCTTCAGGTTCTTTCGGCTGCTCCAAACTTCCGCTGGCCAAGGTCACGGCTCCCTTCCTAATGCTGCTCAAGAAAGCGTACATTCGTGTTATATGAAAAAAGACCATCCCAACTTCAATACGAAATACGCAGCCGCTAGGACGCTCAACAGATTTATCAGTAGGTATCAACAACGGATCAACAACCAAGACAGTTCAAAGCTTCCGAAGTTATGTCAGCCATAGTTCTTTCTTTCATAACCATCTACCGACATCTTGATACATTATATTCCCAGTATAGCTCTCGCTCATAAGGCCTGACACATTAGGTACATCCCCTCTGAACTTGTATCAATCACACAATGCCTCGTCCAGAATCACCCCAGTGCCCCCCTGCCATGACACGTAATCACCTAGCCTAACTATCACCAAAGACATCCATCTCCACACACTCCATCCTATGCTTCTTCCAGTCCTTCTTCTGGCACTCGGCCGAGCAATACTTGACCGCCAAGCACCTCGCACACTTCTTCAGCGGCCCCCCATTCGGCTTCGCGTCCGCCCTCCCACAGGCCCGACACGCCTCATTAGCAGCGCCCAAGCCCGCAGCACTCGCACTCGCACTACCACTTCCACCCACGCCCGCACCATCCATCACCTTTGTCAAGTCCGGATGAACAACATCCTCCACAAACGGCGACGCAAAGGCCAAACTAATCGCCACCCGCGTGGCAAATGTAGAAGCCTGGTCCCACTCCGGCAAGGCAAGGAAGCCCTCGGGGAACTTTCCCCTTCCGCAGCTACAAAGGACTTGTTTCCCGTCCTCCAAGCTGACGGGTATTTTCCCCAATTTCTTATACTCGCACGTGCTCAGATCATGCGTCCAGGTACGACACCGCTCCGCAAAAGCCGGCAGGACTTTCTTCCACAGCTGTAGTTCCGCGTCGTCGACGGTGACGTTGACGATTTCGAGTGTCCGTAAGATGAGCAGGAAATCATCCATCTTATGGCCTTCGATTATCTCCCGCGTGAACGGGATGGCCGCCGCGTCGAGGACGACACCGGCGCCGACTCCGTCGAGGCGCATGGCGCTGACGGCGATGAGCATGTGGATTCCGTCGCTGGGGCGGGCGATGGCAAAGAGGCCGGACTGGCCGCCTTGGAGGCCCGAGGTGAGCATCATCATGGTGAAGAGGGACTCTTTGAAGTTGAGCCGGGGGGATGTGCTGAGGCCGTTTTCGGTCTCGGCTTGGGCTTGTTGTCGGAGGCGGAGCTCGCGAGTTGAGAACATGAACGTGCTGAAGAGGGTGAGAAAGCGGATGCGCTCCTTATCGTCCATGGCTATGATGGGGAGGGTGTCGAGACTCAGGTGCGGGATGTTTAGGGTGGTGGGTAAGGAGGATGGTTGGGAGAGAACGGTGGGGAAGATGTAATCTTCGAGGGCGGGTGAGGCCAGAGGTGAGGCGACTTGTGCGATGACCTCGACATAACATGACTTGCGAGCGATGCGTGTCTTGGCGCTTTCCTTATTGACTGGGACGGAGAAGGTCAGAGGTAGGACGAGCGCCCGTTTCCCAAAGACAATATCGATGGTAAAGGGGGAAGACTGCTGAAGCTCGATCGGGACCTTATCGGCCAGAAGTTTCTTGCCTTTTTCTGTGCTGATATCGACATGTCCAGTAATAGTCTTCACGTCTCCCGATTTGCCGTCAATGTCGACTGTAAATGCTGCTTCGGTACCCTCACTACCACTGCCAATCTTGAGATCCCCGAGACTCAGCACGGGAGACAGGGCACCGCCAAGTACTGGGTGGCCGGTCTGTTCGGGCCGAAACTTTGAAATGTAGACATGCTCCTCGTCAACAATAGGAGTTCGGAAGATGGCCATCCGTTCATCGAGCGCTTCTCTCAGCTGGGCAATGAACTGAGGCGAGGAGGCTCCGATATCAAGGGCTACCGACGTCGTTGGGATGTCGAATTGAAGCACCGCTGCAGAGACAGAAAATGATGCGATCATTGGAGAGTCTCCTGCCCACCCTTTCTGATCTTCTTCAACAACCAAAGCGAAATCGTCGGATTCCCGGGAGCCCTTTGTCGTTAGGGTGCCAAAGGAGACCTGGACGTCCGCGAAAAGGTTACGGTAACCGCCATTGTTTCCTCCTGTACACCGAACGCTCCCTTCGAAGACGAGAGGTGTCCATTGTCCGTGGGCGAGGCGGTGTAATTTCTGCCATCGAGCGCGAGGAATTACCAGCGTTATAGCAACCGCCAAAGGGACCTCCTTCCATCTGCAAAAGCTCACCAGAGAGTTGCGGCGTGGGGTGTCGTTTTCGATGGACGGGTCAGTGTAGATCTTGGAGTGGGACAGCTCAAGACAGAAAGCCTGAAGGTGGTTGCTGCTCAGCGCCAATGTGAGATCGTCATTAATCCTGAACGCCAGCAAGCGGCCAACTTCTTCAGCGTTGGTCCGCACGCTTTTGCAGACCGCCTTGACAAATGCGGCAAATGATCCCCGATGGGATTTAGGAAACGGATAGCGTTTGGCCGGTGATGAGAGAAAAGTTTGCAGGTTCTCATCCTCGAACATTGTCAAATACACCTGATACGCGTGGTCGGCCACATCCTTGGCAGTTAGAGACAGCCTCAGGGCCGGCAACTCTCTCCCCGTCAGATATCTGTCAAGTTTCCACGCCAAACGAGCCTGAACTTTCACGCCTCCTCTGCTGGACCAGTCAAGCATTGCTGCCATGACCTCATCACTAACCGAGACAGCCTTGGCGTTCGTCCAGTACTCAATAGGCGCGAGACCGAGGAGGAGAGCCACAGTCGTAGTGTGGCCACAGAGGAGTGTCTCAAACTTGGTCTTGTTACCGATCGACTCGTCTCGTGCCATAAGTTCCGTGTAGACAGCAGACCACGGCCTGTCTTTCAGCAAAGGCCCAGCTGATACCAAGAGATGCAACGCGCCGTTATAGTCGGAGATGTTCGATGTGTCAATGACGTCAAACTTCCTCGGAGCTTTCCCATCTTTCCCATATTCGGCGTTTTCGAGTTTCAAAACCTGAAAGCTAGACTCCCGCTGATACCAGTTGGCGCACGTCTCGCCTGTCTCAGCATTGTGCTGAAGCGTCTGACAGAGCGAGTAGCAATCCGCCACAGCAAATCGAACAACCATCCGAGATGCCGCCTGCTTGAACGAGCTCGTCCACTCCTTAAACAGAAGCTGTGCCGTCTTGAAGACCCCGAGCTCCTCTGTTTGATTTTCCAGCCTGAGCGGCGACAGCTCTGTCAGCTTGGCGTGCGCAGGTGCCAAGTGGAAGCTCAGCGTAGGATCGGCAAATGCCAGCGGCCGACTGCTCGACATCGCCACCGCAAACATCGGATTTGGAAAGATCTCGCCCGCAGAAGGTCTAGGATCCGATCTTCCTGTGCGCCAATAACCCTCAGTCGCCTGGCCGAGCTTCCCAAACATTGTCGAAAATAGCGGGGCTCCGGCCCGCGCGCTGGTATAGCTGAAGTTTGCCTTTCCCCAGACCTCATCCTTATACTCCTGCGATGCCTTCCTGTTGCTCTCGAACCGCGCCTTGTACCCCGGATCCTGCTTCGCCTTAGCAGACGCCACCAGCTGACGCCAAACATCGTGGACGAGCCCGAAGGTATACTGGTCACAGAAGCGGAGCGTGGCGCCATAAACGCTGTCATTCCACTCCCCCAGACTTCCCGACACGCCAAGCAGCTTCTCCGCCTGTTTCGCCAGCAGCGTCATATCCTCGTCACCGAGATACAGATCATAATAAATCCTCCAGATTTGCTCCGAATCGACACCCTCACCCCCATGCCCGTCAAGAACAAGACTCAGCATCAACACATTCCTTGCTAAAAACCCATATCAGCAAAACCCCCAAACCCCCAACCCCACATCAAACACAAAGCACTTACCAACAATCTTCTCCTCAATATCACAAGCCGTAACATCCACCCTCCTCCGCGGCGGCAATCCCCGCTCCGCATAGCATGTATAGAGCACGTGTCTCACATCCCCACACCCGAGCAGCAACACATCTGCATCGGCGCCCTGGGGCATCGACTCGGTCAGGCTGACGGCGGGAGTATTGCCAAAGGCGTAAAACGGTCTGACCGTGGCGTGCGTTGAGGGGGTGAACATGCTGAGACTGGTTGGGCGTAGATGAGGAGATTAAAAGAGGGAATTTACGGGTGCAGCTACGACGGAGGGATGCAGATGCTGCTGCAATAGGTAGGTACGCTGCGCTGTGCTGTGCTGATGGATGTCTGGGGTTGTTGGGTTGGCGGGGCTTCACCGCTGAGGTGGAGTGGAGTCTCAGTGCGAGTACAGTCTCCGCACATGGGATGTCAACTCGGCCTTGGACGAACAGCGGGCACCGGAAGCAGCTTCAGGCGGGCACAATGCGAGAAGAAGGCTATCAGTTATGGCTACCTAGCTAGGTAATGCACATTGTTCAGAGTCACGTCTTTCACTCAATCAGGAATCCAACAAATTGCAAAAAACACCAATCATTTCGTAAACGTCTCCAGCTATATGGATCGCTGAATCAGAGGAGCACGCGCAAAATCGCGAACCAGAAACCACCCCTCGCCCTGTCAAACCCTCCTTTCCAACAAAGCTCCCCCAAAAAGATACCCATACAAATTCCCCATCCTATTTTACATGACACGATCATCATTGATCAATGAAGCGACGAACGCATAAGATTACAGGATTGCCCTCCAACCGCGATGCGATGCGATGCGGCGGCGGAGTCAGCGGCAAGGTTGTCATAATCTTCGTGAGTACCGTTATTCCCCAGAAATTAAGCCTCTCCCTTCCTTCCACCCGTCTTTTTGACCTCATTCTCTTCACATGGTTGCTGCTGCTCGCGGCGTGGCGAACCAAAGAGGATGTGCAATTGTCCGAGAAAATGACGCGTGATGATGAAGATCGGAGAAAATGTCGCATGTGCTTTCTGAATGAACAAAAGACGCAAAAACGCAGCAAGGGGGTGATACGGGTTAGGGATAAGAAATCCCACTCTCGTCCCAATGGAAACAGCGCACACAAGCCAGGGCCAAAGGCCATCATTAATCCCATCCCGTCTATACCATCCCGTCCTCGGAATAAAACACCCGCCCATCATGACACACATCACCTCGACAGACACCTCAAATTGTTTTACGAGCTGCCGAAGAAGACATCGCCATTCGTAAACAGATTTACCGCTGCGTCATACTCCTCGAGGTCATCGAACTTGCCCATGCCGCTGTGGTCTAGCTGCACCAGGCCGTCCTCGTCGGTAGTAAACTGCAGCAGCGACATGTCGCTGTCGTCCATTGAGCCGAGCATCCCGGCGCCGCCAGCATTGCTGATAAGCGGTCCACAGCCGGCGACCGAGGCCGCTGCGTGAGCCGCCATGGTTGTACCCAGGCCAATGCTGCTCGCCTCCGAGAGCCCGCTGCTGTTGGGGTCGCTGAGATCAAAATAGCGAGCGCTGTGGCCTGTCGGTGGCGGCGACGAGCTGGCAGAGAGCTCGGGTGGTGTTCCAGGAACGTGGGTGTAGTGGCTGGCGACGCTCTTGGCGGGCGAGGAAGGGTTGTTGTGATTGCTGTGCTGGGTCGAGGTTGGCAGTTTGTACTCAGCGAGGAGATCGCTAGTGTTGTTTGTGGGCGCTGTATGAGAGGCGTGTGATGCCTGGCTGTAGTTGCTCATGGCTGACGGCGACACCGCAAGATGCACAGGCGAGGTGATGTCGACCAACTCGCGCCCGTTTCCGGGGCCTGGCATGGGCGCCGACGAGACGGCGAGGTTGGTTGGGTTCATCGTCGCGGTGGTGGTTGGCAGGTCGCCCATGGCGACGTCCATGATGTCAGGGAAGTGGTCGTTTTCATCGTCCATCAGCCCATCAAAGCCATTGTTGCATGGGGAGTTGACAGCTGAGCTATCCGAGTAGCCCGAGAAGCTGCTGACCGAACTGGAAGATGTGTGCTTGTTCTTGCGGCGAGTGCGGTCGCTCTTCTCGCGCCGCTCATCCAGGTCAGGCCGGTTCTTGCGCGGCCGGCCACGCTTGACTACCTTGCGCACGATGCCATCAAAGGCACCGATGCACATACCACGCTGTCGGTGGCGTGTCAGGGCGTCGTGGCGGGCAAAGCTGTTGCCGCACTCGCAAGGGTACGGCTTGATACCCGTGTGGATCTTGGCGTGTCGCTTGAGGTCGTGTTGCCGGACGAAGCACTTGTGGCAGGATGGGCATTGGTACTGGCGGTCGTTGAGGTGGGTTTGCACGTGGCTCTTGATGTTCTCCTTGCGGCCGAACCGCTTATGGCACTTTTCGTACGTGCATATCCACTTGCCATCTGTGGCGTCGGGGCCTTCGATGTAAGCTGCGATGTCATCAATCGTGACGCCTGTGTCCGTCTTTGTCTCGTCGATGTTGATGCTCGCAATGCTCGCGGCACTGGCAATGGAGGCCAGCGACTCAGTGCGACGATGGGGAGATCCGCGTCGTGAGGGGCAAGCCGAGGAAGCATGTCCCTGCTGTGGCACCATTGTGTTCTGCGAGTCGAAATCGCTGGACGGGTGGAAGTCTGGTTTGTGGTCGAAGACACCATGCCCAAAGGCGGCCATGTGCGGTGTCATGGGAGAGGGGTCGGAGGACATGTCGGAGTGGAAACCGTTGGGAAGCCCGTCGAAGCCTTTGTTTTCGATCTTGACAAACTCGGCGTTGACGTTGGCCATGCTCATGAAGCCGGGGGTGCCGAGACCCTGCTCTGTGAAGCTCATCGGCATCGTGTTGGCACGCGGTGGTGTTTGCACCATAGCCTCGGCTTGCTGACGCATATCCTGGAAAATGCCCGAGTTGCGGTTGGATCTGCTTCCTCGCATTGGCTTGATCGTCTCTTCCATGGACTCGTCATAATCGTCCGAGAACCTATTTGGTCGCTGCTGCTGCTGCTGCTGCTGCTGGGGCTCGTGCTTTACCATCCGATCATGGGGAGTCTCCATAGGTGTTGGGGGGAACGCTGCGTCTTCATCGTTAGGGCTGGTATTCTTCTTTGTCAATCCGTGGGGAACTTACCGTTAACATTCTGTGCTGGTGGTGTGGTTGGTCTCTGTCCATTGGTATTGACCATGGCCTCGAACTTGGCAACCTTGTCGAGGATCCCGTTGCTTATTCGCCTGGACGTCCGGCGGGCGTGTGTGCTTGCTGTCTCGCCCTCCGAAATCCACCCCTGCCCGGAGCCGGCCGGGCTGGGTTCTGGGAACGTCATAAATGTGGGTGTCGACAAGGCGCTGTCGGGACCAAAGATGTCAAACTCATGGCTCGGCGCCATGCCGTTGTTGGTAAAATTCGCCTGGTTCTTCTTCATCATGGCCGTCATGGACATATAGGCATCCAAGTTGATGCCACTCATGTCGGCCATCTGGCCCTGGGCGGAGAGCGCATCCATGAAGTGCGTGTTGTGTGGTGTCCCGCCAGGGGTGAGTAGGAAGGCGTCGTTCGCGTGTTGCTGCGCCTGTTGATGTTGATGTTGCTGTTGCTGTTGGAGATGGTGTTGTTGTTGGTGATGTTGCTGCTGCTGCGGCGGCGGCGCGATGTCGCCGTAGCTGGGATGCCCGTGGCCTGGGCGGGCTATGCGTTGCTGCTGCGCTTCTCGCAGTACATGCTGTGGTGTCGTTGCTGGTCCTGGGTTAGTGATCGAAGTACTTACCGTGGTGTAATCCTGCCGGATGGTTGTCGTTGGTGTCGTTGGTGAAAATTGCGAGCGGCGCGTGTCCAGGCTGAGGCCTCGTCGGTGGGACATGTGCGATCGTTGTTGGAAGTTGGGCAGGGGGGCGATCTTCACGGCCTCGAAGGCCGACGGCGTTGAATTTTGGCGGCGGTGTTGCCGTTGGCGCGCCTGAAGACCGCTCGCTGTTGGTGGATTGGACAGCATTGTGAATGTGAGTGGAGTTCGGAAAGGGGTTGTCGTTGTCGTCGATGTCGATATTGCCGCACTCTACTCAGAGTGCTGGTCGATGTGGTTCCGAGACTGCGCAATGTGCGGTCAGCTTCACCTCTTGTCCCGGCTTTTGTTTCTCCGAGGTCAATTGAGAATGGAGGATGGGCAGTGATGGGATGGAATCAGGTGCGCACCTCACGCAGCGCAAGCCAAGCGGCCGGGCGGTTAGATGCTCGTGGTTGTGCTCAGTCGGTGTCGACTTCGCGAGCGGTTATGGTCGTGTGTTTGCGCCTTCTTCAGGCGGGGAGATAGTGATGGAGTGCTTCTCTGCGGTCGGCCGAGTGAGGGCGGTTGGCAGTTATCGTCGCAGGAGGCGGGGAGGTGGTTAGAGAGGTTTGTGTAGCACGATCAGTGGCTCTGGCTCAGGATCAGAATCGGGAATTCCAAGGCCAAGCAGGTGTGGTGATTTTGCAATCGCAAGAGTGGAGGAGGGATGGGTCGCTGGGCAGCAGCAGCAGGAGATGCAGAAGTATGGGTACTGGAAATGGGTGGTTGCTCTGCTGCTGGGGACATCTAGCCGAGACGGGGGCGTCATGATGGTTGCGATAGACTTTTGTTTTCTTGTCCGGGAGACGGTTGCCACCAGCAACGGCGCTGGGACTGCGAAGGATTGGCGCGCCGCAACGGGAAAAGTGGCCCTCGCCCTCAACCTGCGTTGCCGCCTGCACTCTGGGGACCCGAGCGCCCTCCCGCACCATAAAATCCGAGCTAATGGGACTCGCCAGACGTCACCCAGCAGCGGAGCCGCCGAAGTTTCGAAGCACTCCATTCAGCCTGAGCGCGGCAATCGCCTGCCCTGCGCAACCGAAAACCCGCACCGCTGTTTCTCCCTCGTTTTTGCAACGCTTACCCCAGAGCATCGGGTGCGTGGTGGTCTGCCGTTGTTTTGGGTCCCTCGGCTCCATTCCAAGTCTTAGGACGGCATTGCTATTAATTATCAACCGCCTTCCCCCTTCGACCCGGTCTGTCGGGGCTTCGTTCATGCTCGACTGATTCGACCTAATGCTCCGCCTCGCGACGCTGTTGACGCTCCGACCAGCCAATCTGGATGCTCCGTCGCATCGTCATCATGGCAACCGGCCTGACGAGCCTCTTGCATCCGCTGGCGCTGCTGCTTCTATATCTCGTCCGCTATCGCCTGCCAACGGCGACGACCCAATTCCGCGGCCTCTGTTTACCGCTCCCTCGGCTGTTTCCCTGCCTCTGAGCCTCCTTGGCAGGCGCTTCAACTGCCGTTTGGAGAAGGTTGCGCCCTGCATCGAACTCCGTTTCGACCCTGGCCTAGGTGGGGCTTCTCTGGACACCAAACCCAAAGTTCCCACAACCACGCACGCCCTTCAAAACGAGAAAACTACAAACCTCTCAACAACAACAACCAGGTGTACGCCCGGCTAGCTCAATCGGTAGAGCGTGAGACTCTTAAGATCTGAAATCTCAAGGTTGTGGGTTCGACCCCCACGTCGGGCTCAATTCCCGGCAATTGCCATCCTTTTTTGTCCCCGTATTTTGTTGTTTTTTTAGCGCTTCGTCCACGATCGAGTGGCTAGGTGGATGGCGTGCAAAGTTGCACATGGACAAGTTGATATTAACCCTAGGCCCCGCACCCAAACTGCTGCCATTTCTTGCACAAATCTCTTCCGACTAGACCTCCCCAACTGATGCACTGAATGTTTGTCTTTAATCGAGATTGCGGTGGACTAAAGACTAACCGACAGCGGGTTGCTCTCGTCAGTTGAGATAAGTCGACTTAGCTACTATACTCTATATAGTCTTGTCGGCATCGCTTTATGTTTTTAGCCTTACATATCTCTCTGCCTTCGCACAATCCATGCCACAATCGGCGCATTTCACTTCACGTATCCGGACTATAGTGTTTTCATATCTGGAGTACAGCTTACTTATAAAGCAAGCACAGCACTTATACAGGGCCGTTTTACACGCCCCTTAAATTTAGAGGTACCTTTAGTAAATAGCCGAGGCTGATCGAGCAGATCCTTATGAAGACAGCAGCAGCAATGAGTCTCCCGGTTCGAAGATGGTGTGCTTCTTGGTTGCTGCTATCATTCTTCTGTTGTTAAACCTCGTCAAGCCTACTGTAAAATCACTTACCCGCCGCTGCTCCTTTTGGGAGAGCACCTGCCGGAGGGCTTTACGACGGGCGGACATATACCTAGGACGAGGCATGAAGAAAGTTGGCCATGAGAAGCTCAGCTATGGCCAAAAGGTGATGAGGCCAAAGCAACAACCCGACGTAAACTGTCCGGAATGCGCCCTCTTGCCGATATCTGACTTGACGATATTCTTGAACAAGATGTACGCATCGCTTGGTTGTACTGCCGCCAACTTCATTTCCTGCCGTACTCGCGCGTGGCCGAGTTGGCGTGTCGAGTCGCAGCAGCGGAACATTACCGGTCCGACGGTAGCATAACGTTGCGTAGCACGACAATTAAGCACCTTGTACTCAACTCCGCGTCGACATTTGGATCTGCCTCCTCGCTGCCAAGACGATGACCGCGGAGCCCTTGCCGACGGCCAACGCGGCCTGTTGCCAGTCCTGCAGACGCATCTTCACAGGGACCTGGGTCCCATGGCGGGTTCCCGCGTCAGCGGACGGGCGATGGGGGATATATGAGTTCCACCAAACCCTCCAAGACCTGAGAGATTGCGTCTCAACCCACAGCTGCCCGGTTTGCAAGATCGCTCTCGAGCGTGGGGATTGGGGCCGCGCTGATGCCCGTGCGGAGCCGACTTTTGCACACATCCCCAAGGAAAACGTTGTGAGCATCAACATCACCCCGAACGGCGGCACCTCCGACCTCAAGGGGTGCTGCTTCGTAACGCTGATAAGATGTACGTTTTTTCTTCCCGCCCAGCTCGTCCATCTCAGCTGACTTCTTCCCTGGCAGCGCAGCAGTCGCCGCTCGAGTGGCTCAGGCAGCCGCGCATAGGAACAAGCACGCGCTCCGTTGCTAGCCACAGCTTTATCAAAGCCAAGCTCCGCAGCTGCATCGCAAACCACACCCTGTGCGCCGCGGCCGACAGCGGCTTCCTCCCAACTCGTATGCTCTCGGTTCCGCAAGCCGAAGGCGGGTCAGCAGCGGCGGCCATTCGGCTCGTCAACGGCCGCAATGTGACGGGCAAGTATGCAACGCTGAGTCACTGCTGGGGGCAAGCGCCTATTTGCCGGCTCCTGACCGCCAACCAGGCCGACTTCGAACGCGGCGTCCTCCTCACGACGCTCCCGACCACGTTTCGCCAAGCCATCGGCGTCGTGCGCTTCCTGGGCATCCCCTACATATGGATCGACTCCCTCTGCATTGTCCAGGACTCGGCCGCGGACTGGGAGGTGGAGTCTGCAGCTATGGCGAAGGTATACGGCCATGCGCTTGTCAATATTGCCGCGGCGTCGTCGTCCGATTTGAGGGGCGGGTTGTTCTTCGACCGCGACCCGGACGTGGTCCAGCCGTTTACCGTGTACACGCCAGGTGGTAGCACGCTGGGCGAGGGATGGTACACCTGGGAGGATGACAACCGGTGGTCTCGCCTCGGTGAGGAGCCACTTCACCGCAGGGGCTGGGTCCTGCAGGAGCGGCTACTCTCGCCCCGCACAATCCACTTCGCCAAGTCCGAGATCGTCTGGCACTGTCTGCAAGACGTGGGCAGCGAGTCCATCTTGACCCGCATTTTGGACCACCCGGCAGACGCCGCGCCCTGCCCTGCCGGACAGATGCCGGATTACACCGACATCCGAACCACGACGGCCGAGATACTGACAATGGGTATGACGCCGGGACGAAGGGCGCAGCTAGGGCGGGACTGGATGCGGCTGATCGCGCAGTATACCAAGTGCGGGCTTACTAAGGGTGACGACAAGCTGGTGGCCGTCTTTGGTATCGCCGACCGCGTGGAGCGGCTGACAGGAGACCGATACCCGGCAGGGCTGTGGAGGAGCCAGATGCCCTCATGCCTGCTGTGGCTCGTCAGCTAGGGCCTCTCCGACCCGGACGGCCACACAAAGGCCCCACACTTGCAGGCGCAATGCCGGCCGGAAAGGTGGAGAGCGCCGTCGTGGAGCTGGGCGTCGCACGACTGGGCTCTCGGGCATGTCTTCCACGAGGACGGTGCCGTCTGTTATGCCGAGGTGGCCGGGGCGTCTAGTAAGGAGGCAGAACGGCAGTGCCGTGTGCGGGAAGCTCGTCCTTCGAGGCCCCGTTGTTGAGGTTGACGTTGGTTTAGTGTGCGGCCGGATCGCATCGAGGTCGTGTGAGGGAATCCTTCTCGGTAGATGGCGGGTGAGCTGCCTCGTCCGTACTGACGGGCCGTACGACTCGACGTGCCCCGCGAGGGCTCTGCTCATTATGCAGGACTGGGCGTACCTGTTCTTGCTGATCGTCCTGGTAGATCCTGCTGAGGCCGAGCCGCTCACCTTCCGCCGGGTTGGTGTGCTTGTCGTGCTGACGGAAACGCCCGCCGAGGACCGTGGGCGTGCAGAAGAGCTGCTGTCTCCCAGCAACGAGGACGGGAAATCGAGATGGAGTGAATATGCAAAGCTGATAGAGCTTGTCTGAGAAGCAGGTCGGCGGTTGTGTCGTCCTGTCTGGCTCGATCACGGTCTCACCGAGGTTTGATATGTCCCCCCCAAAAAGGACAAAGTTGAATAGAAATAAGCTACGAGAACATACGAATCCTAGCTACGCGATACCGTTCCTCGTCAACCCCCCCTTGTCCGTCGTCCAGCAGCGTGAGTGTTCAGTCGAGCAAATTCCCGCCCCTTTATTACCCAGCCGTATAACTACGCTATTCATTTAACTCCACACACCTTGAGCACCCCTCCGGTAACTTTTCCTAGTAGTTACAATCTCAGTGGCCCGCCTCCATACACGGCTTGCATCGTCGTTTTCCCTGTAGTGTACTTGGTCAGTCTGGCATGCTTCTGCGGCGAATAATGATATAACGAAGGACCTACAAGACTCTTCAATGGACGACCGGCAGCCAAGGTTCCGGGCTTCATTTCGTTGTGTCGACAATGTCCTATATGTCCCTCATTATTAGCAAGGGACAGAACAATACACGCAAATGGCCGAGGTCTCAGGAGATCATACCAAGGAAATCCTTTGCCTACAAATCGTCGACGGGTAGAGCATAGTCCGCTTGAAGTTGCAAGGGAAATCATTCTCAGTTATCTTGGAATGATTGAGGTTTCGAAGTGTCGTCGAGAGATGGATTTAGAAAAGCCGGATCCGCTCAACGAGGATCCACTCTCACTCAATGCGTCACATGCTAACCTATCTAAAGAGACGGTTTCGGGATGATTACTCTCAACAGAACGACACACGCCTCATGCCAGAGCGGGGTTAAACTCAGGCCGACGATGCGCTGCGCAGCTAAGCAGCCATCCCGTCAGCCGACATCTCAAAGTTTAACACCACGGTGGTGGACGAGGTTCCCGCATCGCCCTGATGATGTATGACGGCGTGCTGGGCGAGATGCACCACCTATTGTCAGAACTGGACCCCCCCTGAGCGGGCTGCACATCCATATACATTGTCATTGTGTCTCTATCATAGCAAGCATCAGCGACCCATACCATCACCATCACCCAGCCCATTACCAATGGAAACTTCGAGCAGCACAGTGGGGGCCAGCTTTCGACGTGGGTCACTTCGGCGGTGCCTCCGAGTGGCGAGTCGCCAGGTCTGCTGGAAGTCCGCTCCCCCTTAAGCGTGTGCTCAATCGACGGAGACTGCCCTGGTGGTACGGCAATCATTTGCGTGTATCCGCCCAGGAAGGTTCCGAATGCCTACTTTTCAATCGCCCAGGCGGGCTTCACTGCGCGCCCATCGACGATGTACAATATTTCTTTCCTAGTGCGCTGCCTCAACTACGACTCCACTTACTTCTACATGGATGACATCAAGGCAACTATCGACCCCGCGCAGTAGGCTTACCTCATTTCCGGCACGTCTGGTCTGGGTTCGGTGTTTGGGAGAGGCGGGGTTGAGACGTCAAGTCGCATTGACTGATGAGTGGCCAATGACTACGCACGCTAATGTTTACTTGTTTGTAACATTCAACATAATAATTTTCTCGCCTCTCGCTCCCAACCTTGACCGTTTCTTGCACGTTCACCGCTATTAGCCGCCGAGACATATCGCGCACCGGCGCTGGCCCCTCGACGGCTATAGGCCTACGTCACCTTACCCACCTTCGGTATGGCATAACCGCTGCCTGGGTTGACGAAATCCCCGCATCTTTGGGTAGCTTTGGGAAATAGCGCTGACGAGATGCACCGTGCTGTTCCCGGGCTGGAGGATGAGCGATCCTACAACCGAAGCAGCTAGTCGCGCAGGGACGCCGGGCCGTCGCATTGTCACTTTGGCTGGCACGCGCTGCATTCCACGTATCCGGCGCCGTGTATATGACCCGGATCTTATATCCGGCACATAATCACACCCTATTGGCGCGCATGGTAGTCCATTGAGGAACCACTATCCATCGTCGATTGGATCGGAACAACTTATACGACTTTTTCAGGTACGGCTGTCATTCTCGGGACATGTACAAATAGCGAGAAAGTGCCTCCTACCTGCTGATGGGCGAGCTCTGTGTGAGTTGAGCGTGTGTGGCTACCTACCTTATTAAAACAAGCCAGGATCCTGCAATCATTCAGGTACCATGGTGTGCCTACCCCTGTCCCTGGCGCTCCTCGCGCTCGGTGGCACGACAGCTCTTGCACAGACGCTGTCCCCCCTGAAGCCCGAGCCGTTCGGACGCTTCATCAACAACACCATCTACCAGCCCGTGGGTAAGGAGAGCGTCACGTATCCGCGCTTCACCGAGCTCCAGGACGGTACCATCTACGCGACCACGTCCCTCTCCGGCGTCAGCCCGTCCTACTTCCCCATCTTCGAGAGCAAGGATGGCGGCGCCAGCTGGAAGTGGGTGTCCAACGTGACCGACGACGTCAATGGCTGGGGCATGACCGCGCAGCCGGCCCTTGCCGAGTTGACCGAGCCCCTGGGCGGCTTTGCGGCTGGTACCATCCTGGCTTCCGGCAACAGCTGGAGCAACAATGGCACGCGCATCGACCTCTACGCCAGCACTGACCGTGCCCGGACGTGGAAGTTTGTGAGCCACGTTGCGGAGGGTGGAAGACCCAACACCACCAACGGCGCTACCCCTATCTGGGAGCCGTACCTCTTGTAAGTTTCCAATCCCAACATGTCTTTCATGTCTTTGAAAACAGCCAACACCCACCAGCACCCACCAACACCAAACCACCACTAACCCCTCCCAGGGTCTTCAACAGCAGCCTAGTCTGCTACTACTCCGACCAGCGCGACCCCCTGCACGGGCAAAAGCTCGCGCACCAAGTCTCCAAAGACCTCATCAACTGGGACCCCCCCGTCGACGACGTCGCCTACGACCTGTACATCGCGCGCCCGGGCATGACCGTCGTCGCGTACATCCCCCCCGTCAAGAAATGGATCCTGGTGCACGAGCTCCCCATTGGCAACTCCTCCTCGCATGGCGTCAACTACCCCGTGTACTACCGCCTCGCCGACAGCCCGCTGGACTTCCGTCTGTCTGAGGGGTTGCCGATCGTGCTGAACAACAAGACCGCGCCGAATGCCAGTCCGTATGTGGTTTGGAGTCCCGTGGGGGGCCCGAACGGCACGATTGTCGTGTCGGATGCGGATAATCCGCAGGTGTATACGAACCAGTTTGGAGGGGATGTCGACAAGTGGGAGGAGCATGCTACGCCGGCGGGCGCGGTGTATAGTCGCGCGATTCATATTGTGGGGGGGCATCCGGATAGCTTGATGATTTTTGGCGGGGAGACGTTCGATGATATGCGCAGTGGGTTGTTGACGCCGTTTACGGCTACGGTTATTAGTCTGGAGGAGACGCTGAAGAATAACTTTGCGAGCTTCTGGAGGAGGAGGTGAGGGAGATAGGGGGGTGCTGAGGTTGGGTGGTGTCTTTGGGTCTGCTTGGTGTCCTGTACATAGGTAGATATGGAATGCACCGCCCAGTTATTCTCGGCACCTTGCCGGAATTTAAAACTGTGCAGGCCGAAGATGACGCAGAATTCAAGACAGTATATTCCATTGTTTGAATGAAATCTTTTCCCACGGGTAAACCGGAATAGTCCATATTAGAATTTCAGAATCAAATGACCTAGCTTAGCACAAGGAAAGCGGCAGTTTTTATTCTATATTCTAAGACACATCCACTTCCGCTACTCGGGTACACATACAAGACATAGGAATTTCTAGGCGGCTTTGAATAAGCAAAACAACGGACAGGCCGAAACGTAAGAAGAAATGAAACCCCAAAAGCTCAGATGGTGTGCCGCCCCGTAAGAACTCCGCCATCCCAATCCTCTCTGACCCCAAGGGGCTGCCGCACAAGATTATCGATAGACTCACCCTCCTCCTCCTCCTCCTCCTCCTCTAGCATCATGATATCGTCAAAAACACTCCCCATCCCAACCAGCACAACCCTCGTCTCCCCTCCTGTACCATCAACCAGAATCTCCAGCCCCGCCACCGGATCCACCGACACACCACCTCTCCCTCTCACAATCGAAATCAAATCATCCTCACTCGTCCACTCAACCTGCTCATCCGTAAACCCAAACGTCCACATCAGCGGCATCGTCCACGGCTTCCCAAACACCTCGGACCCAGAGCAATACAAACATGGCAGCACGCCCCTCCGGCTCGTCTCCTCCTCCCCCTCCTCCAGCACAACCGCCCTCTCCACCTCCCGCTGCACAACCCTCATGACATCCCTCACCGACAAATTCAGCTCCATCTCCTGCACCAGCCTCGTAATCTCCGTTCCCCCACCCACAGACACCGCAGCAACGCGCTCAACCCTCTCCGCCGCCGCAACCGCCACCACCGCAGCTTTGCTCGCCTTTTCCGCCAAAAGGGCATCAAACTCCGAGTGAAACCCATCCTCATCACTCCCCCCTCCAGCGTTACCAAGCTGCAGCCGCCAACTAGCATCCTGCAGCGCCTCATCAAACGCCCACCACGTCAGCTCCCCCCTCCGCGTCTGCCCCCGCCCCCATCCCTGCACCGGCTGAACCCCAGAGACAGTAGGATCCATCAGCGCAAAAACCGGTGCAAACAGCCCCTCAATCTCATTCCCCCGCGCTCCAGCCAAGCCCGCCTGGCGCTCTAGCGCGTCCAGCGCCGCGCCCACACCGAGGACGTCGTTCACATAACCTACGGCCGCAGACGAGTAGTCAATGTCTATCCGGCGACGCACCTCCCGACGGAGGAGGAGCACGCCTACATGGTCTGCTGGAATCTCTCCCAATCTGCGGGCAGCGGTGCGGTATTCGTCCCCGTCCTCGTACTCACCCTCGGCCTCTGCATCTACCTCTGCCTCCTCTAGATAAGCAGCATACGTCCTCATAGCATTTCGCAGCGCTAGTATCGAGGTGCGCAGGGAACGTAAAGCAGGATCTCCGCCGAGAAGGCGCAGTATCAGGGCTACGCCGCGGCGGATGCGCTGCCAGCGGGAGAGGGTGTCGCGGAGGCAGGGGAGGCAGTGAACTGTCCCGGGGAGAGGGGGCCAGGAGCGCAGGAAGGAGGGGGAGGAGATGGGTGGGGGGGACCAGGAGGGCGGTGCGATTGGCTGGTGTTGGTGTTTTGATTTTTGCTGTCGTGCGCCTGTGGCTGAGGTGGAGCCAGAAACGGGTGTCGGGTGTGGCGAGGGGGCAAGCGGGATGGTCGGTTGTGTAGGGGTCGAAGGCTCGGGGTATTCATCCCAGACTTCGAGGTCTGACTCCGCGATGGAGAGGGATGGGACTCGCTTTTTGTTCCTTTTGGTCTGTCTCTTTGGTCGTTCCTTTGGCGGCGGGGCTTTGGATTTCCGTCGGGAGAGCAGGTTTGCCGAGGGTTTGCTGTCCGAGGAAGGGCTATGACTTCTGGTCCGGGTTGAAATTGGTGTTTCCTGGGCTGGTTGTTGCGTGGGGGTCGGCGGCGCTGGCCAGAGAAGACCGTGGGAGTAGACCATGCCCTCGACGGGAGAAGGTGTCTTTGGCAACTTGCTTGCGGTGGCTTTTCCGGCTTTCTTCTTGCTTTTTGGCGTTGGCACAGCGGATAAGGCACGAGAAGTGGACCAGGTGTTGTTATCCGAGGTCTTTGTTTGGGTCCGGGGATAAGGGGATGGCGGCACCTTCTGCCAAGTGCTCTCTTCGTCATCATCAGAGATTTCAATCACAAAGCGAACATGGCGGGTTGGTTCTGGTACCCCTTTTCTGGTGCGGCGTTTTGAGCCCGTGGCCCCTGCGAGAGACAAGGCGGAGGGGCGTCTGGCCTTCGCCCTACCGCCGGCCAACCCCTTTACCGCGTGCGGCGGCGCGTGTGTTCCGAGTCTGGGTTCCCCCGTCTTTTTAGCATGTGAACCACCGGTGGACTTCGATACCTCTCGACCTGCCTTCGTGGCCGCTTCGGAAGCCCCTGATACACTGGCCGCACTCTTCCGTTTCTTCGCTGGAGGCGCCTTCGTTGTCTTTGCCGGCGTGACCTTTTTACCCCTAGCAGGAGGGGAGTAATCTCCATCTGAGTCATTACCAATAGGAGCCTCGGTATCATCACCATCCGAGTCACTATCACTGAGAGGCTCAGCCTTTTGTTTGCGGGTTGCTTTTGCTCCTGGCGTTGGAGTCGCTGTAACTGGTTTGCGCTTTTTTCCGACGTTGGGCATGTTACTGTTTGAGTTGGCTGGAGTTCCCGTCGTCGTTTTGTTGACCGGTGTCTTCGTGGCTGGGGTTTTCGTGGTCTTCTTGCCGGCCGGTGTGGCTTTGGCTGGAGTTGACGTCGTCTTTTTGCTGGCCGTTGTTTTTGTGACCGGAACTTTCATGGTCTTCTTGCTGGCTGGTGTATTTGTCTTACGTTTCTTAGCCGCAGGAGTCTTGACTGCTTCAGATGCACTATTGTCAGGAGGACCTCTCTTTTTTCCGACAACAGGCTTTGTCGGGGTTGACTCGGTAGCTTGTACTTTCTTTCCTCTGCCCGCATCCTCCTTTTTGCGCTTTCCGAGAGATGGGAGCGGTCTTCTCGGAGGAAAATCTGGCGCTGGCCGTCCGGGAGGAAGGCCTCTCCCGAGGATAGATGGGAGGAGGATGTTGCTGACGATGATGCCTTTCTTCGCGAGAAGCACGGCTATTTCTTCCGTGAGGTTGTCCGACGCGAGCTCTTCCGACGACAAGATGTCAGACAGCCCGAGGACTGGCAGTGACCCTTCGTCGGTCTCCATATCGGCAGAAAATAAATAATTTCGATGATTCCAACGACAGCAAGCTCGGACGTATCTTCAAGTTGGTAAACCTGCAATCTTTGCGAAGAGCCTGTGAGACATTTCTTGTTGGGAATCGAAAGTTAATACTCGACGGTGAGTGTCTTTGTGTGTTTTCATCTGTCGCCGCTTCCGGCTACTGTTTTGGCGACATCAATACCAGCTTTCAATTCGTGCAGCTCGTGAGACAAAGGCAACTGCAACCTCGGAATCGTGCAAAGCATTGCACACACAGTGCGACTCGACAACACATCCAAAAGCCATCCAAGGAACACAAGAATAGTAATATGGGTAAATTTCATGTAATGTGCGACGAATCTGGGCACACAGAATTTCCTTTTTCGTGCCTCTCGCACGCGACGTTGCTCACCCTGGCTTAGGCTCGGCTCAGACCCTGATCAGGATTTGCTCAGGCTGGCCTTCCTTTGCTCACCCTAATTACTATTTTCAGCAGGCTGCAGCGCAGCCTGCGAATTACTTTAACTCTAGCCAAGGCGGCCCAGACTAGTCCCATGTATAAAGATGGCCAAATTTATCCCATTTTTAAAACTAACGGTCTTATATATTCTTTTTCCTTTACCTAAACGTTAGAAATTTCTATCCTCCAAGTCTCGCGCTTACACCTCCTATATGTCAAAAGAAGGAGTTCCGGTTATGCTTACTAAAACTACGCTGACCAAAAAGAAAAGGGTTCGACCCCTGGGTCGAACCTAAGCACTCTAATCAGCTTGCGTAAGGATACTTAGCACAGCTAGCAATCTAATCGCGAGCCACGTACCTATTTACAGGTGGTTCATATAAAGAGGTTTATAAAATAGTGTTAGAAGCGCGGCACTTTAGATTCTATAAAATTGTAGGGGTTGCAACTGCGTGGTTGTATTACTTGTGTTCACTCTCTGTTCCTCTAGCTCTGACTGGAAGCCAGAGGCTTCTTTATAAACTATTCTGCAGGATTCAGGCTTCTTCACTCCGGTGGCTGAGGCTCACTGGCGTACTAGCAGTGCCAGGTATCCAGTCAGAACACTTTATAAACAGAAGGAGCAGTTACCTATTTTAAACAGGATAGCACTTATAATAGTTTAAAGAGAAGTTTAAATAAGTATAATTATTTAATAAGTTAATACAAGTTAGGTAAGGTAACTTATTAATGTTATTATTAACAATATATTAGTAACACGATAAAGAGGGAATAATATAAATAATTAATAAGGTGTTTGTTACAACCTGCTCTTAATGAAGATCCGAGGGGGTCTGGACAAGATAAGACAGAGCTTATAGCAGGACGCTAAACGTAAGGGTGATCCAAAGACGGCTTGTTAAGCTAACACTTCTATTTAGACTAACCTCTGTGCATTATAGTGACAACGACGTACAGTGATATTAAACCCCCTGTCTAGGAGTGCTAGCTTAATAAGCCGTCTTCAGAACGCCCCTTGACTATTAGCGTCCTGCTATACGTTCTGTCTTAACCCGCGCCAGTCCTCTCGAGGCTTGTGTCGGGTGCAGGTTGTAATACATTGCTAACTTGGGGTTTTGTCCAGATATTAAGTGTAAGACAGTCCTTACTAGTATCGCTCTGAGGCGTTATTAACTTAAAGATCAAGTTACGGCCTGCTTGCAAAAGCCCAAGCTTCTTATAATTACTAGCATTAGTAATAAGACCGGATGTGGTGTTAGCTATGTATAACAAACCCTGTTACATCTTAGCGGTGTTGTGGAAGGGCAGATGGA